>APMI01012554.1_pt1 | contig 11853 bp, 16 predicted proteins | sample 667938 | NCBI WGS metagenome assembly APMI01 (sample SAMN01084076, study PRJNA167559) | wastewater metagenome | biome: Wastewater | place: Denmark: Ejby Moelle, Odense | collected 2011-11-28 | reverse complement strand
GCTCCCATGCCTGTTCTGGCAGGGTAGCCACGCCGTGCTCGGTAATCGGTGCGGTATCGGTCCCCATGCTCACCTCGCTTTGGTGCACACGAGTATTGAGCATAGACGAGTTTCGTGCAGAGGAGTTCTGATATCTGGCTGTCAAAAGCCATATGCACAACAAGCTTCATACCCAGTTGAATGGTGCAGTCGTCTTCTGAAAATGACAGACGCCACTCGCTGTCTCATATCTTATCGAGAACGAAGGATTTTGATAAGCTATGCCATCTTGATAAGCAAAAATGGGAGGATGGCGTGTCGATCATCGGATTCATCGTGCTCGGCGACCGCACGTCGCACGGCGGCGTGGTCGTCTCGGGCGACCCTACATGGACGATTGATGGGCAGCCCATCGCCCGAGTCGGCGACAAGGTAACTTGCCCGCGCTGCAAGCGGACATCGACCATCGTCAGCAGTCGATTCCCCACGGTCATCGACCTCGGCAGGCCTGTGGCCTACGACCAAGACATGACCGACTGCGGTGCGGTCATCTATTCCCGGCACAACAACCATGCGGGCTGGGGAGAGAAGGGCAGCGACAACGAGGCCGCAACCGCGCCCATCGAGGACTATGTGCCCAAGCAAGCCCCTCGCTTTCAAGAGCACTTCGTCCTGCACAACAACGAAACGGGCGAGCCGCTGGCCGGGGTGCCGTACACCATCAAGACCGGCGACGGCAAGACCTTCGAGGGCGAAACCGATGCTCAAGGTCGTACTGACGTGGTGTGGACGGACTCGCCCCTGCCGGTCGAAGTGTTGGCCCATCCGAAGCCTGCCGACGATGCCGACCCGTATCACTACGCCGAACTCAACTACGAGGGCCTGTGACGATGGCAGACGCTCCCAAGCCCGGCCGCACTGTCGGGCGATCAGCTACGCGCACGTCATCGGAAGGGCGTGAGGTAGGTCTTGATGACCCGGTGGACAAAGGCTACCTCTGCGAGCACATCTGCGAGTGCAGCACCGGAACTGCGATACGCAGCAAGAGCGGGCAAGAACTCAAGCAGCGCTGCGTGACGGCACGCATCTGGCTCGACGAAGAGGCCAACCAGCTTGTCTGGCGCTACAAGGCCGAAGTGGGCTTCAACATGAAGACCAACCCACCTGCGCCATTGATGAGCCGCGACCAGCCCAACAGACCAAGCCGCTTTCCACTGGGTCGTGCTGTTGGCGATGGCATCCTCAAGCGGGATTTGGAGGGCAGGCCTCAAAAGGGACTGCTGCGCATTCCTGATTGCATCATCCTCAAATCGACCGGGCCGGAGCTGGCCACCATGCGCGCCAGTGGTCACATCGACTGGAAGCGCCTCATCCCGATCAAGACCAACATCGAGACGGTTGTCGAAATCAAGTTTGAAGGCGACAAGCTCTCACCCGGTCAGCGAGATGCGTATCGACGAATCGCAGGCCCTGACCGATTCCGCCTGCTCAATGCGAATGAGTGCGAGTGTAGGACAAGGCGTCGTCGTCCGGCCGAAGAGCCGGTGAGAGTCCCGGTCACAACGCCGATGAAGCGCGAAAGCACTGAACAGCGACGCTGGTATCAACCTGCGCCGCCACAGCCTACTCCTGCTCCCGCTCCGCGCCCCGTTCGCCCACAGTACGGGCCAGAGGTTACCCAAGAGGAAGGGTCTTCGATGAGCAGTTGGCTAAAGGCCGCAGGCCTCGCAGCGGGCGTCGTGTTGGTTGGCGTTATTGCCGTTGCCGCGCTCCCGGCTGAGGCTGTGGTCGCCGGCGTCGCACTGCTGGTTGTGGGGCGAACTGCCACCGCAGCGCCCATCAATAAGGATAAGAAGCCATGAGCGATAACCTTGCAAGGATAGAGGCACTGGTGCCCGATTTCCAATATGTCGATTCCGACCACAACCGGATCGTCCTAACTGTTGGCTTTTCCGTGTCGTTCTATTTCTGGGGTGGCCACACACCAGAAAAGCGTCAGGCCCTAATCGAGTGCGTCGAAGCTTTTGAGGCCGCCTACGGGCCTGAGTTGAAGTGGGGATGTCACCCTGACACTTGGAAAACTCTCCGCATTGACGACAACAGACTTCCCATATTTCGCGATTACGTCATGACGCTCGACGAGGACGACTCCGTTGAGTGGTATGTGGCATCAGGTGACGATGACGAGGCAGCGAACGAATATGCTGTGTCGTGCCACACCGAACGAGGCTGGATGGAAGGGCAAATTTCGGCCCTCAAGTTCCGCGTCCCCCGCGCCCTCATTTTCGAGGCAGACCAGCAAAAGGTGCTGTCCGATTTGATCTTTCTTTGCCACGAACGCCTTACGCCGTTCCACGGGCATGCAGGGTTATCAGCCATTACCACCGAACAACAAATCGAGTGGGAGCCAGAAGAGCTGGACTTGGCAATGCGGTACTTGGCGCTCTATAGCGGAGGCAGTTTTGATGCACTTCAGGCACAGAATGGCATCAAGAGCGTAGATTGGTTGACCTTCGTCGGCAACACACTGACACAGCGTCTGGGCGGCCCTGATGCCTTCGTTGCGTACTGCCGCCGCTTTGGCGTGGAACCCACTTCGCACGGCTCAGGCTTTTTCATTCGTGCAGGCGAGTACCCTCAGCTTGGCCCTGTCGATGAGCCAACGCCTGATGCCTACGCGCGCGTGAATGCCGCACTGCGGCCTCTTCGCAACGGCAATTTCGGCTCGATGGGCACCGGCTCAGTGGGCGGTGAGCGGCGGTTTAACCGCTGCACAAGTGACTTGTGGATTCGCCGCCTTGATGCCCCCGGCATCTGGCCGCCTGCCACCTTTGTCGGCCTGCCCCGCACGCCGATTGGCAAAGTTCCGGGCAAGAAGATCAAGCTCAAGACCGGCGAGAAATGCACTGTGCATGGCCGGTATCGCCATCCTGCTTTCGAGGCTGTCGCGGCGGGCGACGATGACGACGCGCCACAGGTGGTGTTGATGCCCGGTGATGTCGCACCGTACTGGCTCAAGCTCGGGGCACACGGTGAGTACCTTGGCCGTGATGCCGTGGCTTGGGAGTTAGTAGCCGAGCTATGAGCGCACAGCCCTCCCTCGCAGACATTCGAGCGCGACTCCACGATTCGCCCGATCACGTCTTCTGCTGCAATCTGCCGCTTTACATCCTGCTGGAAAAGCGACCGCGCCCGGATGCTCCAGACTGGGTGGAAGTCGGCTGCTGGAAGCAAGGCGATGCCGAGGGCATGATGGTGTACCTGTCGCTCATCGACGCGATGATCGACCTCTACAGCCGCAATCGCGAGAGTCGCCGGTATCAGATTTTCCCCTTCGAGGCGATTGACCCGAGGCCCTTTATCAAAGGACATGAGGGCTGGCTCACCGTGTATCTGGCCTATGGCTTCGCAGCGAGAAGTGACGGCCTAATACTGAGCGAGCGCGGCGAACCAATGTCTCTGATGCAGGGGATGCACTTCCAGATCAGCCCAGACTCGACCGAGCACTTTCATCTTCAGTTCGGCGACAAGCTGTTGGCATGGCTTGATCGCTTGCACTGGACGGCCGGTATCCACGACTACGGCCGGATTGCTCAAGAGCACGCTGAGGCCTCGTCAGCAGAACTGAATGCGATGGCTCAAGAAGCCCTGCGCCGGATCAAGGCTCACAGCGGCGGGCAGGCGGAAAGCTCCCACTGCGCACTGTATGACCCCATCGAGCAGCGATGGCGGCTGGTGGCCTTCGACGAGCTGGGCAAGGACTGACCATGCTGGGATGGTGGATCGTCATCTCGATGCAAACCCCTGAAGAGCGCGACCGGGCCGACCAAGACAGCAGGCGGGCTGCGCTTCTGGCCAACTGGGAAGCCAGCGTCAACGGCAGCCGCTGGGTGCATCAGCTCGTCGAGGAGGGCAAGGCCACTCAACTGTCATCTGGTGGCTATCCCAACCGTTTCACCGCCAAGGCCTGCAACGTGTTGCCGCTGATCGCCAACGGCTTACCCGAACACGATGGCCCCGCGGTCATCGGCGAAGATTACGTGTTGCCCGGTAGCTGGACGGGCAACGTCATCATCCACCCAGACCGGGTCGCGGCCTGTCCACCCGACAAGCTGCTGACCATTGATGTCTGGGATCAGTCATAACCACTCGCTTCAAGGGAGCCCATGAAAACCACAAAGCAACTTGCCATCCTCGCAGCCATCGGCACCGTCACGCTGGCCGCCTGTGGCAGCAAGACGGACGCCAACGAGAAGAATTTCGGCGCGGCCATGACCCAGTATTTCGACAAGAAGGGTGACCTGTGCCTCAACACGAAGCGCTGGCCAGTTGACCTATCCGAGATGGATTTGCGCCTGCAAAAGACCATGCAGGCCGGGAGCGCCAACCAGATGGCCGCGCTCGAAGCCACTGGCCTGGTCAAAGGCGAGGACACCGAGGTGGACATCATGGGCATCATGGGCAAGCCCACAGGTTCCAAGGCCAAGATCAAGCGCTACACGCTGACCGACACGGCCAAGCCCTTCGCGCAGGAGAAGGAAGTCGCCTCCATCGGCCTCAACGGCAAGACCACCGAGAAGCAGACCGATCTTTGCTGGGGCAAAAAGGCACTGGACAAGATCGTCAAGTGGGAAGGGCCGATGAAGTTTGGCGACTACCAAGAGGCTGGCCTGACCTACACCTACAAAGTCAACAATCTCGCCGACTGGGCTAAGAGGCCCGAGATTCAAGCTGCCTTCCCGGTCGTGAAGAGCATCCTTGATGGCGCAGGCAGCAAGGAATCCAAGCACGCCGTCAAGTTGACCTCCCAAGGCTGGGAAGCGAAGGGGTTGGACTGATGGGCTACGCAACCGAATGGGCTGCCGCCATCGAGCGGTCACAGCGGTTTGGCCTCGAAGTACCAGCACACGAAGTCCAGCCCGCGCACCGCTATCTCACCGATGCGCGGCACGCCGAGTTTCCCTACATCGTGCAACGAGGCCTCGGTGATCTCGACTTCCCCGACGTGGTGGCGCAGTGCATGTCCATCCACTACCGCCTTGTGCCGGTGCTCGAAAAATGGCTGGGCTGTCCCGTCCTCTACACCATCGGCTGGGTCGATGACGGAACCGAAAAGGGCATGTTCAGGTTCGATGACGCATATGTCGCGGACAAACTTCAGAATGGGCACAGCAGCAGCACTGCGAACATCCACGCATGGCTAACGTTGCCCAGCATGGAGGTCATCGACGTAGCCTTGGTTACCACCCTTGCCGTGGTGAATGGCTGGAAGCAGGGGCACGGTGCAGTGCTGGCGAAGCACGCCGACGAGATCACCGGCATGGCTTACAAGCCGATGCTGATTGGCCCCGATTTCTTGCGCAAGTCTGGGCTGCTGGTCGAGTGGGGAATCTACTCCGTTGAGTAGGTATAGATATATATACCTACACGGCAGGTCATCCCGCGATCTCATTCAAGCATCGCGTCTCGGCGCGCTGCCGCACACCTTGCAAGAAGGCGCGCAGCGCGCGGCGCTGCTCGGCCTCTTCGAGCTTGCGGTACTGGGCTTGCAGGGCCGCGATCTGCTCGGCGATCTCGCGCATCTTGGGCGTCATCTCGACACGCATCATGCGGTGGTCAGGCTTGCAGGCGGTGTAGTCAGTTTTGGGCATAGGCCTCTCCATTGATGAGTTGAATGTTGGTGGCGGCCATCACGATAGCCCGCACCTCGATGGCGTACACGATCAGCTCCGCGCCATCGTCGGCCTCCAGTCGCAGCATGTCCGCGCCGCTGGCGACGAACTCGGCGCGCAGCGCGCGGCCGATGGCGAGCAAAGCTGCTTGGTCGATCTCGCCGGTCAGGCTGGCCAACTGGCCCATGCCCGACTGCGAGGCCGGGATGTGCAGCACCTCAAGCCCGGAACCGGGCAGCAGGTCGGGAATGCAGACAGGGCCACGGCGGGCACGATGCGCGACCGCCTGCAAGGCTTCGAGCGTGGCTGCAATGCTGCGCGTGCTTGCAGCAGGGCGGATGCGCGCAGCCACCCAGCGGGCAGCGGCGGCAAGCTCATCGGCCGAAAAGCCTTGTGGCAGTGCAGGTGTGAGCGTTTCAGCGCGCGGCATCAAACACCCATCCTCGGCCCTTCGTGCGCTGGATCGCGCCCTTCGAGCCGCAGGAATTGCTCACGGTAGCGCTCGATCTTGGCCAGCATCCGCGAGCCGTCAGGGCCATAGGCATAGCGCGCTGTTCGCTGGGCGTAATCATGCCAGTTCCGCCCCTCGTCTGTGGTGCGAATCGACGGCGCGCAGGCCTCAAGCACGGTGGCGATCTCATCCTGACCGTGCCCGGTAGCCCTGAGCCGCACGGCGATCATGGAATCGACTCGCGACAGGTCGATCCCGTCGCCTTTGTGACGCGCAGCGATGTCGCGGTAGTGCGCCTCGTAGGCATTGGCAGGCGGCGCAGTGCGCGCAGCAGCAGGCTCGGCAGGCCTCCGCTCTCGTGCCACCCGGACTTCCTCGTCGAGCTGTCGAGCGACGACACAGCTCAGTGCGTATGCCCTGTCGCATGTGCAGGCCACGGCGTGCCGCAGCTCCACCACAGGGAAGGTGCCATCCGGCCGCTGGTACTTCGGCGCAGGCGCACCCGGTTCCCACTTGCGATTCTCGAATCCCGGCGCGCGGTGTGGATGGATGCAGGCTTGCAGCTTCGGGTCGCCGTACTTCTTATTCAAGGCGACGATGAGGCGATTGCCCACGTCCTGATCGTCCACGCGGCCCAGCTTGGGCACGTTCAAGATGGCCTGCAACTTGCCCGGACTGGATTCCATCACCACCGCAGGCCGGTAGCCATCGGCGAGCATCTGGCGCAGGCTGGCATCGCTCAGGTCATCGACCAGCACATGGTGCATCCGCTCGCTGCGCGGCGTGTAATACAGGTTCTCGCCGCGTGCATGGAAGCGTAAAAGCTCCCGCATCCGGCGCTCCACCGCTGCTGCTTCCACGCCGTCCTTGCCACCCAAGACAAAGGCCTTGCGATGGTCGGCTGCCATCTTGATCGACGTGAGGGTGTACCTGTCCGCACCGATGGCCGCGTGGTACCGCTCAAAGAGCTTCATCTGGGGCGTGCGCATTGCTTCCTCCCGTGCTGCCTTGCGTGCTTCTTTGGCCGCTTCCACCTGTGCTTGCAGCTCGGGGTTAGCGATGCGGATGCCGTGCTCCGCAGCGAGCCGAACGCAGGTGGCCTTGTATTCCTCCGAGCCGAACACCGTGACCTTCCCCCACTTGGCAGCGCCAAGCTGCAACGCGGCTAGGGTCGCAGCCTCGTCGTGGGCCTCCTGAACGTCGATGCGACGGCCGTGGTCAGTGAATGAGACAGACTGAGACACACCCCCCGCCGCCCCTTGGCGGCGGTACTCGACCGTGCTGCCAACAATCTCGCCCGCGAAGGCGCGAAGATCGCGAGGCAGGGCCTCGTTGTCACCGTCGCCTTCGAGGCGCAGCGGCTCGTGACGGTGGTAGCGGTAGTCGCCCGCGTCCTCGGGGCTGAACCACTTGGACAGCCATTGGTTGTATTCGGGCCATGCTTCTCGGGCATCCCGCAGCGCCTTGGCTTCGCGTTGATGGCGCTCCCGGATTTCCAACTCGACCCGCTTGGCCTCGGCCGCTGCCACGCTGCGCATGGCATTCAACAGCTCGCCCTTGCCCTTCCAGTTCTGGGCAGCGATAGCCGCGCTGCGCTCTGCTTTCTGGGCGCGGAACTGGGCCAGTTCGCGCTCGTAGCGCTCCTTCTCTTCGCGCAGCTTCTGCGCGAGTTGCGCGCGATGGTGCTTCGCAGCACTGATGTAGTCATCCCAGCCGGGCAAGTCCGGCCGCAGCGGCTCGGGCTTACGCTCCACAGCCACGACAGCAGCGTCAGCAGGCTCGAACGCACCAAGCCGCTTGGTTAGCTTCGGCAAGCTGCACCAGTGCCCTGCCGTGCTCGCCTTGACCGGCTGATCGCCGACGTAGATGTGTGCTCCCACGCCACCGGCCCGCTCGTACCGCATACCACGCTCGGCGAGGCCTTGGTGCAGCTCGGCCCAGCTCGATGCAGACCGGATGAGTTCACCAGCCTCTTCGATGGCGATGCGCGCTGCGCTCTTTTGGCCTGTTCGGTTTTCCATGTCACCGGCACGAGTCGGGACAGTGGGGACACCATCCAACTTGCCAACACGGGCGACGGTGCCATCGTCCATCACCGTGTAGCGTGCCCGTCGCTCCGGCCGCCATCCTTGGCGGTGCTCAATGATGGCAACCGTGCGCTGTGCCGCCTCTTTCCACCAGCCCTTCGCGGGCTTCACGACCTGATAGGTTTCCGGGCTGACCTTGTTGATCGAGATATGCAGGTGGATGTTGTCGGTGTCCTTATGCAACGCCGCGATGACTTGATGTTTCTGGAGCTTGAGCTGTTCAAGAAAGACATCCAGCAGTTCCTCGATTTGCTCGGGTGTGGGCTGCTCATCCTCGTGCCACGATGCAACCCAATGCTGGATCGGGTACTTGGACTTCTTGCATTCCATCGCGAGCGCAACCATCTCGGCTTGCTGGCCCTTGAAGGTGCTCGTGTTGAAGCCGCGCGTCGTGAGGTAAAGCACCTTCTCTGGCTGCTCACCGTCCCCGCCGTGAATCACACCGTCTTGGTCGATGTGATACCCGAGGCGAGTCAGGCGGGCCGCGTCATCGGGCACGGCGATGTACTCGGTCAAGTCACCGATGTTGGTCGCCTTGGACTTGCGCCCGGCCTTATCCAGATCGAGAGGGATCAACTTAAGGATCACTGGTCAGCTCCCCTATTGGCGAGCTGGTCGATGAACGAATAGACCTGCCGCAACGCACGCGCCGTCTCGGCGCTGTAGGTGCCCCCGGACTCGTTGTGGACGTGCTTGAGCAGACCGCCGATGCGGTTCAGGTGCCGGATCATTTTTTCGTCGGCGTGCGCCACGATCTTCCGACCGAAATACCGACGCCTGACCAGCTCACTCACCGACAGGCCTGCGTCGTCAGCATCTGCCCGCAGCTTCACCTTCTCGGTGGCTGTCACCCGCACACCGATGCGCTCGGTGAGCGGCTCTCCCTCTTTGACCTCAAACGGCATTCGCTGGCTCCTTCAACTGGCCCCGTGGGCGGCGGGGTGTGTCTTGTTGTCTACATCGCTGTCAGCAGCCCCCGGCAGGGCAGGATGAATGAGCCACGGATCGAGATGCGCAAGCGTCGAGGACACGGCGTCCGATGGCGGGCACAGGGCGCGCAGCGTCATGTGTTCGACATCGGCCATCCTGTTACGTCCTTTGGACACGGTACGTATCGCGATGGGGGCAGCTTTCCTTTCCGGGTGGAAGCAAAAAAGCTACTCGCGGCGATGCGCATAGTATGGGTTTTTGTGTATGCGTTTGCAAGTCCTAAACGCTTCCCATAATTTCTATTATGGGAAGAACTTCAACAGCGACAACGCTTTACGACTTGCGAAGCACAAAAAAGGAGGCCAAAATAAAGACGGTTTTTAAGCAAAGGAGCAGGCATGGCAATAACAATTGAAAAGGTGGAGGCCATCGCAGCCAAGCTGCGGGCAATGCCTCCTGTGGAGAACAAGAAGCGAGAGATCAGCAAGCAAGAGAGCATCAAGCTGCTAACCAGCGAGATCACCGCCATGCGTGAGCGTGGCTACACCCTCGAACAGATTGCGGCCCTGCTGACCGATGACGATTTGCAGATTGGCGCACCGACGCTCAAGTCCTACCTGCAACGGGCTGGGTCTGCGAGCAAGCAAGGGAGCAAGCAACGCTCGCCAAAGCGCAAGGCCGCACCAACCGCCGCCGCTCCGAGCAGCACACCGTCAGCACAACCAGCGAATGGCGGGAATCAAGTCCAGCCGCCCGCACAGTCCATCGGCGAACGTGCTGCTGCATCCCTATCGGAAGCGCCGGGAAGCAAAACCAGCGCAACCGCCGCAATTACTCGCCCTGATCGCGAACGAATCTAAGGAGGCAACGAAATGAACAAGATTTATCTGTGCGCTGGGAACAAGGGTGGCACCGGAAAAAGCATGGTGGCGACGGCCCTGATAGACGCCTTCTTGCAGCGCGGGATCGAACCGTTTGTGATTGAAACCGACGACGCGAATCCAGACGTTTTCAAGGCGCACGTGGAGACAGTGCAGTGCGCGGCCCTGAGCCTTGACGAAGCGGACGGGTGGATCGAGATGATTAACTCGCTCGACAAGGCCCGTGGCGTGCCAGTCATCGTGAATACAGCCGCCCGGAATAGCGCAGGGGTTGCACGGTACGGGCAAACGCTGAAAAGCACCTTGGCGGAACTCGGTCGGACGATGGTGACGCTGTGGGTCATCAACCGCCAAAGAGACAGCCTCGAACTTCTCGCAGATTACCTTGATGCAATGCCAGCAGGGGCAGACCATCAAGTGCATGTAGTGCGTAACGGGTACTACGGCAGCGCTGAAAAATTCCAGCTCTACAACGGCAGCGAACTGAAGAAGCGGATCGAAGAGGGCGGCGGTCGCACGCTGGATTTCCCCGATCTAGCTGACAGGGTGGCAGACCAGATGGCAACGCAACGCCTCACGATCCAAGGAGCATTTAAGGAGATGCCGCTGGGGCACCGCGCAGAACTGATCCGGTGGCGTGACGAAGCATTCAAGACACTTGGTCAGGTGATGTCATGACCTTGGCGGTTGCTGCCGCGTATGAGGCGGCCTTCCACCGGAAGCCGACAGCCGAAGAGGTTGGACGGCTTGAGCGAGTCATGGACGTTCTCGACGTGCGCGAGAACGACGCGATCATGACGCTGATGGTCGTGCTTGAGTTTTACCTTGGGCTGTACAGCAGCGTGCCGGGACGCATCGAGGCAGCGGCCAAGGCAGCAGTCGGTGAGACAAAAGAGACGACCGAGAAGATCGCCGCGACAGCAGCGCAACTGGCACACGGCGACCTTGTGGAGCAGCTCGGCAAGGCGGTCAACCAAGTGGCCTCCGACGCCGCGAAGAAGCAGCAGTGGAAGGCCTTGGGAGCAGGAATCGCAGCAGCCGCGATCAGCCTACTGGTAACTGGCTGGGTGTGCTTCGACGCTGGCAGAGAAGCCGGGTACGGCGCAGCCATCAAGGTAGCGCGCAATGAGACAGCCGCTGCCGCTTGGGCGAACACACCAGAGGGGCAATTGGCATACAGGCTCGCCGAACACACCAGAGGGGCAATTGGCATACAGGCTCGCGCTCGCAGGGAGCTTGCAGCAGGTGGCAAGGTGCAGCGCACCCGGTTGGAAGATTCGGAACGGGGCGTGCCTGCCCCAAGTGGATGCAGAGGGGACTCTGCACGGATGGGTGATGCCTTGATTCGGCGAATGGCAAGGGAGCACTGCGGGAGCAGCCCACCCTCGCCAGCCAACAAGCTACTTGCCGAGTCTTGCCCAGTCGCAGACCGTCACGGGCACTTGCAGGTAGCCATGCTGATGCAGCCACAGCAGACCCAAGATGACCACGGCCTGCACTGGAAAAAACCACGGCTGACGGGCAATGGAACTCAAGCGCGAACCAAGCGCCTTGACCGGCCGCAGCGCCGTGTCGGCCAACGCTGTCACACGCTCGCGCACGGCTCGAATCGCGGCCTTCACGTCAGGCACCTGCGCACCCGGAAAAACAGACTCGATCTGCATTTTCGACTCCTTCAAAAATACGATTTATTAGGCACAACCGAAACGCCGCATCAATGTGCCAAACACTGTGCTAACAGTGTGTGAAACATTGTGTGTCGCGCAAAGAGCATAGGCTTTTTGCTTTTTTTGCGTACAGTTGCACTTGTATGCAGTATCGCCTAAAATTCTCCCAAGCGCAAAAGAACTGAA
>APMI01086737.1_pt1 | contig 11864 bp, 9 predicted proteins | sample 667938 | NCBI WGS metagenome assembly APMI01 (sample SAMN01084076, study PRJNA167559) | wastewater metagenome | biome: Wastewater | place: Denmark: Ejby Moelle, Odense | collected 2011-11-28 | reverse complement strand
TGAGTTTCAGCTTCGTGGTGTGGGCCGGGATCGAACCGGCGACACAAGGATTTTCAGTCCTTGAAAATATGGTCTAATATGAATTGATATGATCCTATACGATTGATTATCAGCATTATCTATTTTAAATAAAATCATACAATTGCAGAAATTGTTGTACCTATGTTGTACCTAATTTTTAGGTACAACATGGCTACTGTCAAAATCGTTCTTCGTCAGAAACCCAATAAAGACGGCACTTTGCCGCTTTGCCTTCGCATTACCAAAGATAGAAAAACAAGCTTTATTCATCTCGGATATTCGCTAAAGGTGGACAATTGGGACCCTATTGCACAAAGAGCAAAGCGCTCTTATTCGAGTCATGTTCGGCTGAACAATTTCCTGATAAAAAAACTTTCAGAAGCGACGAACGACGCTCTTGAATTGGAAACCGACAAATCTGCGGTAAGCGTAAAGGCCGTAAAGAAAAAGCTTAAACCTTCTGCTGGCAGTTCATTTTCGGCGCAGGCTAAAGCCTATTTGGATCGTTTAAAAGAATCCGGCAAATACAATCAGTACACGGCTGATAAACCCAGGGTAAAACATTTTGAGGAATTTCTCGGCGGAGATATAGCGTTTCAGGATATAACCTCTGTATTGATCGAGCACTTTAAAGGCTATGTTAGAACGACATTGAAATTAAGCGAACGTAGTGCAGTTAATCATCTGGTTATGGTTCGCTCGGTTTTTAGTCAGGTTATAAAGGACAATGTTATCGATGCTAAATATTATCCTTTCGGAAAAGGAAAGGTCAAAATCAAGTTTCCGGATAGTATTAAAATCGGTCTTGCCCCCGATGAAGTGAAAGCATTGGAAGACGTTTCCTTGGACGATCCTGTACAAAACCACGCAAGAAACCTGTGGCTGTTCTCTTTTTACTTTGCGGGAATGCGCGTATCAGATGTATTGCGTATGAGATGGACGGACATTCAAAATAATCGTCTTCACTATTCAATGGGTAAAAACAACAAAGAGGGATCTCTTAAGTTACCTGAAAAGGCTGTCGCTATTATCAGTCAGTACGAGAAGTTTAAAGAAAATGCCGATGATCTTATATTTCCTGATTTAAAGGGATGTGATTTTGAAGATAATTTTAAAACGCAAAAGACTATAGCTTTTAAAACAAGCGCAATTGATAAATGCTTGCGGACTCATGTTGCGCCTGCGGCAAAGATTAATAAGAAACTGACGATGCACATTGCACGTCATACCTTCGGCAACATCTCAGGGGAAAAAATTCCGATTCAGATGTTACAAAAACTATATTGCCATTCTTCGATAACCACGACAATAGGCTATCAGGCAAACTTCATCCATAAAGATGCGGATGATGCTTTGGATTCAGTTCTTTCTTTTGAACCTGTGGCAGAGTATGGGGGAAACGACTATGCCCGCGCCGGAATGAGCCGGATAACAGGCATAGTCGTTTATTTTTTTGGGTAATTATGGGTAACAATATGGGTATTTCTTGATTTATAGGTATTTTTGGGTAATAATATGGGTATGAAAACAGATTCGCTTCACATTACATAAGACATCCTGTCTCTGATTGCAGGAATAGATGAATTCAAAGGGGCTTGGCGGGCTTTAGGGCAGCTTGCGCCGGAACAATTAAAGGCGCTGAAAAAAGTAGCCACTATCGAAAGCATCGGATCTTCTACCCGTATTGAAGGAAGTAAACTGAGCGATCAGGAAGTAGAAGCCTTACTTAGCAACCTGTCCATTCAAAAATTCGATACACGCGACCAGCAAGAGGTGGCCGGGTATTCTGCCGTGATGAATCTTGTGTTTCAGAATTACGACATCATCCCTCTTTCTGAAAGCTATATTCAGCAACTTCATGCAGAGCTATTGGAATATAGCGGCAAAGACAACTGGCATAAAGGTGCGTATCAAAAATCGCCTAACCATGTGGAAGCTTTTGAGCCGGACGGAAAGAGTCTCGGTGTCGTATTTGAGACGGCCACACCTTTTGAAACTGCATTGCGAATGCAAGATTTGGTTACATGGACCAACCGGGCACTAACGGAAAAGATGCTTCACCCTCTTCTCATCATTGCGATATTTATCGTAGAATTTTTAGCCATTCACCCTTTTCAGGATGGGAACGGTCGGCTTTCACGCGTACTGACAACTTACCTGCTTTTGAAATGCGGCTATGCGTATGTCCCTTATAGTTCACTCGAAGCGGTCATTGAAAACAGTAAGGAGGGTTACTATCTGGCATTACGCCAAACGCAGGGCACTATCAAAAACGATGCGCCCAACTGGCAGCCGTGGGTACTGTTCTTTTTAAAAGCGCTCAAACAACAAAAACACAGGTTGGAAGCCAAGCTGGAAAAAGAAAAACTCCTGATAGGGCAACTACCGGAGCTTTCCTTGAAAATCCTTGACATTATTAAATCCAGAGGACGTGCAACAATAAAAGAAGTCGTTACAATAACCGATGCTAACCGGAACACTGTAAAGAAACATTTGGAATCCCTCGTCGAAAACAAATTCCTTCAACAAAACGGTGTGGGCAAAGGCACTTGGTATTCTTTCATAGGTTAAGTTGCAGTCCTTTTCATTTCGCAACAGCATGCACAGTGCTCCTGTGCCATTTTGCGCCGTGCCTGAATGTGGCTATACGGCGACAGTTCAATTCATTTGTAATGGCGGCAATCGTTATAAATCCCTCCTGTTTTAACCCCTCAATAATAGGCTTCATTTGAAGTCGGAAAGCTATCGAAGATTGCTTGTTATCAAGAGCCAATTGTTTTCCATTTTTACCCAATTCAACGCCACGCTTTTTAGCGGCGTCTAACGCCTCTTTCGTCCGTTGACTTATAATATCAAAATGAATTATATAGAAGGCCAATAATTGTTTGCCAATATATTGATATTGGCAAATAGATTTCGTGCTACTTTTTGTATTTAAATCAGATTGCTCACAGATAAATGCTTGTACTTCTTCTAAACTTTTAAATAATTTGTTGGTAAAATTTCGTTTGAATTTCTGCCACATTTTTTCGGCAGGATTCAATTCCGGACTATATGGAGGAAGGAAAATTAATAGGATGTTTTTTGGAACGATTAATCTTTTTGCTTTATGAAACGCTCCATTATCAAGAACAACAACTTTTAGTTCATTGGGTTCACATTGGCTGAATTCGTTTAAAAATAACTGAAAGCAGTCTGTATTGCAATAAGGTAAATTCAGCATAAAACTTTCTCCATTTAGAGGGGAAAACGCTCCAAATAGGTATGTACTTTGGAATACTTGCTGGAAGGAACAAATAGGTTTAACCCCTTTTGCTGTTAGCTTTCTGCCATTTTTGGTAAACAACCCAAATCGGCTTTCCTCCTGAAAATATAGATTAATAGAAGAATAAGGTTTCTTTAATTTTTCAATGGCTTCTTTGCAGATACGACCAAAGTTTTTTTAAAATCGGCTACTTTAGTATCATCTTTTTCAAACTGCTAATAGAGTGTAGCCTTTTGCGAAAAGTTGCTATGAGTTCTGCTAATAAAAAAAGCTGAAACCAATATTGCTATTGAGTTTCAGCTTCGTGGTGTGGGCCGGGATCGAACCGGCGACACAAGGATTTTCAGTCCTTTGCTCTACCGACTGAGCTACCGCACCATCCGCAAACGGGTTGCAAATATAGTAGATTTAGCTTATACTGCTTATTTTTTATTCATTTTATTTTTATTACATGCCATACTCGCTTAAAAACCTAATTCTCATTATTTTAAGCTGCTCCCAGTTAAAATCAAACTCTGCCAATTCTTGTTGTGCCAAATCCAAAGACGAGTTTTCGCAGGTCTTAAAATATTCTATTATTTCGTCCTGATCGTCATCATCCAACATCTCATCAATAGCGTAGCTTAAATTAAGTTTTGTACCACTGGCGGCGATAGTTTCCATCTCTTCCAACAACTCTGCCATTTTCCAACCCTTATTTTTGGCAATGGTTTCCAATGGTATTTTTTTGTCGGTTTGCTGAATGATGTAAACTTTATTTCCGCTTTTGTTTACGACACTTTTCATCACAAAATCGTCAGGCTTTTCGATATTATTTTCTATAACATATTTTTCTATTAATGCTACAAAAGGTTTGCCATACCTTCTTGCTTTGGCACTACTTATTCCCTGACATTTTTCCAGTTCTTGCAAAGTAGTTGGGTACAACGTTGCCATATCCAATAACGAGTTTTCTAAAAAGATAACCCAAGGTACTAGGTTTACTTTTTTTGCCTCTTTGTGCCTTAGTTCTTTTAGTAGCTCAAAAAGCCTTTCGTCCGATGCGCCACCTTCGCCGGTTCCGTCTGCATTATCTTCATCATCTCCTGCAACTTCTTCAAAAATAGTATTTAGTACGATGACAAAGTTCTTCGGTTTTTTTACAAAATTATTGCCTTTGTCTGTAAGCTTTAGCACACCATACTCTTCAATATCTTTTTTAATTAGCCCCTCTAAAATCATTTGCCGAATTAGCGAGTTCCAAAAATGCACATCCTTGTTTTTTCCTGCTCCAAAGCTAGAAAGCCCTTCATGCCTAAACATTTTAATTTGCGGAGTTGGTTTGCCCACGATAAGATTTACCAGATAGTCAGTAGCAAATTTTTCGTCTAACTCCTTCAAAGCTTTTAGCGCAATGAGTACTTCAGCTTTAGCTTCAATTCTTTCTTTAGGATGCCTACAGTTGTCGCAGTTGCCACAATTTTCGTCAGGATATTGCTCTCCAAAATAGCTTAAAATTACTTTTCTACGACAAACGCCGCTTTCGGCATAGGCCACGGTTTCGTTTATCAACTGCGTTCCTACCTCTCTTTCGCTCAATGGTTTATCTCGCATCAGGTGTTCTAATTTACTCACATCTTTGTGGGAGTAATATAAAACACATTTGCCTTCAAGCCCATCTCTACCAGCACGACCCGTTTCTTGATAATAATTTTCGATGGACTTGGGTATATTATAGTGTATTACAAAACGAATATCCGGCTTGTCAATCCCCATTCCAAAAGCAATGGTGGCTACTATTACCTGCACATCTTCGCTTAAAAAATCGTCTTGACGCTTTGCCCTTAATTTGGCATCCAATCCGGCATGATACGCCACAGCTGTTATTCCATTAGCCTCCAGAATACTTGCCAGCTCTTCGGTAGTTTTACGATTGAGGGTATAGATAATTCCACTTTTGTTTTTCATCCCTTTAATAAATCGCACAATACTTTCGTCTGTTTGTCGCTTTTGCATTTTGGGAACAATTTCGTAATACAAATTATCCCTATTAAAAGATGAAATGAAAACGTTAGGATCGCGCAAGTCGAGGTTTTTTACAATATCGCTCTGCACTTTTGGAGTGGCGGTGGCGGTAAGCGCAATAACGGGTACTTTAGAATTGATTTTGTCCATCATTTCTCTAAGTCTTCTGTATTCTGGACGAAAATCGTGCCCCCATTCGCTAATACAGTGCGCCTCGTCTACAGCAAAAAAGGAGATTTCTAAATCGCTGAAAAGGGACAAATTTTCTTGCTTTGTCAGCGTTTCGGGAGCTACATACAATAGTTTTGTGTGTCCCGAAAGCAAATCATCGTGAACTTCTTTTATTTCTTTTTTATTGAGTGTAGAGTTGAGGAAGTGTGCTATTTCGTCTTTGCTGTTGTATCCTCTCACCAGATCTACCTGATTTTTCATTAATGCAATGAGGGGCGATACAATAATTGCAACGCCCTTGGATATCACGGCAGGCAACTGATAACATAGGCTCTTTCCTCCTCCGGTGGGCATTATTACAAAGGTGTCTTTTCCACCAAGTAGAGATTCTATAATTGCTTCTTGCCGACCTTTAAACTGTTTGAATCCAAAGTTCTTCTGTAATTCAATCTGTAAATTTATAGTTGGTTTTGTTGGTTGCTCCTGCTCTTTTTTTGCTTTTTTAGGAGCGGATTTTGTGGATTTAACTGCCATTATTTATATTTCGAATAGTATTTTAATAAAACAAGTGTAAAAAGTTACGTTTCTTATCAGTAATAAAAAAATAATCTTTTTTTGAAAAGGGCTGCTAAGTTAATGTATCTTGTTGTAAGCAGCATACAATAAAGGATTTGGCTGGCTAATGCCGATGTGCCAAATTGGGATAGCAAATGTCCAAGCGATTTCTAACCGACATTGAGCATCAATATAAATACTTTTCGAATCGTATAAGGATTGATAATGGAATTGTGTCAAAAAGCTTTTCGATATTTGAAACATAAACCAATACTTTTGTCATTTTAGTGAAGAAATGCAACATCTCACAGATATAGCTAAACGAGTGATTGCTTTGGAAGCCGCAGCCATTGCGGATCTGAACCAATATATTGATGAAAGTTTTGAAAAAGCGGTTACGCTACTTCAAAGCTGCAAGGGGCGTGTAGTTTTTAGTGGTATTGGCAAAAGTGCAATTATTGCTCAAAAAATTGTAGCCACCTTTAATTCTACTGGCACGCCTTCCATCTTCATGCACGCTGCGGATGCGCTACATGGCGATCTGGGCATTGTTCAAGAAGAGGATATTGTGATTATCTTGAGTAAAAGTGGCAATAGCCCGGAGATAAAAGCACTTATCCCACTAATCAAAAATTTTGGAAATATTTTGATCGCCATTTCTGGAAACAAAGAATCTGATCTTGCCAAGCAAGCCGATATTTTACTAAACACTACCGTAGCGCAAGAAGCCTGCCCCAACAATCTGGCACCTACTACTAGTACCACAGCACAATTGGTTATGGGAGATGCGCTGGCCGTTACACTTATGGAGTTAAATGGCTTTAAAGATGGCGATTTTGCTAAATTTCATCCGGGCGGCACGCTTGGCAAAAAACTCTACCTGCGGGTTGCAGATGTTTTCATTAACAATGAAAAACCGGCAGTATTAGCCAGCCAGTCTCTAAAAAATGTTATTATAGAGATCACAAAAAGGAGGCTGGGTGTAACAGCAGTAATAGACGAGCAAGAAAACCTATTAGGCATAATAACCGATGGGGATTTGAGAAGAATGCTTGAAAAAAATACGAACATTGAGCAGGTTGCTGCAAAAGACATTATGACTCTAAACCCTAAAAGCATTGGCGAAGAAGAACTGGCAGTAACGGCATTGGATATGATGCGCAAAAATGCTATAACCCAACTTGTTGTTACAAGAGGCTCCAAGTATGCAGGGATAATACATATTCACGATTTATTAAAAGAAGGATTAATTTAAGTTATGAGCAAGAATCATTATGTTGCCATCATGGCCGGTGGTATAGGCACCCGCTTTTGGCCCAAAAGCCGCACAGGGTTTCCTAAACAATTTTTGGACATACTCGGCACAGGAAAAACGTTAATACAAGCCACCTTAGAACGGTACAATAAAATAGTTCCCATCGAGAATATTTATGTGGTTACGTCAGAGGATTATGTGGATATTGTAAAAATGCAGTTACCAACATTGCCCGAAGAAAATATAGTAGCTGAGCCATTTAGAAGAAATACTGCTCCCTGTATTGCTTATGTATCTTTGAAAATTTTTGAAAAAGATCCCGAAGCCGTAATGATAGCAGCTCCGGCCGATAACCATATTTTGGATGAGGAGAACTTTGCCGGAGTTATGAACAAAGCTATGGAATTTGTATCCCATATCAATGCTCTTACCACTTTGGGAATCAGACCTACCCACCCCAATACTGGATATGGCTATATTCAGCACGAAGATATGGAAGCAGCTCCTGGCATTTATAAAGTAAAAACTTTTACCGAAAAACCCAATCTTGAATTGGCAAAAGCATTTATCAATAGCGGCGACTTCTTATGGAATAGTGGCATATTTGTATGGAAATGCAAAACGATTATAAGCGCATTTGAGCAGTATTTACCAGAAGTTTACGAACTGTTCCATTCCGAAAAAGACAAGCTAAATACTGCTGAAGAAAAGAAAACCATTGAGTCTATTTATTCCCAATGCCCAAGTATTTCTATTGATTTTGGCATAATGGAAAAGGCAAAAAATGTATATATCATTCCAGCTTCCTTTGCCTGGAGCGATTTAGGTACATGGAACAGCGCACACGCCAATATGGAAAAGGACTACTTTGACAATGCTGTAGTTGGAGAAAATGTAATGGTGTTTGATACGCATGATTGCATAATTCATACCAATGACAAAAAACTGGTATTAGTGCAAGGCTTAGAAAATTACATTATTGTGGATACCGATGATGTTTTGATGATCTGCAAAAAGGAACAGGAACAGGAAATTAAAGATTATGTTTCCGAAATAAAGCGCACCAAGGGCGACAAGTTTTTATAACATTAAATATTCTTTTTGTGTTAGTAGGCACCCCAATACAAAATGTTTTGTTTCTCGATATAGAAACAGTACCACAGTACCCCAATTATAATGCTGTTCCAGAAGAGTGGCAACAACTATGGGATGCAAAGGCAAATATTCTCTTAAAAACCCGAGAGGAAGAAACCCCTGAAGCTATTTACGGACGGGCAGGTATTTATGCCGAGTTTGGGAAAATAGTTTGCATTAGTTGTGGCGTATTACAAGGAGTCGAAAATAACAGGAAACTGATTGTAAAGTCTTTTGCAAACGATAACGAAGCCCAATTACTCCTTTCTTTTTGCGAAATGCTCACCAAGTGGAGTAGCAATGAAACCAAATATCTTTGTGCACATAACGGCAAAGAGTTCGACTTTCCCTATCTCTGCCGAAGGCTAATTATCAATGAGCAAACAATTCCACCGGTACTAAATATCGCCGGAAAAAAACCTTGGGAAGTAACACATATAGACACGATGGAATTATGGAAGTTTGGCGATTTCAAAAATTTTACCTCACTAAACCTATTGGCGCACTGTTTAGGAATACCTACTCCCAAAGATGATATAGATGGCAGTATGGTAGCTAAAGTATATTATGAAGAAAAAAATCTGGAAAGAATTGCTACATATTGTCAAAAAGATGTTATCACTTTAACACAAATATTTTTAAGGTTATCTGGCGAAAAAGGACTTGACCCAGATGCAATAGACTTTAAATAACCCCTTCCCAATTGTGAGGATTGTACTTTTACAGAATTTTCGGCTTTGCGGGGAGAAGGGCTTTTTTATATAAATTTTACACTCATTTGCCTATTAACCAAATTTTAACCGAAATAAAAATATATTTGCGCCAATCAAAATTTATTATGAAGCATATTGTATTCGCCACATGTTCTTTGTTTTTTGCAGCCAGCTTGTTTGCACAGGTTGACAGTACCGTAAAGCCAGTGCTTAAAGTAAACGAACCTGCAAAAAAAGTTAAGAAAAAATATAACCTTTCCAATAGAGCCAATGATCACTTTTTATTACAGTTGGGTATTACCAGTTGGGCAGGAGCTCCAGACAGTATAAAAACTAAAGGCTTCTCCAGAAGTATAAACGCTTACTTTATGTTTGACTTTCCCTTTAAATCTTCCCAAAAATTAAGTGGGGCTATTGGTATTGGTGCGGGTTCGGATCATGTTGGTTTAGATGGTGGATTTGCTAATGTAAAAGGGAAGACCAGCACGTTGCAATTTTTAGACACTGCCAACGTGCGTATTAAAAAATCTACAGTAATAACATCCTACCTTGAAGCGCCAATAGAACTACGATACGTAGCCAATCCAGAACAAAGTGATAAAAGTTTCAAATTGGCATTGGGAGTAAAAGTGGGTACGATGTTGAAAGCCGGCACACGTAGTCGTATTACAGAACCCTCCTCAAGCACCAACTATCTGCTAAAGGAAGCTAGCAAAAACTATTTCAATACTACTCGCATCGTAGGTACTGCAAGAGTAGGATATGGACATTTTACATTGTTTGGAAATTATCAGTTTACCAGCTTGCTAAAGGCCGGTGCTGGACCTCAACTTAAGCCAGTTACAATTGGGCTCACCTTTAGTGGATTATAATTCTTAGTGTAAATACATTATAAAAAGCGGCACATTGTAGCCGCTTTTTTAGTAGGTAGGCGATTAGATCTTGCTGCAAAGAAATTAGGATTGTAGCTTTTCCCCGATTATATTACTGAGTGCTGGAAAAATGCTTATAACCGCCGAGTTGTAGTGCTTTATTGGTCAGTATTGCCAATATTAAAACAGCACTTATCTTTTTAATTTGCCACTTCATCGAAAATATTAGCCACTTCATCGAATTTACAAAAAACGCATTGTTTTTCCAAGCTACATTTGTCTTGGTTTAGAGGGCTTAGAGTGGGCATCGGCACCTTTCCAGGTCATACGACTGCCCCTCTATTTTTTTTGAATTAACACCATGTAATCATATAATATGGAGTTCAAAGCAAATAATTATTTACTATTAACAAACAACTACGACTTTATTAGTTCTGCTTGTTCCTATTTTAATGAATCTGCAATAGGTATAGAACAAGCACTAAACCAAATTATATCCATCACTACCGAGGCACTCAATACCCAATATTTTTTTTGTAAAAAAGCCGATGAAATTTTGAAGTTTGCAAAACAATGCTCTAAAATAACCTTCAATGGCTTTCACAATACTTCAATAGATTTTGCACAAAAAGGAAGAGGAATCAATTCGGAACTATTTGGAGTAGCATTGGTTTATAAAATTGAAACTATTGCCCAAAATACGAAAACCCAAAATAAAACGATCAATCACTTAATGGCAATTAATACGCCAATTTTCTTAGCAGCACTTTACAAAATGGGGCAAAAGAAGGGCGGAATAGAGATTGATTTTTTAAACCTGCTACAAGAGATAAACAAGAACGAAAATTAAGATCTTATCCTTCTTGTTTTTTTATAAACAAACACGTATCAACATTACTCGTCAATTTTTTCATCCACCAATTTAGCAGTTACCTCAGGCATTACCTTTTTTAAAGGATTTGCTCGCTGCTCTTCATACTCTGCTCTGTTTTTAATAATCTCAGCACAACGATATACTGCCTCTAAAAAGGATTCGTGAGATGCAATCCCTTTGCCTGCAATATCAAATGCTACCCCATGGTCTGGCGAAGTGCGTACAACACTTAACCCTGCAGTATAATTAATGCCTTCGCCAATAGCCAACGATTTGAAAGGGATTAAGCCCTGATCGTGATACATTGCCAAAACAGCATCAAACTGCGTATAATGACCTCTGGCAAAAAAAGCATCCGCACTGAAAGGACCAAATGCCAAAAGATTTTTACGCTTAGCCTCCTTTATTGCCGGTTTGATAATAGTATCTTCTTCATCGCCCACCAATCCCTCATCTCCGGAATGAGGGTTTAACCCTAATACTGCTATACGGGGTTTATTAATGCCAAAATCCTTCTGAAGAGACGTGTGCATAATATGAAGCTTGCTTAATATTCCAGATATTGTAATATTATTGGCTACATCTTTAATCGGCAAATGCTCTGTAACAAGAGCCACTCGCATGTTTTCAGCACACATCATCATGGCCACATCATTTGCACCAAAAGTATCTTTTAAATAGGGGGTGTGCCCAGTATATGCAAAATTTGCCATTTGTACATTGCTCTTGTGGATAGGGGCAGTTACCAACCCTTCAATATGTCCGTCCTTCAATGCCTTTACTGCAGCGTCAAGCGATATTACAGCGTACTTGCCACCCGTTTCGTTTAAAATACCGGGAGAAACCACTACTTCTTCCTCCCAGCAGGAAAAAACATTTACCTGCTTAAAATTGATCCGAGAAAAATCTTTGATATAATTGAAACTAAAGTTATTATCGCCAGCAAACTTTCTATAAAAGTTGACAACTTTGCTATTGGCAAAAATGACTGGTGTGCACA
>APMI01052420.1_pt1 | contig 11865 bp, 15 predicted proteins | sample 667938 | NCBI WGS metagenome assembly APMI01 (sample SAMN01084076, study PRJNA167559) | wastewater metagenome | biome: Wastewater | place: Denmark: Ejby Moelle, Odense | collected 2011-11-28 | reverse complement strand
ATTCGTGAGCTCGGTCTGCTCACCGCGAAGCCGTTTCTCTACGTGTTCAACGTCGACGAGACGGTGCTGCAAGACAGCGCGAAGCTCGAAGAGCTCTCGGCGCTTGTCGCTCCCGCCAAGGCGATCTTTCTCGATGCGAAGATCGAGAGCGAGCTCATCGAGCTCGATGCCGCTGATGCCAGTGATCGGCCAGGAGGGGAGCGGGCTCGACCAGCTCGCGCGCGTTGGCTTCGACACCCTCGGGCTGCAGACCTACCTGACCGCGGGCCCGAAAGAGGCGCGCGCCTGGACGGTGCGCAAGGGCGCGACTGCGCCTCAGGCGGCAGGCGTCATTCACGGCGACTTCGAGAAGGGCTTCATCAAGGGCGAGATCATCTCGTTCGAAGACCTCGTCGAGGCCGGCTCGGTCGCCGAGGCGCGCGCTCGCGGTAAGGCCCGCATGGAGGGCAAGGAGTACGTGATGCAGGACGGCGACGTGTGCGAATGGCGGTTTAACGTCTAGGAACGCTTACAACTGCTGATGAAACTTTGTCAGTACAACAGTTGCTGTCTAACTGACCTTACAGAGCGCAGCTATTCTCAAGAGTGTCCGCTCTTAAGGTCAAGGAGACTGAATGATCAAGTCGGCAAACCAATATCCAGTTCACGCGCTTCTTAGTCATGAGGGAAACGTGCTGTACCGGATCCCGCCTTATCAGCGCGAGTATTCTTGGCACAAGCCGCAGTGGGAAGATCTTTTCGAGGACCTTGTAGAGGCAGACGGTGCGCATTTCTTGGGCACAATTATCACGCTGGACCAGACCACGGACACACTTGAAGGCAGCATTCTCCAGGTGGTGGATGGGCAGCAGCGGCTTACAACTCTGACGTTGCTTCTCGCTGCAGTCTTCTCTGTACTTAAAGAGCATATTGAAGAACTTGACGACGATAACCGAACGGATGTGACCAACCTTGGGCGTCTACTCGTTCGTAAGGTTGACGGCCAACTTCGAGTCACGCCTCAAAAACAGGGCCTTAATGTCGATGATTACCGCAAAACTCTTGAAGAAGCGGGCCTTGCCGTTGAAGGCGAACGGAAGCCGTATTACCCCAGTCGTCGAATAGCAAAGTGCTATCAGTTCTTCCGCACCGCAATTCTGAATCTAGCAACGGCTGAGAACATTACAGAGGTCGAGGCCGCGTTATGGGTGCATAGGGCTGCGCTCCAGTCGATCATTGTAAAGATCGAGGTGGTAAGCCATGCTGATGCGTTTGTGCTCTTCGAGTCGCTGAACAATCGCGGCATGCCGCTTTCCCCTGTGGACCTCATCAAGAATCACCTGCTCGCCGAGTCTGAAAAGAAGCAGGTGATGAACGTCGATCAGGCGTTTAGATCGTGGAATGCGATGTTGACGGGTCTGGGTGACTCCTACGCAATTCAAGAGCGATTCTTGCGGCACTACTACAATGCGTTTAAGGGCGAGCTTCCTGACATTCCGAATGCTGTCGTTGCGACCAAATCGAACCTCATTCGAATTTACGAAGTGCTTCTTCAAAGTGATCTAAAGCGAGTGATCGAAGCCCTCGTCGAGGCAAGCGCAATTTATGGGCGCATTAATGTGGTTGCTGAGCCTGATCAGCTGACGGATCTTGATCGATCGTTCCAAAGGTTGATGCGCGTGCAAGGTGCGCCGTCCTACGTCCTTCTCATGTGGCTGTTGAGTAAACAGGACCAACTGGAACTGAGTGATGCTCACCTTGAGTTAGTTGTCGACTACTTGGTTAGCTTCTTCGTCCGAAGGAACCTCACGGGCTCCCCGCAGACAAATGCGTTGGCGAAGCTTTTCATGTCTACCATCGACTCGTTGCGCGGGGCCAGAGGTAGCGAGGTACTTGCGCTTATCGCAGAAAAGCTATCGTCGGTATCGGTGTCTGACGAAGAATTCCGTGAACGCTTGCTCGGCCCTATTTATGAGGACAACACCGATATTGCGAGGTTCATTCTGACGACGCTCGCCGAAGATGCTATGACGAAAGAGACAACTGTCGATCTATGGCGGCAGGAGAATAGTCATTTCGTTTGGACTATTGAGCACATTCTTCCTCAGGGGGAGAACTTGCCAAAGGTTTGGCAACAGATGCTCGGAGGACCAGAGGCAGCAACTCAGACCCAGGCGGAGCACCGGCATCGGCTTGGAAACCTGACGATTACGGCATACAACAGCAACCTCGGAAACAAATCCTTTGCCGAGAAGCGTGATCGGCAGGATTCGAAGGGCAGAAGTATCGGCTATAAGAATGGGCTTTCGCTCAATGAGGATCTGGTCTCGATGGATGTTTGGACTGCAGCTGATATCGATACTCGTACGATGAGGATGGTTGAGAAAGTAATAGAGAGATTCCCACTCGCAGGGGTCTGAGATATCTTGCGAGCTCAAGGAAGTTGCAGAGATCACTAAATTGGAGGCAGCGTGAGCTCACTTCCGGAGTCGCTGCGCTCCACCGCAATCGCTGAAGGCATCGAGAAGTTCGTCGTAGGTGCCATAGTGCATCGCCGCAGTAAGGTGCTGGTTGTGACGCGCAGCCCAAACGACGAGTTTCTGCCGGGTATTGAAGAAGTCCCCTCCGGGGGAGTCGAGGCGGATGAGTCCCTGACGGCAGCTCTAGATCGTGAGTTGCTCGAAGAAGTCGGATTTGAAGCCGAAACCATTGACGATGGGTTCATCGAATATTTCGACTACATCTCCGCGTCGGGCAGGCATACGCGTCAGTTCACAGTGGCGATTCCGTTGGGCGAGCGTTCAGTGAGGCTTTCTGAAGAGCACGTAAACGCGAGGTGGATCACGGCAGAGGAACTCGGCGATACGAGGTGCACGCCGGAAACGCTGGGGATGCTCGAAGCATGGTTTCGAAAGAACGCTCTCATGCCCCATACCGAAGGTTAGGTGCATAGCCTTCGGCATGGTTTCGTAATGCCGAAGGTTAAGTATTGTCGGAGTCGCTTGCGGCGGGTCGTGCTCGAAGCACTCGATGCGTTCGGTGAACGCGCGCGACGATCCCGCGCCTAACCGTCGCTGTTCTGAGCAGCCGGGGCGCGATCCTCGACCTTCTTCGAATCTGCCGGCGCAGCGGTGCTCGCCTTGTGCACAACGGCACCGAGCCCCACACCGATGAGAAGCGGCAGGGCGAAGCCGGTGTCGAGAATGAGGATCAGGATGAGCAGCGCGACGAGCGGGCGTTTCCAGCCGACAGATAGAGTCGCTCCCATCGCGGCGACGATCGCGGCCGCAGGGTCGAGCCCGGGCAACGCTAGGGCGGTGGCCGCGCCGACGAGCCCGCCGACGTAGATCAGCGGGAATGCTTCACCACCGCGCCACCCCGAGCTCAGGCACAGCACGACCGCAATATTCTTGGCCGCCGCAACGAGCCAGAGGAGTGCCGCGTCGCCATCTGCGAATAGCTCGGGCAGCTCGTTCAGCTCGTGGTGCCCCGAGAAACGTACGAGAGGAATCGCCGCGGCCAGCGCCGCGAAGAGGACCGTGCCGATCGCGGTAACGAGCCACGGTGACCCGATTCGTGCGGCCGCCACCTCGCCCGCATGGTGAAGCGCCTTGAACGCGAGACCGAAGCCGCAGCCAATGAGGGCGGGAACCACGAGCAGCCAGTCATTACCCTCCGTGCTTGTTGGCAGCGGAATGTCAGAGAGGCCGCTGCCGTCAAAGACAGTTCGTGACATTGCGAAGAAGACGAAGAACCCAGAAAGCCCCGCGATGAACGAGGTGAGCTTGCCCGCCGACAGTTCGCCGTCGTCGATGGCAGCCGCAGCGGGTGGCGATCCGTAGAATCCGCTGAGGGCTCCGGCCACGCCTGCCCGCGAGATTTCGCGAGCCCGGGCTTCATTTCGTGCGATGACGCGAGTGACGAGGATCGAGCACTGTGCGACCACCGCCAGCAGGCCAGCTTCGGGCCCGACGGCCCCGCCGAATGCGATCGCTACGATGGCGGCGAGCGCGGTGACGAGGATGCGCCGAGCATGCCCGGGTTGAGCCGCGCCGGCGTCTGCGATGAGTTCGTCGACCGATTCAGAGCGCGCAAGCCTTCCGAGCAGGATCAGCATGGCACCACCCGCGAGGATGGTCAGTGCGATTCGCACCGGACCGACCTCGCCGTGCTCGGCGCCGGTGTTCCAGACCAGCACCTGCAGGGCGAGCATCGCCTGGTAGGTCAGCACGGCGATGAGACCCGCTCCCGGCCAGCACCGCCACCATGAGGGCGCGTAGCCCCGCCATCCACTGCGCCGCTCTCATCGCTCGGCCTCGGAAACGCTGGGTGCGGTGTGGTTTATGGAACTCATGCGCCCAATTATTTCCCATGTGTGCGGCGGGCCATAGCCGCCAACAACTGCGCCGCCTGAGCGTTACGATTGCGAGAACGATCATGGGAGGGTCCGGGGCATGGCGGAAAGCGACACTCTCGACCTGACAAATCTGCCGCGGTTTCTGGTGCACCTCGAAGAGCGGCGACCGGGGTTCGCGGCGCTTGCACGCCAGCTGCTCGATGCGGGGTGGCAGGTGCAGAGCTTCTGGGGGCCTGTGCAGATGGATGTCTGGTCGCTCAGGCTGAGGCGTGACGAGCTTGCCGTGATTTTCGGCATTGAGCGTGGCGTGGCAGACGGGGTGCAGCTAGGGCCGGTTGATGGCGCGGCGAGCGACTTTCGACCGCTGTCGTATGCAGTGCTCGCCTGGGCCCGCGCGCTTGGCGTCGACGTGCCGCTCACCGATCCCGACGAGTTTCGCCCAGACGTGGGAGCGCACGGCCTGCAGACGATCAACTGGCTCCGCGCCGGCAACCTCGACGTGATCGCCCGCGTGAACGCGGCGTGGGCCGAGTATTGGTCATATCGGTACAGCAAGGATCAGCTGCTCGGTGAGCTGTGGCTCGCCGAGACGAAAGCGAGAGGGATCGAACTGATCGAGGCGGCCTCTGGGCCGCAGAAGTAAAGCAGAAGAAGCAGGGAGCGCAGGTGAATTAGAGCGACTGAGCGATCCCGACGAGGATCCCCTCTGGGCCGCGAACGTAGCAGAGTCGGTAGACCCGCTCGTAGTCGACCAACTCGGTGCTGACGAGCTCCGTGCCGTGCTTTTCAAGCCGTTCGAGCGTGTCGTCGAGATCATCTACCTCGAACATGACGCGCAGGTATCCGAGCGCGTTCACGGGCGCGGTGCGGTGATCCTCTTCGACCTTGGGCTCGAGAAAACGCGAGAGTTCTATGCGGCCGTGACCGTCGGGAGTTCGCAGCATCGCGATCTCGACGCGCTGGTGCCCGAGCCCAGTGACGCGCCCGGCCCAATCGCCTTCGACGTCGGTTCTGCCCTCGAGCTCGAGCCCAAGCTCTTCGAAGAACGCGATCACGGGGGCGAGATCTTCGACTACGATGCCGATGTTGTCCATTCGCACGGTCATGCGGTCAGCTTACTCGTCGCCGAGCGCGCGTTCCGGCGTATTTGCGAGGCCCGCGACGCTACGCTGCAGGCATGTCTGAACTCGCCGGCCCGCCCTCGAAACCGATCGCCGTGCCGCGGCTCGTACTCGACATGCTCGAGGCTCAGGGGCTCGACGGCGCGATACCCCAACCCGTCTGGCAGAACTCGGCTGGCGGCGTCACGTTCTCAGTTGGTCGCGACGGCAAGCCCTCGTTCTTCGTGAAGCACAATCCGCCTGGCTCTGGCGAGTCACTTGCCGACGAGGCCGCGCGTCTACGTTGGATCGCGGGCAAACACCCGGCACCCGAAGTCGTCGCGCTCGAGACCAGCGGCGGGCACGAGGTGCTTCTGACCAGAGCATTGCCCGGAACTTCAGCAGTGGCCGAAGAATGGAAGAAGCAGCCGAGCGTCGCGCTTCGAGCCCTCGGTGAAGGCTTGCGCCGGCTGCACGAATTGCCTGTCGAAGAGTGCCCGTACGACTGGGGTGTCGGTCCCCGGGCGCGTGCCGATCGCATCTCGCAAGAAGCTCTCGCCGCGCTCGGGGAACCGCCACCAATCGACCGGCTGGTCGTGTGTCAGGGCGATCCTTGTGCCCCGAACACGCTGATCGCCGACGACGGCAGCTTTCTCGCCCACGTCGATCTCGCCCGCCTGGGAGCAGCGGATAGGTGGGCCGACCTCGCCGTGATGACGCTCTCGCTCGAATGGAACTACGTCGGGTACGACGAGGCCGACTTTTGGGCGGCGTACGGGAGCGAACCCGACGCCCACCGAATTACCTACTACCGCGCGCTCTGGAACGCGGCATAGCGGTAGCGTGGAAGGGTGACCTCTTTTCAGCTGCACTCCACGCTCGTTGGCGACGAGACCGCCGCTACCCGCGTCGTCTTCTTGCACGGCCTGTTCGGGCGCGGCCGAAACTTCACGAGGATCGCTGCCGGGCTCGAGCCCGAGGCGCAGAGCCTCATGGTCGACCTGCCGAACCACGGGCGCTCGGCGTGGACCGAGCACTTCGACTATGCCCAGATGGCCGACCTCGTCGCCGCACACCTGCGCGGGGGCTTTGCGGAGTCTGGGCCCGTCGATGTGGTTGGGCATTCGATGGGCGGCAAGGTCGCGATGGTGCTTGCGCTGCGCCACCCCGAGCTGGTGCGCCGCCTCGTCGTCGTAGATATCTCGCCAGTATCTTCTGGTGGTTCGAGGGGTGAGTTTCAGCACCTGCTCGGGTCACTTGCGGCGTTGGATCTCCCGTCGCTCGAGCGGCGCTCTGACGTCGACGAGGCGCTCGCCGCAGCCGTGCCAAACGACACGGTGCGCAGCTTTCTGCTGCAGAACCTGAAGCACCGTGACGGCGGCTTCACCTGGGAACCGAATCTTGACCTGCTCTACGGTGAGCTCGAGACCGTCATGGGCTTTCCCGATGCGGCCGGCGCCGTGTTTGGCGGGCCGGTGCTCTGGATTCGCGGCGACCGTTCGAACTATGTCACAGACGGCGATGCCCCGGCGATGCGGGCGCTGTTTCCGAAGACGCGACGCATGACGGTGCGCGACGCCGGGCACTGGGTGCACTCGGAGAAGCCCGAAGAGGTGATCTCTGCCCTGCGCACATTTTTGTTGGCGCAGTAGCCGGTTCTGGTGAGATTCGGCGCAGGAAGCGCTGAGATAGTCTGGGCGTGCAAGCCTCGGAACGCGTGAGGCCCGAACTACTGCGAGAGGATCCTCGTGACCGAAACTTCGCTGCCTGACGAGACGCAGCTGCCCCCGTGCCCCGAGTGTGCGAGCGAGTATGCCTACGAGATGGGGGCTCTGTTGGCGTGCCCGATGTGCGGGCATGAGTGGGCGGCCGGTGGCCAGCCAGATGAGCACCCGCCAGACGGAGCACAGGTCATTCGCGACGCGGTCGGAAATCCGCTTGCCGACGGTGACACCGTCACGCTCGTGAAGACGGTCAAGGTGTCTGGCGGCGGTGGCGGCACCATCAAGATCGGCACGAAGGTCGCCGGGATTCGCCTCATCGAGGGCGCAGGCGATCACGACATCGACGCAAAGGTGCCAGGTTTCGGCAAGATGCAGCTGAAGTCAAGCGTCGTCAAGAAGGTCTAGCGCTCGAGCATGTTTTTCACCCACGACCTCGGCGATGGTTTTGCGCTCGGGCTGCGCACAACCGACTCGGTCGACGAACTGCTTGCCCTCATCAACAAGAATCTCGCGCGGTTGCGGCAGTGGGAGCAATGGGCGCTGGCCGAGCAGACCCCTGAAGTTCTGCGGGCGCACGTTGAAGAGCGGCTGCAGATGTTCGTTACTGGCGCCGCGGTTCCCTGCAACATCTATGCCGGTGGTCAGCTGATCGGCAATATCGAGATGCGTATCAACGACTACAACCGCACTGCAGAGCTCGGTTACTGGATCGACGAAGATTTCGAGGGCAGGGGAGTGGTGACGCGCGCGTGTCAGGCACTCATCGAGCACGGCAAGACCAGCCTCGGAGTGCGGCGTTTTGAGCTCTACACCGCGGCGCACAATGATCGCAGCGGTGCGGTCGCGAAGCGACTCGGTTTTGCGCACGAGGGTGTGATGCGAAGCGCGACACCGCTGGGTGAGCAGCGCTTCGACACGAACGTATACGGCCTGGTGGTCGCGAGTGCCGCGGGCATAAGCTGAGGTATTCCATGCCAAAGGAGGCGACAGTGTCAGAACCGGTGAAGGGCCCCAAATCGTACTTCCCTTCGATTGAGGCGAAATACGGCAAATCGATCGACGAGTGGATCGCCGAGCTGCGTGCGGTCGCCGGGCAGAAACACATGGATCAGGTGCAGTTCTTGAAGGATCAGGGCATGGGCCACGGGCACGCAAACGCCCTCGTGCACGTGTTTCGGGCGGAGCACGACGGCGCGTGAGCGAGCGGCCGAGTGACGAGGAGATTGCCTGACATGGAGCTTCCCGCGGGCCTTCGCGAGCACCCTTTTTCGTATCGAGTCACGAGTGCTGGTGAGGTGCGCGTCGTTCGAGACGGTCGCTCTATCGTGACGGTGAGGGGTGCGGCCGCGCGAAAGCTGGCGGCCCAGCTGGGCAGCGACGATGCGAGGGATCAGCAGCTGCTCGCAAGAGCCACCGGAAACTACAAGCGCGGCAACGAACGTGGGGCCTCGGCGCGATGAGCGACTGCGTGCTGAAGTGAGCCATGCCGACGATACTGCTTGAGACGCTGATCGATGCGCCGATCGAACGTTGCTTTTCGCTGAGCCTTTCGATCGACGCGCACACTCAATCGATGGGGTCGTCTGCTGAGCGGGCGGTCGCCGGGGTGACAAGCGGTGTGATCGGACCGGGCGAGTCGGTGACTTGGCAGGCGCGCCATTTCGGGGTGCCACTGCGCATGACTTCGCTGATCAGTGAATACGAGCGCCCGAGTCGATTCGTTGACGAACAAACGCAGGGTCCATTCGCCAGATGGTGGCACGAACACCGATTCGAGGCATCGGGCCGACAGACCCGCATGATCGACCACATCGAGTTCGAAGCTCCCTTTGGATTCCTTGGCAAGATTGCTGAGCGGCTCGTGCTCGAGCGCTACATGAAACGACTCATCGGGCAGCGAAATCTGTGGCTCAAGCAGCGCCTCGAAGCGTGACGATTCGTGCAATTCGTCAGCTCGAGGCGGGAGTTCGGGCTGAAATTCTGTAGTCTGTCAGGGTGAATGACGATGAATTGCGCGCATTTCTCGACTCCGCGACCGTAGGTGGCGAAGAGGATCAGGGCCAAGAACCCGAAGGTTCAGGCGCTGAACCGGTCGCGCCGACCGAAACGCCCTCGGCTGCACCTTTGCCTCAGCGCCGCGGGGTCCCGAGCTTCGATGAGCTGATGAGCATGGGCGAGCCCGCCTCGGATTCGTCGCTTCCCGAAGCGACCGCGCCCTCGGCCAGTCCGGAGCCCGCACGCAAGACGCCAACCGAGAACGCTGCCGCATCACCGGTTCAGCAGGCGAAGCCTGACGAGCAGCCGTGGTCTCAGGCCTTTGCCACTGACAACGAGCAGCTCGTGCCGCTTATTCTGCCTGGATTCTCACCTGAGCCCCGCGAGCGGCGTGACCTGCCCCCGGTGTTTCAGGCAGAGCCTACTCAGCAGGCGCCGCAGCCGGACTCGTCGGCATCGAAGCAGTACGAGGAGCCGGCTCCGACGCAGCCCTTTGATGTGCTGACCTCGACAGAGACGGGCAAAGCGCAGGCCACCACAGCAAGCGCAGCTGCGAACGCCGCGGCTGCCTCGACTGGTGCCGCAGTCCCAGCCGCCTCCGCGGTTACAGCTGCGACAACTCCCGTAGCGGCAGCATTTCCACCGGCCGCAGCGACGCGCCCAACTCAGGCTGCCGCCGACACTGATCCTTTTGCGCTCCTTGCCCCTGAGCTCGCAAGTGATGCTGAGGCGGAACCCGAGCCCGACTACGAACGAATCTCGGTCACGGGCAGCGAGAACCGCGGACGCAAGGCTCTGCCGTGGCTGATTGTCGGTGGCGGGGTCGTGGTAGCGATCATCGCCTCGATCTTTGTGGTCAACGGTGTACGCGGCAACGAAACGCCCGCAGCAACCGAGAATCCGCCGGCGACCTCGCAGCCGACGACCGAAGCCCCCGCTGAGACCGAAACCCCGGAGCCGAGCGAAGAGCCGGCCCCCGAGCCCGACGCTGCACCCGTGGTCGATCCGGGGAGCACGTGGCCACTGCCGATCGAGCAGTGGGGTCTGACCGTGCAGGTCTCTGAGAAGCTCGGTGGAAGCACCCCCTACACGCTGTTCGACGGTAATACTCGCGCAACGTTCGACTCGATCCCGGTCGCCGCCGGTTTTTCAGACGCCTGCGCTGCGGCTCGCGAGCCCAACGTGTGGGGTCTGCTGAAGACGGACGATGGCAAGCTTGAGGTGGTGAGGCCCGAGCCTCGCTGCACGAGCCAGGCAGACGCCGCGCTCTACGACACGATCTGGGGCACGCTCGACTACATGGCGAAGAGCGCGAAGCCCTCATAACTCACGCTGCAGCCGGGAGCGAGAAGAACGCTGGCCAGAGCGCGACCGCGAGCGGGTAGCCGACGAAGCTCACGACGTCGAGCACCCAGTGCGCGACGATCAGCGGCAAGGATCGGCCCCAGCGCTGATACGCCCATCCGAAGACGAGGCCCATCACCACGTTACCGACGAAGCCGCCGAACCCCTGGTAGAGGTGGTAGCTGCCTCGCAGCAGCGCGCTCGAGACGATCGTCGCGATCGGGCCGACTCCGAGCCGCTTCAGGCGGTCGAAGACGAACGCCACGACGATGAGCTCCTCGCCGAGCGCGGCCTTGAGTGCCATCAGCACGAGCACCGGAACCGTCCACCAGTAGGTATCGAGCGCCGCGGGGACGACCGTCGTGTTGATGCCGATCCCGCGTGCGAAGACATAGAACACGAGACCGGGGATGCCGATCGCGGCCGCGAGCAGCAACCCGAACGCGCTCTCGCGACCCCACCAGCCGCGCCGCATGCGAGGGAGCCTGCCGAGCCCGAGGTTGCCGAGATGCGGAGCCCGCCGGCGCCAGAGCAGATAGGCGACGAGAGCAACCGGGGCGAGGCCGAAGGCGAAGCTCAACAGCTGGTAGATGAGGTCGAAGGTCGCGCGATCCGCGAGCGGGCGGTTGATGGTCGCGGTTTGCGAGGAGAGGGCGACCTCGCTCGAAAGTCGCTCTACGATCACGACGATCGCGCGCACCCCGGCGGCTCCGAACGACAGCGCCAGCACGATGGCGAGTTCCCACCGCAGCTGGGTCTTTGAGGGCGTAGCGATCACGCGCCAAGCGTAGCGCGTGGTCAGCACCCGCACGGTTCTCACAGTGGACGAAAGAGCAGAAACCCCTGCTCATGTGAGCAATGTCTCGATCCGCTTACGATCGCTCCCGGCACAGGTCCGTAGCGAGACACAACCCCCGAGGCCAGCTAGGCTAGGCGGGTTCCCAAAAAGCAACGGCGCTCGAACAGCTCCGTTGCTCACGCAACACAAGGAGACCAAGTGAAACTCTCACGCACTGGCTATGGCGTGCTCGCACTTGCCACCTCGAGCGCACTGCTGCTCTCGGGCTGCGCATCTGGCGGTGGCGATGCGGGCGGTTCGACGGGCGGCTCGGCCATCACCGTTGGCACGACCGAGGTCGTCACCTCGCTCGACCCCGCAGGCGCATACGACAATGGGTCGTTCGGCGTTATGACGAACATCTACCCAATGCTGCTGAACAACCCCGTGGGTTCGAGCGACGTCGAGCCCGACATCGCTGAATCGGCAGAATTCACCGAGCCCACGAAGTACACCGTCAAGCTCAAAGAGGGCCTGACCTTCGCCAACGGAAACGAACTCACCGCTTCCGACGTGAAGTTCACCTTA
>APMI01003555.1_pt1 | contig 11870 bp, 5 predicted proteins | sample 667938 | NCBI WGS metagenome assembly APMI01 (sample SAMN01084076, study PRJNA167559) | wastewater metagenome | biome: Wastewater | place: Denmark: Ejby Moelle, Odense | collected 2011-11-28 | reverse complement strand
TAGGGTTAAAGTTTACAACTTTTAAGATCGTAGATTCTTTTGTTCTTGTTATTGTGCAGTTTGGTACGAGAACCGAGTTCTGTATTTTAGGTCTATCTATTCTGGCCTGGCCTACAAAAGATATGCCTGTTGCTTATGTGGAGATGGCCTTAAGAGCCTATTTTGCACCAGATGCAGAAGCAATTAGCATAGAAGCCAAGCTAACCGAAAATTCGTTCCTATTTCATCCGTCTTGCAGGTTAACAGGCGGTTTTGCTTTTTACTCGTGGATTGCTGGTGAACACGAGGGCGATTTTGTGATCACCTTAGGCGGTTATCACCCTAAATTTCCAGCCCCAACTCATTACCCTCGTGTTGAACGTGTAGGCTTAAACTGGAAATTAAGTGATAAGTTACTTATAAAAGGTGGCGTTTATTATGCACTCACGCCAAGTTTTATCATGGCAGGAGGAAGCCTTGAAATCGCTTATGACCTAGGTTTTCTAAAAGCTTCTATTTACGCTTGGATGGACCTGATCATTGGTTGGGCGCCTTTCCGTTATAAAGCAGAGATAGGTATCTTGGTAAAAATAAGGGCGCAGATCAAGGTATGTTTCTTTAAAACGTCCTTTGATGTAGAGATTGGTGCATTATTGCAATTATGGGGACCTCCTTTTGCTGGCTTGATCAAAGTTAAATGGCCCATCTATTCTTTCTCGATTTCTTTTGGAGAATCGCCCGATAAAATTAGTACTCCATTACAATGGCAGCAGTTCAAAGAACAGTTCATCCCCGCTAAAAAAGATAAGAACGGCAACCAACAGTACTTTGCCGCAGAAATTATGTTAACCGATGGACTCATCAAAGAATATAAAATCGGAAATAGGTCTGTTCCTGTTGTTAATCCAAATAATTTCTGTTTAAAAATAGAAGCTCCTATTCCGCTTACAGAGGTAAAGGTGAACAATAGTGTTATTGCAGCAGATACACCAATGCTTTTAGCGGGTTCTTTATCTCAATATAATTCTCGTAACCTTTCTTTAGGTATAAAGCCTATGGGCGAAACCCGATTGAACTCTACGTTATCTATCACTATAAACGGGGTACAATCTTATCAGCTAAATCTAGCGTGCATGGCAGGGGGCGTTCCTGGAGCTTTATGGAGCCAACAAACAGCGCTCAATACTCAAACACCACAGGCTCCAGAGGTTTTACCTAATGCATTGAAAGGAATTTTCTTGAAACCTCAAAAAAATATAGACAGCAGCAAATTTCAGGCATTAACACTAAATGAAAGCTTCTATCCCATTTCCAGAAATATCCATCCAGAAGAAAAAACCCTGGTTAACGGTTATGACAATGCAAGCATTATTGGCTCTGCAAAAGCTAAAATCACCGAATTGCTCCAGCAAGAAAACAGACATATAGAATCAAGTCAGTTTAGCATTATACAGGCTGCAATAGCTTCACAAGAATTGATACCTATTACCACGCAAAGAACAGATTTAACAGATTGGACTTCTCAGCTAAGGGGCGAACCTATTTTTGCAGAAGCTGGTAGTTATCCTCAATACCCAAACAGATAAAAATGGCCGATTTGCATCAGATACCAACTCAGATACAGCAAGAAAAACTGCTACTTACAGACAATTGCCTGCCTCAATTTGGTGCCGGAAAATACACTTTAGAGGTCGCTTTAGATGTAAACGGGCATCGAGATCTAACGGCGGCAAAACAAGAGTTTTATATCAACGCACCTCGGTTTGAACTATCGGGTCCAGATATATATAGCGTTTACCCACCTCAGGAATCTAATGGTGGGTATGGAAATACGCTTCCCCATATTGTTTTCAACCGTAGAACATTACCTTGGGAACGCAGCATAGATGGGAAAAACAACAACACCGACCCAAGAAAAGTTGCTCCATGGCTATATCTTATGGTATTAAGTGAAGATGAACTCAATACCGCTATAACAAATGGTTCTGTACCAAGGCTACAAAAACGATCTTTAAAAGAAATCTTTGTTGATCAAAAACCAGATTGCTATGTGCCTGTCCTCTCTGTGAATAGTGAAGACCCACTTTCTTTGAATCCTTGGGATCAGCTTGATGATGAATATACCGTAATAGATTTGCCTTTAGATCTTTTTAAATCTGTTATGCCCGCATTAGATGACCTGCCTTATATGGCTCACGTAAGACAAACTCAGGTTGATGGGCATAAAGAATCTACAGCTATTGCCGATGAAGGCACTTTTTCGGTAATTATGGGTAATAGGTTCCCGGCCTCACCAACAAATAAAGGAGAAACCCTAAAGAATACCGCCTTTTTAATCTCATTAGAAGGCTTGCATCAATTATTAGAATCACCAAATAGTGTAAACCACAAACAAATAACCTTGTTCGTACTCCATTCATGGAGTTTTGAGGTTTCTTCGGGCAATACCTTTCAAGAAATTTGCCACGACATACAAGTTGGCCCTTATCGTATGCAATATGCAAGTGATGCTTTAAGTTCATTAAAGAATATTTACGATTATGGCTATACGTTAATGCCTCACCAACTCAGAAATGGAGCAGATAATTATTGTTGGTATAGAGGGCCTTTTAATCCAAACTTTATCCCTGCCCATCCTCATACCAGAATCTACCAACATGCTGATGAACTGCTACGCTTTGATGACAACCTCAACATGTTCGATATTTCTTATGCCGCAGCATGGCAGTTGGGTAAATTATTGGCATTAAAAGACAAGAACTTCAGTCAAGCGCTATTTCAGTGGAAAGTACAGCACAGAAAAGATTTGCAGAAGGCACAAAAAATTAAACAATTAACTCAAAGCATAAAAAGTGATTCGTTACTAAGCACTTTTCCTGATCATCCCGAAGAGCTCATTAAAGATCATTTGCTTAAGCAGCAGTTTGACAAAAAACTAACTCCTATCATTGATCGTTTTTATGTTGAGTTTACTGCCCTCGCCAAAAATAATAAAGAAGACGATCCGACTCTTTTTGAAACCTTTTTTACCCATTATTTTGCCAAAGGCCACCTCGTTGAATCTACTGCCTTGCAGCAGGATATAGAACAAGTATTAGCAGATGAAAACTATGCACCTAACTTAAAGCGCTTAATAAAAGAACGCTTTCTAGCAAAACGATACCCATCCCATAAAAAACCTGCCTTACCAACTAACAATGTCATTCCCGAAACAGTAAGCGAATGGTTGGGCAAGCTTTTTCTACTTCATGGAGTTCCTAATGATTATTTAATACCACATCCTCATTACCTTATTTCTAGTTTGCAGTCTGAGCTAAAGCACGAAGCCATTGGCTTATTCTACTTAGATTATGACTGGGTAGAGGCACTGATAAATGGGGCACTAAGTATTGTGCCTTTTGATGATACACCATCGTTACTTAATCAAATAAAAAGTGGTTCATTATTGCCCGAGAACCTTAAAATAAACAAGAACGTTCTCGATCTTCTTCCTGAAGAAAGCAAGGCAAAAGACATTCCTCTACCCAAACGCATAGATCAGCACATTACAGGTTTTTTGTTTAGATCACAACTGGTATCGGGATGGAAAGGAATTAAGATATACGCCAAAGATTCTTCGGATAATTGGATGACAACACCTTTACGACTAGAAAAATTAGATGAAGATACGCTGCTATGCCTTTTTGTTGGCAAATTCAGCAAGATTGCCATCATACAACCTCCCGAAGGTACACATCTGGGTTTTGAGCTTAAGGAGAATACTTTGGTTAAAAAGCTAAGAGATTTTAAAACAGGAGCCTTTATCAATAAACAAGTAAAGGTCTCTTTTAAAAACTCCCGTACTTTATCGTTTCAGAGCCTCGCAAAAAGCATGGCTACAGAATTACAAACAGATCAAATCTATTCTTCCCAATTGGCTTTTCAACTAATGGAAAATGCCCTATACTATGAAATCAATTTGGATAAGGAGAAAGTAAGTGATGAATAAAAAGCTATTGATCCCCATTAATATAGAAGCTCTGCCCATACATGAGAAGTTTGCTTCAAATAATTTGAGATGGAAAGACTTATCTGTTAACTATGAACAGTTATTATCTCGTCAGGGTAAAAATCTAGAAGATGGAGAACTGCACGTTACAGAAGATGAACTCTATAAACCTGGTATTCATTTACACTGGGCTCTTCCTAATGCACTTACACACGGCATACAGCAAGAAACCGAGTATGTATTTCCCAATGCACCTGATCGATGGATCGTAATTAGAGTGCAAGCTACCAAAAGTAAACCCTTGCTTAAACAATGGCTTATAGAGAGTAACCACATTGCTCCAGATGGTAGCAGCTCTTGGGTTACCGTACAGAATAACGTCTTTACCCCAACAGCTATCGGGAAATCTTCTATTTATGATGAAACCTATCGGGAAAGCGAAACCGCATCTACTCCTATTACTGCCATAGGCCCGGGAAATGCAGCTTTTGCGGCTTTGTATGCATCAAGCCGTAATGTATTTGGTTTTCATGACGACCTCAAGGATCTTCAGGGAACTGGCGTTGTTTCTTACTTTGTTGCTGGATGGTATGCAAAAGACGAACATGATCCACTCACAAAAAACGAATTTTCAACAGAACACATTGCAAACAAGCTGAAAGAAAGCGTGCTAGCGCACTTTGAGCTTCCTGAAGAAGAACATGATTTTATCAATTTTACTGGCCTGCTTTGTTACGGAACTTTACAAAATGTTGCTACGCAAGCACAAGAGCTTATCAAATATACTGCTCATAAAGATATAAATATTACCCTTGCAAATACTTCTCTTGAAGCTAAGAGTGCGCAATTGGCAGAACAGACAAAACTAAACGAAAAATGGTTATGCGCATTTCTTTCAGATCAGCTTAAAGATTTAAGTGCATTAAAACAGTTGGACGAGCCTGTATCAGAAGCTACTTTCGTACCTATAGAAGGGGGAATATTATGGGAAATAAGGCCGGTTAAATCAGATCAACAAGATAAAGAGCAACCTTCTTTAAATGATTTATTTGCTGATCCTGAAATTGCTTTCAATTACCAATCTCTCATAACAGCTCAACATACCTATGACAAGAACACCGCACAGCTTAGTAGTTTGGTTGCAGCGTTAAAATCTTCTTATCAGAAACGCATTATTGCAGAAGGTAATAAATTGTTGGAAGATGCGGCACTACAGCAGCAAAATGCCATCAAGGATCTCTTAACTACTACCGTAGAAGAACTTAGACAAGCTTTTGAGCTCATTACACGTTATGAACAGGCTATTTTATACCGTGCTCCTTTCTTTTCTTCTAAAAACAAAAAACCTTTATTTGAATTGGTTAAAAGAGAAAAGCCTCGGTATTGGAGGCCAATGGATCCTTGCTTACTGTTATCTGGAAAAGCCATTAAAAGTGCCACAAAATATACATTAAAACCTAGCGAGAAATTAATTTGCAGTACAATAACGAGCAAAAAAACCGCTGAAATAGAAAAGGCCGAAGCCAATTCTTTCCAGCTTTATGAAAGCACTGCCTTACATGGCGAAAATCTGGTAGTGGTTAACAGCCTGTTCAACGAAAGCTTACTCAACCTAAAGAGTTATACCAATGATCATCTTAAAGATTCATTGCAAATAAATGGGTTGCAAACTTGGAAATATCCCTTTACGCCTATCTACCTTACTTGGTATGTAGATTTCTATCCTGCTTATCGTCCCGAAGAAAGTCATCTTGCAGAGAACTGGGAGTATTCGGGCAAAGATTATAAGCGCATTAGGCTAAATAATACAAAATCCTCTTCTGTAAGGATAAGTGGAAAAAGCTTAGTAAGTGAAGCGCTTAACGATATTCTTGAAGCCAAGCTTCCACCAACTATTGATATAGAAGACAATTTCTCTCAACTATTAGGAGGTTTTTCAGAAAGATTACTCATGCGTTTACGTACCATTAATCTCCCTCCTTTAAAGTTTAATGAGAACCGCTTGGTTTTGGATAACGATCTATCTAATTTTTTAACAGAAGTTGGCCTTGAAAACTCAACGATAGGATATTCTGAAGAGTTCGCCCCTCACATTAACCCAAACACCCATGATGCATCCGAGTTTTTCCCTATCAGGGCAGGGCATTTAAAAGTTAGCTACTTGGCACTTACAGATGCTTTTGGGCAAGTGAGAGAGTTGATCAACAACCTTGATCCAGCCGTTATCCAAAAAGATAAAAGCATAAAAACTACGGAAGACCTGAAAGACCCCGATTCTGTTTCAGGCATTTTACTAAAACCAAGGATCATACAACCATCTCGCATCAACTTCAGGTGGTCTGCAAGTGATGAAAAGGCTTTTAAAGAAAGTAACAGCAACCCAAATAATTCACCAATCTGCGGATGGATCCTCCCCGATTATCTTGAAAAAGGATTTCATTTTTATAGTGCTTCAGGTAAAAGTTATGGTTCCCTCCATATCATAAAAGACAGGAATACTGCCGCTAGAACCAGATTATTATGGACAAGTGCTCCCGGCGAATTTAATAGGTATAATGATATAGACAATCCATTTTTACAGGAATTCATCAATACTTTTTACAATGATGGTTACCAGCAAAAAGCAAAAGAATTAGAAATTTTATTGGGACTTTGTTTTGAGAAAACCATATCCATCAATAACAGCAATTATGCCAGTTCACCGCCTTTAAGTAAATTAATGGGGCAACCTCTTGCCTTAACAAGAGCCTTTGTACAGCCTGAGCTTTATGGTTTTCCGGCACAGGCACAAAATTGGGCGAGTGATTTCAAAACAACTGCCAATTGGCAAAATATCCGGTTTCCTATTCATTTGGGCGATTTTAACTTACCAGATGATGGCTTGTTGGGTTATTTTACAGATGATACCGCTTTTAACAATTTATACCTGCCATTAAATACAGTGTTAAAAAAATCGAGTTCTTTTTTTAGCAAAGAACCTATCTCTACAACATTTAATGAAGAAAGGAACAATGCGGTTGGGCTTACTTTGTTAATGGATCCTTATACTGCTGTTAACGCTTACAGTGCTATTCTACCTACAAAACAGCTTGAGTTACCGGGTTTTTATTTAGATGGCCTTCATCAACTGGATATGCACCTACTGCTTGCACCTGTAATTGGACAACCAGATGTATCTGAAATACCTATAAGCAACGAACAGGATAAAACATGGGAGTTGTTAAGAAGAATGGGACCTGAAGCATGGGATATCAAACAGATTACTGATTCAACCGACCAGGACAGTTTAGCAAAAGGATTACCGCCAAAAGCTTATGAGGGTTTTCTGAGGTTAAAAACAGATAACAGCAAAAATTAACCAGAAGTATGGAGTTCGAATTTGAATTAATAGAAAACGAAATTAGCCCTAATCCTTATTTGGGGAACAGCCTTACTTTTAAAGCAAAAATAGATTTTGCCGAACATGCTGCTATTTTAGATACCAAAGTATTAGGTGTAAGGGTAGATTTATCGGCTTTTAAAGACAAAATACATGCAGGTGCTTATGGTCGAGTAGATAGGCGCAATAGCCCTTGCTATAATTTTTTAACAGATATTTTGCTCAAGAAACCTACAGAAGTTAGGAATCTAACGGAGACCTTGTTTCATGTCCATTCCATTTTTATGAAAGAAGGAAGTGCGACAGAACAACCGCTCAAAATTGGTTTCGAGTTCTTACCTGTTCAATACAAATCTTGGCCTGTTATAAACTATAGATTCGGAACGGCATTTATACAAGTAAAACAACCTCAAATAGCCCATTTTAACATCTACCCCTCAATTGTACGCAGAAACAGCAAAATCAGGATCTCTGCATCATGCCACCATGTGGATCAAGTAGAAATATGGGGAAACCAAGGCCAAGTACTTTATAAAAGTGCTGATTTTGAGTTAATGAATGATTCATGTCGTTTCTTCTTAACCGAAGAGAGAGCTCCCGTTACCGCACAAAAAGAAATTACCTATTATCTAAAAGCAAGTTTAAAGCATATGTACGCAACAGAACATTCGGCTAAAACCATTAAAGTCTTATCTAATGGAGACTGGCAGCCCATGGCTATTTTAGAAAACCATGTTCCTGAAGATTACCAAGGGCCAAGATCCTATGGAAAAGCCGTGCTCAAAACCATCGCTTTGGTTCAGAACACCTACAAAGACAGGATATGGATAATTGTACAGGGCATTGATACTCCTGATCTTTATCAACTATGGTCTTCTGCAGATGGATTAGATTGGCAGCCTTATCAAAGTAAAGGTAAAACTGTAGAGATACCTCTTGCCTATATATACACCCCAGCAGTATTCTTTCAAAACGCATTATTTTTTGTTGGCGGCAGTTTGATTGATTCAGAATTTAGCTCCAATGAGCTTTATAGAATAGACCTTGAAACCGGTACAAGTAGCTTGATCAAAAATGAAACCCAAATGGAACCTTGCAGCCAACATGCTTGTACTGTATTTCCTGATCGCGAAGGAAAAGACAACATTTGGGTAATAGGTGGCATGGATGCCGGTAGGTCTGCGCTTAATGCTATTTGGCGCTTTGATGGTTATGATTGGCACGAGGAAGAGATTCCAGAAGATTTTCCTGAACGCTCACTACCAGGAATAACCGTGCAAAAAAATAAAGATGGATTACCCATATCCATCTGGTTAGCCGGAGGAAAGCAGTTTAACGGCAGTGACTTTGACGACATCTGGCAATATGCTGCTAACGATGAAGGTACAATGAGCTGGACTCAAATTAAAAGAAATGCAGATGATTCTATTCATTTTGCAAAGCATGAAAACATTTATGCTACAACGCTTACCTATTTAGATACGCTGGCGCATGAACCTAAAATTGCTGTGGTTTTTAATCACCAAAGATCTGGCAACTTAAACAATGTCACGGATATTATCCATTTGCGCTCAAAAGATAAAGCTACAGAAGAAAGTGAGATCAGAACTTATGTTACCGATGAAATACCCGATGGCGGAAAGGGTTTACCTATAAGGCCTCACAATGAAGATAGTTTTGTTTTACAATCCGTTGGCTTTAATGGCTGCATCTGGTGCATAGCACTATTTGCTTACCCCAATAACTACGATAGTTCTGGTTTATACTTTAGTTGTCCTCAATAAAATTCGCTCGTATGAAATTCACAATTATACATCAAAAAAGACTGGTTGGTCTTGGTAATTTGCTAACAGGCATCTTGTTTTTAGTAGGCCTTATTATTCCTATAGGTAGAGCCTTAGCCCAAAAAAGTGAGGTTTCTGTAACCAAAAAACTGGTTATCCTTGCCGAAGCTGATACTTCTATCAACTATCAGAACAGTCTTCCCGAAAATAAAGCCTTGCTTTATCTAAAAACGCGTAAAATTGGCGGGAGTATGCAAAAAGAAGATGTAATCTATCTGCATTTTAATTTAGCACATATCCCTCAACATGCAGTTATCGAGTCTATCTCTCTTCAGTTATACCCTACCTCCAAAAGCAATGGGGTACCAAACGTATTTAAAATATCATCGAATAGCGTTATACCTAACATCAATTGGCAAAACCAGCCCGTAAAAGAAGGCGAACCGCTTCATAACAAAGGGAAACTGGTAGCAAAAACTACAAATTTACCCGACTATATCGATTTCATTTTTAACAAAGACAGCATACAAACATGGCAACAACAAGCAGCTGTTAAATTTATAGTACTCCATCAAAATGCCGCAGCGCAAACCTCATACTATTCTAATAGGGGTAACAACAAAAACCTGCAACCTAAATTATTGGTTAGCTATAAAATAGTGAATGAAATAGCAAACAGCGACTGGCCACAATACAAAAACGGTAAGACCTACCAAGAACAGTATCTATGGCGATCTAACACATATGCAACCGCTTACAGCGCAAGTGAATTATTTACGCTAAGCTCAGGCAATTTAAGCTACAACAAGCTCTATCCTTTGATCATCAACAAACAGCTTATTTTTCCGGTACAATCTAATCAAGAAGAACAGTATCAATTGTACAGCATCCCAATAGATCATCCCGATATCAAGAACAAGATGCCGGTAAATGCCATCATAAAATGGCAACCCTTAGCAGATCAGCAGCAAAGAATGTATCTATTTACAGGCCAAACCTCCGATTCGCTAAAAGTCATCTCTACAGCCGGAACGCTAAAAGAGGTATTCAAGACCAAGATCAGAAGGGCTTTCCAAATCAATGCCAACCCTACAATTGGCACAGATGGAAGTTTATACCTAACTACAGATAGTGGCCTCTATGCCTATACTGCTATACCTTCTTTTCGTATAAAGTGGCAGTACGCAACAAAAGATGCGCCTAATTTTTTTGGTAGCATGGCATTAAATGCCTCTGAAGACACTTTATACGTTTGCCGCAAGAATATAGCGGGTAAATTATGTCTTTTGGCCCTTAGCAATATCGATGGAAAACTGCTTTGGGAAAACTGCATAGCACAAGATGCAGATGCCGAACAGCCTCAGTTCATACCCGTTCCGCTTGTAACCAATGATAAGATTTACCTTACTTCTGGCTACGATAACGGAACACATTTCTACGCTTTTAATAAGGCAAATGGCGAAAGCATATTGTTAGACCATGCCGAACAAGCCTATATATCTAAAGCAACAATGGCAGATCAAACGGTTTATGTGATCAACAACAAAACACTGAACTTTTTTAAAGGTACAAGCTTGTCGCATTCCATAAGCAATGATAACTTACAGCCTACTTCCAAAATGCTATTAGACGGCAATGAACATATCTATCAGCTCAACACAGAAAAAGCATCGCAATCTTTTGTTGTCCAATACCAAGATGGTAATAAGGCAACGCTTGCCTTACCCTATAATCAATATGGCAATTTAAGTCATAATTTGCTCATTCCTTTGCCTTACGGTACTTGGCTTACAGGCAATATATCTACCTTTTATCATATAAAGCCAACCGCGTTTGCTCAAAAAGAAGCCATCAGTATCCCTTTCCATGAGCAATTTGAAACCAGTTACCTGTACCAATCAGAGGGAGATATTACGGTAAAAGGCAAAAGCATAAAAACTGGGGAAAATATTCTTGTCCACTCCTTTAATAACATTCATTTTTTACCGGGGTTTAGCGTGCAGACAGGAGCTCAATTGCAATGCAAAACCGGTAAATAAAACTATATTTTTTTGAAGTTAAACCATAAAAACACTCTTATAAACATGAAAAATTTATTGCTAAGCGTATTATTTTTAACCTTGGGCACCGCATCTTTTGCCCAAAAAGAGGCCATGAGTATAGATCCTTCTGGGACTGTAAAAATTCATAATCAATTAGAAGTTAATAGCCGTATAAAAGACCAAACCGGTTATGTAATGCCTGTGGGCAGCATTATCATGTATTCGCCTTCTCGCGAGAAGCTTAACGAGCTTTTTGATGACACCGGAGTGGGCAAAAAGAATTCTGCCGTAGAAGGGTGGGCTATTTGTAACGGAAAAGATGGCAGGCCTGATTTAAGAGGCACTTTTATTGTGGGCGCCGGAGCTACTGATAGTAAAAGCTGGGATGGTTATAAATTTTCTGATTATAAAATTGGTGAGAGGGGTGGAGAAGAAAAACACCAATTAACCGTTGCAGAAATGCCTCAACATACGCATAAAATAAATAAAGGAGATTTTGGCATCCACAGCCGTTCTTTTAAAGGTGACGACGATTCAGACAAACCTTTTAAAACCAAAGCCGACAAATCTATGGATACAGATTCGGCAGGCGGGGATCAGCCGCATGAAAATAGGCCCCCTTTCTATGCATTGCTTTACATCATTAAACTATAACGCCTGTTCGCCCCTGTAATAGCCATTGGTTTTTATGGGGGCTT
>APMI01027231.1_pt1 | contig 11872 bp, 8 predicted proteins | sample 667938 | NCBI WGS metagenome assembly APMI01 (sample SAMN01084076, study PRJNA167559) | wastewater metagenome | biome: Wastewater | place: Denmark: Ejby Moelle, Odense | collected 2011-11-28 | reverse complement strand
AAACAATTTTAATTATTGCAACTAACACGACTACAACAACCCAGCTTACATATTTGAATACGCCTCGTCTATTCATAAATCCAACTCAAAAATATTAATATTTTCATAAGGGGAAAAATACCCGGTTGCAGAAAGAGTTGTATCTGCTAAATTCGTACTGCAATGAATTTACATTTGCGATCTAAATAAAACTTATATGAAAAGCAAGACACTTCCCTCTTTACTCAAATCTATTGCAGCCTTTCTTCTGATTAAGAAATTTTTTATTAGAAAGAAAAAACAGCCCTCCTGCTGCAGAAAGGAATGTATGGATTATTACACAATGTACTATCTTTCATAATTAGTGCAAAAAATGAACGCTCAGTTAGCAAGCCAAAAACAATATATATAGCTCGTGTTTTTACTCAAAGCCCTCTAACCTTTTAAACTGGGCATCAAAAACATAATACGAATTTCTTTCACCAATAAAGAATGAAGCATGTTTCAATAGAGCGATGTGATGTTTAAAATAAGAATCAGTTTGTAAAAAAATGCTGTTGCAAGCGATAGGCAACAGCATTTTTATTATCGAAAGGCATATAGTTTATTTCAACTTCAAATCGGTAATAATATTTTGAATTTTAGTATCGAGCTGAGCATTTACTTCGTCAAACTGGGCTGCGCTGGTCAAATTTTCCTTTACACTAAAATAAAACTTTATTTTTGGTTCGGTACCACTCGGCCTTGCAGAAATTAGCGACCCATCTTCGGTAACAAACTGAAGTACATTAGATTTAGGTAAATCGATGGTAGTGGTTTCCCCTGTTTGTACATTTTGATTATTACTACTTTCGTAATCCAAAATGTTTATCACTTTTGATCCGTTGATTACTTGTGGAGGATTTTGACGAAACGTTTGCATCATTGCCGCAATTTGTTGCTGCCCGTCCATGCCTTTTTTGGTTATTGATATCAAATCTTCTTTATAAAGTCCGTATTGCACATATAGCTCCAGCAGTTTATCGAACAACGTTTTGCCTTTGTCTTTCTCGTAAGCTGCCATTTCGCAAAGCAATGCCACGGCACTAATGGCATCTTTATCTCTTATCTTATCGCCAATCATCAAGCCAAAGCTTTCTTCACCTCCAATTACGTAATTTTCTTTACCTTCTTTAAGACGGATCATTTCTGCAATCCACTTAAACCCTGTCAAAACTCTGTAACAAGCAACTCCATTGCCTGCTGCTATTTCATCGGCCATGCCAGTTGTAACGATAGTTGTGATAATCATATCATTAATCTGAGAAATGCCTTTTTCCTTTCTTGCTTCCAATAAATAATTGAACGCAAGAACAGCAGTTTGATTACCATTCATCAGCACCCATTCTCCCTTGTTGTTCTTAACGCCAATTCCTACTCTGTCGGCATCGGGATCTGTTCCCAACAGAATATCGGCATCTAATTCTTTTGCTTTTTGCAGACCGATGCTCATTGTTGCTTTTTCTTCGGGATTAGGATAAGCTACTGTAGGGAAATTGCCATCCGGTGTTTTTTGCTCTTCTACAATATGTACATTTTTGAATCCAAACTTTTCCAGTACTTGCGGTACCAGCGTGATGCCGGTGCCGTGAATAGGGGTATATACAATTTTGAGATCGCTGTGTCTGGCAATTACTTCGGGATAAACACTCAGCTCCTTCACCATTTGGATATATTGTTCATCCATTTCCTTTCCAATAATTGTAATATTGGCTTCCCCACCACTCCATTTTACGTCATCTACAGATTTTATCTTATCTACTTCCTTAATTACGTTCTTATCATGAGGTGGCACTAATTGTCCTCCATCATTCCAATAAGCTTTGTACCCGTTGTATTCTTTAGGATTATGAGAGGCGGTACACACAACTCCTCCCTGACAACCCAAATTTCTAATGGCAAAAGACAACTCTGGCGTAGGTCGCAAACTCTCAAATAAAAATACCTTCACGCCATTTGCCGCAAACACGTTTGCTGTAGTTTCTGCAAAAAAGCGGCTATTGTTTCTACTGTCATGAGCAATAGCTACTTTTACTTCTCCATCGGTAGATAGTTTTAGATAATTGGCATAGCCCTGAGTGGCCATCCCCACCGTGTATTTGTTCATACGGTTGGTACCGACTCCCATAATGCCCCGAAGCCCACCGGTTCCAAATTCTAGATTTTGATAGAAAGAATCTGCCAGCTCGGCAGGATGCTCTGCCTGTAGTTGTTGAATGGTTTGTTGGGTTTGCGCATCATAATTGCCTTGCAACCATTGATCTACTTTTTGTTGAATTGCACTATCCATAAAAGTGTTTGTTTAGGTGTTGAAGATACTAATTTCAACAGAATGAAAAAGATTTTTCAATGCGCCACTTTTCTTGGACAGATTTTTTAATTCACCATAAACGGACAAACACCCACTACTTTTTCGTTTCGGAGCAATACTGCATAATATTGACCTTGTTTTATACCCGACGAGTTTATGAGATACTGGCTGGTTTTTGATTCCGGTTTTTTTATAGAACGTTCAAAATAATGGATTTGCTGCAAACAGGGGTAAGATTTGTGTAATTAAGAACCATTTTTTCATTAATAGTAGTTTTGTGGTATTTTATACCTTTTGTACAATAGCTATTTTATAAGGGTATTCGTTTTGTCGAATTATTCATTTTATTTACATAATGATAAAGAAACGTGATATGGCGCCCAAAAGCAAAAAAGAGGAGAGGCTATAGGTGGTTCTACTTCAACTTTGTTTTTAATTGAGAAGTAAATAGTTTCACCAACAGTTAACTTCCTGTCAATATCCAATGGATCGTAGGAGATATGCGTTCCCTCAGGAATACCTGCTTTAATGCTTTGCTTTATTTGTATAATATAAGCGCAGCGTTCATAATGTATTACTTTTCCTTTATAACAATCTGCCGGATAGCTTTTCTTGCAGCTATTTAGTGTAAACAGTAAAGTAGTGCCGAGAAGTAGCGTAATAAAAAGAAATAGTTTTTTAGTTTTCATATTGCATGTTTTTTTATAGAACGTTCAAAATAATGGATCTGCTGCAAGCAGGGGTAAAACTGGTGAATGTACGGATATGAAGAAACGATTTTAGTTAGCTGCTATTAGTAAAGGGATATGATAACAATTACTGACAAAGTGGTTACAGACTGCAATTGTTTTATGAGTTTGTTTTGTCAAGGGTAACCGAGATTAATTACTGTAAAGGTAAGTGATCTTTGGTGTGCAGCATACATGATTTTTATCAAGATTAATTAATAGAATTATCACTTGAAATTATTTTATCTTTTCCAATAAAATGTACTTTTACTCAGTTGTAAAAATAAAATTCCAACAGGATGAATGTATATAATAAGCATCAATTGGGCTGGTTACAAAAGCTAAACCCAATATGCAGGCTTACGCTGAGCGTACTAACTGGAATAATCATCTTTGTACTGCTACGGATGGATCTTCCATTAGTTTTTAAACTATTGGTAAGCTGGGTAGGGTTTTGTTTGATCTACCTCATTTCGTGTTGGCTTGTAATTGCTAAAATGCCGATATCTGCAATTAAAGCACGAGCCAATGCCGAAGATGGAAGTACTATCTACGTCTTTGCTTTAATCTTATTAGCTGCATTTGCCAGTCTTTTCGCAGTGTTGATACTTGTAATGAACCGACATAATTTTAGTGAACACCTTTTAGTTCCACTGGCAGTATGCTCTATGTTATTGTCCTGGTTTATGATTCATACAATATTTTCTTTTCACTATGCTCATCAGTATTATGCAGAGGATGGTAAAAAAGAAGGGCTCATTTTTCCGGGCGATAAAAACGTAGCTTATATGGATTTTGTTTATTTTTCTTTCGGAGTAGGATGCACTTTTCAGGTAGCCGATGTGAGTATTTCATCAAGAACCATCCGATGTACTGTATTTTTTCATAGCCTTTTATCCTTTTTGCTCAACACTTTTGTTGTAGCACTCACTATCAATATTATTGCAGGGCTAATCCAATAATACAAAAAGATGTTTCACCTTGTGGACACCGTCAGTATATTTTCCTGACAAATCAACATCGTACCGAACGGTACTCTTTCTTGCGACTCCCCAGCTTAACTGCTACTACGAAATCCCAGTTGTTTTGCACATTGCAGCGTTCGGCACTTATTCAACATTTTTAAAATACAATACTACATATCAGATAGCTTAAAAATATCTCTTACACGAATGCCTCTCTCTGTTTGCTGCAAAGTGCAACATTCATTCACAGGGTCATGTTCAAAAAATAAAACATAATCATTATCTAACGCCTCTTGTAAAAGCGATTCCTTTTCCCACATTGTTGCTAAAGGTCGGGTATCGTAAGCCATAACATAAGGTAGTGGCAAATGCCCCACAGAAGGCACAAGATCGGCCATAAAAATAATCGTTTTACCTTTATAAGATATTTGTGGCAGCATCATCGATTCGGTATGTCCATCCACAAATCGAACGGCTATATTGGGTAAAAAAGATCCGGTATCTAACAATTCATTTTGGCGTTTACGCTCATCAAAAAACTGAAGTTTGCCACTTTCCATCATCGGCAATATATTTTCTTTAAGAAACGAAGCTTTTTCTCGGGGATTGGGCATTGTTGCCCATTTCCAGTGAGCACTATTGCTCCAAAAAGATGCGTTTTTAAATGCCGGCAAGAGTTTATCGCCTTGGCGTACAATTGCTCCTCCGCAATGGTCAAAATGTAGATGAGTGAGAAAAACATCGGTAATATCATCTCTGTGAAAATCATGTGCTGCCAATCCTTTGTCTAGCGTATCCTCTCCATTCAGATAATAATAACCAAAAAATTTATCGCTTTGCTTATTTCCCATGCCGGCATCTATCAATATTAATTTATCATCATCTTCAATAAGCAACGAGCGCATAGCCCAGTTGCACATATTATTTTCATCGCCAGGGTTTAACGTGTTCCAGATGCTTTTAGGAACAACGCCAAACATTGCACCGCCGTCTAATTTAAAATAGCCATGATTTACTGAATAAATATTCATCGGATTCATTTTAGTTTGTAGCACTGCTACGTTTTCATTTAGTATAGAAAACAGCCAACAATTCTTTTATCTCTTATAATTGTACTTGTTTATCGAAAGGGTGTTGAACATATTATTTTCTTTACGCACCAACTTCACTATTTCTATAAACCTCAATGGTGTTGCGTATTTCAGCATTCTACCCTCTATGCAGCATAGCCCGATACGCGATACGGTTCGGTATTGCCGAAGGTGGGAATTTTTAGCACAAAAGTTCAATCGAAGAACGAATGTTGAACCTTGCACAAATGTCCAATCAAAGCCGTTTAGCTCGGCTATTGCCAATACGATATTATAGCCAGTGGCTCTTGTCATTCTTCGTTTGTCGGTATATATTTTTCTCTACAATAATTTTCAATTTCTGTATCGTTTGCAAAATATGGGTCACAAAACTCGTCAAGTTCTTTCTCTGCACCCGAAACATATTTTTCGCTTGCAGTCATTACTTTTTCAGTGTGCTCGATGAACTTTTCAAACTCTTTGTTCATTTTACAAAGCTTATCAATCGTTTTAAAATCTAAGTCACGAAAAACAGAAGGATAAAGTATTTTACTTTGATAAGGATTGGCGTTAAGTTCTATAATTCCAATTCCGAAAGACTGATTTAGTCTTGCCATTTCTTCGTTCAAACTGTCGCTAAACTCAAACGCCACCAAATAGCCATAATTAGCCCAACTTGAATTTGAAACTGCTTGAAAAAATGCTTTTTTAAGTTCGCTGTCGCTGTTGATTTCTCTTTTCAGTTCGTAAGAAGTAATTTTAAAAGCGTCAACTCGATTTATAGATTTTAAAAAATTTTGACTTGCTTTTGTCTGTAAATTCAGGAACTTAATTCCAACCATATCTGGATGTGTCCAAATTTGGTTGTTGTCTTTTCCGTTAGATTGTTCGTGAAAAATTGTTTTTGAGTAAGTGTCTGTGTTTTTAAGATAGCTACTCAAAAGTTTGTGTAAATCTCTTTCTTCGTAGGTTTTTAGCTTGTTTGTTTTTATTGGTTTTGCAATTAGAGGTTCGCTGTCGCCACTCAAAATTTCAATTCCAATATTTTGCTCATTTCTTGTCAAGTAATATGAGTAAGTGCCACCGTCTTGCTTTATTCGCTTTACTCTTGTGTCGCCATTGCGAATAAAGTCGCCAAGTAATGCAGAAATTGTAGAAGCTGGTGTTTTAGCAGTTCCAAATTTGTAATAGTTGTTTTGAATTATATGATTGTAAATTTCCATATAATTTGTCAACCTATTTATTTCGTCTAAACTTTTTAAAATTGCTTCTTTTATTGTCATTTTTCTGTCTGTTTTCTGTTGTGGTACGGTTGTTATACCATTGGCTATAACTCTACTATTGCGCCTATGAATCTATTACGTTTCACCCATTAAGTATATGTTGCTCGCGTTATGTAACCGAACAGCATTCATCATGGTAATAAATATACACTATTCTAAAATTTCAACCTGTCGCTTCAGGATTCGTATTATCCATTAAGTTTGAGTCCATTTTCCTTCCGATAGGCGGCGTATAGCCAAATAAATCCGATGGCAAAAAATACGATCAACGATAATACCGAGTATTTCATACTTCCGGTTATTTCTTCAATACGTCCAAACGTAAAAATACCGATAACTATGGCAATTTTTTCGGTAAAATCATAGTAGCTAAAAAACGAGGCGGTATCTTTTGTTGGTGGCATAAGTTTGGAATAGGAAGAACGACTGAGCGATTGAATCCCCCCCATCACCAATCCTACCAAGATGGCTAATACATAAAAATAATTCTCGGCGTTGACCCCCTTCTCTGCTATTTGTGCTGTATAATAGGCAAGCACACATACAACAATCCAAAACAAAATCATCGCCATCAGCACATTGAGATTGCCATATCTCATTGAAAGTTTAGACATGCTCCAAGCACCCAGTATCGCAACCAACTGAATGAGTACTACTGTTGTAATTAATATAGAGTCTGGCAGGTTTAATAGTTTACTTCCAAAAATGGTAGCAGCAAGCATTACCGTTTGCACGCCCATGCTGTAAAAGAAAAATCCTCTCAAAAACCGTTTCAGTACGGGCATTGTACGTACAATAGCATACACTTTTTTCATTTCTTTGATTCCGTCCCGAACCACATTGCCCTTGCTGTTTTTAGATGGAGAATTAGGCAAAGCGGCAAAGGTGATTTGGGCAAATGAAAACCACCACACTCCTACCAAAAGGAACGTAATTCGTGTAGCCAATCCCTGATTGGGCATGGTCATCACCAATGCAAACCCAATAATCTGCATAAGCACACTACCTATATACCCGAACGAATATCCGCGTGCGCTTATCCTATCTCTATCTGCTGGAGCTGCTATTTCGGGTAGATAGGCATTATAAAAAACCAGGCTTCCTACATAGCCCATTGCAGCAAGCATGAAAGCAACCACACCCAACCACAATGTATCTGCAGATTTAAAGAAAAACAAAGCACTACACCCTATTGCTCCCATGTAACAAAAAAAGCGCATGAACTTTTTTTTATTTCCTCTGGTATCGGCAATGGATGTAAGAATTGGATATAAAATAGCGATTGCCAAATAAGACAATGCTAAAATATAATCGTACAAAGAAGAGTTGACAAATTCCCTTCCTAAAAAAGTGATTTTATGATTTTTTGTATTGTTTGTAACCGTTAAAAAATAAATAGGGAAAAATGTTGTAGTAATTACAAGATTGTAAACACTATTGGCCCAATCATACATGGCCCAGGCATTCGTAATTCTCTTAGGAGCAGTTTGGGTAATTTCTTCTGTCATATACTAAAAATAAGGAAACTACACTTTAGTCAATCTTTTATTTTGCCCCTATCTACTATCGAGCGTTGAATTGATTAACTTACAATATGACAAAAGCTCGCCAAAAAAAATATTTCTGACGAGCTCTGCTTTATTTGATAAAAAAACAAACCGTTTTAGATAACGTAGTTCTTAAAATCATATAATTTTTCGTAATATTCATGCGCCATACGATTGCTATCAAACTGGAACCTTACATCCTGCATACCGTTTTTCATAATTTGACGCCAAGTAGCGTAATCTTCGTAATAAAGCGGTAATATTTCTTTGGTAAGAATTTCGTATAATTTATCCAAATCATATTGATCCTGCTCGTGTGTTGCCATATTCTTGTAATCGGCCTTAGGAATTACAAAACCATTATGACCGTGATTGATAAACTCTGGAATCCATCCATCATCTGTAGAAAAATTCACAGCACCGTTCATTGCAGCAGACATACCGCTTGTGCCAGAAGCCTCCCGAGGTACGCGTGGGTTATTCAACCAAAGATCAGCCCCTTGCTTCAAACGTTTAGACAAAGAAAGTTCGTACCCAATAACAACAGATACATTGTTGTATTTTTTGCTTAAATGAACTAATTCGTTGAACTCGCTAATAGCTGGATGATCCATAGGGTAAGGCTTTCCAGCCCATACAATCTGAATGGGATATTTTTGATCATTCATCAACGCAAAAAAACGTTGAGGATCTGATGTTATAAGTCCTGCTCTTTTATACCCTGCAAACCTTCTGGCCCACACAATAGTAAAGACATCGGGATTAAAAAGTTTACCGGTTTGGTCTGCCACAATTTCGAAGGCTCGTTTTTTTAACCACTTTTTGCGATCGTCAAATCCGTAGTTATCTCCTACTTCTTTGAATTTATATAATTGCTTATCGGCCCAGTAAGTCCAGTTTTGAGCATTGGTAACAGAGGTAATGGGGCAGATATTTGGATATTTACTCCACATTGCCCGAGATACTTCGCCATGCAGTTTAGACACGCCATTAGCCAATCTTGCAAAGCGCAGTGCTACTAACGAGTGATTAAACATATCGTCATAATCCTGCGTCAAACTTTTTACTTCATCGATGCTTAGCCCACAGAAATAGGTCATTTTGTGGCACAAGTATATGTCGTGTTTCTCGTTGCCTGCTTCTTCTGGAGTATGTGTAGTAAATACTAAACGTTTTCTTACTTCTTCAATATTATTTCCATACTTTTTGTACAAGTAGAATGCGGAAGAAATACCATGAGCCTCGTTTAAGTGATAAACATCCGGATTGAAATTTAATATATCTACCAACTTTGCACCACCAACACCCAACAATATAAACTGAGCTACTTTTGCTGCCACGTTGCTGTCGTATAGTTTGTGTGTAATTGTTTGTGATACATAATCATTTTCTGGCAAATCTGTACTTAATAGAAATAGCGGCGCAGTATGGAAAGTTTCAGGATTCAGATACCAAGCTTTTACCCACACCGGATGATCGTGAACATCTATTTGAAACTTAATACCAGTGTCTTCTAAAAAGCTATATATCTTTTCGTTCCAAGCTACATCTAATGTTTGATCCTGATTGCGCTCTTGGTCGTAATACCCGTATTTCCATAAAATACCAATACCAATAAGATTCTGGCGTAATTCGTAAGCACTACGCAAATGTGAACCGGAAAGAAAACCTAAGCCACCACTATATATTTTTAAAGGCTGATGTGTTGCAAATTCCATTGAGAAATAAGCGACCTTTTTAGCGTAGTTAGTGTCAATTTCGTACGGAACTTTAAAGTTGTCAAAACTCATAAATACAATTCTTTTTAATCAGGCAAAGTAAGAGAAATTAATTGAAGTTTAAACAAATATTCTCCAATTGAGAGTAATGTGTAGCAAATACATGATACAAATCAACTTTCATCTTCTTCAAAATTTTATTGAAAACTAAAACGCCCTCTTACTAAACCAAAAAGTTCCACCATTTTTTATCGGACTTAGATGAGGCTACCACATTTTCTATAAATGCCATACCTCGTACACCATCATCAGCTGTTGGATAATCCACTAACGGATCCAAAACTTCGCCTTCAATAAAAGCGGATAGCGCTAACGCAAAGTTTTTATAAATATTCGCAAATGCTTCTAAATATCCCTCGGGATGACCACCGGGAGTTCGGGTGTTTAACTTAGCAATATCCGAAAGATAACTCCCTCCTGTTCTGTAAACCTGCAAAGGTGCATCCTGCCATTTTACATATAAGCTATTGGGTTCTTGCTGATGCCATTCTATACCGCCTTTTTCTCCATACACTTTTATCTTTATATTATTCTCTTCTCCTGCGGCCACTTGTGAAGCAATTAAAACACCGCTTGCCCCGTTATCAAACTTGAGTAGCATAGCACCATCATCATCTAACAATCGACCCGGAACTACAATGTTTAAATCGGCACAAAGCTGTACTATTTTTTGTCCCGATATGTATTCTGCCAAATGTGCTGCATGAGTTCCAATATCGCCCATACAGCCTGCAATACCACTTCTTGCCGGATCGGTACGCCATGCCGCTTGTTTATTTCCCTCCTTCTCACTTTGTTGGCTCAGCCACCCTTGAGGGTATTCTACAAATATTTTTCTAACAGTTCCCAAAGTACCATCGGCTACCAGTTTTCTGGCTTCCTTCACCATGGGATACCCGGCGTATGTATGCGTAAGGCAAAGTAGCAACCCCGTTTCATCCACTTTGGCCTTCAGCGTTTTAGCTTCTTGCAGATTAAAAGTTATTGGCTTATCTATTAAAACATGAAACCCATGCTCCAAAGCCATGATTGCTGGTGCAAAGTGGGCAAAGTTGGGTGTTACAATAATTACAAACTGCATCCTCACATCCTCAGGCAATTCATTTTCCCTTTTGAACATTTCTTCGTAACTGCCATACACTCTATCCTCTGGTAAAAACAATTCCTTTCCGGATGCTTTAGACTTTTCCGGATCTTGACTGAAAGCCCCACAACATAAAGACACCCATCCATCCATATTTAAAGCAATGCGGTGTACGGCTCCTATAAAAGCACCTTTTCCTCCGCCTATCATCCCAGCTCTTAATTTGTATTTCATCAATTTGTTTTTTTATATGTAAAATAAAAATATCAAAATACGTTTAACTACGAAAATACATTTTTAGGTGAAGGATATCCCTTCTCTTGAAATAATACATTTTGACACCGTAATAAAATCAAGATTTTTAGACCCAATATGTAAAAATTGTTTGGCAATGGATGTATTTGCTCAAAATAAATATGCATATTGCAATCAACATGAAGTTTACTATTCCTTTTCCAATTTGTTTCATATTATCAACTGGTTTTCTACTAAGTTGTAAAAATAATGATCACAAAAACGTTCCTTCGGCAATTGACAGTACTATGAGAAAAATGGTGGAAACCATTGTCGAACCACAGAAAGAAAACCTAAAACCAACTATTTCTTATCATTGGCTTACAAAGAAAGAATGGCAGTCGAAAAAAGACTCTTTTGAAGGGTTAAATCATTTAGATATTTTGACTGCACTAAACCGGGTTGATGAAGTGCATTTAAAAAGACTTGATAGCATTATTGTACCCAACGATTTTTCGAAACCGTTGCCATTTTATATGCCTTTTCCCGAACAAGTTGATTTATTAAAAGATGTTAAGAAAATTATTTTCTTTTCTTACCCCACTCAAACGTTTGCAGCCTATGAAAATGGTACACTTGTAAAAACAGGTCCAACCAGCATGGGGAAAAAATCTACCCCAACACCGCATGGTTTATTTTTTACCAATTGGAAGGCAAAAAAAACAATTAGCACAGCCAATGATGAATGGGTGTTGAAATGGAATTTCAATATCAGCAATAAGGGCGGTGTTGGATTTCACGAATATGCGCTACCCGGCTATCCGGCATCACACAGTTGTATGCGTTTGTTAAGT
>APMI01004473.1_pt1 | contig 11872 bp, 10 predicted proteins | sample 667938 | NCBI WGS metagenome assembly APMI01 (sample SAMN01084076, study PRJNA167559) | wastewater metagenome | biome: Wastewater | place: Denmark: Ejby Moelle, Odense | collected 2011-11-28 | reverse complement strand
CCTGAACTTAATTTGTCCTTCAGGATTTTTTCTGCTTCCTGAACCACATCCACTTCCGCTTTCCCTTCATTTTTATCGAAAATTACATAGCCATTAAGGAATGTATTCTCGCTACGTATCATTTGCGCACCACGGGTGTAATCAATTTCAGCGATTTCGCTTAACGGGACCTGAACACCGTTCATGGCAGGGATCAGGATTCGTTGCAGATCTTCGGGATTATCACGGAGTTCACGGGCATAACGAACCCTGAGAGGGAAACGTTCGCGCCCCTCGACGGATGAGGACAATGCCATGCCACCCACAGCAACCTGCAGTACTTCCTGAACATCGCTAATGCTCATCCCGTAACGTGCCATAGCTTCGCGGTTGAGTTTGATTTCGAGGTAGGGAGCGCCAACGGCACGGTCGTAGAATACGGCTGATGCTTTGATGGACGGCACCTCTTTTAAGGCCTGTTCAAGTTGCATTCCGCCTTTTTCGATTGCATCGAGATCGGGTCCATACACTTTTAACCCCATTGGAGCACGCATACCGGTAGAAAGCATGACAAGGCGGGCTTCGATTGGTTGAAGTTTTGGTGCAGAAGTCAAGCCAGGGATATTTGTCACTTTAACAATCTCGTTCCAAATGTCAAGAGGTTTATTAATCCCTGGGCGCCATTGACGGAAATATTCACCTTTGTTGTCAGGAATAAGGCTGTCGGAAGGAATAGCCCTGAATCCTTCTTTTTCAAAATTATATTTCTTACCACTTTGTAAAATATAACTGCCATCCCTATCGACTTTAAACTTCATTCGCTGTCCGTTTTCGTCGAGAATATACTCTGAAAGGTAACTAATGGTGTTCTCGAACATTTGTACCGGCGCGGGGTCGAGGGCTGAATTAACGCGGCCCCATTTACCCACAGCAACTTGTACTTCGGGAATAGCGGCTAAACGTTTGTCGAGTGTTTCGATGTACTGAAGGTTTTTTTCGATGCTTGAATGCGGCATACTTGTAGGCATAAGCAGGAATGAGCCTTCGTTTAATGAAGGCATAAACTCTTTTCCAGTGCCAGGGAATGATTTAGCAGGTCCTTGCCAAACAGCTGTTTGCCGGAAGTTTTTCCAACCTACTTTTTCAAAGCCGGATGCGACAAAACCAAAACTTTTATCAAAGCCCTGCCATGCTAATAATCCGAAAATTAAGGTAACCAATGGAATAATAAGAAACTTTAGTTTGTGTTCCAGAGCCCATCGCATTATTTTTTCATAGTAGTGTACCATTGACATCAAAGCGGCTAGGATAATAGCAATGATCCCACTTACAAAGAGAAAGTTAACCAGCAAGCTATTGTGCGCCCCCAGAGGGAGCCATTCAACAGAGAGATAATATGCAGCTACCAATACTGTAATGGCAATATTGATATAATTAGGAAATTCCTTGCGGTTCCCGGGCCAGCGGAATTCGAGTAAATTATTAATACCTACGGCAATTAATGCCACGGCCGGCCATGTTTGCCAGAGCATAATAAAAATGAAACCAGCTGCAATCAGGACTCCATTAAAGATCCTGCGAATCTTCTTAGTATCAATATGAATTGAAAAGAAGATATGCGTTAAGGTAGGCAATACAATAATACCGAGAAGGAATGCAGCAATGAGGGAAAAGGTTTTAGTGAAAGCCAGGGGGTGAAATAATTTACCTTCGGCAGCCTGCATAGCAAACACAGGCAGGAAGCTTACAATGGTAGTAGCAATGGAAGTGACCACAGCGGCACGGACTTCGGTGGTTGCCTGGTAAATAACATCCATTAATTTCCTGCCACGAATACCTTTGTTTTCGGGCATTTCGAGGTGCCGGAGAATGTTCTCGACATCCACAATCCCAATATCAACCATTACTCCAATAGCAATAGCAATACCGGAAAGAGCAACAATGTTGGCTTCGATGCCGAAAGCCCGCATCAGAATAAAAGTCATTAATACTCCAATTGGCAATAATCCGGCTACAATAAGCGATGCACGGAGGTTCATTACCAGGACAATAATTACTATAATACTGATAAGAATTTCGTGTGAGAGGGCGGATTCGAGTGTGCCAATGGTTTCTTTAATAAGACCGGTGCGATCGTAGAAAGGGACGATGGTAACTTTAGAAATGGAACCATCAGGCAATGTTTTCTGAGGCATTCCGGCTTCAATTTCTTTTATTTTGCTTTTAACATTGTTGATGACGTCCATCGGGTTTGATCCATAACGTGCAACCACAACAGCGCCAACCGCTTCGGAACCGGCTTTGTCAAGACCTCCCCGACGGGTAGCCGGGCCGAATACTACGTGCGCAACATCCTTAATCCTTACAGGGACGTTGTTTCGCACGGCAACCACAGAAAGTTCGAGGTCTTCCAGATTTTTAACATAACCAAGGCCACGGATAATGTATTCCACATTATTCAATTCCATGGTTTCGGCACCTATGTCGAGGTTGCTTTTGCGAACAGCATTCATGACATCCATAACAGAAACACTGAATGCTTTTAATGCTTCGGGATTGAGGTCGATCTGGTATTCCTTGACGAACCCGCCCACTGATGCTACTTCGGATACACCTTCGGCAGTGGAAAGACCATATTTGACATAAAAGTCCTGGATGGTTTTGAGTTCCTGGGGATTCCAGCCTCCGTTCGGTTTACCGGTTTTCGGATCGCGACCTTCGAGCGTGTACCAGAATATTTGCCCGAGCGCAGTAGCATCGGGACCCAGAGTGGGTTGCACACCGGCAGGTAATATCCCCGCCGGAAGCGAACTTAGTTTTTCGAGGATACGGGAGCGGCTCCAGTAAAAATCTATATTGTCCTTAAAAATAATATAGATAAATGACATGCCGAACATGGAAGTACTCCTTACCGTTTGTACACCGGGAATACCAAGTAAAGCCGTAGTTAAAGGGTAAGTTATCTGATCCTGGATGTCCTTGGGTGAACGACCCATCCATTCGGTAGCTACGATCTGCTGGTTTTCACCAATATCGGGGATGGCATCCACAGCAATCGGATCGCGGGGCAGGAAACCCGAGTTCCAGTTAAAAGGCATGAAAACAATGCCCAAAACAATAAAAGAGATGAGGAAGATAAAAGTTATCAGCCGGTTTTCGAGAAAGTATTTGACAAGGCGATTAAACATACTTGTATGGTTTTAATTAGTAAAGTTTCAGCACAATTTAAAAAACAGCAACCATCATTGCTACCATCATTGCAGACATTACCACTGCACCACCAATCCAGGCAGCCGTGTGCCAGTTATTTTTATGGCTATTGTTATGATTAGCAGGCAGGAAATGTTCAGGATTATTTTTGAAAACCGTTAAACATTGTTGAGTATCAAAATAGTACGTAGTTCCCCAATATTCATAGGTAAAAGAATTTTCCTCTCCCACATTTTTACCACATACTTTATCGATTCTTGCATCAGAACTTTCGTTGTCATTATGGTCCATATCCGACATGTGAGCTGGCATCATCATCATACAGGAAGATAAAGAAAGGGTTAACAGAAGGATGAATGTCAATTTCTTTAAAGTTACTATTTTCATGTTTAACAAATTTAAGGTTTAATTCAACAATTATCTATTTTGGTTAGAAATATATTTACTTTTAAAATGTTAATTGGATTTAATCACCCTGGCAGCTTTAACTGTGCTAGAATTTTTATTGCCTGCTTTTATTACGACAAGATAAACACCTGTTGGAAGAGTTGCCCCGGAAGTAGAGCGACCATTCCATTTCAAAATGTCTGACTTGTAGCCTTGTGAGAGCAATAATTTATTATTGGTTGAGCTGACTAATGAACCATTGCTGTTAAATACTTCGAGGTGAGCACTTACATCTGCATCTATGAGGTTAATTTGAAATTGAACACTAACTTCATTATTGAAAGGGTTTGGATAAACATTCATACTGGTTATTGAGAGCTGCCTGTTTTCAACCACTTCAAAATTGATGGTAGCTTCGGATGAATTATTAAATACATCCCAGGCTTTGAGTGTAAGGGTATGTGATCCAACCGGAAGAGCAGAAAAATTATAATTTACCACTCCTGTTTTATAACTATCGAGTTCGGAACGGTAAAAATTGTTCATTACAATGGAGGTAGTATTATCACCATCAATAGTTGCTACTATGTCATGACCAATGGCATTGCTGATAGCATTTATACCGTTTTCATCACTAAGTTTGGCAATCAAGAAAGGGTTTTCACCAGTCGGACCACCATCTTTAAAGCTAAGGTTATCGATAAATAAGGATATTTGCGGACCGGCATTATCAGGACTTTTATTTCCCGATCCTCCTATCACAATCTTGTTGCTGTAACCCGTGGCATCAATCGTACTATTATGTGCATAGTAGGAAATCTTACCCAAGCCATAGCTATAATTAATATCGCGGGGCACAATAAAATTAACGGTAAAGTCACCGTTTGTAACAGTAGCTTTCCCCTGGTAGATAAAATTATCCTGTAAGGTATAAGGATCAGGATAGTCACCTTCCTGCACTTCAGCTCCTAAGGTTGTCAGCGTCCGAACTTTATCAAATACTTTTACATCAATTACGCCTGAAAAGCCAGTAAGTTTATTGCCAGCCAGATCAGCAATGAACCCTTTGATCTCAACAGGTTCCATACCAGAAATGGTATCAGGTGTCGAGCTTATGTCATGACCATTTATTTGAGTTGTAACTACCCTGTTTTTAGGATATGCAAGAGTTAGCGCAGGGTCGCCAAGTAAAACAAAGTTACGTATGAGTAGAGTGCCATATCCACCACCTAACCTGTTTTTTGCAGATGCGATGACGTCGCCAAAGCGAGGATTTACACCATTGTATTTTGAAAAGAGCGTATCATAGAAATACATAGTTAGCTCAATATTAGTACCTGCATTTGAAAGCCGTGTTGATGTAAACAAAGCAACAGCGCCGCCAACCGGATTAAGGAAAACGTATTCGCCCGCTGAAACTCTTCCCGGATCGTCGAAACGACTGAACTCGCAGGTGGCAGTCATAAATATGGGCATGTTATTATAGTTAGTCCAATCTTTAATCATATTAACCGAGAGTATTCCTTCCTCGGCCCATCCGGTTTCACCTCCATGCCCGGTGTAGTTTATAGTCAATATACCATTTTTGATATTTGAATTTATAGCTTCATTTGCGTCAGGAGCACGTTGCCCGGAGGGAGTAGAAATCTGCTTAATGGCATTGAGATAAATTTTAACTACATTATACCCCGGAGCATTTTTATTTATCAGAGGTAATATTTGTTTTTCGACCTGGCGAAAATGTAAATTGTTGTCACCATCATCAGCAACAAAGCATATTTTGTTGCGCCAATCACCCATATTAGCTTCGCTGTTGGTTGCATAGAAGATAGATTTATCAACTGCAATCTTAGCTTCTTCAATACTATTTACAGGGAAGCGACCAATCCCGATATCGATGAGCCCATTGGCATCATTGCCTTCGTTTGGATCAAAGAGACCGAAAAAATCGTCACTGGCAATTGAATTTACATTGTTAATTGATTCTTTGGTTTGAAAAGCAAGGACCCGATTGGTATTTTTAGGAATACGATCTTTAAAATCATATGATCCATCGCCGAAGAGCAGGAGGTAGCGAAGTTTGTTGCCTGTTGAAGGCCGATTGTACAGTAAACGTGCAAAATCGCGTATGGCAACGATGTCGGGCGATCCGGATGAAAATTCGTTATAAACCTGTTCGTTGGTTACAACACTTACCTTGAAACCGTCGAATGTGCGGTGAAAATCGGCCAGCCGGTTAGCTTCAGCGATGAAATCTTTATGTGTGATGATAAGCATATCAGCAGAAGCAATTGCATGAAGATCCTGATTTGGAACTTTTTCGGTGAAAGAAGCTGTGAGAAAGCTCGTATTATCCCAGGCTATAAACTGCCTGAGTGTATCAGTTTGTAATACGAAACTGCTTACATCACCCTGAAGTGTGGTTACAACGCGCTTAACTTTGATTGGGTTGGTGACTTCCCATATATTAACAGGTGAGGATGTTCCCTGTAACTGAAAGTCAGTAACTTTATTGGTTCCTACTGAAACAGGATCGGCAAATACCATTTGTCCGCCAGTAAATTTCATATCACGAAACACATTCAGTTCAACCCAATCGAGCCAGCCAATCGAGCTTCCTGTACCATTATACTGGAATGATACTTTAACTTTATCCGTTACAGGAGAAAATGATTTTGTTTCAGTACGTTCGGCACCATAAATATACTTACTAAATGTACCTAATGAAGGAGTTGAAACCGGGAGGCTATTAACTTTAACTGTATAGTTTGTAATGATTGATGCCCTTGCAGTAAGCCTGTAACGAATCCATGCCTGAGTGCCTGGAGTTAAATTGGGGAATGTAAACTCTGGAAGTTCAAAAACCGGAGAATTAGCGTCCATCCTTTCACCCACCCAATCTTTACCGGAACTGATCAGATTTATCTGATCTTTTTCATAAAAAATACTTTGTAAGAAACTCGTAGAAGTATAGGTTGGAGTGAGGGAAGATTGTTCCTGGTCTTCAATACGCAGACCATTCCCGCCATCGAAATTCAAAAAATAGTAAGCGTAATCGGAATAGATATTCTTTACATGTTCAAATATCTTTGCTGTTTTGTTGTAGGTAATTTTATCAGGTGAAGTGCCATAAAACAGGATGTAATCACCGGGAGCAAAAACATCAGTATTGGCAGTTATAACTTTGATAGCATTTTCAGAGAGATCGTCGGGACGATAAATACTGTTTGCTTCCGCCAGGCTACCGCCACCATTACCAAAAAGCCTTATGGTATTGGGTTTAACCTTTGACATATCAACCCCCATGGACTGTATCTCGGCATAGGTTAGTTTATAAATCCCGGTTTTATCGAGCTTAATCTTATACCAATCGCCCTGTGCAAGCACTGAATGGGGTGCGTATGCAGTAGATTTTAATGACGCATCAGGAGCCTTGGCGGGAATATAAACCAGGTCGATTGTAAAAGATTTTAAGCGCATTATGCTTCCTTCAGGATTTACGACAACAGGTATGAAATTTAGCATAGCCATATTAACGCCTCTTTCGGTGCCGTATGAAATAACAGGTGAAAGGGTCTCGGAAGGTTGAAGCGGATATGTGAGAAGTTTTATCTGATCCGGGCTGATAGGTTCCCATTCGGTATGAGTAACTAAAATGTCACAGCTTCCAATATTGGCTGGCAGAGCAAATTTTTCAAAATAGCCGGGCGTGAAATTAGTAGCCGGGTCATTTGATAATCCATCTGCAACCAAAGCATACAAAGTGTCATAGTTGATACCTTGAATTGATTGAACTCCGTTCCAAATGAGTACAACTTTTTTCTCAATACCCTGACCAAAAATAGGAGTCAGAGACATAAGTATGCCAAATACAGTAATGACTATTTTATTGATTCCATTCATACGTTTTGATATATTATCTGTTCAAAATTTAGAATCTATGTTGTTGAATTGCCTCTTTTAGTTTGAATAATCTGAACACCGACTGCCACTTAATCGTGTCTACTGGAAGCATACAGCCGGATGTTCAGAAATCCAATTGGTTGGTTGGATGATAACGGAAATTATTTTATTCCCTGTGCTTCTAAAAAGTGATTGATTTTGAAATTTTTATGGTACTCATCAAATTCAGTAATTGAAGCGGACGTAGGGAACTGCATTTCAATTGCATCGTGTAGTTTATGATTATCCGGGAAAGCTGCTTTTACATTATTGGGAGTTAATTCCAGAATTTTGCCATCCCCATCCTTACTGAAGTAATAGGAAGTAATGTATTTTGAAGCTGCGTTTTTAGGATTTCCAGCTTGTAACGTTTGCCTGGTATAAATCCATAGTGAAGCTTTTTCATTCACCTGGAAATCCTCTTTACCCTGGAAGCGTATGATTTTTTCATCGCAAAGCTGCAAGCCCCATATTTCAGCTTTTTTCAGGTCATAGGATTTACCCTCGTGAATAACTGTGATATAGTCTTTACCCAAAAAATCATTGAGTTTGATTTTATGCATTTCGGTAGCGCAATTAATGCCATACTCCATTTTACCGGATTTGTAATCGGCAAATGATTTGAAGACACCACTCTTTTGAGCGAACAAAGAGTTTGAGGATATAATGGCTATTACAGCCATAAATGCTATTTTTGTGATTATCTTTTTCATCTTGTTATTTTTTAGATTTAACTAATGAATTATTTTTATTTGAATTGATTGAATGTAACTGAGTATCGACTGCCAGCTTCATCATGTATACTGTTAGTAAGGCAGCCGAATACTCAGAAATTTGTTTAATGCATTTGCGTAGTATCAGCATGATTGTGCATATGCGTTGAATCGGCTGTTTCCATTTTGACGAGTTTCATGCCGCATTTTGGGCAATCGCCAGGCTTATCGCTTCTAACTTCAGGATGCATGGTACAGGTATAAACAGCTTTCTCAGTGGTTTTTGAATCAACAGTGGTAGTTGATGGGGGAGTATTATTACAGGCGCTGATAGCAAAAGCCATAGAAACAGTGAGTATTGAGATGATGATTGATTTTTTCATGGTTTTTAGATTTATGTTAATTAAGTGATTTTTCGATAAACCGATCAGGACGTTTTGCCGTAAGTGATGAATAATTTTAATGCAATTACATCATGTGGCCACTATGCCCTGAATGTTCAGGATGATTTTGAGATTTTGATTTGCTCTTTTGTAGTTTCATTCCACATTTAGAACAATCACCTGGAGTCATTGAAGTGACCTCAGGGTGCATCGGGCAGGAATAAGGAGCAGATTTAAGTTCCAATGCCATTCCACATTTCGGGCATTTACCAGGTGCGGAACTTACAACTTCCGGATGCATGGCACATGTATATTGAGGTGTAGCTTTTACTACAAGTTCCATATTGCAAACCGGGCATTGGCCTGGTTTATCACTTTTTATTTCGGGGTGCATGGAACAAGTATATTTGACGGGTGCTTTGGTCGCACCATTATTGTTACCTGAAGTGGGAGTAGTTGTTTGAGCAAAAGCTATACTCAGGCTTAAAAAGACCAGGTATGCAAGGATGATTTGTTTTTTCATGAGTGCTAAGTTTTAAAATGTTTATTAATTGTGCGATTTAGATATTTGGATTGATTATGGGTGATGTGATTCGTGTTCTGATAGTGTAGCTTTGGGGTGATGGTTGGCGTGTGCCTGACGAATTGATGTCAAATCACGGTAATATTGATTTATCATGGCTGTATCGGCAAGGTGGGTATGGGTTGTCATCATTCCACTGCCATGAATGCTGTTACCTCCCAACATATTGCTGCCCATTGAATTGTCAGCATCCATCATAGCCTTACAATAGTCTAAGTAGTAAATTTTGCAGAGGGAATCATTCAAATGGTAAATTTTGTCCTGAACAATTACATTTGGATCTGTAAATGTGCCATCAAAACTGACACCCGATTTGAGTAAATCATCATTAAATTTTACTTCCTGAAAGCTTTTCTGTAATAGATTTTTGGATTTATCCAGGTTCGAATTGATTTCATCCGGTTGGCTTTCTTTTTTACAGCTGAAAGTGACCAGAAAAAGTAAAAAAAACGCAACAGCAATTGAAACGAGAGTTTTCATTTTTGTAGTTTTAGTAAGTATTTATTGGTATTTGGGCACATCAAGAACCTGAAATGTATATTGGCCGAATTGTTTTTCCGTTTTATTTGGAAAATATTCATTTAAAAAACAACAGCTATGAAAGCCGGATTGACCTTGCCAGTATATGCAGGTTGATGCTTTGGGAAAAGGGGGAATGAAAGAAAAGTAGCAGATTAGTTAAAGTACTTCGGATAAGCAAAATGATTATCGCTTACAAAGAAATGGGCGCTACAATAAAGGATTACCCCCTAAAAGAAGGTTTCAGCAACGGAAATTGCCAAAGGATGCCGGCGAATGGCCGGCTATATCAATAAAAACCGCTCGTTGGCTGAATGAAACAGCAAGCGATGGAATATTTACGAAATCAAATAAGTCAATAAAAAAAGCAGTGTGTAAAGTAAGAACATCAGTGAATGACTGGGTATTGATTGAAGTACCAGCTTCAAAGGCATCATTTACTTTTGAGAATTTGAACACATTATGGCATTTGTCGCAACCACCTTCGCAACAAGCCTTAGGTGTTGAATAGACTGATAAGGACATTTCGGCCGCACCACAATAATGCCGTGTAATTGGCATACCCCCTGTTGCTACCAACAGGAGTAAGATTATTGTGATATTTGCAGCTTTTTTGAGCATAATGTTATTAGACGTATCAAAGTAACGGATAAAGATTCAGATTGTTTTATATGATTTGATTTTTTAACAGAAGGTTAACATAAATGACAACAGAGAAACTGTCGAAATTAAGATTTAAACTTTCTTTCTGCCCTTTTTCTTTGTACCCCAGTACCCGTAAATCGGGACAAGTTTAAGGGTGCAGAAAAAGGACAGAAAAGCAAAGTTTATGTTATGGGATAATGTTATTAGAAATCAAGAACAAGAAAGTGATTATTTAACCGGATGATGAGCAGAGTGGCCCAAGCGCATTGTATTTAAATTGCGGTAGCTTTGATTCATAATTGCTGTATCGCCCATATATGTGTGGGTTGACATCATTCCACTGCCGTGCATGGTATTGCCGCCCATCATATTGCTGCCCATCATATTATCGCCATCATACATATTCTTGCAATACGACAGGTAATATTGGTTACAGAGGGAATCATTTAAATGGTAAAGACTGTCTTCCATCATGGTGTTAGGGTCGGTAAAATTACCACTGGCATTTACATGAATTTTAAGTAAATCATCGTTGGTTTTTGCAACCTGATAACTTTGCTGTACCTGTGTTTCAATTTTTTTCAGATTAGAATCCAGTACGGCCTGGTCACTTTCTTTTTTACAGCTAAATGTAACCAGCGCAAGGATGAGCATTAAACTTGTGATCGAAAGGATTTTTTTCATTTTTTTAGATTTAGTAATTTGTGACATGGGATTTATGGTTTGTAATTGGTGACTTGTGATTGCTTTACCTACCAGATTTCGTTGTAAAACATGTACAACAGATAACTGACTTTACTACATGGTTGTATGCAGGCAGGGTTGGGAATTGAAGGGGGAAAAGGAGATGGTAGCAATCAGATTGTTAAATCATTATCGGCAATACTTAAATTGCTACAATTTACACAACGTGCTACAAAAAGGAATGCACCACTTCGAAAAGGGTTTCAGCAGCGAAAATTACCAGAAGAGGCCGGTGAAATACCGGCTTCGTAAATATAAGCCGCTCGATGATTTACTAAATCAGTAAGGGATGAAATATTTACATTATTCAATAAATCGATAAAATGGGCAGACTGTAAGGTGACAATATCGGTAAAGCACAGCGTTTTCATTGAACAGCCACCTTCAAATACATCATTTACTTTAGAGAATTTAAAAATATTATGGCATTTGTCGCAATGGCCTCCACAGCAAGCTTTAGGCGTAGAATAAACAGAAAAAGACTTTTCGGTAATACCGCAATAATGCCTGGTAACAGGTAAACCTCCGGTTGCTACCAACAGGAGTAAGATTATTGCAATATTTGCGGCTTTTTTGAGCATACTGATTTTAGAAGCTGCAAAGGTAACGGATAAATATTTGTATTATTACATATGTTGTGGAATTTTAACATAAGGTTAGCACAATATATCATTTAATCAGGCAAAATCATACCTTGTTACCACACCAAATGAATATGAGATACTGATTATAAATTTAAAATGAGAAATTTAAAAAGCGGTATTGAA
>APMI01004141.1_pt1 | contig 11874 bp, 7 predicted proteins | sample 667938 | NCBI WGS metagenome assembly APMI01 (sample SAMN01084076, study PRJNA167559) | wastewater metagenome | biome: Wastewater | place: Denmark: Ejby Moelle, Odense | collected 2011-11-28 | reverse complement strand
CTTCGAGTACGATTATGCTGCATGCCTTTTGCGGCAGCTAGGGTACTTTTGTGACGTGCGCGTGCTGTTACACTACGTTTTACTCTCATGAAATCACACTCCTAGAACTCGTTTAATGTTTTTTGCCATACTACCCGATACCGTAGCAGAGGTATTAATTGTACGCTTACGCGACTTACTCTTCTTGGAGAGCATATGATTGCCGAACGCGCGTCGGCGGGTAAGTTTGCCGGTACTGGTTAGCTTGATTCGCTTAGCAGTGCCCTTATGGGTCTTTAACTTTGGCATTATTTACTCCTTATTACGATGCTCAGGTTTCTACCTGCCATCAATGGTTTCTGTTCAAGTACAGCTTCATTTTCTAGTAGCTTGACCATGCGATCGATGAGTTCGTATCCCAGCTCACGGTGCGCCATTTCACGTCCTCGAAAAAAAATAAGAATTTTGACCTTGTGACCATCCGCGAGGAACTCGCGTATCTTGCGTAGCTTTATCTCGAGATCATTGGCTCCAATCTTGAGGCCAAATCTCATCTGCTTCAGCTCGCTTGCCTTATTGCTGCGTCGATTTCTTTGTTGTTCTTTCAGTCTTTGATACTGAAACTTACCCCAATCCACGACTTTCACGACGGGTGGTTCCGCATTTGGTGATATTTCGACCAGGTCGACCCCAGCCTCTTCGGCTAATCGTAGTGCTTCTGTGCGACTCATGACGCCCAGTTGCTCGCCGTTTGTTCCGATGACTCGTAACTCGGTTGCCCTAATCGCGTCGTTGATACGAATTGAAGTACTGATTGCCTATCTCCTTTTTTTCGAGTGCTTAATACTATATAAAAAAGCTATAACTCTGAGCTAGTGTAACAGATTGAGTTATTTCAATCAAGCGCTTTGTCGATATTGTAAGGCTTCGGCAATATGGGGAATTGATACAGAACTACTACCCTCTAGGTCAGCAATTGTACGAGCAACTCTCAGTATCTTGAAATAGCCGCGAGCAGTTAGCCCCAATCGGTTTGCTGCAGTATCCAGAAATAGTTTTTCACTCTGCTTGAGTGGGACGTATCGTCTAATGTCACTAGTTGATAAGGAACTGTTGTTTTTATGACTACTGCCATATCTTTTAATCTGCACATTTCTTGCAGAAATGATCGAAGATTGTGCTTCAGAATGTTGTTTACTTGACAACTCATCGGATAAGAGAAGCTTTTCTGTTGGTATTCGAGAAATGGGAATAATCATATCTATTCTGTCCAAGAGCGGTCCGGATAGGCGCTTTCTATAGGCTAAAACTTGAGCTTGGGAGCAGGTACACTCGCGCGTCTGATCTCCGTAGAAGCCACAGGGGCATGGGTTCATTGTCGCAACTAGCATAAAATTTGCAGGGAAGGTTGCTTTAGCATTTGCCCTCGAGATTGAGATAACACGATCCTCAAGTGGTTGGCGGAGAGCTTCGAGGACGACGCGGCTATATTCGGGAATCTCATCGAGAAAAAGCACTCCTAGATGGGCTAGACTCACCTCGCCAGGCTTTATCTGACTACCGCCTCCAGTGATGGCCACCATGCTTGAACTATGGTGAGGGGAGCGAAAGGGACGTTCCGTGATGATATCTCCCTCTGTTAGACCAGCGAGTGCGTGCAGTTTCGTAACCAATAACTGTTCATCAACATCAAGCGTCGGCAGAAGGTTTGCTAATGCCTTTGCGAGCATCGTTTTACCGGCGCCGGGTAGCCCTGTAAACAAGATATTATGATGGCCTGCAGCGGCGACAATAAGGGCGCGCTTGGCCTGCTCTTGCCCGTAGATATCATCCAAGAGTGGGGTCGAGGGCTCAGTGACACGACGATGTACTTGGTGACGGTATTGTTGTAGAATCTTCTCACCCTTCAGATGGAGGTATATATCCTTGAGAGATGAAATGCCGATTACTTCGATCGAAGAGAGAAGCTGTGCCTGAGGAGCATTTTCGACAGGCAAATATATTCTTTTTGCTCCAACACGCTTAGCGGTCTCTGCAACAGTAATGGCGCATAGTATAGGACGAATCGAGCCATCAAGTGCTAGCTCCCCTGCAAAGACATTGTTCTCGAGCTCTTTTTGTCGTATTTGACCACTTGAAGCGAGTATAGCGAGTGCGATGGGAAGATCGTAGTGTGTTCCGTACTTGGGCAGCTCTGCTGGTGCAAGGTTCACCGTGATGCGTCGTGAAGGGTACTCCAAGAGAGAGTTTGCGATTGCACTTTTGACACGTTCTTTTGCTTCCTCGATAGCCTTGTTAGCTAAGCCAACAATCTGTAGACTGGGGAGGCCTTTTGTGATGTCACTTTCAACTTCAATGATGTGGCCCTCAAATCCGACTGGCGCCACAGATAACACCTTACAAACATTTCCCATATGAATGTAGTAAACCACAGGTGGCGCCTATCTGTAAACTATGTTAAAATTGTATCAGAAACACATGGGGCTGACTAAGCTTTCGACGTGAGGACTTTAACAGGCTATTTCGGCATACCGACCTCTGACGTAATCAGAATCAATAATTGCAAACAATTTCTTTGCAAGGCTGTTTGCGCCCCTCAAGGCACAACCAGTACTCGCTTAACAACATGTTAAGCCACGCATTGCTTGATATCTACTGAAGCTAATGTCGTGTTATATATCGTAGAATCGGTAGAAGCTGCTTTTACGACAGTTTCTATTTAAACTCTTCGTAAATCACCGTGTTTGCATCTGCGTCGTACTTTAAGCAAATAATGTGATTAAACAAAGTTGAGTATGACTATGTATGTAGATGAATAGCAAGTTACCTTGCGGACCCGGGGGCAGTGCCCGGCAGCTCCACCAACGAAATATACCGACTAATTAGTCGGTATATTTCGTTTGAACTGTAAAAAACAAGCACCTGCGAGTAGTGCTTGTTTTATTCGTGGAGTTTTTGCAAAATTTGTTTGTTTTTGGCTTCTGTATAATTTTTTTACTCAGAAGCTACCCCTATAATATGACGTCAAACCGCTCATGTCAATGTTTTTCTTGCAAAATAATGAGTAAAAAATACTACAATTATAATCACTTTTTTCTATAAAAATGTGTTGAGTCCGGTTGGCGCTATATGGAGGGTGTGCATTGCGGCTAATGGTAGGTCTGCTAATCAGCTTAAGGGCACTATTGTGACGAGACGGGCGGTCGCTCCGCGAATAGTGACTAGACGCATAAAATTTACGCCGTGATGATGAACTGCACGATTACGTACAGCCCGTGCTTTTGTATAGAGCTTTCTCCATCGTGACCATCACGCAAAGAAAATCACGGAGCCACAAAATTGCAGTGTTTGAAGGCTTTGAGCTAGCTAACGAGTACACTGTGATGAATTATCTGAAGGTTATTCAAATGCGATTCGATACAATCATTTGCTATGCTCGATGCCAAAATTGATAGACGGGTAATGATCAAAAGAGGGGTGTAATGTAAAAACAATTAATATAAAATATAGATATTATTACAACACAAGATTTATTCGATTTATAAATATCATAAGGTGTAAAAGAGAGAATATCTGAAAAAAAATAAAAAATTACAACGACTATTAACATATAAATATTGACTTAATTTACTGTTTATGCTAATTTAAAGTCACGGTTTAAAAAACAAAAACCTACAACCTTAACAATTAAAGAACCTCTTGTTATCCGGGCGATAAATGAAGTTGACGGAAAAGCAGGTAACGGCACGCAGCCATCGCGGTGATAAAACAGAGATGCTCTATCTCGCAGTTGAGCTGTTCTTATGGCGTTACCTATGCTCCGCCAATACGGTAGGTCCTCTATCTACTGGCGTTGTAGCGCGCGAAAAAAGTACTATCGCGCTTGGTCAATCCTTGGTACGCTGCTTTGAGCGTAATAGGGAAGCTACCAAGCGTGATGTGGAAACTGTCGCAAGGACCTATGCTCCACATAGTGGAGCGGTCAGTAGCCACGAGCGGTTAGTGCGGGCGACCCTAATAGTTGTTTATAAAGGTGATTCGCTTATTTTACGCACACCGCTCACGGCTCCAAACAACCTTACTCAGATAATAGTGTATGATAAATACATGCTAGCAAAAATTATTGCTACAGTAACACTATTGTCGCTTGTTATTCTCTCTGCTCTGTTTCAAGTTACATCGCCATCTAGCGTTCATCCGCTAGTAATATTGGTGGTGTTTATTTTGATATATTTGGTTGCGCTCGGAGCGCTGACATTTTTCTTACACAGCATACAGTCCATTATCACATCCATAGGCTATTCTGGAACAAGGGTCAGTCTACGACGCTCTTATTATTTCGCTTCGGTGCTCGCACTCGCTCCTGTCATTCTTCTAGCGATGTGGTCGATAGGTAAACGAGATATCTACGGCATACTACTCGTGGCTTTATTTGAAGCGGTCGCTTGTTTCTATCTTGCAAAACACCGCTAAAGCCATACTCTTTTTATATTGTCTATGGTATAATTTAACAGATATGGAACCAAAGCAAGCAGCGCCAACTGGTGGGTATGAGCGACCCCTTGTATCTCAAGAGGCCGCAGGGAGCCAACCTGTTTATGATGCCGAGCTGGGCTCACATGGCATGGTTGAACAGAGGGGTGAACGAAATCATGAAGGATTACCGTTATCTCCCGAAGCCCCGTCAGTGCCAGTACAAGCCATACCTTCTTTGCCGATTCCGCTGCCGGTAGTAGATGACACAGTACAGACGACAAATCTGACGGCGAATGACGACAGTGGCTTGGTCGCTGCAGATGATGACTTGATTGAGAAAGAATGGGTAGAAAAAGCCAAAAAGATACTCCTTCAAACGAAGGATGATCCCTATAAACGCGAGCAAGAAGTTAGTAAGCTCCAGATCGAATATATACGCAAGCGCTATGGGCGTACAATTAGCGATGCAGGACAGTAATGGGTAGTTCGTTGAATGTTTTTATAACGATGTTTGTTGTTGCAAGTTTTATTATTGCAATCTCGGCAATAGCGTTTTTGATGTATCGTAAAACTCTTCGAGAGGCAAAAAACTATGAACGGGGACTAAAGATGGTGCCAATTATGATCCATTTGCCCCCCGCAAGTGACGATATCGAGGTAAATAGTCGGGATAAACGCGATGTTACAGAGGAAGCGCTTTCCCAGGCGAATGTTATGTACAACATAATCTCCAGTACGGCTACTAAGGGGTTTAAGAGTAAGATTTACGGCCAGCGTCACTTATCATTCGAAATAGTCGCTCGCAACGGATTAGTCTACTACTATGCCGTGGTGCCTGTCGTATTGATTGACGCGGTAAAGCAGTCAGTGGCGGCCGCCTATCCGTCGTCTCGACTCGAAGAAGTTTCGGAGCACACGGTCTTTAGCCAAGTTGGAAAATTGAGCGGCACGATTGGCGGAGAGTTCACGCTTAAAAAACATTTTTCGCATCCAATAGCAACTTACACTGAGTCCAAGCGTGATGCTTCTCGTGCCCTTCTAAATGCTCTCTCTGCTGCGACGCGTGAAGATGGAATTGGTGTACAAATTCTGATCCGTCCTGCTCGCGAGAACTGGACATCAAGCTCGCGCAGGGCTGTAGAAAAGATAAAAAAGGATCGAGCAACTGGAAAAACGGCTCACGGTGGTTTTTTTACTCTTAGAGATATGACTGAAGCATTATGGCGTCCACCTAACCCTGCCGAAAACCACCCTACAGAGCATACGGTGAATACGCAACTTACTGCACTTGAGCAACAAGAGATTGATGCAATCGAGGAAAAAACGCGATATCCTGGCTTTGAGACGTTAGTGAGAGTGGTAGTCTCATCAAATACCGCAGCGCACGCGCAGGTACTCCTGAAAAATGTCGTATCGGCCTTTTCGCTGTTTGATTCACCAAACAATAATGGGTTCTCGTTTTCGATTTCCAAAAATATTGATGAACTTGTGTCCGCGTATGTATTTCGTTTTTTCCCCCAAACCCTATCAAGCAATATTCTGAACAGCATTGAGCTGGCCTCAGTTTTTCATTTGCCAGACCAAGATAGTATCCCTACATCCCAGGTGCAGCGGCAGATGAGCAAGCAGGTTGATGGTCCCACGCAGGTCATGGAAGAGGGGTTGTTACTGGGCTATAACGAATTCCGTGGGGTCAAAAAACCGATTAGGTTGGGCGATAAAGACAGGCGCAGGCACATACACATAATTGGTCAGACAGGTGTCGGTAAATCTGTATTACTAGAGAACCTTGCGTATCAGGACATGATGGATGGACGAGGATTCGCATTTATTGATCCTCATGGTGACTCTGTCGAGGCGCTTCTTAGCAAGGTGCCGAAAGAGCGCGTAGAAGACGTCATCTACTTTAACCCGAGCGACATGGCGAATCCGACGGGGCTTAATATGTTTGAATTTGATCACCCAGATCAAAAAGATTTCTTAGTCCAAGAGGCGATCGCTATGCTCTATGGTTTGTACGACCCGGGACACACCGGTATCGTGGGACCACGTCTCGAGCATATTTTTCGTAACTGTGCGCTACTCCTTATGAGTGATCCAGCGGGTGGTACGTTTATTGACATTCCAAAGCTTCTTGTGGACGAGGAGTTCATGAAGAGTAAATTAAAATATGTTACTGACCAGCAAGTTCTCGACTTTTGGACAAAAGAATTTCCGGCATCGCAACGTTCGAGTGAGGCGGGTGAGGTAATAAGTTGGGTAGTATCGAAGTTTGGGCCGTTTATTAGTAATGATGCAATGCGGAATATAATTGGTCAGACAAAGAGTGGATTTAATATTGCCGAGGTGATGAACAATAAAAAAATTCTTCTCGTTAACCTATCTAAAGGGAAAATGGGTGATCTTAACTCTAAGCTGCTGGGTATTATATTCGTAATGAAGTTTCAGGCGGCTGCGATGGCTCGTGCAAATATGGCAGAAGAGGAAAGGAAAGACTTTACACTTTTCGTCGATGAGTTCCAGAACTTTGCGACCGATAGTTTCGGGACTATTTTGTCGGAAGCTCGAAAATATAGGTTGAGCTTGGTGCTTGGTAACCAGTTTATGACACAGCTAAAAGAAGATTTAAGAGAAGCTATTATTGGAAATGTCGGGACAACAGTGACTGGTCGTATTGGTATCACTGATGCGGAAATTATGGTAAAGCGCTATGCGGCCGCATTTGACGCGGAGGATCTCACTAAACTTCCAAATCACGAATCGGTGGTTGTGGCACAGATACAGGGTGTTCCGTCTGCTCCCTTTAGCATGAGCTGGATACCGGCGATGGGGCAGGCAAATCAGCAGCTAAGTGATGCACTGAAGCGACTTTCGGCGGCAAAATACGGACGCCCAAGAGCTAAAGTTGAGCAGGAGATATTTACCAGGTTAACCGTGAAGAAATCTCTTTCACCACAAACTCCCGGAGGTTTACCTACAATGTCGGGTGCCCCCGGAGTTGCCGGTATTCCCGCAGCAACATCGGCTTCGTCCGGATCCTCATTTCTTGATGAGTGGCTGGCAAAGCGGAAACAACTTTCGACTGCACCGGCTTCACAGACTGCTGCGCAGGCAGCTTCTATCGCGAATCCCGTTACAAATACTATCGACACCACCAGCAACGGGCAGGTATTGACCGCTTCACCATCTATACAACAAGCAAGCCAGCCGGTCATTCCCGCTACTGGCGTAGTAGAATCCGATAAGCTGACGCTCCGAGGTGGAGATGAAGTGGCGTCTAATGAGGTATCAGTAAAGATTCGTTAGAAAGGCGTTGCAATGAGCGCAAGCGAGCGCTAGCGTCTTCCTGTCACCATTGTCTTTAAGAAGTCAAATACAAGACCAACAATCCACCCAAGCAGGAAGAACATCATCGTTTCACTACCGGAAAGAGGATAGCCATTCATTCTGCCTACAAGATAAAACCCCAGAGTGAATAAGAATGCAAAGAAGGCACCAGAAGCGACTGCGTTTGGACGCGCGACAGTTGATCCAAGTGTCTCGCTGATCTTTTCTACTGTAGGGTTATGAATAACTTTGCTAAACGTGCGGCTTGAGTTTGACATGTGTGTCCTAACATCGTCCATGGTAGACTCAAAGCTAGCTTCACGCTCTTTCTTTGAAATAGCACCGGGACGTCGTTCTACGCGAGACACTTCCTCTTTGGGTTCCTTCTCGTGAGCACTACTTGAGGCACTTTCGAGCGCTTCTTTGCGAGCGGTTTCTTGATTGCCTTCATGACCTTTCTCGGCGGATAAACGTTCTCTTTCGTGAGCTAATCTCTCGTGATGAGCTGTTTCCTCGAGTTGTGGGGCTTCATGCTTAGTTGCTTCGTATTGTTCTGGATTCTTTTCAATTTTATTCATACACCACCTCTAGATTTGTTTAAAGATATATTTATTAGATAGTACCTGAGTTTAGCTCGCGACGAATGAGACGAACCTCTTTTTTCATCTGGCGTGAACGTGCATAGAAATAGGATACAACTGCCAGTATAGATCCGGCAAAGAGCATATTCTCCGCGGGACCAGTGTGTGGGAGCTGAGATACTGTTTGCTCGATAATTTTTTTCTGAACAGGACAGTCAACCGAGATATCAACTGAGTTGCCAAAGGTATTTGTTATCTTACAATCGTACGATGTTTTGTCGCTGACACCTTCTCCCATCGCGGGGATGGTATTAAACACTTGGACGGTGAACATGCGAGTCTGTTTTTCTCCAGGCTTTAGGGTAATGGTCGGCCACGTCAAAACTTTATTTGACAAAGTACCACTGCCGTTATCGATGACGCTTGAATATTCGAGGACATCACTAAGTTCTTCGCGAATTGATACAGATGTGGGAGCGAGTCCCTTGTTTTCTATATTGAGGCTATACACGACTCTATCAGATGGTTTTGCGACGACACTTGTCGCGTCTTTACCCTGGGTAGTGTTTTGGGCAGTCTTTGTTTCTACCAGTGAGGCTTTGCATTTTTGATCCTTAATCCAGAGAGTTGCATCTCCCGGACATGGTTGACACTCTGGGTCACTTTTTAGCAATGACGGGTTTTGTGGACACTTTTCGGGGGCAGCAATGTGAAATGTCTTCGTACAATCATCTCCCCGCATCTCACCCAGAGAGGTTTGTACTACTAACTCAATCGTATAGTCGCCCTCTACTCCCTTTGAATCGAAGACGTATTGATTGGTGTCTGAAGTAGAAGATGCAGGATGGGTTTCCACTACTATACCGTTTCTCTTAATGACGTAGGTATATTTGGCGATAGTTGCACCATGATCAACATAGGCTTTCCCATCGAGCTGATAAAGGTTATTTGCGAGGGGAGTAACCGAAAGACGCTCACATCGTGCCACGGGCTCATACTTACATCTCGCATCATCGGCGGTGATGGTGGTTTTACCCGGTATAGTACACATCTTTGGTGGGGGTGTGCAGTTTGGATAGGTACCTACCGTTCCGGCGGGACATTGTGGAGGTGGGGGAACTGTTTTTGTTACTAGGTTTCCACATACTTTCATTAGGCCGAACCAGCCTAACTTTGCCGAATATCCTACGTATATATAATAGTTTGATCCTGATGGAGCACTATTCCAAAGGGTCAAGGGCCGATTATAGTAGGTACGCATTGCCCCAGACGATGTCTTAATAGTGTATGTCCGTTCTCCCTGGGCGTAGCTAAAGTGGCTAGTTAGTCCCCAGCTGATAAGGCCATCACGTTTTGAATTAAGATATTGCAATTTTGCCGCCGCCATCTCCTGGCGGGTAATACCTAGCGTATTATAGAGGTCGCGTATATTGTTGGTATTCGCATCGTAGTGATTTAGATAGTCCTGTAGACTAGTGACGCCGCCATAAATGAAGTTTGATGGGCTGGATGCATTTGCTGATTCGGGAGGTGAAAATACCGCAAATGACTGTACAACGAGTGCGAGTACAGTAAAAATAAGCCCTATGCGTCGGGTCGTTTCTTCTTTTCGTAGCCTTTTTGCGTAAAACCCAAGCTGACCGACGAGAGCCGGGCTAAATGCGATGTTTGATATTAGTTTTCTAAACATGGCGTCACCTGTTGTATGTTTATATTTAGGAATCATATACTTCTTTCGTGTGTATTTTAGCATAAGAAATATGTTCAAGACAATACCTTGAATGAACAATTTTTTTTATGGTATAATGGAGCTATTGTAAAACAGCTGAATTGACCGAAGTGAGGGGAGAATGGCTAAACAAAAAGATGACGGCTCTTATGATGGCTCACAGATTCAAGTTTTAGAGGGGCTTGAGCCAGTCAGAAAACGCCCGGGGATGTATATTGGGAGTACCGGATATGACGGTGTCCACCACCTTATTAAAGAAATCGCAGATAACTCAGTTGATGAAGCTATCGCGGGTTATGCAACACGGGTCGATGTGAAAATCCTTAATGACGGTGGTATCACAATAACAGATGATGGACGTGGTATACCGGTGGACAAGCATCCCAAAACGGGTGTTAGTACGCTGGAGACGGTGCTAACAGTCCTCCATGCGGGTGGTAAGTTTGGCGGTGGCGGCTATAAAGTATCATCTGGCCTTCATGGAGTAGGCTCGAGCGTTGTTAACGCGCTCTCGTCTCGACTCTGTGCTGAAGTGGTAAAAGACGGTGAACTCTATCAGATCACTTTTGAACGCGGCAAGGCGCTAGAGCCGCTCAGGAAACTTGGAAAAACCGATAGACCACAGGGAACATCGATTACTTTTTACCCAGATCCCGAAATATTCAAAGAAACGATAGCTTTTGACTACAAGTGGGTTGTAAGCTATCTCCGACATCAAGCATATCTAACCAAGGGCGTCTATACATCAGTCCATGACGAGCGTACAAATGAGAAGCAGGCGTTTTATTTCGAAGGTGGTATCAAAAGCTATGTAAAAAATCTTAACATTGGTAAAGAAGTGTTGGGCGATAGTGTCTTCTATGTCGAACGCCAAGTAGAGGACTCGATGATTGAGGTTGCTGTCCAATACAATGACAGCTTTGTCGAGATTATACGGCCGTTTGCGAACAACGTCTTGACACCAGATGGGGGCACTCATTTGATTGGTTTTCGTGCTGCACTTACGAGAGTAATAAATGATTATGCTCGAAAATCGGGTCTACTAAAAGAAAAGGAAGAAAACCTGTCTGGAGATGATATCCGTGAAGGTTTAACGGCCGTAATTTTAGTCAAACTACCTGATCCTCAGTTTGAGGGACAAACCAAGAACAAACTTGGAAATCCCGAAGTTCGCCGTTATGTTGAGCAGGTAATGAACGAATACTTCGCGTATTATCTCGAAGAGAACCCTGAGGTTGCAAAGAAAATAGTTGGGAAAGCACTTTTAGCCGCCCGTGCCCGTAAGGCCGCCCGTGCTGCTCGCGATAACGTATTGCGCAAGGGTGCACTTGATGGTATGGGGCTTCCAGGAAAGCTATGGGATTGCTCGAGTAAAAGTCCTGCAGAGAGCGAGATTTATATCGTAGAGGGTAACTCAGCTGCGGGCTCAGCCAAAGAGGGGCGTGACAATCGTACTCAGGCAATACTTCCTCTGAGAGGAAAGGTGCTGAATACTGAACGCGCGCGACTCGATAAGATGTTCGCCAATAAAGAGATCGTGGCCATGATTCAAGCGTTTGGTGTTGGGATTGGTGATAGCTTTGATATTAATGGACTTCGCTACCACAAAATTATTATTATGACCGACGCTGATGTTGACGGTAGCCACATTTCAACCCTGTTACTAACATTTTTCTTCCGCTACATGAAAGAGATCGTCGAAGGTGGGTATGTCTACCTGGCAAAGCCGCCACTCTTTAGCATTAACAAGGGTCAAAAAAAGCAATATGTATATGATGAACC
>APMI01027344.1_pt1 | contig 11877 bp, 3 predicted proteins | sample 667938 | NCBI WGS metagenome assembly APMI01 (sample SAMN01084076, study PRJNA167559) | wastewater metagenome | biome: Wastewater | place: Denmark: Ejby Moelle, Odense | collected 2011-11-28 | reverse complement strand
CGCCAGTTTCTAGCGGCTACAGGGAAAACGATCGAGCCGAGCAGACTAGGTGGCGGAGCGGGAGGCCTTTGGATAGGCCTCTCTAAGAAACTGAATTATAACAGTTTTCTAGCTCACCCAGTATTCGTGCCCAACACTCTACCCACATAATACCGAAATCGACGCGACCACGAAGGAAGCGGTCAAGTCGACTAGTCGGCCCGAGCAATCACAGTTTTCAGGTCGGGGTACCCGCTCCGAATTGAATGAACGTTCCTAGTGTTTCGCCTCCGCCGCGATCGCTGCATCGACAGCGGTCTTGAGACGTTCGCCCACATCGGCCGATACGCTCTGGACCGTTCGTTTCCCAGTCACGGGATCGGTCTGGTGGAAGTTGAACGCCTGACCGGCAAGAGGTTTCGAGATCAGGTCCGCGATCATGATTTCGCGTTGCTTGTTCTCAAGCGTCGCAAATGGCGCGATGAGATCGACCAGCCATAGCTGGTCGCCACCGTTCCACTCCTCGAGCGTAAGCCTGTTTTCAGGCTCGATCATTCCGCGATCAAGCTTCTTCGCGGCTTCGGGGGTGCAGCGTGCCCAAAGCGCCAGGCCGACGGGCTGGTCTCCGTCGCGAAACAGGTAGAACTGGCGATGGATCAGGGGGGGCATGACCAGCCACTCGAGATCCTTGAGCGCGAGTACGTTGTGCAGCGGCGACTGGGTAAGAAGCCAGGTCATTTCACCGAGCACATGGCTCAACGTCGGCGCCGCGTTCGATGCAGGAGCTTCGGTCGAGAAAGGAGCAGAGGTCATGATATGGTCTCGAACTGGAAGTTCAACAGGAGTGTTTGCAGGAGCAAGGACGCTACGCGCTAATGAGTCAACCGTGCGTTCCCCGCACCGTGCGTCAAGTCGCGTATCTTCTGGACGATTTCGCTGTCGACAGACTTGGCAACGACGGGATGCATACGGAAGGATCGTCCGCCGACCAGCTTTCCGAAGTTCATGAAGACAGACGTCCCCGCACGTCGGTTCGGGACAATTATGTCCAACAGCCAGACATTATCGCCGCTTCGCCAGTCGCTGCCATCAAGATGGACCGGAAAAACACCGGCGTTCGCCTGCCCGGCGATCTTCGCGGCGACGTCGTCGGAAACACTTGCCCAGACTGCCATACCGATGGGCGGCGCATCGGCGGGATCATCTTCGCCCTGCGCAAATGCGATCCGGTCGGCCAGCAACGGATTTAGCGCCAGTCTCTGCAGATCGTTGATCGGCAAATGGGCGTAACGCTGCGATCGCAACATCGCGAGTACGACCTGGCCCATGCGCGTGTGCACGAGCGCCCGGCTATCGTCTATGCGCCCGGCAGGACGGGTGCCGACCTCTGTCGGAGCCGGTTGCGAAACGGCCGCCGCCGCATCGTCAGAATTCGCAGTTGACGCGTTCATTTTTCCGACTTTCTGCTTGAGCGTACGAGTCAATGAGGCCTGCCTTCACGCGAAATATTCATAGTTATTGCTCTCGCGATTTGCTCGTAGTTCGATCCGTCCTTCTCGACCCGACCCGCCGAATGCCGCCATGTCCTGGGCCATAAGCGCTATGCGGCGATCAAGCGGCGCGTCGACCGATCCTGTCTCCGTAGAGACGTCGAGCGGCGTCGCATCGTATAAGCGACCGCCCCGCTGCCTGGAAGTGACAAGGCCGCATTGGAATGACGCATCACCGCTGAAATAGTCGAACGGATTGACGGTCGGCGGAAGCTGATCGACGGCAGATATCCACTCGTGCTGCGTATTCGTTTGCGAAGCCGGAGCGAACAGCGCGACTTCATAGGTAAGCGCGACATCCGAGAGGGCCCCCTTGCTGCCGTCGCTCTTCGTGAAACCGCCCGTGTTGACGGTGATGTTCTCGCCCCACGACCAGCTCCTATTCATGGCATCGCCGGTAAGGTCGATCGACGCAACATTGGCCTGTGCCAGCGATACCAGTTCGCCCGCATCAACCGTTCCGTCCGAATTCGCGTCCGCCCAAATTCTGAAGTCGGACCAGCGAACATCTGCCGTCGAGAATACGCCGTCACCATTGCTGTCGAACGCGGACAAGCCGTCCAGATCGGATTTCGCGCCGGGCTTGTCATTTACGAACGATAGCTCGTTCGCGCCCGAAACATGACCGTCCCCATCGCGATCGAACACGAGGATGCCGTCGCCGCCCGATACCCAGCCGGTCTTGTCGCGGACTCCGTCGCCGTCCCAGTCGAAGCGCGCCGGCGAGAATGTCACATTGACGAGCGTCACCCCGTCACCGTTGAGGTCGAGGATGACGGGAACCGCCAACCCGACCTGAACGCCGTTTTTGAACTCGGCTTTCTCGATCGCGATAAGCGTATCCGTCCCGTCGTTGCCATCGACGGAGGGCGCAAGATCGACGATCGTCGTCGTTCCGCTGACCGTCACGATCGAATAGCTCGACTGGAGACCGGCAAAGCGCGCGATGTCGATGCCCAGACCGCCATTCAGGCTGTCGTTTCCGCCAAGACCGACGAGGACATCCGCAGCCGAAGTTCCGGTGAGCGTGTCGTTGCCGCTCGTTCCGACGATCTGATTGAGATTCGCGTCCGCCATCGCGGTGAGCATCGCATCCGTCCAGACGACGCCGCCGACGAAGCCGACCCGTTCGATCCTGCCCGTGCCGCCCGAGGCTGCGCCGGCAAGCCGGATGCTTCCGGCGGAGCCGGCAAACGTCAAGATATAGTCGAGACCGTCGGTCGAGTAAGTGACCGTGACATCGGGAGAGTCGATGTCGCGCAGCGCGAGGAAATCATCGCCACCTGTATCGGTGATCACATCGTCGCCGTCACCTGCGGTGAAATTGTAATTGTCGTTGCCGAGGCCGCCGTACAGCTGATCATTGCCCAGTCCGCCGCTGAGCATGTCGTTGCCGGCACCCGTCCTTATGACGTCGTTCCCAGCGCCGCCGCCGATCGCGCCGATGCCGATCAATGTCGCTGCACTCAGGTCGATCGTATCGTCACCGGCGGAACCCGATATCGTCACACCGCTATGTCCGGCTGCGTCGACCGTCTCGACGCCCGTGATTGACGTCAGGCCGATCGTCACATTGTCAGCGGTAACTTCAACGCGGTCCGTGCCCGACCCGCCGTCGATGGCATCGAACCCATCGCCGGCGCCGATCTGGAAAACGTCGTCGTTGGCGCCACCCGACAGATTGTCGTTTCCGGCGCCGCCGACGAGCACGTCCGAACCCGCGTCTCCCGCGAGCGTGTCCGCGCCGGCGCCCCCGAGCAGCTGGTAGGCTGTCGTTGCCTGCACCTCCGGTGAGCGTGTCGTTTCCACCTTCGCCCATGAGGGTATCGTTGCCGTCGCCACCGTCGATGGTATCGTTGCCATCGCCGCCCGCGACGACGTCGGCGCCCGCAGATCCAATAAGGACGTCGGCGCCTGAACCAAGATCGATCGAGGCGATGTCGGCGAGCGTGATGGCTGAGAAATCGAAGCTGTCCGCACCCGAGGATCCGGCGATCCTGACGTTCGCAAAGCCGTTGCCGGTAATCGTCTCAACACCGGCGAGGCTCGACCAGGCGATTACCGTGTTCGCAGCCGTCGCCTCGATCCGGTCGTTTCCGCTACCGCCATCAATGGTATCGACCCCATCGCCGACACCAACTCGGAACACATCGTCGCCATCGCCGCCGAGCAGCGTATCGTTGCCCGCGCCACCGGTAATGGTGTCGTTTCCGGTGCCGCCGGAAATCCAGTCGTTTCCGTCATCGCCGGTAAGCGAGTCATTGCCGCCTAGACCCGAGATCTGATCGTCGCCGCCGCTTCCGCTCAACGAGTCAGCGCTCGCAGTTCCGGTGAGTACGTCGGCCGCGTTGGTCGCCAGCGGCGAGAAAGTTGCAACGCCCGTGCGCGTCCAGATCGTCCCGTCGGCGAACGAAATCTCCTCAAGCGTGTTCACACCCGCATCGCCCTTGACCAGAATCTGATCGCTGGTGCCCGCAATCTCGATGAGCATGTCGCCCAGCGTCAGCCCAGTGACGACGATGTCTCCGGGTCCGATGCCCGTGCCGAAAACAATGCGGTCGGCGCCTCCGCCGTCGAGCTCGACGATCGTGTCGGCGCCGTCGCCCAGGTTGAAGATATAATGGTCGTTGCCGTTGCCGCCGGCGAGCCGGTCGTTGCCGGCGCCGCCGTTGATGATGTCGTCACCGGCACCCGACGTGATTGCGGACGTTGCGAACAGCCGAACATTGTCGAGCGACGCGCCGTCGTAATCCTCGACGCCGGTACCGGTGAACCGAAGGACGTTGTCGCCGCTGACCGCCGTGACGAAGTAGGACGACGTCATCATAACCGTGCCCGTGTCGGTGATCGTAGCGATCAGGTCGCCATTCCAGCGAACTTCCATCGATCCCCGCCCATTGGAACGGTCGATATGATCGAAGCTGAGCTTGAGCGTCTGGCCGGCAGTCAGGCCCGAGATCGTCTGGCTGATGTCCATGTTGCTGCCGGATCCGCCGCCAGCATCCATGTCGAGCCAGTAGCTGCCGTCCGTCGATGCGACGCTGTCGACGCCGCTGGCTACAATCTCGTAACGCTGGCTGTTCGTCTTGGTCCAGCCCGGCATGTCCGAGCAGCCATAGCCCCACCAGCCGCCATCGACGATCGTTCCGAGTGTTTCGAAGCTTCCGTTGACCACCAGGTTCGAGCCGGTCGTTCCCAGCCCTTCGCCATAGATAAGATCGTCGCCGGCGCCGCCAGCAATGTCGTCATTGCCCGCGCCGCCGAACAGCGTGTCGTTACCCGCGTCGCCGAAGACCTGATCGGCACCACCGCTCCCGTCGACGAAATCGTCGCCGTCGGCACCGCGCAGGATGTCGTTGCCCGACGTTCCGGTGACCACATCCGCCCGATCGCTCCAGGCACCGACGCGCGCGATCATTGTTGCGCGGTCCCAAATCGTGTTGTCGGCGAATTTCACCTGCTCGATGTAGTTCTCGGCGTAATAATAGAGCCCGTCGCGGATCGTGACGCGATCGTTGGTTCCGTTGATCGCTAGGACGAGGTCGCGCCCGTTCCCAGAAATCCAGACACTCACGTCCGACGCCGAAATGCCTGCGGCGAACTCGATCGTGTCGGCACCGCCGCCCCACCAGTCACCGTTGTCGTAAACGACATCGCGTCCGTCGCCGCGGGCAAACCGGTAGATATCGTTCCCCGACCCGCCGCTCAGATAATCGGCGCCCGTGCCGCCGATCAGGATGTCGTCTCCGCCGCGCGCGGTGATCGAATCGTCCCCTGCGCCCCCGGTCAGCGTCTCGGCATTGTAGCTGCCGTAGAAGGTATCGTTGCCGGCGTTCGCTAGCATCGACCGCTGCACCAGATCGGCATGGCTCAGCACGGTTCCATCCGCGAAGCGGACACGCTGGACGCGATTCTCGCCATTCGTCATCGACCCTGCGAGCGTCACACTGTCGCTCGTCCCGGCAAGCGACAGGATCAGGTCGTTCCCGCCGTTCCCCTGAGTGACGACAAGGTCGGCGACCGCGATTCCCGCTGCGAATTCGACGGTGTTGGTGTCGGCCGCGGCATTCCAGCCGCCATTCTCGTTGATGACATCCTGGCCATCGCCCAGCGCAAAGCGATAGGTGTCGCTTCCCGAGCCGCCGGACAGCGTGTCGTTGCCCGTGCCTCCGATCATGATGTCGCTTCCGCCGCCCCCGCTGATGGTGTCGTTTCCGGCGCCGCCATTCAACTGCTCGCCGTCGTAGCTGCCATAGAAGGTATCGTTTCCGGAGTTCGCGAGCATCGAGCGCTGCACCAGATCCGCGTGACTGAGTACAGTCCCATCAGCGAAGCGGACTTGCTGCACACGATACTCGCCGTTCGACATCGACCAAGCCAGCGTGACGCTGTCGCTCGTACCCGCGATCGAGAGGATCAGGTCGTTGCCATTGTTACTCTGGGTGACCACTAGGTCGCCGACCGCAATTCCAGCACCGAACTCGACCGTGTTGGTATCGGCGCCGGCATTCCAGCCGCCATTTTCGTTGATGATGTCCTGCCCATCGCCGAGCTCGAAACGATAGACGTCGCTTCCTGAGCCGCCGGACAGGATGTCGTTCCCGATCCCACCGATCAGGGTATCGTTCCCGCCGCCGGCGGAGAGCGTGTCGTTGCCCGCACCCCCACTCAAGGTCTCACCGTCGTAGCTGCCGTAGAAAGTGTTATTGCCTGTGTTCGCGGCAGTCGAAAGCTGGACCAGATCGGCATGACTGAGAAGCGTACCATCGGCGAAGCGAACCTGCTGAACCCGGTATTCGCTGTTTGACATCGACCAGGCGAGCGTCACGCTGTCGGACGTTCCCGCGATCGACAGGATCAGGTCGTTCCCGCTGTTTCCCTGGGTGACGACAAGGTCGGAGACCGCGATCCCGGCACCGAACTCGACCGTGTTCGTGTCATAGGCCGAGTTCCAGCCGCCGTTTTCGTTGATGATGTCCTGGCCATCGCCGAGGTTGAAACGATAGGTGTCGCTTCCCGATCCGCCCGAAAGCACATCGTTCCCCGTGCCGCCGATGATCGTGTCGCTGCCGCCTCCGGCATACAGCGCGTCGTTCCCAGCACCGCCGCCCAGCACTTCGCTGTCATAGCTTCCGTAGAAAGTGTCATTGCCCGTATTGGCGGCCACCGAGCGCTGGAGAAGGTCGGCAAAGCTGAGGACCGTCCCATCGGCGAACCGGGCCTGCTGGACCCGGTATTCGCTGTTCGACATCGACCAAGCAAGCGTTACGCTGTCGCTCGTCCCGGCGATCGAAAGCACGAGGTCGTTGCCGTTGTTCCCCTGAGTGACGATGAGGTCCGCGACCGCGATTCCCGCGCCGAACTCGACCGTGTTCGTATCGACCGCTGAATTCCAGCCGCCGTTTTCGTTGATGGTGTCCTGGCCATCGCCGAGGCTGAAGCGATAGGTGTCGCTCCCTGCCCCGCCGGACAATGTGTCGTTCCCGGTCCCGCCGATAAGTATGTCGTCGCCCCATCCGCCGTTGACGCTGTCGTCGCCGCTTCCGCCGACCAGCCAACTGCTGACGTTGCCCCCGTAGATGGTGTCGTTGCCGCCCTGGCCGTCGATCAGGAGACCGACGCCGGTGCCGGAAATCACATCGTTGCCGCTGGTCGCGAACTGGGCGTAAGCCGCCGCAAGGAATTGCTCGCGGTTGAGCACGGTACCGTCCGCAAAGCGGAACTGGTCGATGCGTTCGGTGCTGTCGCCGGCGAGCTGGTTCTCGATCGTGATCGATCCAGGCTGTCCGGCGATCGCGATCTTCAGGCTCGCGCGATTGTCGACTGCCGTGAAGACGAGGTCCGACGGCAGGATTCCGCTGCCGAACTCGATCGTGTTGACGCCGTCCCACCAGCCGCCGCCACGAATGACATCATCGCCATCACCCAGGCCCCAGACATAAGTGTCGTCGCCGCTCGATTCCCAGAGCGTGTCATTGCCGGTACCGCCGGTTATACGATCGCCGAAATCGCTGCCGCTCAGCCAGTCGTCGCCGCTGGTGCCGCCGATCGTGTTGGTCGTCGCGCTGCCCGCCGCAGAAGTCGTGCCGCCGGCGCGGACGAGCATCTCGCTCGCATTCCACATCGTACCGTCGGCGAAGCGCAGCCATTCTATCCGGTTTCCGCCGCCGACGAGCGTATTCTGCAGCGTGATCGTGTCGCTCGTTCCCGCGATCGAAATGACGAGGTCGGACCCGCTGATCGCGATGCTGACATCGCCGGTTGCAATACCGGCGCCCAGTTCGACCGTGTCGTATTCGTTCGTGTTGCCGGTATCGCTGATGACATCCTGCCCGTCACCGAGCGCAAACCGGTAGATGTCGCTGCCCGTCCCGCCACGCAGGGTGTCGTTGCCAGTGCCGCCGACGAGGACATCGGCTCCGCCGCGCGCCTCCAGCACGTCGTTGCCGGCGCCACCGGCGAGCATGTCGGCCCCATAGCTCCCGTAGAAGCTGTCGTTGCCGCTGTTGGCGGCGGTCGAGCGGCGGAAGAGCTCCACATCGGTCCAGACGGTGCCATCGGCGAAGACAAGCCGCTCGATGCGATTGGTCGCGTCGGTCAACTGCGCCTGAAGCGTGATCGTATCGGTGCTGCCCGAAATCCGGATGACGAGGTCGCCTGTGCCGGACTGTTCGATCGTCACATCCGCAACCGCGATCCCGGCGCCGAGTTCGATCGTGTCGACGCCACCGTAGCTCCCCTGGCCGGCATTGTCCGAGACGATATCCTGACCATCGCCCAGCCCGAAGCGGTAGGTGTCGTTTCCGCCTTCGCCCGACAGGACGTCGTTGCCCAATCCGCCGATCAGGAGATCGTTGCCCTCCCAGGCGCGCAAGCGGTCGGCCCCTGCGCCTCCGGCCATCGTTTCCGAGTCGAAGCTACCGTAGAAATCGTCGTTGCCGGTATTCGCCGCGATCGACCGCTGGAACAGCTCGAACGCGTTCCAGACCGTACCGTCGTCGAAGCGTACGAACTCGACGCGCGAGTCGCTGTTGCGTTGCGTGTTGCGGATCCTGATCTGGTCGCTCGTCCCGTTGATCTGGAGCACCAGATGGTCGGGGCCGTCCTGGATCACCGTGATATCGGTCGCCGCGATCCCGGCTGCAAAGGCGATGGAGTCGATCCCGCCATAGCTGCCGAGGTTGCCGTTCTCGTAGATATCGTCCTGGCCTTCGCCCCGCGCGAAGCGGTACGTATCGTTGCCGCCATCGCCCGAGAGGATATCGTTTCCGGTCCCGCCGATTATGACGTCGTTTCCGTCCCAGGCCTTGATGATGTCGTTGCCCGCACCGCCTGCGATCGTCTCGCTGTCGTAGCTGCCGTAGAAGCTGTTGTTCCCGGAGTTGTTGGCGAATGACCGCTGGAGGAGCTCGGCGGCCGTCCAGACCGAACCGTCCGCGAAGCGCAGCGCCTCGACGCGGTAATCCGCATTGCGCAGCGTATAGCCGATCGTGATCTGGTCGCTCGTGCCGTTGATCGCGATGGTGAGATTGTCGGGGCCGTTTTGCGAGACGGTCACATCGCCGGTCGTGATCCCCGCGCCTAGTTCGATGGTGTCGATCCCGCCGTAGCTGCCCTGCGATCCGTTTTCGAGAATGAGATCCTGACCGTCGCCCAAGCCGAACCGGTAAATGTCGTTGCCATTGTCGCCCGACAAGGTGTCGTTGCCGGTCCCGCCGACGAGGATGTCGTTGCCGTCCCAGCCGCGCAGCCGGTCATCGCCGCCGCGCCCGTAGAGCGTATCGTTTCCGGCACCGCCGAACAGCAGGTTGTCGTCGTACGCGCCGTAGAAAATATCGTCGCCGGCATTGTCGAGCATCGACCGCCGGAGCTGCTCGGCAAAGTCCCAGTTCGTCCCGTCGGCAAAGCGCACGGTTTCGATCCGTCCGAGGCTCGAGACCATCGTGTTCTCAAGGGTCACGCGGTCGCTGGTGCCACGGCGCGTGACGAAAAGGCTGTTGCCATCGCTCGACTGGGTGATGTCGATGTCGGACGGGCCGATTCCCGACGCGAAAACGAGGCTGTCGTTCCCGGCTGCGCCCAATGTAGTCGCGTCCTCGTGGTCGCGAACAATGTCCTGCCCGCCGCCCGCGGTGAAACCATAGGTGTCGTCGCCATCGCGGCCGATCAGGATGTCGTTGCCCGTTCCACCGTCGAGGATGTCGCCCGACGCATTGCTGCCGCGCAGGGTATCAGCGCCCGATGTCGCGATTTGTGCATAGGCGGCCGACTGGAATTCGGCCCGGGTCAGGACCGAGCCGTCGGCAAAGCGGATGCGGTCGATCCGCTCGCCGCCGCCCCCGGCAAGTTGCTGGTCGAGCGTGATCGACCCCGGCTGCCCCGTGACCATGACCTTGAGTCCGGTCGCCGCGGTGTCCGTATAGGCATAGCGCAGGTCCGCCGCTGTGATGCCGGCGCCCATCTGCAGCGTGTTGAACCCATCGGATGCGCCACCACCCGAGATAAGGTCGTCTCCATCGCCGAGCGACCACACATAGGTGTCGTCGCCGTCGCCTTCGACCAGCGTGTCGTTGCCACCACGCGCAGCGATTGTATCGTTGCCCGCACCGCCGACGATGGTCTCGCCGTCGCTGCTGCCGTAGAAACTGTTGTTGCCGGAATTATCCGAGATCGAGCGCTGGAACAGTTCGGAGAATGACCAGATCGTTCCGTTCTCGAACGTCAGCGTCTCGATGCGATAGCGACTGTCGACAAGCGCGTTCTTGAGCGTGATCGTGTCGCCGAATGCGCCGTAGCTGACGATGAAATCTGCACCGTCGACCGACTGGGCGACGCGAACGTCGCTCGGCAGGATATTGTGGCCGAAGCGGATCGTGTCGCTGCCGCCCGCCGTCGTGCCCGGGCCGACATCCTCGATGACGTCCTGTCCGTCGCCGAGTTCGAACCGGTAGATATCGCTGCCCGCGCCGCCCTTGATCGTGTCGTTTCCGATGCCGGCGTAAATCGTATCGGCACCGCCCTTCGCATCGATCGTGTCGGCAAAGGTCGTTCCCAGGATCGTGTCGTTGCCTTCGGTCGCTTGCCCGGCAACGAACAGCGCCGCGATCTCGGTTGCCGTCCGCGTCGTCCCGTCGCTGAGCTTGATGTTCTCGAGTCCTGCGACATAATAGCCGCTCGGTGCCGTGCCGCCGCCGAACTGAACTGGTGCAGGCCCCGTCACGTTTTCGTCGGCGACATCGCGCAGGTTGATGGTAAGCGTCGCCGTCTTGGTCAGGCCCAGTCCGTCGTCGATCGCCTCGACGGTCAGCGCATAGCTTGGCACCGTCTCGTAATCGGTCGCACCGAGCATGTAGAGCGTACCGTCGGTGTCGAGCAGCCAAGGGCCCACGGCCTGTCCCGACGCGAACCGCCAGCGCATGTTGGCATGCTCGGGATCGTCGAGCATCAGCTGGGCAAGGTTGATGGCATAGCCGTTGACGTCGGGGGCCGGAATATACGGCCCGAGCGCGATGCCGAGCTCGGCGATCTCGACGGTCTTGTTCGAGATCGTGTGCGGTTCGTTGACGTTGGCAAGTGCGATATGGAGGCTGGTCGCGACCGAAAGCGCCAGCGCGCCCGAATTACGGTCGGTCACCGTCACGGCATAGGTGAAACCTTCGGGATCGGTCTCGAAATCGTGGTCGGTGCCGAGCGAACGGACTTCGCCAGTGTCGCGGTCGAGCGAGTAGCGGCCGTCGGCGGATACCGAAATATAGTGTCCGCTGGTGAAGGCGACCGTCGATCCGGTAAACACATAATCGAGATCGGTCGTCGACCCGTCGCTGTCGGCACCGAGAATCGTTCCCACGAGCGTGTTCGCGGCAAGGTTCTCGTTGTGCGCGAGCGTGAAACCGGCACCAGGCGCCGTCGGCGCTACATTCATGCCGACGGGCGAGACGACGACGTTGACCGCGACGGCGGTTTTGTGACCGTCCGGATCGACCGCGATGACCGAGAAGCTGTCCTCGCCGGTCGCGCCCCAATAGGGCGTATAGCGGACCTGCCCCGTCGCCGCATCGACGAGCTCCAAGCTACCTTTGGCCGGAGCGCCGTCCGGATTGAGCGTATAGCTGAGCGTCGCGCTGTCGTGGTCGAGGACGCCGGTACCGGCCGTGATCAGCGTGCCGGTCAGGCCGGCAAGCTGGTGAATCTCGGGCTGGTAGAAACGCGTCGAATACGACAGGTTGGTCTCGCCACCGGTATCGAAGAAACGCGAGAAGACATCGTCATCGGCGCGCGCGGCATTCCACCGGTAGACTTTGTCGAGACCCGCGACGCGTGCGCCCGTGAGCACGTCGTAGATGCCGCC
>APMI01018500.1_pt1 | contig 11877 bp, 10 predicted proteins | sample 667938 | NCBI WGS metagenome assembly APMI01 (sample SAMN01084076, study PRJNA167559) | wastewater metagenome | biome: Wastewater | place: Denmark: Ejby Moelle, Odense | collected 2011-11-28 | reverse complement strand
GTTTTCGAGATCGTAGGGTGGATCGGCAAAAATCACATCGTAGCTTCCGGCAGGTCGCGACAGGAATGCAAATACATTAGCCCTGACGGCTGTTAAATTTTTAAATTTAAACTCAGAAGCCATTTTGGATATATAATCGATGCAGCGGCCGTTTACATCAACACCCAACACCAGTTTGGCGTAACGCGAGGCAAATTCGAGTGAAATATTACCGGTTCCGGCAAACAAGTCGAGAACCCTGATTTCCTCGAAATCGATATAATTGTTGAGGATATTGAACAGGCTTTCTTTAGCCATATCAGTAGTAGGGCGCACCGGTAATCCTTCCGGCGGACGAAGTACGCGGCCCTTATGACTTCCGGAAATTATTCGCATATCGGTATATTTAACAAGGTGAAGTAATTGTGTCTAGGCATTGTGGCAAACACCTGGTCGAACATAAGTCCATCAGGATCTTCAATAAAATTGAGTGAACCACAGTACATTTTTAACTGCAGGAACAAGGTGGAATTGGCAGAAATGTCGCCCAGGAGTGTAATTTTTTCTTCTGATGGAACAAATCCAAGTTGTTCAAGCACAAAGATCACATAGTATAATACATCTGATGGTGACGCATACTTAAACGCATTGAGGTAAAGTAACCGCAAGCCCTGGATAACTGTAATTTCGAAAAAGCCCGAATGAATATTTATGAAAATCTGGCGGCTGATTAACTGCGAATGCAGGCGCAGAACACCCTTCACAAAAACGGCAGAAGCATTGCGCAACTTGGAGCCCGGGAAAATGGACGAACAGTTTTCGGCTAAATAAGCGGGTATAAGTGTGGCTGCAACCGGGCCAAGGTCGAAAACAGGCTCCACCAGAAACCTTTCATTTTCCGAAACCGAATAAGCGGCCGAAATAATTTCAAGTTCATTTCCCTGATTCATAAATGAATGAGGGGCAATGGTAATTTTAGGCGATGCAACTGCTATATCAACGCTTTGCCACAAAGTGCCTGCATATCCGGTTTTTTTCAGCTGCGCAAAATAATCGTGGCCATTTGCCAACCAGGCTCCGGGTTCAATAGGCTGAACATCGGTATGGCTCAATCTGTAGGACGATATCCTTAACACCTTCTGTGAAACCGTATGCGTTACCAGGAACGAAAAACCATCCAGGCCTAGCAGCACTGATAGCCTGCAGTTTATTCCCCGAACATCATCAAACTGGGGATCAGCCTGGTTAAAAATACATTCCAAGGGTTAAATTCATTTGCGTTTCCTAAACCTGGCTGAAGCAATTTTATGCTGCATTGTTGTTTCAGGAGTATACATATTTATTTAAAAAATCGCAAATCACCGGGCTATAAACCCGGGTCAATTGAGCTATTTGCAAATGTATGAAAATTCCCCGAATGAGCAGGTTCATATCTTAAAATTCGGGTCATCGCAACTTTCAATCCTAAAAGGAATTTAGACTACATTATATATAGCATTGATCATATACATATACTGATTACCATCATATGCAGCCCTTAACAACGGTTTCAATTCAGGGCTTAAGCCAGATGTAAAAGATTGTTTATCAGTATATCACTGAATTTTGAAACTAATATCATTGCCAAATGAAACAATACTGGCCATTTGGAATAGTTGTTGGTATCACATTAACAAAGAAGATTTGGATTAAATGCATAATAATGTATATTTGCAACTGAATCTTTAGTCGAATTATTAACGTAATCCTTTCACATCAATGAAAAAGACCCTGATCCTGGCCTTTGCCTTAACCATCGTTTCCACTTTTTCTTTCAAAAATCTGCAGGCTCAAACCAAAGAGGAAGCCGTACTAGCATTTAATTCAACGCTTGAACTTTCGAAAACCGATATGGCCGGTGCTGTTGCAAAAATGCAGGAAGTTGTTAAAATGTGTGCTGCAATTGGTAAAGAAGCCGACACGCTAAAGATGAAAGCCACTACAGTTATTCCTGTTTGGCAATACAATGTTGGGAACAACCTCAAAAATGATAAAAAATTCGACCAGGCAATGGCTGCATATGAAAAGAGCAACCAATTTGCTGTTGCCTATGGCGATGATAACATCAAGGAAAAATCGGAAAGTCAACTCGTACTTTTATATACCGGCAAAGGAAGTACTTATTACAAAGCTGATAAAGCTGACTCCGCTCTGCTCTTCCTGGATAAAGCCCTGGCGTTAAATCCTGATTACAGTAAAGCTATTTTCACCAAAGGGCAGGTTTACAAGAAAAAAGGCGATAACGCCAAAATGGTCGAAAATATGCAGCTGGCTATAACCGCTGCTACAAAAACCAATGACACTGTAATTGTTAAGGCTGCAAAAAACATGATCGGCTCCAGCCTCAACCAGGAAGGCATTGCAGCATATAACAAGAAAATGTATACAGATGCAGTAACCAAACTGAACAGCGCTTTGGAATATGGATTTAAGACTAAAGATCTGTACTATGTTCTGGCTTCGTCCAATAACAGTCTGAGAAAATATGACGATGCTATTGCTGCTGCCAATGCCGGCATGGCCCTGGATGAGCAAACCAACGAAAAACTGGCCCGCTACTATCTTGTAATTGCCCAGGCATATGAAGCTAAAAAAGATATAGGAAATGCCTGTGCAAATTATAAGAAGGCTGCTTATGGTCCAAACGCTGCCTCAGTAAATAAAAAGATCAAGGACGAGCTCAAATGCCAGTAAACGATCTTGAGATTCAGAAAGCCGGTTATGCCGGCTTTTTTTATGCCTGCACATAAGCAACTTTTAATCAGCGGTAGTTCCCGGCAAATTATTAAAATCGGGGATATCTTCAATAAAAATGTACTGTTTATTCAGATAATCGAGCCGGCAGGGATAATGTTCGAGTCCATTTGTAATCAGGAAATACTCGGCCTGGAGCAGCATGTTATACCTTGCTGCCTGGTCGAATGTTTTTTCGGTAATATCCACTTCGGGAGCTTTGCATTCGGCCAGCAACAGCGGGCTGCCGTTGCGCCTGAAAATTACCAGGTCGAAACGCCTGGGCATTTTGTTAAGCATCAGTTGCTTTTCAACCCCAATCATCGAAATCGGGTAACCCTTCACCAGGGTAACATACATAATAAGATGCTGCCTTACCCATTCCTCGGGGGTAAGGGTAACAAACTTCCGGCGCACCGGATCGAATATTTCCGGCCGTGAACCTATATTCCTGACTTTAAAGTCGAAATGAGGAAAGTTTAGCTGCTGCATTTTATTAACAATACGGGAAATCTTGCCGATATCACTGCAAAGATGGTTTAAAAATTCTAAATTTGCCACACCAACCCAATTTTGACCCACAACCTATGCGAACAAAGAAAGAAATTGTTGATAACTGGCTACCCAGGTATACCGGAACTGCACTCGAAGATTTTGGTGAATATATTCTGCTGGTAAATTTCGGGGCTTACCTGGAAACTTTTGCCAGGCTGAATAATGTTGAAATTCAGGGCAAAGACCGTTCGATGCCCAGCGCTACTGCCGGAAACATTACCATGATACGATTTGGTATGGGCAGCGCCAATGCAGCTACAGTTATGGACCTGCTGAGTGCCATAAACCCAAAGGCATGCCTGTTTCTGGGGAAATGCGGCGGACTTAAACACATAAATGCGCTTGGCGACTACATACTTCCCATAGCGGCCATTCGTGGAGAAGGTACTTCCGACGACTATTTCCCACCCGAAATTCCGGCGCTACCGGCATTTAGTCTGCAAAAAGCCATTTCGACAACCATACGCGAAATGAAACTCGATTATTACACTGGAACTGTTTATACCACCAACCGCCGGGTTTGGGAACATGACGAAGATTTTAAACAGTACCTGCAAAAGACCAGGGCCATGGGAATTGACCTTGAAACAGCCACCATTTTTATTGTTGGCTTTGCAAATTCAATACCAACCGGTGCGCTACTTCTGGTTTCGGACCAGCCAATGATATCGAGCGGTGTAAAAACTGAAAAAAGCGATAAAATAGTTACCGAAAACTACATGGAAAATCATGTAATTATCGGGATTGAATCGCTGAAACAACTGATTGAAAAACGTGTAACAGTAAAACACCTGAAATTTTAAGACTTACATCCCGAATTGATTTCCAGCTTCAGCAATGACTTCAACATATTTTCAGTTAGTAAAGGATTTTCAGAAAAAGGCATTTGTAAATATCTACCTTTTTTATGGGGAAGAGCCGTTTTATATCGACGAACTATCCGATTATCTTACAGAACATGTGCTGACCGACATTGAAAAGGAATTTAACCAGGTGGTTTTATACGGACGCGACTCGTCGGCTGCGCAGGTTATAAACAGTTGCAAGCAATTCCCAATGGTTGGCGACAGGCAACTGGTTGTGCTTCGCGAGGCGCAGGATATGGATTTGAAAAAAGAAGAAAACCTGAACCTGCTGCTTTCGTACATCAGCCGTCCACAGCCTTCAACCATACTGGTAATCTGTCATAAATACAAGGCGCCGGGCGCTAAACTACTCAAAGCGCTGGTAGCATCCGACAAAACGGTTACTGTTGAATCGAAAAGAAAGTATGAGAACGAAATGCCGGCATGGATCACCAACCAGGTGAAAAACAGCGGGTATACCATTTCGGATAAGGCCGCCAACATGTTGGTTGAATACCTGGGGACAAACCTGGAAAAAATAAACAACGAACTTGGCAAACTCTACATTAACCATCCTAAAGAAAAGGTGATCAATGAAGTGGTGATTGAAACCTACATTGGCATCAGCAAGGATTACAATATTTTTGAATTTCAGAAAGCGCTTGCAAAAAAAAATGTGGTAAAAGCAAACCAGATTGCAAACCACTTTGCCCTGAACCCGGGCGAAAACTCCCTCTTTAAAACCATCCCGATGGTATTCAACTTTTTTACCAAGGTACTGCTGATTCATTCCTTGACCGACAAATCGGATTCGGCCATCATGAGTAAAGCTAAATTATCAGCCTACACGAAACAGGATTATATTGACGCAGCCAGGAATTACAGTCCTAAGAAAGTACTTGAAATCATTGGCTGGCTTCGCGAATGCAATGTTAGGGCAATAGGTATCGATAATTATTCAACCGACCAGGGCGATTTGCTGAAAGAACTGGTTTTTAAAATTATGCACTGAGCGCTTTGGGCAGATATAAGTTGTAAGGTATAAGATGTAAGGTGTAAGGTGTGGATGAAAGGGTAAGAGAACAATAAAAATGCTGATTACCGGCAAGAAATAAAAGCAAAAAGGCGGCTTCTGGTTGAACCGCCTTTTTGCTTTATGATAATATGCGTTTATTTGATATCGAATTCGTAGGGCATCAGGGCCTGTATGCCTTGCATGCGGCTCATGCGGCTCAGGTATTTGTAATACGGGTAAGCAGCCCCGAGTTCGTTGCGAAGCGACAAACTGGCCTTATCGCCGGCAAAGGTTTCCATCAGTTGCTGGAAAGTATCTTTTTGTTCAGGAAGTTCCTGGGTGCGATAGGTTTTGAGTTTGGCAAGCCTGGCTGCTTCCTTTATCGCATCATTTAAGCCTCCGAACTCGTCGACGAGCCCGATACGTTTTGCATCAATGCCGCTCCATACGCGTCCCTGGCCAATACTGTCGACCTGGGCAACAGTCATTTTACGCCCTTCCGAAACATGGGTGGTAAAAGTGCTGTAAATGTTTTCGATATCGCGGGTAATAATTTTCTTTTCGGCATCATTCATAGGCCGTGTAACCGGGATATAATCGGCATATGGATTGGTTTTCACCTCGTCGAAAGTAATTCCCAGGTTTTTATTAAACATTTCCTTCATGTTGGGAATAATCCCGAAAACGCCTATAGATCCGGTAATGGTGTTGGGATAGGCATAAATTTTATCGGCGGCACACGAAATATAATATCCACCCGAAGCAGCCACATCGCCCATTGAAACTACAACCGGTTTGGCCTTTTTGGTCAAAACCATTTCGCGCCATATTACATCCGATGCCAGAGCGCTTCCACCCGGCGAGTTTACCCTGAGTACAACAGCTTTTACATTATCATCCAAACGGGCTTTGCGAATGGCTTTCGAAATAGTTTCGGAACCAATGGTTTCCTCGTCTCCTTCGCCACTTTTAATATCACCTGTGGCATAAATCACCGCAATCTTATCCTGCGACGAGCTGCTTTCGGATACAGGGGCTTTGGCATACTTGCCCAGTTTCATGAATTTCAGATCTTTGGCGGTTTTTACATCCAGGCGGTTTTTGAGTTCATCCAGCACCTGGTCCTTATACAACAGTTTGTCCACCATTTTCTGGCTCACCGCATCCTGCGGCGTTTGTATTTTATATTCATTGGCAATGGCATTCAGGTCATCGACCGGTATTTTACGGCTGGCCGAAATTCCTTCCAGCATATGTTTCCACATACCTGAAACAAAGGTAAGCGTCTGAATTTTATTGGGCTCGCTCATTTTATCGAGTGTAAACGGCTCAATGGCACTTTTGAATTTCCCATGGCGTATCACCTGGGCTTCAACATCAATTTTATCGAGCAGGCCTTTAAAAAACATCACCTGCCCTACCATACCTTTAAATTCCATACCACCGGCCGGGTTCAGGTAAATTTTGTCGGCAACCGAGGCCAGGTAATACGATTTCTGGGTGAAAACTTCGGCATAAGCCACGATAAATTTTCCCGATTTTTTAAAGTCGATCAGCGCATTGCGTATTTCTTCAATGGTAGCCTGCCCCGAAGGTATATCCGAAAGTTCGAGGTAAATTCCTTTCACTTTGCTATCGGCGGAAGCTTTATTAATATTTTTAACAATATCATTTAAGCCCAGTTGCGACGACATATCCGGCCTGCTAAAATTAAGATGCGCTAAAGGATTATCCGATGATCGCTCGCTGATAGGCTGATCGAGCGTTAAAACAAGAATAGTTTTTTCGGGTACAACCACGGTCTCTTTGTTGCCCATGGAAACGGCAGAAACCAATATGCCGATTAAAATTAAAAATACAAGGAATCCGGCAAGCAGGAATCCCAGCATGGATGCGAATGTGAACTTAAAAAATTGTTTCATTTTATTTTGGATTAAGATTTAAATGGTATGACGGAAAAACAAATACGAAGTTACAGAATTTGTACACAGGATTTGCTTTTTAACAACCGTTAATATCAAATACATTAACAACCGTAAGCTCAAAAACACCTGTAATGTTAAAAACTTGTATCCACAAATTACTTTGTGGTTTAAACGCATATTGTACCTTTGAGCCGGCGACACGACAGATGGCAAAAATTTATTTTTCGACGGGCAGCAACCAGGGCAACAGGCTACTGTTATTGGCTGAGGCTGCAACACTGATTAACAGGCAGGTAGGCAGGGTTATGCAATATTCGCAGGTTTTTGAAACCGAGCCCTGGGGTTTTGATGCCGATACTTCATTCTTTAACCAGGTTTTGGTGGTTGATACCAACCTGGGGCCACATGAGGTTTTGGAACAAATACTGCTGATCGAACAGGCCCTGGGCAGAAAAAGGATTGGTAACGGCTACAGCAGCAGAACGATGGACATTGACATTTTGTTTTACGATGACCTTCAACTTGCGGACGAAAGGCTGGTAATTCCACACCCTGAGCTGCACAAGCGCAAATTTGTACTTTTCCCGCTGGCAGAGGTTGCTCCCGGCCTCATTCACCCTGTTACCGGAACTTCGGTTGCTGAATTGCTCAACGGCCTTCAGGATAACACGCACATTTCAGTTGCCGCTGAAACAAATGAATTTGTCCGATTATTTAAACCTTAACCTGAATTGAATTTCGGATATGACAATCCCTTATAATTATATAGCCATCGAAGGAAATATAGGCGCCGGCAAAACCACGCTTGCCACCCGGATGGCACAGCATTTCAATGCCCGTTTAATCCTCGAACAATTTGAGGATAACTCATTCCTGCCTAAGTTTTACGAAGATCCGGCGCGTTATGCTTTCCCGCTTGAATTGTCATTCCTGGCCGACAGGTTCCAGCAGTTGAAAAGCCAGGTTTCGGTTCAGGATATGTTTCACCCGGTAACCATAGCCGACTATTTCATTCTTAAATCATTGATTTTTGCAAAGAAAACACTTAATACCGAAGAATTTTCGCTGTACTCACGGTTGTTTTCTATTATCGAAAATGTACTACCCAAACCGGATTTACTGGTTTATCTGTACCTCGATATCAACAGGCTTCAATCCAATATCCGTAAACGAGGCCGTGTGTACGAACAAAAAATTGAAGATGATTACCTGCAACGCATACAGGAGGGTTACCTCGATTATATAAAACAGCAACAAGGGCTTCGTGTATTGCTTATCGATACTAATAAACTCGATTTTGTAGCACACCAGGAGCACTTCGATATCCTGGTAAACATTATCATGCAGGAATACCCGACAGGTATTCACAGGATTACACCCTGATATCGGTTCACCCGCCCTTCTTTCGGGAAGACATATATTTTTTGCAGTTAGCAGATTTATTCCGAACTTTACCCAGGTTAAATGCAATCCATGCACATGAACGTTCTCCTGTTATTTGCTGTTATCATCCTTGCAATTTCTGTTGCCATACTTCTGTTTTATTTCATCCAATCACGAAAAAAACTGGCCCTGCTTCGCAAACAGCATGAAGCCTGTTCCGAAGAAAACGAGCAATTGGTTGATGAAATTGAACGCGTAAAAGAAGAATTGCAGATCATCCGGTTTAAAGCCGGTGAATCCGACAGGCTTAAGTCAGCATTCCTGTGTAATATGTCGCACGAACTGCGTACACCACTGCATGCCATTATGGGATTTGCCGGGCTTATCGCTAACCCATCCATGCCCGAAGACGACAAGATCACCTATGCCAACATCATCAACCGTAACGTAGATTCGCTGCTGGAGATTATCAGTGATATTTTTGATATTTCGCAATTTGAAGCCGGCAATACAGGAATTGAAGTTGAAACCGTGAATGTTAATGATTTGCTGAACTCGATGCAAACCTGGATAAACCTCGAGAAAGCCAATGTAGGCAAGGAAAATATCGTTGTAAAAGTGGTAAAGGCCAACAAAGACAATAATTTCTGTATTCAAACCGATGGCTACAAATTAAAACGAGCCCTGAATCACCTGGCTTACAATGCATTGAAATATTCAGAAGATGGGTTTATTGAAATCGGATACACTTTCAGTGAGAACAATATGATTGATTTTTACGTGAAAGATGATGGTATCGGTTTTTCGAACGATAGATTAAACCTGATGTTTTCGCAGTTCAGGCAGGGCGACGAAACACCCACCCGGCAATATGGAGGACTGGGACTTGGGCTAACCGTAGCTCAAAAATTTGCCACCTTCCTCAACGGCAGGCTGTGGGCCGAAAGCGAACCCGGCGAAGGTGCCACCTTCTGGATTTCGATGCCGCTGCAAATGCATTCAACGGCCGAAAACGAATAGGCAAATCAATTTTTAATCTAAAACGTCTCTCCCCTTTTCTGCTTCATACGTTACAATTTTCAGGATAACCCGGGAAAGTTGCCAATGCGTATATTCAGCTTTTTGGGTGGATTTTTCGCTGCCTATTTTAGACTGATGTTATGAATATATTAATATCGAATTTTATCACGCTTAATATCAATACTTTAATCCTGTAGAAATTGTAACGGGAGTATGCCTTGCCCCATATTGTGAAAATTTGTATGTATCTTTGCCCCCTTTTTGGCTTACACTAACCTTAAACTTACAAATGGAAAATTTCTTTAGTACACTTCAAAATAAAAACATAGAACTACCCGAAAATATTATCCGAATACTAAATAACTGTAAAGGCTACAGCGTGTTTTCGACCACCGAAGACCTTGCTGTGGCTGCGCTTGGCAACAAGGATAATACTACTTACGAGGTGGTATATGATGTGCCCGGCAAAGGAAAAATTACTGAAGCCATTATACACAAGGTGAAAAACGGGGTTTCGGCCAATTTCCTGGAGCCTTATATGCGCCGGCGCGATCCCAACACCATGGCAATAGCCGATGCACGCCCTACCGACAAGACCCGCTTTGCAGATAAATTCGGTTATCCATTCAGCACGCTGCAAGACGAAACCTACGATTGGCTGCAGAAACAGGAACTTGCTGTATTTTTCTTTTTTGCCGGCCGCGATGGCATTGGCGCAGGCGGTATTGCAATAGTTCCGGTAAATGCTGCTTTTTTTGCGCTTGGTGTTGCCATGCTGCAGCAAATGGTGGCTGTTGACGAACTCACCGATAACTTCCTGATTGAAAGCGCATTGTTTGTAGCGCCTACCTTCAGGCATACCCATTTCGACGGCAAGCAGATTGTTGTGCACAACCGCACCGAAAAAGTGCATGAGGTATACAGCTACAACCTGTACCCCGGCCCAAGCGCAAAAAAAGGATTATACGGAGTGCTGCTCGATAAGGGAGAAAAAGAAGGCTGGATAACCACACACTGCTCAGCCGTGCAGGTTGCCAGCCCTTACGATAACATAACCACCTTTATGCACGAAGGTGCCAGCGGTGGCGGCAAAAGTGAATTGCTGGGGCATATTGTCCGCGACCAGACCGGCCAGGTGCTGATAGGCGAAAACATGATTACGCATGAACAGCGGCTTATTTCCATCCCGATGTTCTGCACCTTTGCACCGGTAGCCGACGATATGGCGATGTGCCACCCTTCTATTCAGAAAAACAACGGTAAACTGGTGATCCTCGATGGCGAAAACTCATGGTTTATCAGGGTTGACAGTGTAAACGACTATGGCGATGATCCTTTCCTGGAAAAGCTTTCGATAAAAGTGAAAAAGCCTTTGTTGTTTCTCAATATTGAAACCAAACCCGAATGCACCGCCCTGATCTGGGATCATATTGAAGATGCACCCGGAAAGAAATGTGCCAACCCTCGCATCATCGTTCCACGGGATATTGTACCGGGAATTGTGAAAGGTCCTGTTTCGGTGGATGTACGTAGTTTCGGAGTGCGCACGCCCCCGAGTTCGCTCGAGAATCCTTCTTACGGCATCATAGGGCTGTTTCATATTCTTCCACCGGCACTGGCATGGCTGTGGCGGCTGGTTGCGCCCCGGGGTTATGCAAACCCTAGCATCATAAGTTCCGGCAATATGGAGAGCGAGGGCGTGGGCTCTTACTGGCCCTTTGCTACAGGCGAACTTATTCCTCACGCCGATATGCTGCTCGCGCAGATACTTCAAACCCCTCGAACACGCTATACCCTTACGCCTAACCAACACATAGGCGTATGGAAAGTCGGTTTCAAACCACAGCTTCTGATGCGCGAATACCTTACCAGGCGAGGCAATGCCAAACTGCGTACCGACCAGTACCAGCCCGCCCGTTCGCCACTGCTGGGCTATGAATTAAATTACCTTACCATTGAAGGCGCCAAAATTCCATCGCGTTTCCTGAAAGTGTATAAACAGCCTGAAGTAGGTTTTGAAGGATATGACAAAGGCGCCGATATCCTGTATGAATTCTTCCGTACCGAACTTGAAAAATACAACAAACCTTCGCTTTCGGATATGGGCCGCGTAATTATTGATGCCTGCCTGTCGAAAGCATCGGTGGAGGAATACCTGGATATTATCCCGATGGATTACCAGTATTCGTTTCTGAAAGAAGGCGAAGACCAGAGTGATTATTCGAACGGGATATAAGAATTTACAAAGAATATTTCGTTTCGATGAAAATCAAATAAAGAATTTCCTTACTTTTGCACTCGCTTTGCTCGGGGTGTGGCGCAGTTGGCTAGCGTACTTGCATGGGGTGCAAGTGGTCGTCAGTTCGAGTCTGACCACTCCGAC
>APMI01001390.1_pt1 | contig 11877 bp, 13 predicted proteins | sample 667938 | NCBI WGS metagenome assembly APMI01 (sample SAMN01084076, study PRJNA167559) | wastewater metagenome | biome: Wastewater | place: Denmark: Ejby Moelle, Odense | collected 2011-11-28 | reverse complement strand
GTCAGACCAAATGCGAGTGGTTCCATAATTGTTATATTTCTCCTTACTATTAATTTGTTACTAACGTACTATTATGCTTCACTCTGCGCTCCCTTAGGGTGAGCGGGCGAGTGTTCGGGGTGAGAGTCACCGTGGCTAGAAATAGCCAGGGACGTAAAGATAAGTGTCAACATAAAGAATACGTAGGCCTGAATAAAGCCGATGAATAACTCAAAGATCATGACGAGTGGCAAGCTCAGGCCCGCAAACCAGCCCGAAAGTGATGCTACGATCACCAGCAATACTTCGCCCGCAAAAGCGTTGCCAAAGAGACGCAGGCTGAGCGCTACAAGTCGGCTAAACTCACCAACAAGCTCAAGTAGCCCCTCAAAGGCCCCGATCGGATTTTTGAGCGGATTGACAAGATAGCGACCAGCATTACCAAAAATCCCGTGCGCCTTGATAGCGTACCACTGTACCGTCACCATCGTGATGAGGGCGATCGCAAAAGTAAAATTGAGATCAGTCGGCAAGCCGCGGAACAGTTCCTTGCCATCGATAGTGATCGAACCAACACCCGGCAACACGCCACACCAGTAGGTGACAAGTACGGTGAAAAAGATAGTGAGGGCAAGCGGTGCTATCTGCCGAGCAACTTTGCGATCAGGTACGATATCGAGCACAGTGCCATACATGCCTTCAACCGCCCATGACACGAGACCAATAAAGTGATTGTGACGACCTTTTTTGAGTGCATATGCTGTTGATCCGAGGACACTCAACATAATGATAATACCGACCGCGCCAAGCAGCATAGAATTGGTGATAGGCAGTCCAAACAAACTCGTGATATGTTCAGTTGCTACCGCAGCAGAAGCAAATCCACTCATTATCATGCCTTTCCTCTCTGAAGTTGGCGTTTTATGAGGAGGGCAGCGAGCAGTGAGCCGATCAGTGCACCAGTCAACATGAGCCAAGGTCGGGTCGTGAAGCGCCCATCGAGCGCGTCTCCTGCTACAATCAAGCCAACTGTCGGGACAAACATACGCCACGTTGTATCCGCCATCGTTGCGATCATCACAAGAGAAGCGGACCGGTTTACCGATACGCCCTTTGTGTTAGAGCTATTACTCGCAGCAGGTAGCTTACCCATGTATGGTTTGATTATACCACTGTTGCTCACAAAATGTAAGAGGTGATGCGCTATACTATTTACAACATGCCGCGTCGTAATCGTACCCCCAAGCACATCCTCCGTAAGCTGCCAGTAAAAGAGCGGACAAAAATACGCTACCCAACAAAAAAAGCAGCCGAAGCAGCCATGTGTCAACGGATACTGTACGAGCCTACTGTCTTGCTCCGAGTCTACCAATCACCTCATGACGGTGGGTGGTATCTGACATCCAAATAATCGTATTAATACGCACGGCTTTTTATTATGATCGGAGGAATCGCAATTTGTACTGGAATTCTCGGATTATAGGTGGAAGGATTGGTGCCATTCAAATTACACGCTGTGTTATTATTGCTAATCGCCCATGCAGTTCCATCTGATTTTAGGGCATACACGAGTGTCGACGAAAAATTAACTTGAGTAACGCCACTACTGATTGCCTGATACGGAACGAGTTGGGTTGTCAATGTGCCATTACCGACTACACCATTGCTATTATTTCCCCATATCCAGAGTGAGCCGTCAGATTTGAGAGCGTATGCGCTATAGGAATCTGCCCCTGCGGCAGTCACTCCGCTCGCCATGATCTGTACGGGAGTGAGCCGATTGGTGGTAGAGTTGTTGCCGACCGTCCCATACGTTGTGTTATACCCCCATGCCCATAGCGAACCGTCAGATTTGATTGCAAACGTGGTCAGGTCATTTGCCGATGCTTTAACCACTCCGCTCGCCATGATCTGTACGGGAGTGAGCTGATTGGTGGTAGAGTTGTTGCCGACCTGACCGTATGTATTACTTCCCCATGCCCAGAGTGAGCCGTCAGTTTTGATAACAAGTCGAGCCGGGTAGGGAGATGAAGCGCTCGCGATCATCTGTGATACCCCACTGGCTATAACTTGTACGGGTGTAAGTCGATTGGTGGTGGAATTGTTACCAACCTGACCGGCACCGTTATACCCCCATGCCCATAGCGAACCGTCAGATTTGATTGCGTATGCCCCAAACCATGTAGTGATGACGCTGCTTACCCCGCTAGCGATGATCTGCACAGGCGTGAGCTGATTGGTGGTGGAATTGTTGCCAACCGGTCCATTGGTCCCACTTCCCCATGCCCACAGAGAACCGTCAGATTTGATGACATAGACATTATATCCTGTCGCATACACTTTGCTTACCCCGCTAGCGATGATCTGCACAGGCGTGAGCTGATTGGTGGTGGAATTGTTGCCAACCTGACCACTTCCGTTATACCCCCATGCCCATAGCGAACCGTCAGATTTGAGAGCATACACCGTTTCGTGCACAACACCCGACGCACTTTTGACAGGGTATATCTTGACAACTCCACTTGAAATAACTTGAGTCGGAGTTGATTGTGTCGTAGTGGTACCGTTGCCGATCTGCCCATCGGCATTGTAGCCCCATGCCCAGACTGAGCCATTAGATTTGAGAGCGGTTACTGTGCCCGATGTCGAGTTAATAGCAGCAGAAACAATGTCTACGACATCGCTCATGGCGATAAGCCTCCCCGGTATCAATTTGTTTGTCGTTGTGCCATCACCAAACTGGCTTGACCCGTTACACCCCCAGCCCCAGAGGTAACCATCGCTAAAAGCCGATATTACGCCTGAGGAACCAAAAGTTGGAACACTAGGAAATGCGGGCTGACTTTTTTTTACCGGATCGTAGCGCATCGCTATCGAATAATTATTCCATACCGTTGTCGTACCAGATCTGACAAGATTTACCGTAGCGGTAACAGTGACAATATAGTCAAATAGATTCGCTGACGATGGAGGTGCAACCGAAAAAGTTGAATACATATTTGTGCTACTATTGACATCGCACCCTGCAGGATGGGGCATGGAGGTACAAGCAACAACTTCTGTTCCGGTGCAGTCTGTATTTGGTTTGAGAGGTTTTGCTACGGTCCATGTCACGATATTTGAGTTAGCATCGAGGCAATTTGCAGCAAACTCAGCTCCGGATTCCGCCGCCTCACGAGCGAGTTGCTGATAATACTGCGCCAACAGTGCGCCACGAATACTCGATACAGACGAAATCGCCGCCAGCATTACCACAAAAAGAACGACCGATACAATCACGACGGTTGGCAACGCAAAGCCTTGCTCGCGGTTCATATGTCTTGACATAATTCCAGTATAGCATGAGTGGTATGCGGATGTGACCAGCACAAAAATGTTGCTCTCTAGTGTTGAATTTGTTATACTGAACACCATATAGAGGGGGAGAAAATAGACATGTCACAGCAACCTACCGATGCCTCAGTAATCGTGTACAGCACCCCTTGGTGCGCGTTTTGCAAAACCGAAAAACAATACCTCGATCACCTTGGTGTCAGCTATGTCTCAAAGGATGTTGAGGAAGACCCGGCAGCGATGGACGAGTTGATGGCCAAAAACGGCGGCTCCTACAGTGGTGTTCCCGTTACCGATATCGACGGCGTCATCATCACCGGCTTTGATCGTAAGCGCATCGACGAAACCCTCAAAGCAAAAAATCTGATTTCGTAGCCCTTCGTTACGCCTATGCTTGCGCTGCCTCATATATCTGTTAGTATGTGGACAAATGGCAGAGCAACGTAGAGATTCGGCAGCCGAAAGAGGTACTCGGTTCTCATCTCGCTTCACAGAAATGGTGATGCGCCCGGATGAAGACTACCTCGTCATGTGTACGCGAACGCCGAGGGAAATCTCGCACACGCTCTTTCGCCACGGGAACGTCGAGATAGATAGTCCAGTGAGGGGTGCGCAAATTGAATGCACGACCGAGTCTCCTGATTCGGATTTTCAGATCAATGGCCGAATTTATTTTGATGTTGATAGGGATGAATTGAAGGGACCAGCTTGGATTGATAAATTTGTCCGCGTACTCGACCAGTACCTCTACGCCGGTTTAGGGTGCCAAACTATCCAACACCCCAGAAGCCGCTCAACCAGGTATGCAGAGCTTTCACCAAATCGCTATGTACGGATTGATCTTTATGAGCAGATGAAAACCCGTACAAGCAACCAAACAACCAAATACCAGGGTGCGACACTCTCGACGTTATCGTATTCAGATTACCTTGCGGAGATCGGTGTTGAGCCATCTGCAGAAGAAATTGAATCAATATTCTTTATCGAGGATACGCCCGAAGAACGCTTAGATGATGTCAAGCGCTTCATGCAAATCTGGGCACATGTCCGCGACAACGCCGTAGGGATGTACAGTGCCGATTACACCAAAAAGCTCTACTGCACGATTATTCCGCCAGAACCACTTATCGCAGTCCCCGAGCAGGAACTGCGGACCGAAAAACCGCTTTCCTTTGATGATATTGCCGGCTACGAGATCGCCAAGCGAAAATTACTCGACCTCGCATTACTCAGCGAATACCCCACAATTGCAAAAAATATCGGGCTCAAGAAAGGGCAAGGTATCTTTCTGTACGGACCTCCCGGGACAGGCAAAACTACCCTCGCCGAAGCGTTTTCGCACGAAATTGATGCCGAATTCATACAATTTCATGTTTCTGAGATCATTGAGATGTGGGTTGGCAAATCAGCTCGAAACCTCGACGAGAAGATCGCTGAGATCAAGAAAAAAGCAGAGGTTGATGGTGCAAAAATCGTTCTTTTCATGGACGAAGTTGATAGTCTTGGCGCAGATGCTTCACGTATTCACGGAGAGCGCGCCGATACAGTCAACCGCCTAAAGTCACATATTCTCGACCTCCTTGCAAACCATCACAATATTATTGTCGTGGCGGCGACAAATCACGAGGATAAAGTCGATAAGGCGCTCTTCCGTACCGGTCGGTTTGAGAAAATTGAGATTGGTCTCCCAAGCGAGTATGACCGCAGTCGCATTCTGGCACTTATGCTAGGCAAACTTGCCGCGGATGCTGTCAATAATCGCGAGCTTAACCCAGGGTTACCGACGCTCGATTTTGATCATTCCATCAATGTGCCTGAACTGGCGGCAAGTAGTTATGGACTCGTCGGTGCCGACTTCGATGAAATACTCCAGGAGCTACGTCGCCGTCGCCTCCGCGAGTATGTCGCGGCTACCAAGCGCGCCGAAATCACTGGTGAAGAGGTGGCTGCCATTAGTATGCCGCCTATCACCCAGCAAGAGATCATGGACCTCATCGCAGAGTATATCCGCAAATCAGACACCGTCTAATATCAGTCTGCTATCATTAAGGTAAGCTACTACCAAGAGGAGGTGACAAATGTCAACGCGAGAACGACTACAAACATCTGTGATGCCTGAGGAACTTAAGGCTATTCTGGACGCCACGAATAGAATCGCCGCAACTGATACGTACGCATCTGAGCTAGAACGCCAAGCTGCTGCAGTCCGCGATGAGGCCAAAGAGGCTCGTATCGCTGCGTTTTCGCAGGCCGCCGCGCGACTCACTCAGCTCATCGAGGAGGGAAATGCTTCACTAGTCGAGATTGCTACTGTCGCCGCCGAACTGCGCGATCTCGATCCCGAAATCATTCGACTCTACGGGCAACCCGAAGCCGATAAACTTATCGCTACATTTACCGAAATACAGCCTGGCGCTCCCGCTATCGATCTGCCCGCCGAGCGAGCGGCTCACTACACGGGTGTTATCACAGGGGAACCGACAAATCTCGTCCTGCATCACCGCGAGCCATCCCGAAGCCGTCATTACGTACAACCCTTTTCGTCTCCGTGGTTGACCTTTGATGTGCCAGTGAGGGGTCGCTCAAGCCGGGATCCTGAGGTCAAAGACACGCTCGCCGTCGGGGTCGAGCTAGGAGCACTACGGCAGGCGCATATCGGTCGAGGTACTATTCAGGCAATACTCGATGCCGCCTCTTTTTCAATGGGTTATAATTGGACGTACGGTCATACGACGTCAAATCGTGCTACGCTACACACATTACGGCAACAGGCTGCGTTATTTGCCTCTCTTGGCTACGAACCGTTCGACACCCATGCCCTCGATGAGGCATGGCATCAAGCCGAAAAACACGAGAAAGCACAGCGAAAAGCTGCCGCTCGCCGATCATCATTCAGCGGTATTATCCTTAGGTAATTGATACTTTTCGCTTATTATTGTAAAATTACCTTAGCGTCTCTCGTCGAGAGACCGTTACATGAGAAGGGAGTCGGTATGACCGACGCTCGCACCACCACTGGCTTCGCCGCCCTTAGCATGGATGAGCTCCTAGAGCGTAGGGCGAATGCGATGCTAGCTATGTCGGGGCTCGAAACCAAGCTCCGCCAGCTCATGAGGGAGGGCTACGGTGATCCCAAAGCTGAGTACCTCGACTGCGTCAGCAACCTTGTCCTGGAACTCGCCCTGCTGTATCACCTCGACAAAGAGCTGGCGTTTCGCAACCGGCCCACGCTACGCAAAAAATACGCGTAGTAGAGGCACTTCATCACGCCGCCCCCACGGAAAGGCCGCTCCGGACATCAGTTCGTGTAGAGCACTCAGGCCACCCCGTCGGGGCGGCCTTTCCGTAGTGAGTGCAATTAACCCGCAAAATCCTAACACCGAGCACGCATATGACGAGACATGCTACAATGGGTACATGGTCAAAGCTCAGGTTACCAACGAAGAAATCCTCTCGACACTCTCGCAATTTGCCGATAGCGTCGATAAGCGCTTTGATAAAATTGAAGACAATATTGCTGAGCTTAAATCAGATGTAGCTGAGCTTAAATCAGATGTAGCTGAGCTTAAATCAGATGTCTCAGAACTGAAATCAGATGTAAACCGAATCTATGGCATCCTCGATACCCACATGTCTCGCATCGAAACACTCATCCAGGAGACGAAAGTCCAGGCACACCAGCAAGCACGCTTGGAGCGCTGGATCTTTCAGCTTGCCGACCAAGCAGGGGTACACCTGAAATACGATGGCTGATATCTGGGATCAGCATATTGACTAATAATCTTATTGTTGTAAAATATATTTGAGAGGGCATACCACATGCCCCTTGTTTTTTGACAGAGAGAGTTTAGACGAATCAGGAGTTGTGGTCATAGAGTCTATGACTATGGCTGCCGCTCCTGATTCGTAGCCCCTGACGGATTCCCCGTCACTGCGAGCAGGAGAGGAGGCATACTTCATGAGTTGGAACTTCCCGCCACGGTTCGTCATCAAACTGAACGACGGTGGTATCTCGATGTCGATGTACAGCACGCTGTACGTCAGCGAGATCCGCCCCGATGGGTTCATCGCCAAGGCCTTGAACGACTACCGCTTCAACGGGACGTTCAACCCCGCCTTCCCCCGCGCTGCCGCCATTGGCAGCGTCATCCATGAGGTGGCGCTCCGCTACGGGCTGCTCCGCATCGCGCGCATCCGCATCGATGCCGCCGACGGCAGCAGCGAGGCCGACCGCCAGCTGATCGCTCAGGCGGTCGCTTTCGGCGAGCTGCTCCAGATGCACCAGGAGGCCATCAGGGAGCTCGAACGCCTCGCCCGCGAAGCACGCAACGTCGACCTCGGACACCAGTTCAACTACCACAAGTACGAGCTCAACCGGACCGCTCGCGAGCTGCGCGAGTGGCGCAAGCTGTTCCGGCGTGGCAAGTACCAGTGGGACGAGTTGCCCGAGTGGCTCGAGACACCCGAGGACGTCGGGCGCTGGCTCGACGAGCAGACGGCGCAGCTGCGGCGTGACCGCCTGGCGCTGACGCGCGAGCGGCAGGCGAATGCCAAGCTCGTGGCCATCCACGAGCGGGACGTCGCCGATTACAAGGCGCTCGTCGAGCTGGCCAACGCCGAGCTCACGCGGGCCTACCAGACCATGCTCGACTAGCCCCAGCGCACATGTGAAGCGGGAGCTGGGGGATACGCCCCCGGCTCCCGCTTCACGCGGAATCTATCGCTACAAACAACTCTCTCTGTTATACAAAAAAGACCCCATGTGGGTCGTTCTTTTTTTATTGCTATTTTTTTAGTTCGAGAGTGGTGGGGGCGCACAGCGTGCGCGCCCCCACCAGCTCTCTCAGCGAGATGTGTCAGCCGACGAGGCTGAACATCTTCGCCGCCCGCTGGTCGTGCCGGTTGGGGTCGAGGGTCTGGCCCGTGCGGGCCGCGTTGACCCACTCCTCGAGGTCGGCGAAGTCGTTGGCGTCGAAGTCGACGTGCTCGCCCGGGTGGAGCGAGACGACGAACGGCTTGACGGCGCCGGCGTGCTTGATCGCCATGAAGGAGACCTGCTCCCGGCCCGGCACGTTGGACACGTTGATCCCGTAGATGTCGCGGACGGTCGTGGACGAGGTCCAGCGACCGGCGCTGTGAGCCGTCGGGGTGTCACCGAAGATGCCGGCGAGCTCGGGCCCGTAGGTGTCCAGGCGGACGTCCGCGCGACCGAACAGCTGCTCGAGCTGGGCGTTGCGGGCCTCGAGGGCGGCGATGCGGGCCTTGTTTCCGAATGCCATTGCTGGCTCCCTTCGTGAAGGTTCTCGCGGCCACGGTGGTCGCGAGGGTACTGCAGGTAAAGCTGCTTTCGCTGAGAGAGTTGTCAAAGGTTCCGGAACCTCCGACTCTTGAAGCGAAAGGGTTTGTCCCGGATCCGGGTGGGACTAGCCAGTCGAGACCAAACAAATCGTTTGATGCCGGCTGGCTAGTTCTACCATATCGGAGAGGGCAGCTTCTCTCGCAAGAAGAGTCATGAAGCACGTTTGGAATCTTCGCAGTGGGAGATATATTGTACCTCACATCACTGATAAAAAGCATTATAGCATAATTACTACAAAAAAGCAATACCTTTTGTCCTGCATCTTGCGGTATTTTGCTATAATCACTAGTATGAGCGCCAAAAAAGCCACAGTATCACACCCAAAAGCACCGATCGTCAATCGTCGCGCCCGATTTGATTATGAGCTTGACGATGATATCGTCGCCGGCGTATCACTTACAGGACCAGAGGTGCGGGCAGCTCGTGATGGACATATCCAACTCCGTGGCGCCTATGTGACGATCAAAGACGGAGACCTATGGCTCAACAACGCAAGTTTTAGTCTGAAGCTCAACGAGAGAGGTAAGCCCGGTGCCCACAGCGTTGATACGAGACCCCGGCGACTACTGGCAAGCAAACGTCAAATTGAACTATTCTCCGCTCGCAAAAAACTTGGCATGACGATCGTCCCCACAAAAATGCTGACCTCGGGCCGCTATATCAAAGTTGTCATCGCCCTTGGCAAGGGCAAGAAGCGTTGGGACAAACGCGAAACAATCAAGCGGCGCCAAGCTGACCGCGAGAGCAGCGCCCAAATAAAGCACGCGCGGTAATTACTTCGCTATTGCAACCACACTAGGTCTGAGATGGCCTTACTTGGATCTCACCCCCTCCTCCGACAGACAGTTGGCCCTTATGGGCCAAGGCCCGCCAAGAGCGAAGGCTGATTTAGTTAGCGGCGGGCCGGTTGTCTGGAGTGGGGAGGGGGTGAGATTTAAGTCTCTATTTGATTTATCCATTTTTTCGTTGTATAATACAGACTTCACCTACACCTGGAAGGGAGGTGAGTGCGGTGCCCAAAGGCGCAGTGGTTGCCATCAAGTGGTTGGTTATCGCGTTTGGGGTGTATGTCGTCATCAAGAATCCCGCGATGGCGGCGGACATCATCAAGAGCATCTGGTCGGCGCTCGTGTCGATCGCAGAGGCGATCATCACGCTGTTCGACCACCTGCTCGGCCGCAAGTGACCCCGTCTCCGGAGCCTCGACGCTCTGGGGGCGGGGTCACCCCGCTACAACTCATTGACCGCATGATGCGGTTTTTTTAGTCCGATTTCGTGTGACTCTTGATCTGCTCGGTGAGTTTACGCCACGTGAACTTGTTTGTATCCGTATCATAAAACTGACGTATGGTGCGAATGGGAAAGTAAATTAACAGATAGATAAAGATCGGCATACGCGCCTGAGCACTTTTGACGCCGTGCGCCTTAAATGTCCGTTCGTATCGCATGATATAGCGATAAAAATCCTTGGGCTTGTCCTCGATACGTCGTGCCGACATACCGGCCACCATCAGAGGTGCATAGGCAATTTCAAGACCATGCTGAAACAGCGTAATGGCGATGCTGACATCCTCGTGATGCTCGTCATTGGGGTCTGGTGGAATATGGTCCTTGATGGCGTCCCATGCGGTTGCCCGAACAGCCATATTGGTCCCGAACAAAAAACGATGATCTTTGGCGTTTTGGTGAAGTAGTTTGCGAATGATATTGTCTGCTTTATGACTTAGTTTCTTGAGCGGCATGTCGTAGTACACCACTGGTCCTGAGGCAGCCATCACCTCGGGATCAGCAAACACTTCTTTGACGGCCTGCACCCAGCCTGGCTCGAGAATCGAATCTGCATCAATCCTACCCATCACTTCATAGCTAGCTTCCTGAAAACCACGATCACGCGCCGGTAAGACGCCTTGCTTTTTTTCGCTGACGACACGAATGTTTGCCTGAGGGTACCGACGAGCGACGTCCCGCGCAATACTGAGCGTCGCATCACGAGAATTATTGTCAATAACGATAATCTCATCCGCTAAAGGGGTTTGTGTCGCGCACGCGACAAGGCATCGCTCAATGACTGATTCTTCGTTATATGCCGGTATAACTATGGAGAGAGAGGGTAGTGGCTTCATCAGTGATCCATTATAATTGACTTAGTCTCAAAATACCAACTATACCTACTGGTATAGCACCACGGGGTTACTCTGGAACTACCCGATCTTCTTGCCCTTGAGCAACTCGCCATTGCATTCGTTTTGTCTCAGGGTTGTAGCGGCGCAATATTGGCGCAACACCGAACTGACCAATGGTAGAAACGAACGCAACCGGCGCCATTACACAGGCGCGCAGGTGATAGTCACGCAACCAGTAGGTGCGTAGCCACTGAAAATTGTACTTGGCATATAGTAAGGGCGTATTCATCAGACGACGAATCGATGCTTCGATCTGCATATCACGAATATAGTCGATCTTACCGCCCTTTTCTGAGATAGCGAGAGCAAGATCAAGATCTTCCATGATCCTTGGCTTAGTGGAGGCAATCTTCCGTACGGCCCGCCACGCTTTTTGCGTGACAGCCATGTTGCACCCATATAATGTAGCGGTTCCCGTTAGTCGGTTTGAGGTACTCGTGAAAAATATCGACAATGTTGCTACGAGCTGCCGTAGGGGAGCATCGTAGTAATATACCGTGCCGGTAGCAGCCCAAAGCTCCGGGTGCGAAGCAAAATGTTGCTTTATGGCGTGCGCCCAGCCTGGCAATATCTTTGCGTCAGCATCAACGCGCGCCATAACCATACCCGTAGCACGGTCAAAAGCGGTATTTCGAGCCGGTATCAATCCCTGTTCTGACTCATGGACGACAGTGATATCTGGAAAATGTTTCTTGATGATAGCGACAGTATCGTCGGTCGAGTTATTGTCGACGACAATAATCTCATCTATATCCTTTCGTTGCTCCATAAGTGATGATAGACAAGGCTTAATCGTATCGGCTTCATTATACGCGCAGACAATGACGCTCAAGGTTGGTGATATCGCTTTCATGCCATTTTTTCACCTATGAGTGTACCGACAGTATCGCCACGAGCTGCACGGGCTATATTTCCCTCCGTCAGGAGATCACAGATCACGATAGGAATGTGCTGCTCAAGCGCGAGACCGATTGCCGCCTTGTCCATGACGGTGATAGAGGGGTTAGCGATGACTTCATCGTA
>APMI01108891.1_pt1 | contig 11884 bp, 6 predicted proteins | sample 667938 | NCBI WGS metagenome assembly APMI01 (sample SAMN01084076, study PRJNA167559) | wastewater metagenome | biome: Wastewater | place: Denmark: Ejby Moelle, Odense | collected 2011-11-28 | reverse complement strand
TTTTGCCACAGCAATATCGTATCCGCTTCCGCCCACTTATCTTATTTAAATAAAACGGATCGATCTCCGCCCACTCCGCAAGATTGGTCATTAAAGTAGAGCTGCTTCCAAGTCCATAATCCGCAGGAAACTGAAGGTTGGTCTTTAAATGGTAAGTAAAATTATTTTTGAATGTAATAGCAGAAAGTGACTGAACATTTTTTAATGTCTTTAAAATAAATTCAGCACTTGCCGGAATATTGGTTTCTAAAATCTGCCAGTTCTGATAATCGATGACAGCTTTCAGCCATAATTTATTCTGATGATAGGCTTCCCAGAAAATGAGAAATTTTTCATCGTGAATTTCTTCAAAAGAAAACTCTTGTCCCAGCTTGGTAGGTACCGCTAAGACAAGAGCTCCGTCCATTGCGAAATATTCTGAAGTAAGCATCAGCTTTCCCGGTGAAAATATCTCGCCCATGATTTTATTAATTAGATTGCAGAAGCTACATCTACAGAAGAATCAATTTTCTTGATGAGTCCCTGTAATGTTTTTCCCGGTCCTACTTCCACGAAGTTATTGGCACCGTCTTTAATCATATTCTGAACAGACTGTGTCCATTTTACAGGACCTGTAAGCTGTGCTATAAGATTTTTCTTAATTTCTTCAGGATCAGAGATTGCAGTGGTAGTAATATTCTGATAAACCGGAATGGTTGCTTTTCTGAATTTTGTATTTTCTATTGCCGCAGCCAATCTTTCCTGCGCCGGCTGCATCAATGGGGAGTGGAATGCTCCGTTTACCGGCAACAGTAAGGCTCTTTTTGCTCCTGCTTCTTTCAGCTTTGCACAAGCTTCTTCTACAGAGGCTGTTTCGCCGGAAATAACCAACTGTCCCGGACAGTTATAATTTGCGGGAACAACAACTCCGCTGATTGCTGCACAGATTTCTTCCACTTTAGCATCTTCCAGTCCTAAAATAGCTGCCATAGAACTTGGATTGGCATCACAAGCTTCCTGCATTGCTTTTGCTCTTTCGGAAACCAGTTTCAGACCGTCGTCAAAAGATAAAACTCCATTGGCAACCAATGCTGAAAATTCTCCTAAAGAATGTCCTGCAACCATTTCAGCTCCAAGACCGTTTACTGCTTTCAGGGCAGCAACCGAGTGGATAAAAATTGAAGGCTGGGTAACCTCCGTTTTTTTAAGATCTTCATCCGTTCCTCTGAACATCATTGAAAGGATATCAAACCCTAAAATTTCGTTGGCAGATTCCATCAGATCTTTGATGTCTTTTCTAGAATCGTACAATTCTTTTCCCATTCCTACGAACTGAGAACCCTGCCCTGGAAATACAAGTGCTTTCATGTATTAATTTAAAATATTATGCAAATATAATTATAATGTTAACAATATTCTTTAAAACACAATCAAATGATTAAGGAACCAATCTGATAACGCGGTACCCTGTGTTTACATAGGCTCCGTTTGCTTTGGCTTTTACAAACTCAAATTTTGTGGCAAGCTGAGTCTGTACCTTATTCATTTGTTTGAAGATTTCTCCTTTTTTGTTTTCTCTGGTCAGCATATCATTCACAATATCAAAACCTACGATGGCAAATTTTGGAGGTGTTTTACAGTATTTATTTTTATAAGCGGCAAGAATTTCTTTTTCAAAACTTCCTTCTGTATTGATCTTTCTGTCCATTAAATAGACAAGATTTGCCTGGCTAAGATCATCTACTTTTTTCTCGAAAACAGGAGCATAATGCATACTGAAAGCTTTTACTCCCTGAACTTCTTTGGATAAAGCAATTACTCTGTTGGCGAAAGCTTCACCTGCCGAATCACTATCACTTGCTAAAATCGCGATCACTGGAGCAGACTGTCCTGTCATCATATTTTTATCAAGCTGAATATCCGCTGATGAATTTACGATGGTGATGTTTGGATTTTTAAGCGTTTTTTCAAGACCAGCTTTAATGTAGTTGGCATTTTCTTTTTTGGAATCGGCAACCACATAAATTTTCTGATCCGAGAATGCAGATTTTACTTCTTCTACAATTTTATCGGCATAGGTCTGATCGTTGGTTTCCACAATAATCAGGTTGCTGTAGTTGTACAATTCCGGAGAGTTTGCAAATGGTGCAACAATCGGGATTTTCTGGTTTTTCGTGAAGTCCAGAACATCTACAACGTTCGACTTGAAGAAGGGACCGATAATTAAGTCTGTATTATCCGGATTTATCTGGGTTAATGAATTTCGGAACGAAGCTTCGTTTCCGGAATCCACAATTTTTATATCTAATTTTTGCCCGTTTCTGGCATTCCTTTCTATGGCAAGTTTTGCGCCCGTAAGAAAGTCCAACGCCATTGCACGATATTGTGTTTCTCCTGTGCTGTAGCCAAAAGGAAGCATCATGACAACGCTTAACGCATCACCGTTTTTCTTTACATAAGCAGGATCCAGTTTTTTAATTTTTAAAACCATTCCTGTTTTTAGTCCTTTGGAAAGTTCAGGATTCAGCGCAATCAGTTCATCTATTGTAACTCCAAATTTATTCACAATCGAGAAAACGGTATCTCCCTGCTGAACGGTATACGTTACATAATCGTCTTCCGAAGAAACCGTGTTTGATGAAGATTTTTCATTCCCTGAATCTACTTTGGTTTTCGGATTTGAATTTTCTTCAAAAATATCAGCTCCGGAGTTTTTCGTTCCCGCTTTTTTTATTATAATTGTTTCCCCCGGTTTTAATCCTTTTTCTTCCAATCCGGGATTCAGGGCAAACAATTCTTCTTTTGTAATATTGAACTGTCTTGAAATTCTGTAGTAATTGTCTTTCTGCTGTACAATATATTCGTCTTCTGAAGCTTTTGTGGTGTGAGTTTCGGCAATCGTTTCAACAGTTTTTTCTACCGGAGAAGTATGTACGGCAATACTCTGTTCTCCGCCATATTTTTTAATGCTTTCAAGAGGCAGGGTAACTTCATCTCCGATCTTCATGTGAGCATCCAGTTCAGGATTCAGTTTTCTGAGGTCTGTTTCGGATATTCTGTATTGTTTTGTGATTCCGTAGATGGTTTGTTTTGGCTGAAGAATAATTTTTCCAAGCTGAGAATTATTTACAGGCTTTGAAGCAGCAGGTATTTTTGATGAAGCAGGAGCTGCTTTATCATTTTTTACTGTAAGAACATCTCCAAGCGCCAATTTACCGTCCTTCACTTTAGGATTTAGTTTTAGTAATTCTTCTACAGTAAGTCCGTATTTTTTAGCAATGTTATAAGGAGTATCTCCTTTTACAACGGTGTGCGATTTCTGGGCAGACATACCCAAAACCATACATAAACTGGATAGAATAAAAAACCTCTTTATCATATTCGGTGATTATAAAATGCAAAAATACTTCTTTAAAATTAAATGACAATAATTATTGGTTTTGAAAAGACTTTCTGTTAACATTCAGAGTGTTACTTTGGGATAGAATTGAATTTCTTCGTTATGCTCCGAATAATAGATCTTTCGGTTTAAGAATTATTATCCTAAGAATTTCAGAACATCTTTTTTGTAGACGAAAGAGAAGAATTTTTCTGCACCATTTCATTTATTTTTAAAACGCAATAATAGATTCTTTATCCTTAATAAGCAATAATAATAAATTCTGATTTTTCTATTTCTATTTTTTCTAAACAAAAATCTAACCACTGATATCCATGATCTGCAAAAAATACGCTAAAATTATAAACTCTTTCCTGCCAATTCTTAGAAGGATTTACATCTAAAAACAGATTTTCCAGTCTTTCCAGCAATTCGCTTTTTTTAATCTTTTCTGCATGAAGAAGACGTTTTTTCATTCTTTTGAAGGATTTCAACTGTCTTATTTCTTCGGCTTTCACCATATTTCCGAAAGATTTTTCGGTGGTTTCGGCGATATTTTTAAGTTCGGCAAACTGACTGATGAGTGTATTTTCCTTTTGCTCCAACATTTCCAGAATGGAATTATCTTCCAGCATTTTATTGTTGATGACTGTTGTAAAGTTCTGGAAGAAATCTTCTACTTTCAGATTCAGTTTTTCTATTTTCCCGAGTGTTTTTTCTTTTAAAAACAGCATTGAATTTCGGGGAATCAGGATCGGAAAAGGAACATTTATGTTTGAAAAGTAATCTTTGAGTTCCAGCCAGTACATGATTTCTGCATTTCCTCCGATGTAAGCAAGGTTGGGAAGAATGGTTTCCTGATAAACAGGACGCATCAGAGCATTCGGACTAAATTTTTCCGGAGAATTTTCAAGTTCATTTAAAATTTCTTCTTTGGTGAACTGAATATTTTTATCTACCACAAAGTATTTCTGACCGTCAAAATCTATTCTGTCTCTCGTGTCCGAAAGGTAGAATAAATTAATTTCTCGCGGATTTACCTGAACTTTCCCATATTTTCCGGTTAAGAAATCCACTTTTTCCTTTGAGCTTTTATGGAGACTGAAGTTCAACAGTTCATCTTTGAACGTTTCTTTGATCTGATTTTTAAGAGCTTTGGAATCACCATCTAAAATCAGTAAGCCAAAATCTGAAAACAATCTGTTGACTAAAATCCGGATTGCCTGAGTTAATGTATGTCCGGTTTTATAAGCTTCTTTCAGCATTAAAATCAGTTCCGTCCCAAAAACATAGTCTTTGAATTCTCTTTCAAATTCAGATATGAAAAATGTATCGTTAATTTCTATTCTTCCAACCGGACCGCCTGATTTTTCGTTGATTTCGTAGAAATTGTTCTCGGTTTTAAAATGGTTGATTTCCGCAAAGTCATGATCTTCGGAAGCCATCCAGTATACAGGAACAAAATTAAATTCAGGAAAATTTTCTTTTAAATAAGTACAGGTTTTAATGGTCTGCAAAATCTTGTATACAAAAAATACAGGTCCTGAAAAGAGATTTAACTGATGACCGGTGGTGATGGTAAAGGTATTGTGAAGTCTTAAATGATCTATATTTTCATTCTGCCTTGAAGAAAGTTCAAGATGGGCAAGCTGCCTTTCTAAATTGCTTGCTAAAATATTTCTCCGATCCTCTGTGAAAGAATTCTGTTTCTGCGCGATCTGTTTTTTAAAATGGTCTAAAGAAAATGTTTTTTCTTCAAATCCCTCGATATCATGATTTAAAAAATCTTTGATTAACTGAGGGATGCTTTGGATATCCTGAAAAGATATTTTTTTTATAGTTTTCAACTTGATATATATTTTAGTTGAACAAATACCATACAATTCCCAGATTCAGCCTAAAATCGTAGACCGGATAACTTGGAAATGCATATGCTTTGTTGTTAGAAAGGAAAGTTCCGACCTGTTGTCCTTCGATAAAAAAGAACATTTTTTTAACCTTCAGATTGAAGTAAACATCGGCAATCGGCTGTCCTCCGATAGAAAATGAATTGGAATTAGGTAAGATGTATTCGTTAAGAATAGGAAAAAATTCCCGAGATGCAAATTTCGAAAAATAATATACTTTAATTCCGGTCTGAATTTCCGCCGCATTTTTAAAGGCTTTGGACTGGAAGAAGAAATTGGCACGACCTATAAAACCTGGTAACGGAAGCAAATCTTTGTTGGTTAAAACGTTCTGGAAGTGCAGTCTTGTATTTAAATGAAATTTACCGTAGCTAAAAGTGGCGTCACCTCCGATCTGCGAAATATTAACGGGACTTCCGCTTTGCTGAGGCATGGCAATAGCATCAAAGTATGTATAATTATCTATTCTGAAATAGTTCGCGAACAATTCTGTTTTGAACCACTTTAAGCCAACACTTCCTCCGATTTCTGAAATGGTCTGGTTCTGGGCGTTCTGAAAATAATAGTTGTAATTATTATACACGGAAGTATTCAACAGATAATTGAAGGACGGATAAGCGCTTTGAAAGTTTACTTTTGCATTCACAAAGTAATCTTTTACCGGCTCAAATTTCAGATTGTTGGTTGTTTTTAAATAAGTTCCAAACTGACTTCCGTTAGAAAATTCCAAAAATGAATTTAACTGAATTTTATCAAAAAGTTTAATCTGTAGGTTTCCGACTGCCCCGATTCGGCTTTCTTTAATTTCTGTAGGAATCACTAAAATCGGAAGGGTAATTTCATTCGAGCCAAATTTCAGCATCTGGTAACGGAGACCGGCATCAAGTTTAAATTTCTCATTGTCCCAAACCAGACTTACCGTATTGCTGAAGTTGTCTGAATATTTTTTTGAAGTAAGCGGAGCTCCTGTCACCAGTTCATCCGGAGCATCGTACCAGTAAGTTTCAGCGGCACTTTGGGCATAGTAATATTTGTTTCCCTGATGAGAAATGGTATGTCTTATTTTAAAAGGAATTTTTTCTGATTTAAACGGGGCAAACTGATGGGTTAAATAATATCTTCTGTAGGAATACTGTGAACTTGAAGAGGTAAGATTCACCTGCATATTCTGCCTGTTCCTTGAATTGCTGTCGCCGTTCTGAAATAAACTGTCGACTGCAATTCCACCATTTTCCTGATTATTTACATTCTGATGAAGATAGTGTGCAAACAATTCATAATTTCCGCTTTTTGAGACATAATGTCCTGTAAACAAAGTATTGTTATTGGATGCCAATGAATTCCTGTACATTCCCTGAGAACGCAATCCGCTGTATTCCAGAGAAAAATTAAATCTTTTCCCAATGTTCTGTGTATAAGAAGATCTTAAAGCCGCTCCGTTTTTCATTGCATTATGATAAATGAAGGTTGCGGTTGGTGTTTTTACGTCATAGTAATTGATGTCATTAACGCCTAAAATCCAATATGATTTGTTGGTTGGTAATAGTGCTAAATTTTGTTCAGCATTCGCTTCGTACGTAAGCGGATTAAATCCTGCCCCTATGTTTGCGACCTGTGCTCTTCCAAAGTTATCTTTATTGTTATACTGAGAAAAAATATACGTTTTATCGAAAGTCATTACCGTATCAAAGACTTTCTTTTCAGAAAACTGCTTCTGATAGAGATAATCATTAATAGTTGGTTTAAATATTTTTAAAGAGTCTTTTTTTCCGGAATCGATAACGAGCGTGTCTTTATCTTTGGGAAGTTTATTAAAGTCTGTTTTGTTGACGACCTGAGCTTGAGCTGCCACGCTCAGGAAAAATATGATGGAAAATAGGTATTTCATTTATTTTTATTGTAAAGCAAAAATAAGAAATAATAGGGAATAAAAAACCCCGCTTGAATTGCGGGGTTTGATTATGTATTTAATTATTGATTCTGTTTGCAAAGCGGATTTGAATCTATCTCCTGTCTTGGTATTTTAAACTGCCATCTAGGATCTGTGTTTGCAATAGTATAAGTACTATTAATTACAGAAGCTACATGATTAACACTAGCTGCAGGAACTGCTACACCGTTCATTTTATCTCTTTCTACAGGAAGATTTAATCTTTTTAAATCAAACCATCTGAATCCTTCTCCCCATAATTCTAATCTTCTACTGTTCATAATTTCAGTAATATATGCTGCTCCTGTATTTGTAGAAGTGTAACTAGGATTTCTATTTTTTGCCAAAATTTCAAACACTGTTTTTGACGCTGATTCCTGTCCGTTTCTTGCTAATGCTTCAGCCTCAATAAGTATCATTTCAGCAACTCTCATGTAAGGAACATCACATCTGCTATCAGAAACTGAAACTGATAAAAACTTCTGGGAAGTGTATGGTCTTTTTGTATAGTTTGATGGAAGTCCTAAACTTGTGTGATTTCCTGTAGGATCAAAATTTGCCTTTCTGATATCGGTAGACGGAAATGCATCATACAATGGTCTATAAATAGCTTTCGGTGCAGTTCTTATAGTACTTGAATTATAGTTTCTAGACATATAGGCTCCAAAATTTCCGAAGTAATCTGTGTTATCCGGTAAAATTTCGCTTGCCCACATCCACTCATTATTAGAAATCTTATTAAATCCTAAAACATACTCTGCATTTGTCATTAATGGAAGACCTGTTCTCGCCAAATTTGCATATTGTGCCGCTAATGTCCATTCTTGTTGTGTTAAGTAAACTCTTGCTTTTACACCATTTACAACGGCTTTATTAAAATGAGATTTATGAGCTCTGGTTGTTCCTAATAAAAGTAAAGCTTTATCCAAATCCACATGAATTTGATCATAAGTTTCTTTTACAGTACTTCTTTTCATAGGATCAGTAGAACTTGTAAGTCTAAGAATTATACCTCCATCGGCATCACTATTCGCTAAAGTTTTATCATACCTTTTAGAGTAAATTTGAACTAACTGGAAAAACGCCCAAGCTCTGTATGCATATGCCTGACCTAAAGCATTGTCTCTTATAGCTATTTCCGCGGCTTGATTAGAAGGCTCAATAAATACTTTAGGTGCATTATCTATTACAATGTTGGCGTTTCCAATTATTTTATAGTAAAATCTCCAAGGATAATTAGTATTGGTACTTGTATCTATGTCTGCAGAAAGCCATCTAAGATCTGATATATGCCAGTTTACACCTGTTCCGGTATGCACTAAATCATCTGCCATAGAATCAAACATAATGATAGCTCCCGTCTGTCCATTGTAACCCTGACCATATGGGGTTCTCACATACATATCTCTGTGAATACCATTAATTATATTCATAAGACCTTGTGGTTTTTCAACAACATCCGCATAACCTAATCGATCAGTAGGCGCAGTTTCTAAATAATCAGACTGGCAACTAGCCACAGCAAACAACAAAAGTATTGCAGCATATTTGATTTTAATTCTTTTAAATATCTGTTTCATCTTTTTTAATTTAATTTTTAATTTAAAATGGATCACATTTTTTATAATTCTTGTGATTATCTACATTTATAAAGATGCATTTAAACCAAAACTGAATATTCTGGCAGGAGTAAATCTGTTGGTAGTTTCTCCTGAGAAGTTTTCTTGCGGCTCTAATCCCTTTCTTTTAGTTTTAATATACAAGTTTTCACCACTTATGAACATATCCAATCTGCTAAAACCAAGTGTCTTAGTAACATCTTCACCAAACTTATATCCTAATGTAACGTTTCTAAGATTAATAAATGAAGCATCAACTAGCCATCTGGTAGAAGCAACGTCATACTGTGATGCCAATGAACTATCGAATCTTGGAACATCTGTAACATCACCTGGATTTTGCCAACGATTAAGAGCGTCAGCATGCAAGGCTCTACCCTGTGGATAACCAGTCATAATTAATGCATAATTAGTATCATTGATCTTTCCTCCTATTTGATATGTAACTAATGCGGATAATGTAAAGTTTTTATATCTAAATTCATTATTTATACTTCCAAACACATCAGGAATAGCGGAATCTGCAAAATCATATTTTGCTCTGGCAGCTCTGTTTGTAACCCAAACACCGTTTATTTGCTTATCCTGCCCAGTAACAGGAGTTAAAGTTGGGTCTAATAAGAATAATCCATCTCCATTGGAAGGATCTACCCCATACCATTGTCTTAACCAATAATCATATATTGATCTTCCTTCCATTAATTTTTTCGAACCTGAAATAATTTCCGGTTGACCATTTGGCATTTTTGAAATCTGATTTTTTAGAGTTGAAGCATTAATTGTAAGATCCCATCCTCCTTTTTCACCATTTATAATGCCTAAAGTAAGGGAAGCTTCAATCCCTTTATTATACATTGCTCCAACGTTTCTGAAAACATTAGTATTTGGAACACCTGAACTCATTGGGACTGGAACATTAAATAACAATCCATCAGTTTCTCGCTTATACCACTCTACAGATCCTCTTATTCTTCTGTTCAAAAAAGCAAAATCTAGCCCAATGTCAAACTGATTATTACTTTCCCAAGTGATATTTGGATCAGCCTGTGTTCCAAAAACCACACCCGGCAAACCTGCATTATTATTATATTCGAATAAAGTCTGATAAGCATAGAAGCCTATCCCTTGATCATTTCCTACTTCACCATATGAAGATCTTAATTTAAATTCATCAATAAATTTGAAATTATCCATAAAAGACTCCTTATTCACCCTCCAGCCAGCACCCGCCGACCAAAAAGTATTCCACCTTTTATCTGGTGCAAATCTAGAAGAAGCATCTCTTCTAATAGATCCTGATAAAAGATACTTTTCATTAAAGTCATAATTAGCTCTGGCAAAAAAAGCTTCTTTATTGTAAGTATCTGTATATGATGTTAATGAAGTTGGAGTAATGAAATTTGCTAAATCATCATTATTTTCACCAACTTGCCCTTGTTTATAACCATAAAAATACTCAAATGTATACTTGTTATTTTCATGACCCACTAATAAATCAATATTATGAGATCCTAATTTTTTAGTATAATTCAACAATTGAATAAAGTTTACAGAGTATGTATTCTCATTTGTTCTTGAAGCCGCGCCAGCAGGTGCTGCGTCTCCCAAAATATTATTTTGGTATTCTCTATTATAAGCGTTTCTAAGATCATAACCTCCAATGATTGATAATTTCAGATCCTTTAATAATTTAAAATCAGCAAAAACTCTGGATGTAATATTGTTAGCTCTTGTGATATCACTATTTAACATTCTCTCGTAGATAGCATTTCTACCTGTACTAGCATTAGCTCCTCTAGTACTCTGCCATTCATAAACTTTATCCCCATTGGAATCAAAAACATTACTACCATCTGCATTATGTACATAAGGGCTATATATTGGTCCAATTGATCTAGAAAAACGATATGGATTAATAATCGCTGTATTGTTATCAGCTCCATTATAACTGTTTTCAGCTTTCGTATTAGTAGCAGCTAGATTAATTCCAACTTTCACCCAAGATCTAAGTTGTGATTCAACATTTAATCTTGCCGTAAATCTTTCCAATCCAGATTTCACTAAATATCCTTGATCATTTAAATATCCTAAAGAAGCAAAATATGTAGTCTTTTCACCTCCTCCCGCATAACTTAAATCATAACTTTGTCTAAGTCCTGTTTTGAATAAGGGTTTAGACCAGTCAAGGTCATTGTATTTAAGAGTTTGATCACTGGCAACAACACCATTTACAACTACAGCATTATTTGCGACATTTTTATAAACATTGACACCAAGATTCGCAATTAAATTGTCACTTGCCCAAGTATTCGCTAAAGCTGTTGTAGCACTCGCACCGGTAGTTAATCTTCCATTTCTAAGAGCTTCCCAATTTAATAAGTAATAATCTGAGATTCCCACTCTGTCATACTCAGGAACTCCTCTTTGAGAAATACCTGTCTGTAAAGAAAAATTAACGACATCTCTGCCTTTACGCCCTTTTTTTGTAGTAATTAGTATGACTCCATTAGCAGCAGAAGATCCATATAAAGAGGTAGAAGCTGCATCCTTTAGCACATTAATAGACTCAACATCTAAGGAATTTATCGCAGAGACAGAGCCATTATAAATCACTCCATCAACAACATATAAAGGATTGTTACCCGCACTAATAGAAGAAAAACCTCTAATTCTTATTGCTGGCAATGATCCTGGTTGTCCAGAACCTGCTGAAACTTGAATACCGGGAGCTGCTCCATCTATTGCATTTGCAACATTGGTTACTGGCCTATCCTTGAAATTGTCACTTCCAATTTGTACATTTGAACCAATTACAGTTTCTTTTTTTTGCTTTCCATAAGCAACTACTACTACTTCTTCTATCTCTTTTGTAGATATAGTATCTTTCCTCTTCTGCTGAGCCGACACTACTTCTCCCAAAAAGAAAATAGCTCCAATAGTAAGTACTTTTAATTTCACATTCATATTAACAGTTTTTAATATTTTAACAAAAGCAAATATGTTAATAAATTTTAACATTAACAAATTTTTAACTTTTTATAATTTATTTGATCTAAAGAATCATTAAAAA
>APMI01043731.1_pt1 | contig 11884 bp, 8 predicted proteins | sample 667938 | NCBI WGS metagenome assembly APMI01 (sample SAMN01084076, study PRJNA167559) | wastewater metagenome | biome: Wastewater | place: Denmark: Ejby Moelle, Odense | collected 2011-11-28 | reverse complement strand
GGGCGGCGACGCCGGTACGCGCGACCAGCAGGGCATCCACCGGCTGGGTGGCGAGCCCCGGGCGACGCGGCCCGCATGCCGGCAGGGCCACGAGCATCGCCCCCAGCAGCAGCGCGCGAAGCCCGCTGGGCCGGTGAGAGCGAGCCTCTTCACGTTGAACAGGAATCACGGTCATCAAGAGCTGGACGAAAGGAGCGACGATCGGCACTTTATAAAGCATAAAGTGCCGTCACTCACACCTCAACCCTGCTGACCATGGTTCACACTCCCCGTCGACTTGCTCGCGCCGCGCTTGTCGGAATCGTCACGGTCGCGTCGTCCTCCGTACTCCTGGCGCACGATACCTGGCTGCTGCCCGACCTCTTTGCGGTCGCGCAGGGTCGACCCGTCGAACTCTCGGCGCGTGCCGGCGGCGGGAAGTTTCCGGACGGGAGCGCCGTGCCGCTCGATCGCGTCGCCTCGGTTCGGGTGATCGGTGCCACGAGCGACAACGTGGTTACCGATGTCGTCGCGTCCGCGGGCGCGCTCCGCATCACCGCCAAGCCCACATCCGACGGACAATATCTAGTCGTACTAGCCACGAAACCGGGTACACTGGCCAACACGTCAGCCGGATTTCTCAAGTTCCTCGCCGCCGAGGGCGCGAGCGCCGAGGCGCGCCGGCTCAGCGAGACCTCGCTGACGCGCGACGCGGACAGCGTGATGTTCGAACATGGCGTGCTCGCATCGACCGTCGCCGAGCTTGGCACTGGCGGCCCACGCGCGTTTTCGCGCGCCGGCATGCTCCCCCTCGGCATCGTCCCGCTAGTCGATCCGGCCAGTCTGCGCGTCGGCGATACTCTGCGCGTGCGACTCACGGCCGACGGGCGACCGGTGCCGCGCATGGGTCTGGACGTGAAGACCGCCCTCGACACCACGGTGCGCGGCACCGGCGAGTACACCTCGATGATCGCCGATTCTGCTGGTGTCGTGGCCATCCCCGTGTCCCGTGCCGGCGCATGGATGCTGCGGACGGCATGGGTGGCGCCGACGCAGGCGGCGGGATCACGCGTGGTACGCACGCGTGTGTGGCGCGCGACGTTCGTGTGGAGCGTGCGACCGCGCCGCTGAGTGCTCGGCGGCGACGCCAAGCACGCGAGTTCCGCCGGCTCCGGCTTTCTCCTCGAAGACGTCAGCGATCACCCGACTCCCGGGGCTTTTATCCAGCGTAAAATTTCGTAGCCGGACGGTGCGCGGGCGGTGACGTCGGTCGCCGAGATGGCCGAGGACAGACGAGCCGACGAGTTCCTCGTCCCGGTCTCCTGCTCTCCACCTCGCTACCGAGGGTGGCTATGCAGCGTTCACTGACGCGATTCGTGCGGTTGGCTGCGGCCGCGGCCGTGACCGGCTGCCTGCCGGCCGGCGGCGGCCACATGGGCGGCATGATGCGCGGAGGCGCGATGCCGCAGGATTCCGTCATGGCTATGCCGCCGGCACGGGAGGCGTGCCCAACCGTGATCAAGGAGCGCACGGAGGGCACGTGGCGCGTCACGCTCACCCTGCCATGGGCCGCGCCGACAGACTCTTTGCTGTATTTCGTGGACGTCCATGCGACTGGTACGGACACATCGGCGTCCGGGGCCCGTGTCACGCTTGTCGTGCGATCCGAGTCAGATGCCGCGATCACACCGGCCTTTCAATCGACGATCACGACGCCACGCACGGATGGACGATATCCGTTTGCGCCCTCGCTGCTTCGGCGCGGTCGCTATCGCGCCGTCGTCACCGTGGCCGACACTGCTCGGCGGACGAACACGGCGACGGTCGAGCAGGAGATTGTGTTCGATGGCTGTGGCAGGCCGATGCCGCCTCCCAAACGTTTGTCGCGGGCTCCCGCGGCGCTTTCGTGGATCGGCGTCGGAGCGCTGATCATGGGAATCATGATGCTGCGAGGGATCCGGTGACCGAAGCTGTTGCAGCGCGTTGATCAGTTGGGGGATCAGTTCGCCATCCCGGCCGTTGCTGGCTTCATGGGAAAGCGATCGGTCGGTGCCGTCTGCGCGTCCCTCGGACTCGGCTCGTTGCAGCAAGATGATGAACGCGCGGCACTCTGCTAGCTCGGCAGCTCCGTCGCGACGATCGTCGCCGTGACCATCAGGATACCAATGCCAATGCCGATCTCGAGCCACGCGCTGATGCGAAACGCCGGCACCGACTGTCCACTGGCCAAGCGGGGCAGGACGACGCGCCAATTCCACCCCCCAAGTGCCAGTGTGGGCATCACGAGTAGCACTTTGAGCAGAACAAGGCGCGAGTAGGACGGTCCCCACACGGATTGAGGACGCACGCCATGCAGCCATGCCATCGCCACCCCCGACAGAAGGAGCACGCCCACGGCGAGCTGCGCCACTCTCGAGAACGCAGAGAGCGCGGACGTTTGCACCGTCAGCGGGGCCCGCAGGAGCCCGCCCATGCAGAGGACGGCCAGCAGACCGAGCCAGTGTCCGGCGGCCATGAGATGCAGAACGTGAGCGACCACGCCGACGGCGGGAGGTGCTACGGTGACGGCATGTCCCCCGAGCGCTTGTCCGACAACAAGCGCAAGGAGAGCGCCGCTCGCCAGTAGTTGGTCACGCGTCCCAGGTCGACGTGTCATGTTCGGCAGGGCCATCAGCATGGCTACCGAGACACCCTGCAGCAACCACGCACGTCCCCATGCCGTGTCCCACGTGAGTGTCCAGGCACCATCGAAGTCCCATGCGGCGGGCGGGCCGAAAAAGGCCAACGATTGCATGGCCCATCTCGCCATCCACGCGACGAACCAAGCGAGCGAGCTGTATCGTTGGACGTCGTACAAACGTCGCCGCAGCAGCCGAAACGCGCGCCGCTGTTCGGCCGTGTCGAGCCGCGCACGCGTACGCAACCATGGCATCAGCCCGCGAAGGCTGACGGTGGAGCCGATGACGGCGAGGAGCGCCGCATACGCTACGAGGCGCGTTCCGACATACCACGGCGACTCGACACTGAATGGGTCCATGCACGCTCCGCGAGTTTGACTTTACGGAGCATAAAGCCAGATCCTTCGGCCGACAAGCGCACAGCCCGCGCATGTCCCTATCTGAGCATCATCACCGAGCAGCCGACACGAGTTGCCAACGTTCCGGATGCCAGAGTCGCATTCACGCCGGCATTGGCTCGCGCATCGCGGCCATGCCTCGCGCGCCGATGTCGGCCGGCAGGCTCGCGTCGTCGGCGCCGTCGTCCTCCACCCGTCCATGGCGCACTTCCCATTCCTTCCAGAGGGAGTAGATCGCCGGGATCACGAGCAGCGTGAGCACCGTACTCGAGATCATGCCGCCGACCATGGGTGCGGCGATCCGCTTCATCACACTCGAACCCGTGCCCGACGTCCACAGGATTGGCAGCAGCCCCGCCATGATCGCCGTCACGGTCATCATCTTGGGGCGTACCCGCTCGACGGCGCCTTCCATGACGGCCGCGTAGAGATGATGCAGGGTCACCTGCCCGCCCGCCGCGCGTGCGCGTTCCCGTTCACTGCGCCAGGCGTGATCGAGATAGATAAGCATGACGACCCCCGTTTCTGCCGCCACGCCAGCCAACGCGATGAATCCGATGGCGACGGCCACCGACCAGTTGTAGCCCAGCAGATAAATGAACCACAAGCCGCCAACCAACGCGAACGGCAGAGAGAGCATCACGATCATGGTCTCGCCAACGCTCTTGAAGTTGAAATACAGCAGCAGGAAGATGAGCACGAGCGTCGCGGGAATTACCAGTCGCATGGTCTGCTTGGCACGCTCCATGTACTCGAACTGGCCACTCCAGACCACCGTGTAGCCAGCGGGAAACTTCACCATCTCCGTCACCCGACGTTGCGCCTCTTGCACGTAGCCGCCAATGTCGCGCCCGGAGACATCAACGTAGACCCAGGCGGTCGGCATGGCGCCTTCAGTACGCACCACCATTGGCCCCGGCACCGGTCGAATCGTCGCGACTTGTCCGAGCGGTACCTGACTGACGCCCGCCCGCGCCGAGAGTCCCGCCCCCCCGGCACGCATGCCGCCCATGGCGTCACCGCCAGCGGCGCGCCCGGCCGTGTTGATCGGAATCAGCACGGCCGCGAGGCGCTCCGGGCTATCGCGCAGTTCCTGCGGATAGCGCACGCGCACACCGTAGCGCTCACGTCCTTCCACGGTCTGTGTGATGACCATGCCGCCGATCGCCGTGGCAATCACCTCCTGGACGTCGCCAACATTGAGCCCGTAGCGTGCCGCCGCCTGCCGATCGATATCGATGTCGACGTAGTAGCCACTCACGGCGCGCTCCGCAAACGCGCTGCGCGTGCCCGGCACCATCTGCACGGCCGACTCCACCTCTTTCGCCAGACGTTCCAGCTCTGCCAGATCAGGTCCGAACACCTTGATCCCCACGGGCGTGCGGATGCCCGTGGCCAACATGTCGATGCGGCCGCGAATCGGCATGGTCCACGCATTGGTGACGCCAGGCATGCGCACTGCCGAATCCATCTGCGCCACAAGTCCCTCGTATGTCACGCCCGCGCGCCACTCCTGCTCGGGCTTGAGAGTGATCGTGGTCTCGAACATGTCGAGCCCGGCCGGATCGGTCGCGGTATTGGCGCGCCCGGCCTTCCCCCAGACGTGCTCCACTTCGGGAAACTGCTTGAGGATCCGATCCTGTCCGGCGAGCAGTTCACGCGCCCGGGACACGCTGACCCCTGGTAGCGTCTGCGGCATGAACAGAATGGTGCCCTCCTCAACCGGCGGCATGAACTCACCGCCAATGCGCGCCCATGGAATCCAGGTCAGCACCAGGGTGGCCATGGCGACGGCGATCACCGACCAACGATGACGAAGCACCGTCGTGATCATCGGCCGATAGAGACGAATGAGGGCGCGGTTGATCGGGTTGGCCTGTTCCCGATAGATCTTCCCACGGATGAACAGCCCCATGGCCACCGGCACCAGCGTGACCGACAGGAGCGAGGCGGACGCCATCGCGAACGTCTTGGTGAACGCCAGGGGCTTGAACAAACGGCCTTCCTGGCCACCGAGTGTGAACACCGGGAGGAAGCTTACGGTGATGATGAGCAGCGAGAAGAACAGCGCCGGCCCGACCTCCCGCGACGATTCGACCACTACGCGCCACCGCTCCCGGGAGGTCAGTACCGACGTCGAGAACGAACGCTGCCCGGACGCCGCCTCGCCCTCCTTGGCGACGATGGCGCGCTCGAGATGCTTGTGCATGTTCTCGATCATGACGATGGCGGCGTCGATCATGGCGCCGATGGCAATGGCAATCCCGCCGAGCGACATAATGTCGGCGCCCACACCGATGCTCCGCATCGCAATGAACGCCATCAGGATGCCGATCGGCAGGGTGATGATGGCCACCAGCGCTGAGCTGGCATGCAGCAGGAACACCACGCACACCAGCGCGACGATGAGCGACTCCTCGAGCAGCTTTCCCCGCAAGTTCTCAATCGCGTGTTCGATGAGCGACGACCGATCGTACACCGGGCGGATCACCACCCCGGGCGGAAGCCCGGACTGAATACGTGCCAGCTTCTGTTTGATGCGCTCGATCACCGCCAGCGCGTTTTCACCGAAGCGCATGACGACGATCGCCCCGACCGCATCGCCACGGCCGTCCAGTTCGGCAATGCCACGTCGAACGGCGGGGCCGATACGTCCCAGTTCGGCGACACGAACCGGCGTGCCAGCCGCTGAGGCGCTGACCACCACGTTCTCGATGTCCGAGAGCGATTTGAGATACCCCAGGCCGCGCACCATGTACTCGCGTTCGGAGAGCTCCATGACCATGGCGCCCACGTCGGCGTTGGCGTTCTGGATGGCTGCCATCACGCGACCAACCGGAATGCCATAGGCCTGCAGCTTGGTGGGATCCAGATCCACCTGGTACTGCTTTTCATAGCCGCCGAGCGAGGCCACTTCGCTCACACCGGGGACCGCCGTCAACTGATAGCGCAGATACCAGTCCTGCAACGAGCGCAGTTCGGCGAGGCTGAGTCGTCCCGTGGTATCCTCCAGGGCATACTGGTAGACCCACCCGAGCCCGGTCGCATCCGGTCCCAGTCGCGCGACCGCGCCCTTCGGCAGTCGGCCCTGGATGCCGTTCAGATACTCGAGGACGCGGCTGCGCGCCCAGTAGAGATCGGTCCCATCCTCGAAGATGATGTACACGAACGAGACGCCGAAGAAGGAATAGCCACGCACGACCCGGGAGCCTGGCACCTTCAGCATCTCCGCGGCAATCGGGTAGGTGATCTGGTCCTCGACGATACGTGGCGCCTGCTCGTTGTAATCGGTTTGCACAATGACCTGGACATCCGACAGGTCAGGGAGTGCCTCGAGGGGCGTACGCTTGACCGCCAAGAGGCCCCCGACCATCGCGGCCACCGTAACCAGGAGCACGAGTAGCCGGTTGCTGACGGCCCAATTGATGATGCGCGGCAGCATGGGTCAGACCTCCTGGTGCACGTGCGGTGGCGTGCTCGACGGCGGTCCGCCCTTTTGCGGATTGGGCTTCGGCGCGGGTTTGGCGGGCGGTGTGCTCGATCCATGGTTCATGCCGGGCATATCCGCCATACCGGGAATGTCGGGCATTCCGGGGATCTTCGACATGGAGTCGGGCACCGGCCCGGCCGGGCGCGGACCTGCTGGCGGCGGCGTCTCGCTCGCCCCTCCCATATTCATGCCCGGCATGTTGCCCATACCGCCCAGCGCCGATTTCAGGTTCGACTCCGCGTCGACCAGGAAGGTGGCGGACGAGACCACGGTATCACCGACGCTCAGTCCCGAGAGCACAACCACGCGATCATCGGACGCATCACCGATGGTGACATCTTTCGGAACCAGCGCCCCGTTGCTCGCGCGAACGAACACCAGCACGCGTCGGCCGGTTGCGAGCACCGCCGACCGGGGCACCGTCAGGACGGGCCGCTCACTCGAACTCGTGAGGACCATCGTCGCGTACATGCCGGGCTTGAGTTCGGCGCCCACGTTCGGCAGTGCGACGCGAACCCGCAGGGTGCGCGTGTCCTGGTTCACGGTGGGATACACGTACGCCACGCGCCCGGTCCGCTGCTCTCCCGGCAACGACGCAAATTCCATGGTGATCGGGGCACCAACGCGGGCAAGGGGGGCGTACTGTTCGTAGATCTCCCCATCGACCCAGACGGTGTTGAGGTCCGCAATGCGGTAGACCGCGTCGCCGGCCATGATGCGTTGGCCACTGAGCACGGGTTTGTCGACCACGAACCCATCGATCGGCGATCGCAGGGTCAAGGTGCGACGTACCTGGCCGCTCGTTTCGATGGCGTCGATGTCGGCCGCCGGAATGTCCCAATAGCTCAAGCGCCGACGCGCGGACGCCACCAGCTCCTCCGCGGAGCGTCGCGCCTCTGGGGATCCATTCTGCACGTCCGCCGCGAGTCGTCGTGCGAGCAGCAGCTCTTCCTGCGCCGTCACGAGCATCGGCGCGTAGATCGTGAACAGTGCATCCCCGCGCCGTACCGGCTGGCCGGTGAAGTTGAGGTACAACTGCTCCACCCAGCCGTCGATCTTGGGTGCAATCACCTTGACCCGCGTCTCGTCGTAGCTGACGATCCCCACGGCGCGCAGCTCGCGCTTCATCGGCGCCAGCGTGACCGGCGCGAACGTCACGCCGATGCGATCGGCATCGGCCCGACTCAGCATGACGGGGCCGGCCTCCGTCGCCGGCGCGGCGCCGCCGTGGTTGTGCCCAGCGGGAACGGCCGATGCGTCAGGGGATTTCCGGGTGGCCAGGTACACCGCGGCAAACGCGCCCACGAGCAGGAGTGCCGCTCCGGCGATCATCCCCATCCGGCGACGCACTGGGTGACGCGTCGGCGACTCGAAGGGTGAGGTTTCAATGGGTGACGACATCAGCGGAGTCCTCGGCGCGAGGCATCGCGCGAGATGGAAGAATGAGTGGGCACGTCTGGTGACGTGGGCGCGGGCGGTAGGTCTCGGCTATCGGGCGGTTCAGACGTCGAGTCAACCAAAGACCGACCAACAAGCATCTCGAGTTCGGCCCATGCGCGCCCCTCGTCCGCTTCCAAAACCGCGAGTTCCTGCCGGAAACGATTCACCGTCGTACGGCTGTCGAGCACGGTCATGAACGGGACGGAGCCCACGCGGTACGCCGAGAGCGACGAGGTGACGCTCGCTTCTGCCTGCGGCAGGATCGTGGTGCGATACAGCAGCTGCAGCGCTCGGGCGCGCGATAGATCGGCAAACGCTTCGGCGACACGCCCTCGCGTGTCCGAACGCATGGCCGCGAGATCGGCACTCGCCATACGTCGCATGGCCACGGCCTCCTCGCGCATCTTGAGCTGCCGACTGCGGGCGAAGATCGGCACCGAAGCGCCCACCATGAGGCTCGCCATGCGATCGGTTCCCGACGACATGGCCGTCGGATCGGCGCTGGCAACTGCACGCCGCTGCCCATACTGCACGCCGATTTCGAAGTCCGGCCAGATCTCCTTTCGTGCGAGCAGTTCGGACGCTTCGGCCGCCCTCACTTCCTGTTCGCCCGATTGGATCATCGGTCGGCTGGCGGCCGCGGCGCGCTGAAGCGAATCGACGCGCGGCAATGCGGCCGGATAGGACGGGAGTTGCACTGGTGGAAGCGCCGGCTCGACCGGGCGATCGAGGAGCGCGGCAAGACGAGCGGAGGCCGCCTCGCGCATCGCACGCATGCGGATGATTTCCTCATCCATGCGTGCCACCTCCACCTGCGCGCGCAGCACATCCGCCTGCCGTCCCTCGCCGACGCGATACATGCTCTCCGCGATGCTTGCCAGGTCCTGCATCAGGCGGCGCGTCTCTCTGGCGACCTCGATGGAGCGATCAAGTTGATAGAGATCGTAGAAGGCGGCTGCCGCGCTCGCCCTCTGCTCCCACCGGGTATCGGCCGCGCGCGAACGCTCCGCAGCCGCCTGTGCATCAGCCGCGCGACCGGCCGCCGCGAGCTTGCCGTTGAGTGGCAGCATTTGGGTGATCTGCACCTGGTTCATCCCCAGCGTCTCCATCGGGCGGAGCGACGGCACGCCATAGTTCATGAAGCCCAGTTGCACCTGCGGATCGGGGAGGCGCCGGGAGCCCGGCACGCGTGCCTCGGCGGCTCGGGCCCGCTGACGAGCGGCCTCGACCCGTGGACTGCGTTTCACCATCTCGGCGTATACGTCGGCGAGGCGGAGCGGTGCGACACGGGACGTGTCTGCTTGCGCCACCAGCGCGTGCGACTTGCCGAGTATCAGCACCGCGACGGCGACGCCAACCCTCAAGGGGCGGGGAACGCGAACGACGTCACGGCGTGCACTGGATTGCATCCAGCACGTGAGCAGGATGGACACGGACCGACCTCCACGAGTGATCTCTTTGCGTAGCGTGCGCAGGTACTCACCGTTGCGCAGAACGGGTCGCACGACTCACAGCCCAGCGGGAACGCGGACAAGACGGCGGGATGTGGACACCGCCGATGCGGGTCAACCCCGTGGCGGGGGAACGTCCGGCGCGTGTGTCAGTGAGGGCTGAAGGCGCTGCAGGCAAGACGCGCAACGCTCCTCGACCGCGAGCGTCCACGCGGTCCACTCCACCAGGGCAACGCGCACCATTGGCGAGCCGCTGTGGCACCCGGCGCCCAGCAGCGGATGCGGGCATGGACAGTTGATGGGGCAATCGCTCGGGCAATCGCGCGACGGCGCCGTCGGCTCGACCTGAGCGCTCACGGGCCGATGTACTCGTTCGTGTCCGCTTTGCGCTCCGTGCACACACGCGTGGGCAGCCTGGGGCGACGGCACCGCCTCGCGAGCCCCTTCCGCACGACTGGTCCCGCCCGGCACTGCCAGCAGCAGGGTGAACAGTGTGGTGAGGACTCGACGAATGGCAGTCACGAGAGGCACGAGGCACGAGAGGGTCAGGACGCGCGGCAACGAGGGTCGACCTCAAGAGTATCGGCGAGCGCGCATCGATCCTGTGGGCGCTTTCTTGATTTTACGTAGGCTAAAATCCTACACAAGGGTGCGAGACCCTCGATCCGCTACAGGCGCCGAGCGATCGCCTCAACCGGGCGCAGACCCTGACCAAACCTCGCCATGGCCTCACGATGCGTCTCGAGCGCGGTGTACGGCAGGAAGCGTACTTCCAAGTCGGCCACGCGACTGAACGCGGGTCTTGCGAGCTGCGCGCGGACGTCGGATTCCCGATTGTCGGGGGCGACCAGGAAGAGTCCGCGGGTGGCCTGCGTCGGTGCGCCGAGCGCCAGGTCCAGCAGGCGGACGATCCCCGAGTAGATGGACGTCGTATGCTCGACCTCGAACGCGCCGGTTATCCGAGCCGGTGAGCCATTCTCACCCCGCTCGATCCACAGGACATCGATCAGGCGAACCGCTTCCACCCCCGGAGCACCCTCCATGGCCGAAGGCAGCGAGGTGGCGCAGCCATCGCCGAGTTTTCCGCCGGCGTAGGGTCGGCTCCGGTCATTCGAGGCAATCCAGACATCGAAGCCGAGCGCCACGCCCAGATCGCGGAGCCACCCCTGCACTTCCGTGTGCGTGCGATCGCTTTCTCGATTAGCCGCGAGTGCCCGCGCCGACGCCGCATCCTCGCGCACCTTGGCCAGATCCGCTTCCCACTCGGCCTCGGCACGCGACCCCGGCGCCATCATCTCAGGTGGCGCAGCGTATCGCCCCGTGCCAATGTCAAACAGCAGGGCGGCGATCGCCCCCAGATCATTGGACAACAGATCGCGGTACTCCGCGTTCAGCTTGAGCATGCCGGCGCGCATGGCGAGATACTCTGGCCATCGCCCGAGCCTGACCTTCGCACCCGTGAGCGCGTTATAGCCGTTCACAATCGCCGTGTTGAATGGCGGCGTAATCGTGGGATGCAGAAAGTACAACAGGTTCGCGGCGCTCGGACCGAGCCCCTTGATACCGTGCGACTCCAAGCGGTGAATCGCGCTCAGCACGTGCTCTTCGGTGTTGCAGCATACGCAGCTATCAAGGAACTGTCCGAATGCCCGCTGGTTGTCCGGTGACTCGTAGATGTCAGGGATGCGCAGCTTGGGCTTCCAGAGCCACGCATGGTCGGCGCCCTTGAACATCTGCCGTTGCTCGGCGATCGAATGCACGACCGTCTCGAGTGACGAGCCCCGGTACGCGTTGCCGAAGGTACCGGCGGCGATCTCCTGAACGACCTCTTGAAGGCCGCGACGGATGGAGCGAAAGTTCTTGACGCGTTCCTCCCAGAGGAACCACGTGCGGAACGTGCCGGCGTGGTCGTCGCGCCAACGGTTGATGAGTTGGCGGCGGAGATCACTGGCGGAGCGCGTGTTCAGTATTGGCATTGACATTCGGGAAAACTACTGCGCCCGATTCAGCTTACAACAGGTGACGGTGCCGCCGCGTCTGCTCCAATCGTCGACAGACGGTTGTCGGGTTGAGGGGGAAGGGATACGCGCCTAGTCGGTCGGCGTGAGGGGCACGCAGGCGCGAAATAGACGATCCGTATTTTCGTGCGACGGATGCAACCGATGCTGCGTCGACTCATCGGCGAGGAGATCGCGTTCGATGTCCTCATCGACGACGGAAAGCCACCCATTCGCATCGATCCGGGGCAACTCGAACAGGTGATCATGAATCTCGTGGTGAACGCCCGCGATGCCCTGTTGACCGCGCAGCGCGGGCACATGGGTACGGGAGTGGCGCTCACGATCGAGGTCGGCGCCCGCTTCGGCGCGGAGGCGCCTCCGCTTGCGCGTGAGGCCGTCGCACCATCCGGCGTCGTGGAGCTCACGGTGCGTGACACGGGCCACGGCT
>APMI01003277.1_pt1 | contig 11886 bp, 12 predicted proteins | sample 667938 | NCBI WGS metagenome assembly APMI01 (sample SAMN01084076, study PRJNA167559) | wastewater metagenome | biome: Wastewater | place: Denmark: Ejby Moelle, Odense | collected 2011-11-28 | reverse complement strand
CCATCTATCCACTCTCCCAACCGGCCGGGTCCGGGCAGGCGCAACCGTTCATCCGCGTCGATATAAAGAATCCAGTCGGCCGTGGCGGCATTCAGGCCTTGATTGCGCGCGGCAGCGAAATCGCCGGTCCATTCATGATGCAGAACCCGTGCGCCAGCCCCCTTTGCCAAGGCCACGGTATCATCGCTCGACCCGGTATCGACAATCACGACCTCATCCACGCGACCCGCAAGCGCAGCAAGGCAGCCGGGAAGAAACCCCTGCTCATCCCGGACGATCAAGGCCGCTGCAACAGTGGGACGCAGAGAGGGTGTCGTCGTGACAGGCGCCACTTCCGGTTTACATATTGCCCATATAGACGGGGAAAATCCGCGGCGCGCCACCCAGGGGCAGCGACACAACCTCGGGCGCCTCATAAGGCATCAGGGATCTGAGCATGTCCAGCCGGGCCTCGACCCCGACATCTGCCTCCGCCATCGGCGCGACGACCGGGTGCTGACCATTCTGATATGCGCGGGAGGCCGGTTTCTCGGTCAAGATCAATCCTGTATTTTACTGGTGATGAGTTTCGCCACGGTCTCTCGCCGGGGTCGATGTTCTTACATGCGTGATGAAAACTATATGGGGGCGCGTTTTCATGTCAATCTGGTCGGCACAAAATGAATTCCCACAGGCGCCTGGCAGCAAGTCCGCCCCCCTGGTCTCAGACGCCGCTCTGGCCGCGCAGGACAAGACCTTGTTCCAGAAGCTGGCTAAGACAGATGTCCACATCGGAATCTGGCGGCGCGGGCAGATCGAACAGGGCCTGCATGCGCCGCGCAATCGCGGCGGCATCGACGCAGAGGCCGCAAAGTTCCAGCACCATCGCGGCTGACGGGTTCAGATAGTGCACCATATTGCGCCCGTCGTCATAGACGACATAGCCATCCGGGACCGGAACAACCTCCAGCCCCTGCGCGCGCAGGTAGGTCAAGTTTTCGGGGGTGTCTGTGCTATTGATCATCCTGCGATCAGAACATGGAATCCAGGTCTTGCGCCAGCCCGCGAATGAGCGTGGCGCGGTCATGGTGTTGGCCGACATGGCGGCGGGCCACGGCGGCGCGGCGGCCAGCCGTGGCCGGATCAGACAGGATTGTGCGGATACACAGGGCAAAGTTGCGGGGATCGTCGGCAAACCAACCGCTTTCAGATGGCAGATCCAGACCAGACGCTGCACGGCGCGTGGCGACAAACGGGATGCCATGGGCCGCCGCTTCCAAAAGTTTGATCCGGGTGCCACCACCACTGAACAGCGGCAGGATTGACAGTGCCGCACGCCGATAAGCCATACCGGCGTTCGGCACCCACCCGCGCATGACGACACCGCTGCGCCGCGCCAAGGCCAGCAATTCGGGCGGTGCCCCGGTGCCTGCCACCTCCAACCGAAATCCGCTGCCGGCCAGATACGGCATCACACGGCGTATAAACCAGACAAGCCCCTGAACATTCGGCGCATAGGACAGCGAGCCGATGAAAATGGCTGTTCGGTCCTGTGCCGGAAACATCCGCGTCGAGACGACGGGGGCCGCATTTCGCGCGATGGCAAAGTCAAGACCGGGATGCCGCCGTGAAAGGCTGGTGCATTCCCCGCGACTGGCGACATAGAGTCTGGCCGCGCGCGGCCCATAGTCGGCAATCAAGCGGTCGCAAACCCGCCCCTCCTGTCGTGCCCACGCGGCTTGATGGGGTTCCCTTGTCGGCGCCATTGCAAAGGCTGCACGGTCGTCTTCGTCCAGATCCAGTGTGACAGGCATATGGGTGGGCAAGACGCCGACGCAGGGCGATAGGCCCACGCGACCGATATGCACCAGATCCGGCGCAATATCCTGCACAATACGCGCCACCGCGTTCAAGACCGGGCGGCTTAACCCGGCGGTTTGCGACGGTCGGCCCCAGTCCTTGAATGCCGAGAGCCGTTCTGCCGGGTCGGCAATCTGCGACAGCAGGGCAAAACGGGTTTCAACCTGCAATCTTCCGGCATCGAGCCGGTGCAGGCGGAACGCCCCAGAAACGGGCGCGCCCTGCGGCAGATCGCCCGCAATCGGAAGGACCAGCACATGCGTATCGGAAACACGCGCCAAAGCATCGGCGAACAGGCCCATCCGCATCGCCAGACCATTGCCGCCAATCGCGGGCGTAATGGGCGAGATCATCAGGCTGCGGCGCGGTGTCATGGCTGGATGCAAGAGGGCACCGGGATGGTCTTGGGCGAGCATACTGCGCCAAACATGTGTCACAACGACAAAATTGGCAAATTGTCAGAGCGGCGACGTTGACCGAAAACACGCGCACGGATAACGATTTGTTAACAATGGCCCGTTTCAGGCAAAGTCTAAAACTTCTGACCGTCGATCTCCGTGTAAAGTTTGGTGACGAAATGCTGATAAATTCCCTGCGCGCCAGCACGGCGATTGCCCTGATCTTCATGGCGCAATTCGCTATGTCCCGGCCTGTGCTGGCCGGCGGTCTGGCCGAACCAGTCAGCGAACCCGCAGTGATCAAGCCCGCCCCGGTCGCACCGCTTTCTTTTGGCTCGGCCTATGTCGGCGTGCAGATCGGATGCAGTTGGCTGGACCATAGTGACGGCATCCAAAGCGAGAATGGTCCTTGCGACGCCATCGGCGGTGCGCATGTTGGCTATAACTTTGCCCCGCATGGCAATTTCGTTTGGGGCGGCGAAATCGAACTGGATGCCGCCGACCACAAGTTTGGCGGCCCCGATACCGGCGGCTACGCCGTATCGACCAATTGGGAAGCATCGGTCCGCCTGCGGCTTGGCTATATGATCAACGACAAAACAATGGTCTATGGCGCAGGTGGTCTGGCCTTTACTGACGCCGAAATGGAAGGGGCCGGCTCCAACACACACACGGGCTGGACACTGGGCCTCGGCGTGGAACGCAGCTTTTCCGAACACTGGCTGGGCAGGTTCGAAATCCGGCACAACGAATTCGGCTCGGAAACCTATGACAGCCCGTCCGGTCCGATCGATGTAGAGTTTGGCAATACCCAGGCCGTCTTTGGGTTAAGCTACAAATTCTGATACTCCTGCCCCAGGGGATGTAACGCCCCCTTACGACAGGACCGAGGCATGACCGACGCCACCGCATCCCACAGGGCCGTCACAGAGTCTGGTGATGTCGTCTTGCTTTATCGCCTGTTTCTGGGTCGCGACCCAGAGAACAGCGCGCGGATTGAGGCCAGTCGTGCTCTTCAGTTGGATGAACAGGCACGCGCCTTTATCGCTTCGGCAGAGTTTGCAACCCGGATGGCGCATGCCGAAAAGGGGCAACACCTCGCCGATATCGACTGGGATCTGGCGCCATTTCTGGGTCTTCTAGGGCGGATCACGGGCGCGCCCTCGGCAGATGCCGCCCCACGCAGTCTGCGCAGCACTCTGGCGGCGGCCTTGGCCAGCCCCATGCTTTGGCCCGACTTTGCGCGCCTTTATGGTGAGCGTGCAACCCCGCTGCTGGCGCTGCTGGCCGCAGATCATCCCCCGACCGCCGACGCGGACTGGTTGGGTTACATCGACTTTGCCTCCGATTGGTTGATCCGGGGGTGGGCCTGTCGCAGGAATGACCCTGCGCCAGTCAATCTGGGACTGATGATCGATGGCAAGATGTTTGCGCGCATCGAGGCCTCGGCCTTTCGCCAGGATGTGGCAGATGCGCTGGGTCTGGCGGGCAATTGCGGTTTTGAGCTGCGCCCGGCTATTCCGCAATCCTTGCGCCACGAGGGGGCCATGCTGTCGCTGGTCGATCTGTCCAGCGGTGCGCCCTTGCCCTATCGCCGACCGCTGCTGATTTCGCCCCCTGCAACCGCGCCACGGTCGCTTGAGGCCGAGTTACAGGCGCTGATCCGGCAGGTGGGCGATTTGACCAACCTCATTGCCGGATTTGGCGTGCCGGGGCCAATTCCCGTTGCAGCCTATCAGCAATTCCGCAGCAGCTATCGCATTCCCGCCGCGCCGCAGGCAAAGGGCGCGATGTTCAGCCTGATCCTGCCGCTTCTCGCCGGCGAGGATACAGGTCTGGACGAAACCCTGTCCTCGCTTTGGGCTCAGGACTGGCAGGAATGGGAACTGATCATCGTTCCGGGCGTCGGGGCCGATCTGCCAGATAGAATGCGTCAGGCCATCGCCGCCGACGGGCGTATCAGCGTGATGAAAACGGTCGGGCTGCGCAAAATGGTTGCGGCCCGGTCTGTCGGCACAAGGGCGGCACGGGGCACGCATGTCATTACGCTGCATCCGGGCATGACGCTGGAACCCATGGCATTGGCCTGGCTGGCCCATACTGCCGCGCAAACCGGATCGCGGATGATCTATACCGATCACTGCCATGCCCGCCCTTTGGGTGCGGCAGAGCATCTTTTGTCGGACCCCGCGCTGAAACCGGCATTCGATCATGCGTTGCTGTTGCAGCGTGACTATATCGGCCCGGCCCTGTGTCTGGATGTGGCGCTGGCCAGCATCGCGGCGGTTTCAGGCGATGAGGCACCCGGCGATCTGGTATTCCGTGCGATCGAGCGGCTGGAGGGCAAGAACATCCTGCATCTGCCCCTGCCATTGTTCCGCCTGCCTGCCGGAGCGCCCGCCGAACAGCCGCAGCATCAGTCCGCAGCCTTGGCCCATCTGTCCCGGATGGGTCAGATGGCAACGGCGGCGCGGGGTGCATTCCACGCGCATCGACAGGACGAGGATTGCATCTTTTGGCCCCCGCCTGCCCAGGCGCAGCGCCTGTCGATCATCATCGCCACCCGCGACCGGCGTGATCTGCTGGAACCTTGCATCGCCAGCATCCACCGGCATCTCGCCGACCCCACTGCCTGTGAAATCATCGTGATGGACAACCGCAGCCGCGACCCTGCGGCACGCGCCTATCTGGACGATATCTCGCATCAGGATGGCATCCGCGTCCTGCCATTTGATGAGGATTTCAACTGGTCCCGCGCCAACAACCTGGCTGCGGCAGCCAGCACCGGCGACCTGCTGCTGTTTCTGAACAACGATACGGAAATCCTGACACCGCGGTTTGATGAGGTTCTGCGCCAACAAATGTCGCGCCCCGGCGTCGGGGCTCTGGGCTGCCTGCTGCTTTTTCCCGACGGCACGATCCAGCATGCGGGAACGGTGATCGGCACTTCGGGCGTGGCCGCCCATATCGGCATGGGCCAATCCCCTGCAGCCCCCGACCTGCCCGACTGGCATCGGCTGACCCGGCAGGTATCGGCGGTGACCGGGGCATTCCTCGCCGTGCCTGCCGCGCTTTTCCGTGACCTTGGCGGATTCGATGAGGCCGCGCTGAAGATCACGATGAACGACGTCGATTTCTGCCTGCGCGTGGCCGAGGCCGGGCGTACCGTGCTATACACCCCCGCCATCACCTGCCTGCATTACGAATCCGCCAGCCGGGGTCATGACGAGGCTGATCGCGAAAAATCGCGCCGTGCCGCAGAGGAAAGGACGGTTTTTCAACAGCGTTGGCAGCACCGTTTGCGGTTCGATCTGTTTCACGGCCCGGGGTTCAGCCTGACCAAGCCGCCATTTTCATATGTGGTGATGCCCACGGCCGATGGCGTCGCGGCCTATCTTGCCTATCAGCTCAGCCCAGCTTGCGCAGCCACAGCGACCCACCAATGACCCTGGTCATCGATGGGCAGTCGGCGGCCAGGCGCGCGCCCTCGAACCGTCGGAAGTAATCGGCCAGCCACAGGATCTGCCAACGCGGATTGTCGGTCAGATAGGCACGCAAGGCATAGGCCTCGTTCCAGGACCGGTTTTCATCGCGCACCCATGTATCGGGATAGTCGAACGGCCAGAAGATGTCGTGGAAATGCACCAGCACCCCTGGCCTGATCACCGGCAGGATGTCGAACAGCATCCGGTGCACATCGCTGCCGGTCGCCAGGACATGCGTGGAATCCACGAACAAGATGTCATCGGTTTCAAGTTCGGCGAACAGGCCCGGATCCATATCCTGCAACCGGGTTCGCAGAAATCGGTGCGGGCCCTGATATTCCCCGACCAGATCCTGTGCCAGCTCGGGATAAGGGTCCGCCATGGTGATATCGCAAGCCCCCGGCAGGAAATGTTCCACCGTATCCACGGCACAGGCCGATGACCACCCCGATCCGATCTCCAGAATGCGGCGGGGCCGGAACTCGCGGATCATCGCATGCAGGATCAGGGCATCCGGCCACTGAAACGCCGGGTTGACGAACCCATAACGACGGCCGTCCTCCGGTTGGTCGGCAAAGGGATGGCTGTTGATCGCGGGCAGCAGGCGCTGCCACAGCGCGATCATCGCTTCGCGGTCCAGCGCGATCCCGTCGATATGTTCGGGCAGATCGGACAAACGGTCGGGCTGCAGCATCGCCGGGTCCACAACAGGCGAATAGAAATGTCCCGGCGGCGCAAAGATGGGTATCGCAGCCAACCGCACAGCCTCTTGCGATGTCATGAATTCCTGGGTCAGCGCCCCGCGAGAGCCCAGCGTTTTCAGCCGCCCGGCAATCCGTGTCACCTCGGTCTCTGCCAGGCTGCGGCCCAGAAAGGCCCGTCCCAGCCCGATGATGAAAGTCCTGTCGTCCACGCAGCAGCCCTTGGTCTGTTTGCGCGAGTTCTACAGGAAAGACACCCTGTGCGCAAAGCGAGCGCGGCCCGCGCCTTGCCGCACCTTGCCGCACCGCACCCGCTCCGCTAACACCGATGCGGGTGCGGAGGGCAGGGTGCAGGGTGTGGCGGCGCGACGATTTCTGATCGTAGGAAATGCAAAGACCGGCACAACGGTCATTTCCCACACTGTGATGAATTCCGCAGGAATTGCGGATTACCTGCTGGAACCCCAGACCGTCGATGCTTTTCACGCCCCCTGCCCTGCGGGTGGGCAAGTGGTCAAGATCCTGTTCGGCCAATGGATGCAGCGGCTGGATACGCTGGATGCAATCATCGACGGGCGGATTGGCGACGGTTTCACCGATGTGCTGTTCATCCTGCGCGATCCCCGTGCAACCGAGGTCAGCGCCCTGCTCTATTGGCCCTACAACCACTTTCTCGTCTCACCTTGGTCGGAAGAAACGGTCGCCGCCTTCGTCGATGTCTTCCGCCGAAAAGAGCGGGACCCGGCCGGCATTTCCGTTCACGCCATGAACCATGCCCTGCATGAGATTTTGGCTGGCCGTCCCGCGCACCTGCCGCGGGGTGAAGAGGCGCGTCTGGCATTCTCTGCACGTCCTGTCCTGCCGAATGCCCTCACCACGCCCTATGCCGATTACATCGCCCGGCGCCGTTGTACCCCCGCAGAGCTGTTGCGATATGAGGATTTCGTTTCCGGCACGATCTCGGATCATCCACTGGCGGGACTGCTGCGCGGGTCGCGCAAGGTGGCGGATCATCTGGACCGCACGCGGCGCACGGGCGGGGTTGATGACTGGCCCGCTTTTGTAACACCGCTGGATCTGGAAATCTTCAATCGCGCCCACGCACCCGCCTTGCAGGCCTTTGGCTATCCGATCAACCCACCGCTGGGCGGCACAATCCGGCCCGAGCATTGCTCGGGCTATGTCGCGCGGATACTCGCGGACGCAAAATCGTTGCATGAACCTGCGACCTGATACCGCCCGGCAACGGGTGCCACCGTCGGAACCGCTGAAAACCTCGTCACGCCCGTTGCCTGAAGGCTTGGCTCCAAGGTTGCTTGCCTGCCTTTGTTGCGCGAGCGCAGGTTCAAATCCGCCCGGCCCCATCCGCGATATTGCCTGGCATATCGCGTCATGACAAAGTATCCGCGATGAAGGCCACCACCGAATTTACCGAAATCACCGTTTTTGGCGCACGCGGCCACAGCCTGCTGATCCTGCGGGGGTTGGAACAGCAATGGCTGGGCCGGGTGCGCATCCGCGCCCTGATCGACGATATCGAGAACGGCTTTCCCCATCCGATCCTGGGCGTCCCTGTCATCTCATCCGATGACAGGCAGCGCAGCTTTGCCGAATTGCCGGTCTTGCTGACGGTGACGAACCCCGGCCTGCGGCGTCGCGTGGTCGATCGTTTGCAGGCAGAGGGGGCCACATTGGCCACGGCGTGCAATCCCGATGCCGTCCACGTCGATCCGTCGGCCCGCTTTGGTCCCGGCACGGTTTGCATGCCATGGACCCGTATCGGACCGGGCGTCACCAGCCAGGCCTGCGCGATCATACTGGCATCGGCCATCGGGCATGATGTCGAAATCGGTCCGTTCTCCTCTCTTGCGGGCGAGGTGCTGGTTTCGGGTCATGTGCGGATCGGCAGTGACGTGAACATCGCGCCACGGGCGGTCATCTCCAATGGCTACCGGGATCGGTGGCTCTCGATTGGCGACGGGGCCGAGATTGGCGTGGGCGCCGTCGTCTTGGGCAATGTCGCCCCCCGTGCGCGATTGATCGGCAACCCGGCCATGCCAATCCGCGATTGGGTCAGGCTGCGCCGCCTGCTGCGGGGGCAAGGCGGCTGAGGATAGCATCGACATAGCGATCAAACGAGGTCATCGCCCGCACATGCCGGCGAAGGGCCCTGCGAGAACGCGTATCGACACCCCCTGCCAGGTTCAGCGCGGCGGCTACAAACGCCTCCTCATCCCCCGGTTCCACGAACTTTCCCGCCCGCTCTGCCAGCCCGATCAGGCCGATGTCAGCGGCATAGCCGACAAACGGTGTGCCAACGGCCGCCGCATGGATCGCCGTCGTAGGCCCCGGATCCTGGCGCGAGGTCAGAAGATAGACATCCGCCGCCCGATACCAGGCCAGGCAGTCGCTGACGAACCCCGGCAGCGTCAGATTCAGACCCTGGGCCAGCGCCGTATCGGCCAGCGCCCGCGCCCAATCATCCAGAGCCCCCAGCCAGACGAACCGCGCGTCAGCCCGAAGCCCGGCAATGCGGAACGCCGCTGCAAGGAACAGGTCGAATCCTTTGCGCCGGTCGGCGTACCCTGCCCCAATGAACACAGGGGCAGCGCAGGCGTTGGCCCATGCCCTTGCATTGCGAAACGCGGCCAGTGAGGTGTAGGGAGGCAGGATGCCGGGTATCAGATGGTCCATCCGGCCCAAATCATTGGCCAAGGCCGCCGCCGACTGCGGCATCGACGCGATGATCTCCATGCCCGCATCCCGCGTGGCACGCAGATCCGCGAGAAATCCCTGCTCGCGAATGTAATCCGCCATTTCATGCAGCAGAAGAACACCGTGCAAATCGCCCTGCGCCAGCGTTGGCGCCACCCCGGCCATCGCAGCGGTGTTGACGATGCAAACAGTTCCTGGCGGCAGACCCGCCGCCAGACCCGCAGCATCCCACCCCTCGGCCAGTAAAAATACCGGTCCGATTTCGCGAAACTGTGCCAGCAAGGGCCCCGCGTTCCGCAACAGGAACACGGGATCATAGCCACGGGACCGGACCGCCCGTGCAAGGTCAAGCGTCAGGATTGGCACGCCCGCCGCCTGCGCGTCATGCGCCAGCATGACAAAGGGACAGGCCAGTTTTCCCACCGCCTGCCGCATCGCGGCCGCTGACACCATCGCGTCTCGCGGCAAGGGGCGCGGCAGATGGCCTTCCGCCGCGCCCACGGTCACATAATGGCGAAACGGATACCCGGCCCCCAATGGCAGATAACAGCGGCGGTAAAAGCTCGCATCGAAGGCCTGTGATGGCGATCGCCCTTCCGCATCTCCGTGGTGGATGAAATGGCGCGTCGCATCCGGCCCCAGATTGGCAAGGTCCGGGTAAAGCGCGCGATAACAGGACGGATCGATCAGCGGATGCGGTCGTCTGTCGGCGTCTTGTGGCAGGGCACGCAGAAAATCCTCAAGGGCCGTGGCCGCATGAAGATGCCAATCGGGATATTGGGCCTTGTAGAACCGTGTCGAGAAATAGGCGCAAGGATCCAGCCCCCGGGCATCCCCCTCTGCCAGGAAATGCTCCATCGCCATCGCATCGTCGAGAGGCAGCGCGATCTGGCGACGGTAGTAATCGGCGTCAAAGAAAAGATGTAGCACCCACTCCCCCGCACGCATGCAACGGATGACAGATAGCATCGCACCGCCAACATGGGCCATACAGGATGAAATATACTGTCCGTGCCGTATTCCAGAGTTCAAGGTAACCTGTGACGACAGCGGCGGCAGGCCACGGCATAAGGGTGGAACACCGGTCAGGTCGAAGAGACAGAACGCAGTCGGCAGGTTCCCCCCAAGACAAGCCCTTTGGATCGCGTGGCGAAACGGCTTTCCCGACATTGTCTGCGCCTTCAGGTCGGGCAGTTTCTACATCACAGCAATGCGGCCTCCAGGAGGGGCAGGTCTGGACGGATAGCGGTTGGCACCGTGCATGAGATACATGTGCAGCCGGCGCGAATTCTGCCCACAGCGATTGATGTGGCTCTTGTTCTTGGCGGCATTGCCAGCATCTCCTTTGTAACATGGGCCGGTTTTCACTGGGTCGGCATATGTCGCCCCGGATCCAGAGGCTTCAAGAAAACCTTTAAAAACAAAAACTTCCATGGCAACCTCGTATTTCCCGAAAACCCCTTGTTAGTCCGGTGGTTAGCACATATACGGGTCGGCGGAGTGGTGGCCGAGTGGTCGAAGGCACACCCCTGCTAAGGGTGCAGACGGCAACGTCTCGAGGGTTCGAATCCCTTCCACTCCGCCACCACATAACTTATTGATATTGAACAATTTTATGCCTCGCGCATTGTGGCGTGTTTTCCGCGGCTTGTGCGGGGTATCGACCCCTAGAGACTTGAATTTGCACGAGAAATATCCGCCCGAAGTGGCGCGAGTCTCTGTTTGGCATTGTGCGCGATACGGTTTTCGGCGGCGGCATCTGACGCTGGACTTGACTTTGGGCCAGTTCGAAACCGACGCGGCGGTCCGAAGGGCGCGGTTGCGATCACGGAACCATCGCAAAGGTGCCAAACCACGCAAAAGATACAGGGCCCCGAGCATGCTGGTGATGCACACCGGGATTGGAACGGGCGGCCTCGCGTTTGCGGCCGTCCCTTCCCGGGATCAAAGTCCGCCGACGATCTGTCGCTGCTGATCCCAGCCAGCCGGCAACTGACGCCGCTTGACCCATTCCGAGGTGAAGGCAACCGGCTGGCGGCCTGCAGCGACCTGATCGAGAATATCCGGGGCCAAAAAGGCGAGTCCGATCATCTGCTGGCGACGCGGTAAATCAGCCCGATGCTGCCATCCACAAGCTTGGCCGTCTCGACAGCATGACCCGCCTTGCGCAACCCGGTGATCGCGGCACGGGTCGTATGCGCCTGCCAGCCGAGCGCAGCGCTGATCGCGGCAATCGTGCTGCCCCCCGGCTGGCGCAGCATGCCGATCAGCCGCGCCTTCTTGCTTTCCGGGCGGATGGCAGGTTCCCAGACGGCAAGCCCGTCTCCCTCGCCAGACTGGAGGCGGCCTATCTGGCGCTCTGCCGCAAGGGGCTGAAAGGCGATGTGCCGGCGCTCCTCCGGGCCATTACCATCATGCTGGAAGTCCAGCCGGCCGTAGAGGCCAAGGCCGATGCCAGGCGCCAGCAGCGGGAAGATCTCATCGCCCGGCTCGAACGAATGGGCCTGCCGAAAGAGAGCCTGCGCCATCGGCCGCCAGAGGGCGGCTGAAGCGATATGGCTGCGGGCGCCCTCACCGGGGACCGGCAGTGACCGTGGGTCAGTTCAGTGCTGATAGGCTGCGGGTGATCGACCTGCGGGCTGGCGGAGACGGCTGTTGCCGGGCAGACCCGGCCCCAGCGAATGGGCAGTATAGCGATCAGCGGCAGCGAGCCGTTCGAAGAGGCCCAGATTGATCGAGGCGGGCGGA
>APMI01004471.1_pt1 | contig 11887 bp, 9 predicted proteins | sample 667938 | NCBI WGS metagenome assembly APMI01 (sample SAMN01084076, study PRJNA167559) | wastewater metagenome | biome: Wastewater | place: Denmark: Ejby Moelle, Odense | collected 2011-11-28 | reverse complement strand
AAAAAATCCTTCGGGAGCTTTTTTCATGAGCATCTCACAGCGGAGACGGCTGGACTTCGGCCTTATGGAAAGCTTTCCATAAGGCCGATTATGCAAAGCCAGCGATTATGGAAAGTGGCAGGTCGGAGTGACAGTCAAACGCTGAAGGGCAGCGGCAGGCAAGCATTCCGACCTTCACATAATCACAGCGTCTTCAGGAAGTCGATCAGCGAGTCGGGCGCCCGGTAGCGCTGGATCTTGGCGTCCGGCTCATGCAGCTTGGCCAATGCGCGCTCCTTCATGGCCAAGTCGGCTTCGACGTAGTGATGGGTAGTCACCGGGCTCTCGTGTCCGAGCCAAAGCGCAATCACGCTGATGTCGACGCCAGCCTGTAGCAGGTGCATCGCTGTCGTATGTCGAATGGTGTGCGGCGAGATGTGCCGTTTCGTCAAATCGGGGAAGGTGCTGCTGGCCGAATGCACGGCCTGCGCCAATCTCAGAGTCACGTTGGCCCGCGTCATTACCTGGCCATTGCGGTTGGGGAACAAGGGGGAGGCTGTCTCGAACTGCGGATTGCGCCGCAGCCAGGCCCGCACTGCCTTGACCGTCGAGCGCCACAGGGGGACGCTGCGTTGCTTGCGGCCTTTGCCATGCAGATGAACGCAGGCTGCGCCCGCATCGAGCACGACATCGCGGACTTTGATACTGGTGATCTCCGAGACGCGTGCCCCGGTGTTGTAGAGCAGCAGGAACAGTACATGGTCCCGCTGACTCAGCCAGGTTTCGTCCGGCATGCCAATCACTGCCAACATTTCTTCGCGGGACAGGTAGCCAAGCATCGGTCGCTCGAAGCGCTTCACCGGCACGCCTAGGGCGCTCTCGATCACCTGCAACGACGTCACATCCCGATGGGCAACGAACCTCAGGAACGAGCGCAAGGCCGCCAGGCGGGCGTTGCGGCTGCGCACGCAGTTGTGCCGCTCGCGCTCCAGGTGATCGAGGAAGGCCATGATCAACGTCGGAGTGATCTCCCCCAGCAGGATGGTGGCCGGTGACTTGCCCAGTTGGGATTCGGCGAAGCCGAGGAACAACACGAAGGCATCCCGGTAGGCAGCGATGGTCTGCGCGCTGAGGGCGCGTTGCTGGGTCAGGTACTCGGCAAAGTAGGCTTGAACGAGTGCAGCAAATGACGGGGGTGAGCTCGTAGGCTTACTCATCGCCGTCTCCCGGCAGATCGACGAAGCGTTCAAACTTGCCGCCGGCGAGGGCCATCAATTCCGGCACTGCGGTGAGATACCAGTACGTGTAGGAGATTTCGGCATGTCCGAGGTAGGTCGATAGCGCCAATATCTTCTGATTCACATCGGCACCTTCCGCATGCCAGAGCTCCAGCCGCCGGACGGCAAAGGTATGGCGCAGGTCATGCAGCCGTGGCGCCGCATGAGCGCCGCGATTTACCCAGCCCAGGCTGTCGCGCAAGGTGTTGAAGACGCGGTGTGCCTGCCGCTCCCCGACTTGCGCCCCCAGTCGCTGGCCACGGCTGCTGATCAGAAACGGCATGTCGGCCGTCGTGGGAACGTGCCGAGCCCGTAGCCGCCGGTAGCGGGCCAGTGCTTTGACTGTGGTGGAGTGCACCGGCAACTGGCGGGACTTGGCAAACTTGGTCTGCCGGATGATCAGCATCCCTCGTTTGAGATCGACATCGGCATCACGCAAATGAATGGCTTCCGAAACGCGCAAGCCGGTTGAGGCCATCAGGCCAAACAGCGTCTCGAAGGTAGCGGGACGCAAACTGCCCTGAGGCCCGAGCTGGCGCGCTGCCGACAGCAATTCGACGATTTCCTTCTCATGGTAAATGTGCGGCGCCACGCGTCCCGGTTCCGGGCCGAAGACCAGCTCATCCGGGACTTCGCTCTCCGGCTCGAACTGTTTCAGGTAACGGATGAAATGCCGCAGCTTGGCCAAGCGGGCCGCCCAGGTTGCCGGTGATCCTTGGCCGCCTTTGCCCCGACGTGCCCACTCGGTCATGAGCTCGACGGTCAGCGGCCCTTGGTGATGCCTATCCGCAACGACGCGGGCAAAGTCGGCAAGGAGCGTGTCCCGTGATCGCAGCTGGAAACCCAAGCGACGACGCTCGGCGAGATAGTCGTTGATCCTCGCCTGCAAGCTGACGCGGGGACTCATGATCCACTCCCAGGCCATGGCAGTGGGACAGCAGACAACTGCGGCGTATCGAGCTTGGCGTAGATCTGCGTGGTGTTCAGCGAACGGTGGCGCAGAACATCGGCAATTTCCTTGAGCGAACTGCCGTTCTCGACCAGGCGGCACGCCAAGGTATGGCGAAGTGCATGCGCGCTGGCATGCATCAGGCCGATTCGGCGGCAGGCTCGCTTGATGACCTTCTGGATGGCCGTCGATGTAATGGGCTGGTCGCGCCCGCCCTGACATCGAACGAAGAGGGCGGGATGGTGGGTGGCTGGGCGTTCATGTTGGAGATAGTCGGCCAGAGCCTGCCCCGTTTCCAACGGCAACGGCAGGATGTCCTGCCGCAGCGACTTCGTCCCCCTGAGCCTCACCGTGCCTGCGTGCCAGTCGATGTCGCTGATCATGAGACGGGCAATCTCACCCGCACGGAGCCCCAGGTCCAATGCGCAGCGGGCGATGGCATAACCGCGCTTTGGCCACCGCCGGGCGGTGGCCAAAGACTTCAGCAGGCGACCCGCCTCATCAGGATTGAGCGCCCGTGGCAATGACGCCAGCTTCCAGTGGACCGGACTTGAAATGACAGCGGTCAACCCACTGACCTGATCGCCGCGGGTGGCCCGGTAGCGGAAGTAGCTTCGCAAGGCCGAAGCCAGCAGAGATGCCTTGGGGTGCGACCAGTGCGCCTCCAGTTGCTTGGCAAGGAAGCTGCGCACGTCGTCTGGATGCAGCTTGGTGATCTCGATCGGGCGATCAACGAAATGCTCTTGCAGCAGTAGCCCTACGACGCGAACTCGTTGCTTGCGTGTGCCCTCAGCCAACCCACGGACATCGCGCAGGTGTTCGTCGTAGTGGTGAAGTTCCGAGGTGATGTGATCGGAAAGCGCCGACGCTGGCTGCGCGCCTGGCGCAACCGGGAGCGAAGAGATGTGGCTCATAACGGTCTCCTGAAGTGGAACTACTACTTCAGGAGACCGAAGAAATTATGTCGAGCTCGCGGGGATGTCAGCCGCTGCCAAGCCGCCTCCGGCCTGCTTCTTAGCTACAGCCACCCCGGCTACTTTCCATAATCGCTGGTTTTGCATAATCGGCCAAAGCAGCCGTTGACCAGCTTTAGGAGGAAATTTTCGCCCCTTATTCGATGGGGGAGAACACCAACCTTCGGCCTAAACTCGGTACCAGTTCGACGTACAGAGATTTTCGCCCAACGATGACAGCGAGGGCAGGCCTCCTATCCTGACGATTGGCCGACAGATGGTTCCATTCCGATCTGTCGAGGCCAGAGGGGTGGGGGTTGTCTTCCGGATGGGTGTGCCATTCGCCCAAATATCGGATGGTTCCCTGGCTCGCCGTCCATCGAGCCAGTGCAATGGCTTCGTGGCCGAATGGCATTCGTTCGAAAAGGTAGCGAAACCGTTAGTCCAATGCGGTGGGAACCGTTGCCTGCTCGATGAGCATGTGAGTTCCATGGACCGAACCGAGTTGCAGCCCGCCAGCTTCGCAGTCAGAATCACTCGCCTGAACATGCCGGCTGAATGTCTCCAGCGTAGACTTCGAGAAATGCAGCAGCGTTCTGTTGTCGTCGGCCGCCCAAGAACTCGTGAACTGCATAATGGGCATTCCCGATCTTTCAGCCAGATAGCTGGACGTCCTCGAAGCGGCCGGATCGGCTGCGTTCACCGTCAACTTGACCTAGAGATCAACATGACACGACGAGTTTTCTACAGCTTCCACTATGCGCCTGACAACTGGCGTGCCTCGCAGGTGCGCAACATCGGTGTCGTCGAGGGTAACCAGCCCGCCAAGGACAACGACTGGGAGATCGTCACCAAGGGCGGTGACAAGGGAATCGAAAAATGGATTGCTGACCAGATGGATGGCCGCAGTTGCGTAGTGGTCCTGATCAGTTCGGGGACCGCCAATCGCAAGTGGATCAATCATGAAATCGTGAAGGCGTGGAACGATGGTAAGGGCATCCTTGGCGTCCATGTCCACAACCTGAAGAACCGCGAGGGCAAGACCTGCACGAAAGGCGCGAATCCGTTCGACTACGTGACGCTTAAGTCGAATGGCGCGAAGCTCTCCACCGTGGTGAAAACCTACGATCCGCCGGGCTACAGCAGCACCGATGTTTATGCCCACATCAAGACGAATCTGGAGTTATGGATCGAAGCTGCGATTGCAAGCAGAACCAAGAAATGAGGCGATGCGAGGCAAGTACCAAGAGCGGTAGGCGCTGCCTCAATGCTGCTCGTCCAGGCAGCGACTACTGCCGCATTCATGATGGCCAAGTGTCAGATGGAAGTGTCGCCGCCGCGGCGATTGGCGCTTTGGTGGGGCACGCTGTCCTTCCGGGCATTGGTGGCGCGTTGCTTGGCAGCGCAGCAGCATCGATCGCAAGACAGTTCTACAGGGAGAGTCGAGTGAGCAAGAAGAAGGTATTCGTCAGCTTCGATTTCGACAACGATCGGGTGCTCAAGGATTTCATCATCGGTCAGGCGCGCCACGCAGACTCGCCGTTCGAGGTGGTCGACCATTCACTAAAAGAGGCGGCCCCTGAACCTGATTGGCCCATGAAGGCACGTGCCGCAATCAAGCGCTCGGAACTTGTCTTGGTCATGGTCGGCCCACGCACGCACCGCGCACAGGGTGTCCTGAAAGAGGTGACGATGGCTCGCGAAGAAGGCGTCCCCATCGTTCAGATCCTTGGCTACAAGGACGGAAGCTACACAGCCGTCCCGAACGCCGGGCGTCTGTATTCGTGGAACTGGGACAACCTGAAGCGCCTTTTGTTCTGATCGACGAATACCCAATCGGATTTTCCCCATCAAAAGAACTAGGGAGAAAAAATAATGGCAACCGTTCCAATCGATCGCTTCGTTCAAGACTACTCAGACGCCTTGCGGCAAGGAACTGCAGCAATATTTGCTGGTGCAGGGCTTTCTGTTGCGGCAGGCTTTGTGGATTGGAAAGGCTTGCTTCGGCCCCTGGCCGAGGAACTCAATCTGGACATGGCGCGAGAGCATGACCTGGTCCGTGTGGCTCAGTATCATGTCAACCATCACAGTAACCGGAACGATCTGGCTCAGGTAGTTCTCAACCAGTTCTCTGGACGAACCGCAGCGGTCACAGAAAACCACCGAATCCTTGCCCGACTACCGATATCGGTCTACTGGACGACAAATTACGACCGTTCGATAGAACAGGCGCTCGAGCAGAGTGGAAAAGTCGTTGATGTCAAACATCGGCAAGACCAGCTGGTGCAAAGCCTGCATGACCGCGACGCCATCCTCTACAAGATGCATGGCGATTGCCAGAACTCCGCTGAGGCTATTCTTGCCAAAGAGGATTACGAACGCTACCACCTGACGCGCGGCGACTTTCTGACAGCTCTTGCTGGTGATCTTCTCTCCAAGACTTTTATGTTCATAGGGTTCAGCTTCTCTGACCCGAATATGGACTATGTTCTGGCCCGAATGTTCACGCGTCACGGACGCAATCAGAACAAGCACTTTTGCATCTTGCGCCGGGAGTCAATGGCACCCGGTGATTCTCCCGAGGACCTTGCATACCGCCAAGCCAAGCAAGACTACTTCATCAAGGATCTAGAGCGTTACAACATCCGCGCTGTGATGGTTGACTCCTATGACCAGATCACCGAAGTGCTGAGACGAGTTGAGACACGCCACAAGAGCAAAACGATTTTCGTCTCTGGCGCTGCCCACGAGTATGGGATGCGCTGGACCTCAAATGAAGCACTGGACTTCGTTCACAAGCTTTCTTGGGAGCTTGTCGCGCGAGATTTCCGCTTGGTGACGGGCCTCGGCGTGGGAATTGGAAGTACGGTTGTTGACGGCGCGCTGCAGCAGATATATCGAGTCCAGAGGCGAACGTTACGAGACCAATTGGTCATTCGACCGTTTCCTCAGTCGGTTGAAGGAAAGCAACTTTGGGCATCGTACCGAGATGACATGCTTAACTTCGCAGGCATCGCCATTTTCATGTTCGGCAACAAACTGAGTGGCGAACCTCCCTCTGTGGCAACTTCAGATGGGGTGATTGAGGAGTTCCGGATTGCCTCAGAAAAGCGCCTCAAGGTGCTACCTCTCGGCTTCACCGAGTACGCCGCACGAATTCTGTACGACCAAGTTTCAGCGGATTTCGCAAGGTACTTCCCGCGATCCACTCCAGCCTTCGAGGCTCTGTTCAAGTTGCTTGGCGATTCAACACGCTCGTTGGCCGATCAACTGACAACAACGCTGAGCGCCCTTCAAGAATTGGAAAGGATGTAGTTCTATGGCTTACTTTACGAAGTCGGAAGCGCGGGCCGCCGCGGCGAGGAACCGTGGCCTTCAGAAGAGTGCCGGGATGACCTCGGGCCGAATTCTGAAGGAGTCGGTGACTGCCGCGACAGTCAGCGATACGTTCGACGTCTTCCTCTCGCATTCGATAGCTGACACTGAGATCGTGCTCGGAATCAAGCAACTCCTTGAGGAGAGCGGACTCAAGGTCTACGTGGACTGGGTCGAAGACGTGCAGCTGGATCGTCGTGCGGTGACCAAGGAAACCGCTGCGGTGCTAAGGCAGCGGATGAGACAATCCAAGTCGCTAATCTACCTGTCGAGCGACAACTCGAGTTCGTCGAAGTGGATGCCCTGGGAGCTAGGCTACTTCGATGGCTTCAAGCCTGACGGCGTAGCCATCATGCCAGTTCTCGACAGCCCGACGGACGCATTCAAAGGGCAAGAGTACCTAGGCTTGTACCCCATCGTCCAAAAGGAAAGGTACAAAGATGGAAGTCCAGATGTCTTCGTCGAAGAGCTCGGCGTACGCTGGTCAACGCTCAAGACGTTCGGCAGCGGTCAGCCTGGATGGTCAAAGTACGGGTCCTGACGTAGAGCGCCAAATTAGTTGCTTCGGCGCGATTCATTTCCACCTCGCGCCAGACATTGGACGGAGCGCACCAGTGGCTGGTAGCTGGCCGACAGTGTGAGTTCGGCCGCGGTGATCGAAGGGCAGGAGCCGCTGCGTTACAGACGTTCACTGACAAGGTAGGTTGCCACTCAAGCCCAAGGACATCTGGCTGCCCGATGTGTCGGGGCTGCCGTCGGTGAGGGCACTGTCGAAGCATTTCGCCGCTTTCTGGCATCATCTTGATCGAGTATTTCCGCCAATGAGCAAACCCTTCGACGCCATGGCGCGATTGACTGCTTGAAATCGTCAAGAACCGACCACAAGGCTATCGACGGTTGGCGTCTCACGTCCACCTAGAACATCAAAATCATGCAAGAAGAGAGAGTGACAAGATGGGCCCTTCCAACAGAACAACAGAGGGCGTTCGAGTCGACCAGACGGTGAACAACGATTTTCCGAGTCCGCGAGACTTGATGCGCTCCAGGCATCCTGACCTGTTCTCCGACAGCGTCATCGAGGAGCGCCTTATCCTTGCACGACCTGTCTTTGAATATCACCTAGAAACCTTGACCGCTCGGAAGGAGGAGTATCAGTTCGAGCATTTCTGTCGGCTGATCGCCGAGAAAGAAATTTGCCCCAACTTGCGAGTGCAGACGGGACCTACGGGTGGGGGTGATAGTAAAGTTGATTCAGAAACATACCCAGTCGCAAAGGAGATTTCCGACCGCTGGTGGCTTGGTGAGCCTTCGGGCGGCTCTGAACGCTGGGCATTTGCTTTCAGCGCAAAAAAGGCATGGAAGCCAAAACTCGAAGCTGACGTCGATAATATCCTTTCAACCCAACGCGATTACAAACGAATCTATTTTTTCACGAACCAGTTTGTCAGTGACAAATCGCGGGCCAGTGCTGAGGATGCGCTAACAAAGAAGGTCGGTACCTCCGTCCACATTGTCGACAGAAGTTGGCTTGTCGATCGTGTCTACAGCCATGGGCACCTGCAGTTCGCCATCTCAGCCCTCCAGATCGACGACGCATTTGCCGAACGTAAGGCTCGCCTTGGACCGAAGGACATGGAACGCTTGTCGGACCTAGATGAACTGGATGCGCAGATATCAGACCCCTTGCGCTACGCGGGCGCGAAGTATCAACTAATCGAAGATTGTGTTCGGGCTGCGAAGCTCGCGCGTTCGCTGGACAAGCCTCGCCACGAGGTTGAGGGCCGATTTGCCATGGCTGATCGGCTGGCGCAGGAGCTCGCAATCCCTCAGCAGCAGTTGCGCGTTGCATATCACCGCGCTTGGACGGCTCATTGGTGGTTCGAGGACTACGTTGAGTTCCTGCGATTCTACGAAGAAGTTGAGCGCTTTGCTTTGCTGTCGCAAGAGGCACAGGACCAAGAGCGCCTAGTGAATCTGAACCACCTGCTGCTGGGCATCGACGACCGGGGCATTTTGCCCAAGGATAAAACGCAGGTTGATGACAAGCAGGTTTCTCTGATCAAGCACTTAGAGTCACTTGAGGCGGATGCGGCGCGTCCGAACAACGCGCTGTTCGCGCGCATGCTCAGAACCTTTGCACGGCTGACCAACCTCATTAGAGCCCGCGATTTAGGCGGCGTCGGTGGAGTCTGGACAGACCTCGAGGCGATTGCACAGGAGTCGAAGCAACTCGGGCAGTTCCCATTCGAATCATTGTCATCGATGGTTCATGAAATGAGCAAGATGTTCGACAGCCCAGGGTTTGACCGCCTTTATGAGGTGGTCGTTGACATTGAGCGCCAGCGAATCAGCGATGGTGCAGCTGGGGAATCGTTTAAAGCCCGTGGTCTTCAAAAGCTCAAAAACGGAAAGCCCTACGAGGCCATCCGTTGGATTGGTCGCGCCGAGGAACTGTTCGTCAAGGAGGAGTATCAGCGCGAGCTGATCCTGACCCTTGCTGCGGGAAGCTATGCATACCAAAAGGCGGGCTTGCTTTGGGCTGCGCGCAACAAACTCCTGGTTGCGATTGAGCGAGCCTTCAGACTGTTAAGTACGGAAGGCGAATTGCCGCTGATCGCTTACCGTTTGCTGCGGCGCCTGACTTGGCTCGAACTGGAGCTGGGCCGAGTTCCACAGATTCTTCAATCATTAGTCTGGACACGGTATTGCGCCAATCTGGTGAAATTTGAAGAAGATGACGAAGGCGATGATAGAGGCTCCGAGGAGACGATGTCCATGCACGCCGTGTTCGGCATGCATTTTTTGAATGTTCCTTTCAATCGCTTGTCGGCGCTGGAACAAATGCCAGACGCGCTACAGAGGCTTGGGCTCGACGTTCCCCGGACGGCTGTTCTGTACGCCTTGGGACATGAAAAACGCGTGAATGAAGAGGCCTTTCCTAAGGAGCCTCAGACCCCGGCCGAGCTCCGTGATTTCTTCGAGAAATGGCAGGACCAGCCGGCGCGCCAGGACATACCAGCCGAGCCAGCATTGAACGAAGGCCCCCGAACAAAGCTTCGGTCGGTCATATTGGGCGCCGAGTTCGTTATCGATTGCCCGAACGACCCCGCATCGGTCGGCGTGGCGGAGTCGCTGTTCGGGGCCATGGAGGCATTCCTTTCGACCAGCGATGAAGAAGACTTACTTCCCCATACTGAACGGACTGTGATTCGTCTGCGTAAGGTCAAGGAGCAAACCACCGGGCCGACCTTTGAGTGGGTCGAAGGTACCGCTGATATGCACGCCGAGATACTTACTGGCGAAAGGGTCACCTTTGATGACGCCGAGGCTCTGACGCAGTTCACTGACTTTCTCTGTAAGACCACGGCGATGGTCGCTGCCCACTGCTTCATCATCCGTTCGCCCGAGGAATGGATGAAGCGTGTCGCTGGGGATGAGCGTGGCCTTGCACGTGCCGCCATGCTTGGGAATGTCCTCGCCATCGGCAGGATCCTGTTCGGGGACGACGCCAAGGTGCGCCTGAAAGACTGGATTGATGCTGATGAAAAGAGCTACGACTGCCTGCGGGATCAGTATTGGCGCCCCTCTAAGCCGGCCGCGGCAGGCTCTTCATCCCAAGGGCCTGCTAAGCAAGGTGAAGGACCGCCGCCGAAAGAACTGATGGATACATCCGAGCGAAAGCACACCGAGCGACAGGTGCTCTCACCCATCAACATTCCGGTCTGGGACAAAGCCGGTTGGGGCGGCACCGTCTACGGCTGGTCGGAATTTGAGCCTCCTCTCATGGGCCTGATGTTCCGAAACATGGAGGCGGCCACATGGATTTTTGCTGATTGGATTAGCCGATTTGGGCAGGCAGACAAGGGTGATGATCTGCGTATTGCGATCATCACTGGAATCTCCAAGGTAAATCCCACTGATTACGTCGTGACCATAGGCCCAAATTCTGAACACATAGAAAGATCTGCTGGAGCAAGCAAGACCTTCTCATTAGTGTCAAGAATTAACCGAATGAGTCCTGAGACCACTCACAATCTTGATGGATTCTTGAGGGAGTTCGATAAATTCGGTGCGTTTTACCTGATGCCGGTGAAAATGCCTGCCACGCAGGGGGAGGTGCCCAATTTAGAGTCCAAGCAGTTCTTGCTCAAGGGGCACATCCATGTTCGTCCCGCCTGGCAAATCGGCGAACACGATTCCGACATCGTGACATTGGACGTGGACGAGGATCCTGTTATTCCCGAGGGGGTCACTGACGCGCCGGTGCTCAAGGCAATGGCGCGAAAGCGGGATCGGTCAGGCAAGTAAGGCTGTGCCCAAGGGGCACCGGTATTCGCGAGATCAACATAGAGCGCACGGGCACGTTCGCAGGTGCGCGCGGCCCAATTGGGCCGAACTCTGCCGGTCGGTGGTCTGAAAAGCTGCCGTTCTGACTGAAGTACGCTTAGCAGCTGTAAGTTGTGCAGTAGCCGTTCAGCTCTGTGAGCTTGAACGACAGCATTGGCCGAGGAGGCGCTCGTCGAACCAGCCGCGGTACTTCAGCCTTTACCCATGTTCAGGTGCCTACCCTTGCGGGTGAGGCCCTTGAGCGGATCACTTGAAGCTCAATTTGTGGATGTCTTCAGTGACTAAACGGCAGATTGCAGATGGGTGCGCTGTGTGCTTATAGCTCATCAACTATGCACCAGCTTTTAAGGTAGCAGTCGCCTGTTGTTGACATCATCGTCAAAACCGACGATGATATGGCTCATGAACTATCCGGGCGGGAAGGGAAAGTGTTACCAGCGGCTGATTAACCTAATGCCGCCACACGCCACCTATATCGAATCTCATCTAGGTGGCGGTGCCGTGCTAAGGAATAAGCTCCCTGCACGTCGTAACATCGGGATTGATGCAGACGAGTCCGTAATTAAGAATTGGAAAACTCTTCACCCTGATCTTTGCACGCTTGTTCACGGTGATGCTGTGGCATTCCTTGAGCAGTACGCGTTTACAGGTGATGAACTCGTATATGCGGACCCCCCTTATCTCCCGTCCGTACGCCGACGTTCGAAGATCTATCGGCACGAATACACCAATCCGGATCATGAGCGGCTACTGAACGTGCTGAAAACCTTGCCTTGCAAGGTCATGCTTTCTGGCTACGATAGTCTTATGTACCGTGAGCGTCTTGTCGGATGGCGCAAGGTGACATTCTCTGCAAAGACCCATGTTGATGTTCGGGAAGAGTGCGTCTGGATGAACTATTCGCCCCCGACTGCGCTGCACGATGCGTCTTTCTTAGGGACCACCTTCCGGGATCGACAGACCGTAAAACGTCGTCACCAACGCACGCTTGAACGATTTGATCGGAT
>APMI01036630.1_pt1 | contig 11891 bp, 9 predicted proteins | sample 667938 | NCBI WGS metagenome assembly APMI01 (sample SAMN01084076, study PRJNA167559) | wastewater metagenome | biome: Wastewater | place: Denmark: Ejby Moelle, Odense | collected 2011-11-28 | reverse complement strand
GATCGGCTTGGGGCAAGGCGGTGCCACGATTCGATCTCCCCCTTGAGGGGGAGATGCCCGGCAGGGCAGAGGGGGTTAGCCACGAACAGCGCCTTCCATAAAGAAATACCGGGAGGAACATTCAATGAATTTCGCACTCACCGACGAACAGCAGATGATCGTGGACACGGTCCGCTCCTTCGTCGAAACGGAAATCTATCCGCATGAAAACGAAGTCGAGCGCACCGGCCATGTGCCGCCGGAACTCGGCCAGGAAATCGCCCGCAAGTGCAAGGAGATCGGCTTCTTCGGCTGCAACATGCCGGAAGAGGTCGGCGGCGCGGGCCTCGACCACACGTCCTTCACGCTGGTCGAGCGCGAGCTTGGCCGCGGCTCGATGGCGCTGACGGTCTTCTTTGGCCGCCCCTCCGGCATCCTGATGGCCTGCAACGACGAGCAGCGCGAACGCTACCTGCTGCCCGCCGTCAGCGGTGAAAAATTCGACGCCCTCGCCATGACCGAGCCGGACGCCGGCTCGGACGTGCGCGGCATGAAGTGCTTCGCCCGCAAGGACGGCGACGACTGGGTCGTCAACGGCACCAAGCATTTCATCAGCCACGCCAACATCGCCGATTTCGTCATCGTCTTCATCGCGACCGGCGAGGAGGACACGCCGCGCGGCAAGAAGAAGCTGATCACCTGCTTCCTCGTCGACCGCGGCACGCCGGGCTTCGAAATCCGCGAGGGCTACAACTCGGTCTCCCATCGCGGCTACAAGAACTGCATCCTCAATTTCGACGAATGCCGCCTGTCCTCCGCCCAGATCCTCGGCGAGGTTCACAAGGGCTTCGACATCGCCAATGACTGGCTCTACGCGACGCGCCTCACCGTCGCCGCCACCTCGGTCGGCCGCGCCCGCCGCGCCTTCGACTATGCGCTGAACTACGCCGCCGAGCGCAAGCAGTTCGGCAAGCCGATCGGCGCGAACCAGGGCGTTTCCTTCAAGCTCGCCGACATGATCACCGAGATCGATGCCGCCGACCTTCTGACGCTCTCGGCCGCCTGGCGGCTCGATCAGGGCCTGCCGTCGAACCGCGAGATCGCCTCGGCCAAGGTCTACGCCACGGAAATGCTCGCCCGCGTCACCGATGAGGCAATCCAGATCTTCGGCGGCATGGGCCTGATGGACGACCTGCCGCTCGCCCGCTTCTGGCGCGACGCCCGCGTCGAGCGCATCTGGGACGGCACGTCGGAAATCCAGCGGCACATCATCAGCCGCGACCTGCTCCGGCCGCTGGGGGCGTGATGAATATGGCAGTCTTTGCCCATGATACCCCCCTCTGCCCTGCCGGGCATCTCTCCCACAGGGGGGGAGATCAGCAGGGGGCTAGAACCTCACTAGACCAGCAACGTCAAAGATGGGCAGCACATCGCCCCATCCAATCTCCCCCCTTGTGGGGGAGATGGCCGGCAGGCCAGAGGGGGGTATTGCCGTGACCCGCTCCCTCGACCGCCTCATCCGCCCGAAATCCATCGCCGTCTTCGGCGGCAAGGAAGCCCGGCGGGTCATCTACCAATGCGACAAGATGGGCTTTTCCGGCGATATCTGGCCGGTGCATCCGCGCGAGGACGAAATCCTCGGCCGCAAATGCTACCGTTCGGTCGCCGACCTTCCCGGCGCGCCGGACGCTTCCTTCGTCGGCGTCAACCGTGAACTCACCATCGGCATCATCCGCGACCTTGCCGCGCGCGGCGCGGGCGGGGCCGTCTGCTACGCCTCCGGCTTCCGCGAGGCCGTCAGCGAGCTTGCCGATGGCGACGACCTGCAGAGGGCGCTGGTGGAGGCGGCCGGCGACATGCCGATCCTCGGCCCCAATTGCTACGGTTTCATCAACATGCTGGACGGCGCCCTGCTCTGGCCCGACCAGCACGGCATGCTGCGCATCGAGAAGGGCGTCGCCGTCCTCACGCAGTCCTCCAACATCGCCTGCAACGTCTCGATGCAGCAGCGCGGCCTGCCGCTCGCCTATATCCTGACGGCCGGCAATCAGGCGCAGACCGGCCTTGCCGATCTTGCCTGCGCCGTGCTGGAAGATCCGCGCGTCACCGCCGTCGGCCTGCATATCGAGGGCTTCGACAGCCTCGCCTCACTGGAACGCCTCGGGCTGCGCGCCCGCGAGTTGAAGAAGCCGGTCGTCACGCTGAAGGTCGGCAAGTCGGAACAGGCGCAGCTTGCCACCGTCTCGCACACCGCCTCGCTCGCCGGCAACGACGCCGTCTCCTCGGCGCTGCTTTCCCGCCTCGGCATCGGCCGCGTCGAGACCCTGCCGGAACTGCTCGAAACCCTGAAGCTGCTGCATGTCGCCGGCCCCCTGCCGAACCACGACATCTCCTCCATGTCCTGTTCGGGCGGCGAGGCCTCGCTGATGGCGGATGCCGGTGTGAAGCGGAAGATCGTCTACCGCGACCTCAAGCCGGAACAGCGCCAGCCGCTGCGCGAAACGCTCGGCCAGATGGTGACGATCTCAAACCCGCTCGACTACCACACCTTCGTCTGGGGCAACCGCGAGAAGCAGACCGCCGCCTTCACCACCATGTTGCAGGGCGGCTACGGCCTCAACCTCGTCGTGCTCGACTTCCCCCGCCTCGACCGCTGCGACGCGGCCGACTGGATCACCACCTGCGAAGCCCTGATCGACGCCGCGCGGACGACGGGAGAAAATGCCGGTATCGTCGCCAGCATGGGCGAGAACCTGCCGGAAGAGACCGCCGAAATGCTGGTGCGAAACGGCGTCGTGCCCTTCTACGGCATCGAGGAGGCGCTGGCTGCGGCAGATGCGGCCGCCGGCATCGGCGAGGCATGGTCGAAGCCGCTTTCCGCACCGCTGCTGAAAGCCAACACCAGCGAAGGCGAAGCCATCACGCTCACTGAGCACGAGGCCAAGCAGGCGCTCGCCGCCCATGGCCTGCCCGTTCCCAAGGGCCTCATCGCCGCAACGGCGGAAGCCGCCGCGGACGCCGCCGAAACGCTCGGCTTCCCCGTCGTGCTCAAGGGCCTCGGCGTGGCGCACAAGACGGAAGCCGGCGCGGTGAAGCTCAACCTTGCCGGCCGCGAGGCCGTGCTTGACGCGGCGAAAGCCATGGCCGGCGTCGCCTCCGGCTTCCTCGTGGAAAAGATGGTGGGCAAGCCCGTCGCCGAACTCATCGTCGGCGCGATGCGCGATCCCGTCGCCGGCCCGGTGCTGACCATCGGCGCGGGCGGCATCCTCGTCGAACTGCTGGAGGACTCGGCGATCCTGACCCTGCCGACCGACGAGAAGACGATCCGCGAAGCCATTTCCGGCCTCAAGATCGCCAAGCTGCTCGCCGGCTATCGCGGCGCGCCGAAGGGCGATATCGACGCCCTCGTCGCCGCCGTCGCATCGGCGGCATCCTATGTCGTTTCAAACGCTTCAATAATCGAAGAACTGGACGTTAATCCCATAATGGTGCTCCCCGCCGGTGACGGTGTCGTGGCGGCCGACGCACTGATCCGTCTGAGGAAACAATCATGACCGGACCGATACGCCAGCGCCGCGAAGGCGGCATCCTCGAAGTCACGATCGATCGCCCCAAGGCGAACGCCATCGACCTTGCGACCAGCCGCATCATGGGCGAGGTCTTCCGGGACTTCCGCGACGACGACACGCTTCGCGTCGCCATCGTCACCGGCGCGGGAGAGAAATTCTTCTGTCCGGGATGGGACCTGAAGGCGGCCGCCGCCGGCGATGCCGTGGACGGCGACTACGGCGTCGGCGGCTTCGGCGGCATGCAGGAACTGCGCGACCTCAACAAGCCGATCATCGCTGCCATCAACGGCATTTGCTGCGGCGGCGGCTTCGAGATCGCGCTGTCCACCGACCTCATCCTCGCCGCCGAGCACGCGACCTTCGCCCTGCCGGAAATCCGCTCCGGCACGGTGGCGGACGCCGCCTCGATCAAGCTGCCGAAGCGCATACCCTATCACATCGCCATGGACATGCTGCTGACCGGCCGCTGGCTGGACGTTCAGGAGGCGCACCGCTGGGGCTTCGTCAACGAGATCCTGCCGGCCGACAAGCTGATGGATCGCGCCTGGGAGCTGGCGCGCCTGCTCGAAAGCGGCCCGCCGCTCGTCTACGCCGCCATCAAGGAAGTGGTGCGCGCCGCCGAGGGCGACACCTTCCAGGGCACCATGAACAGGATCACCAAGCGGCAGTTCCGCACGGTGGATATTCTCTATTCCAGCGAGGACCAGCTTGAGGGCGCGCGCGCCTTCGCGGAGAAGCGCGATCCTGTCTGGAAGGGACGATAGGACGATACAGCCGGATCGAAACAGGAGGAATGCGGGAAAGGAAGACGCCGGCGCCGGGATAAAAAACCGGTCGTAAGGTTGCCTTAGAGGCAAAAAACAGAAATTCTGCCAACCATAAAGACAAATGCCCACCCAAAAAACGGGCCAACGAAAGGGAACAGGGGAATGACTGATTACACCAAATATCTCACCAGCCAGGTCACGCTCGGCAAGATGAACCGCCGCGAGTTCATGGGCCGCGCCGCCGCCTTCGGCATCACGCTCGCCGCCGCCGGCACGCTCTTCGACACCGCCGCAAAGGCACAGGAACCCAAGCGCGGCGGCAATCTGAAGCTCGGCCTCGAAGGCGCCGCCGCCACGGACTCCAAGGACCCCGCAAAGGCGCTGTCGCAGTTCATGTTCGTCGTCGGCCGCAACTGGGGCGACATGCTCGTGGAATCCGAGCCGCTGACCGGCAAGCCGGTTCCGGCGCTCGCCGAATCCTGGGAGCCCTCCGCCGACGCTTCCACCTGGACCTTCAACATCCGCAAGGGCGTGAAATTCCACGACGGCAAGGAACTGACCGTCGACGACGTGATCAAGACTCTGCAGCGCCATACCGACGAGAAGTCGGAATCGGGCGCGCTCGGCGTCATGAAATCGATCAAGGAAATCAAGGCCGACGGCGACAAGCTGGTTCTGGTTCTGACGGAAGGCAACGCCGACCTGCCGCTGCTGCTCACCGACTACCACCTCGTCATCCAGCCGAATGGCGGCCTCGACGATCCGAATGCGCAGATCGGCACCGGCCCCTACAAGGTGACGAGCTTCGAGGCGGGCGTGCGCGCCACCTTCGAGCGCAACAAGGACGACTGGCGTCAGGACCGCGGCTTCGTCGATACGATCGAGATGATCGCGATGAACGACGCGACCGCGCGCATCGCCGCCCTCTCCTCCGGCCAGGTGCACTACATCAACCGCGTCGACCCGAAGACCGTCGATCTCCTCAAGCGTGCGCCGACCGTGGAAATCCTCTCCACCTCCGGCCGCGGCCACTACGTCTTCATCATGCATTGCAACACCGCGCCGTTCGACAACAACGACCTGCGCATGGCGCTGAAATACGCCATGGACCGCGAAACGATGCTGGAGAAGGTGCTCGGCGGCTACGGCAAGGTCGGCAACGACTTCCCGATCAACGAGACCTACGCCCTCTTCCCGGAAGGCATCGAGCAGCGCGCCTACGACCCGGACAAGGCCGCCTTCCACTACAAGAAGTCGGGCCATAGCGGCTCGGTGCTGCTGCGCACGTCCGACGTCGCCTTCCCGGGCGCCGTCGACGCCGCCGTTCTCTATCAGGAGAGCGCCAAGAAGGCCGGCATCGAGATCGAGGTGAAGCGCGAGCCGGGCGACGGCTACTGGTCGAACGTCTGGAACGTCCAGCCCTTCTCCACCTCCTACTGGGGCGGCCGCCCGACGCAGGACCAGATGTATTCCACCGCCTATCTTTCGACGGCGGACTGGAACGACACCCGCTTCCAGCGCCCGGACTTCGACAAGCTCCTGCTGGAAGCCCGCTCGGAACTCGACGAAGCCAAGCGCAAGGACATGTACCGCACCATGGCCATGATGGTGCGTGATGAGGGCGGCCTGATCCTGCCGATGTTCAACGACTTCGTGAACGCCTGCGGCAAGAACGTGAAGGGCTACGTTCACGATATCGGTAACGACATGTCGAACGGCTATGTCGCAACCCGCGTCTGGCTCGACGCCTGATGACCGGCGACGGACCGGCGCACGGTCCGGAGCTGACAGCGACGGCGGCTGCGGGCGAAGCCCCGCAGTCGGCCGGCGTTGCCGGGTCGGTTGCGTCCACTGGAACCCCAGCCATCGAAGGCTCCTCTTCGTTCTGGGCGAAACTCAGCAAGAGCAGCCCGCTCGCTGCGCTCATCCTGCAACGCCTCGCGCTCAGCGTGGCCTTGCTTTTCGCCGTGTCGCTGATGATCTTCGGCGGCGTGGAAGCCCTGCCTGGCGACTTCGCGACGACCTATCTCGGCCAGTCCGCAACGCCGCAGGCCGTGGAAAACATCCGCAAGGATCTCGGCCTCGACCAGCCCGCCACCACCCGCTACTTCAACTGGCTCGGCGGCGCCGTTCAGGGTGATTTCGGAAAATCCTGGGCCTCGAAGCAATCCGTCAGCGAGCAGATCGGCAAGCGCCTCGGCAATTCGCTGTTCCTCGCCTTCTTCGCCGCGATCATATCCGTGCCGCTTGCCGTCGGCCTCGGCATGCTGGCGGTGCAATACCGAAACCGGCTGCCGGACAAGATCATCAACGTCGTGTCGCTGGCGGCGATCTCCCTGCCGGAGTTCTTCGTCGGTTACCTGCTGATCCTGTTCTTCGCCGTGCAGATGGGCGTCGCGACCTTCCCCGCGACCGTCTATGACTCGATGACGCTCGGCCAGCGGCTGTCGGCCATCGCGCTGCCGACCGCCACCCTCGTCCTCGTCGTGCTCGCCCACATGATGCGCATGACACGGGCCGCGATCCTCAACGTCATGTCGTCCGCCTATGTGGAGACGGCGGAGCTGAAGGGGCTTTCCAGCCTGCGCATCATCGCAAAGCATGCGGCGCCCAACGCCGTGGCCCCGGTCATCAACGTCATCGCGCTCAACCTCGCCTATCTCGTGGTGGGCGTCGTCGTCGTGGAGGTGGTCTTCGTCTATCCCGGCATGGGCCAGTACATGGTCGACGCCGTGACGGTGCGCGACATGCCCGTCGTGCAGGCCTGCGGCCTGATCTTCGCCGCCTTCTACATCTTCCTCAACATGTTCGCCGATATCCTTGCGATCATCGCGAACCCCAGATTGAGGCATCCGCGATGAGACTTTCCACCATTCCCGTCAGCGCATGGATCGGCATCGCGGGCATCGCCCTTGCCCTCTTCTGCGCCCTCTTCGCCCCCTTCATCGCGCCACATGGCGAAAGCGAGATCGTCGGCTCCGTCTGGCAGCCGATGGGCGGCGACTTCCTGCTCGGCACGGACAATCTCGGCCGCGACCTCTTCTCGCGGCTGATCTTCGGCGCCCGCACCACGGTCTTCGTGGCACTGGCAGCGACCGTGCTCTCGTTCTCGCTCGGCATGCTGCTGTCCTTCACGGCCGCAGTGACGGGCGGGTTCATCGACCAGATCTTCTCGCGCTTCAACGACCTGATGATGGCGATCCCGACGCTGATCTTCGCCCTCGTCGTGCTGGCCGTGCTGCCGCAACAGCTCTGGATCCTCATCCTCGTCATGGCGATCCTCGATTCAACACGCGTCTACCGCATCGGCCGGGCCGTCGCGCTCGACGTCGCGGTCATGGAATTCGTGGAGGCCGCGCGGCTGCGCGGCGAAGGCACGGGCTGGATCATCTTCCGGGAAATCCTGCCCAACACGCTCTCTCCGCTGCTCGCCGAATTCGGCCTGCGCTTCGCCTTCTCGATCCTGTTCCTCTCCACTCTCTCCTTCCTCGGCCTCGGCATCCAGCCGCCGGCCGCCGACTGGGGCGGCATGGTGAAGGACAACAAGGACGGCATCATCTTCGGCATTTCGGCCGCCCTCATTCCGGGCGGGGCGATCGCGGGGCTGGCTATCTGCGTCAACCTCGTCGTCGACTGGCTGATGAAACGCACCTCGAGCCTGAAGGGGGGACGCGGCGATGCCTGATCTTCTTTCCGTCCGCAATCTCAAGATCGAGGCGACGAGCTACCCTCCCGGCGAACCGCCGAAGACCGTGACGCTCGTCGAGGGCGTGAACTTCGACGTGCAGAAGGGCAAGGTGCTCGGCCTCATCGGCGAATCCGGCGCCGGCAAGTCCACCATCGGCCTCACCGCGCTCGCCTATGGACGCGGCGGGGTGCGCATCACCGGCGGCGAGGTGAAGCTGAACGGCGAGGACCTGCTGAAGCTCTCGCCCGCCGGCATCCGCAAGGTGCGCGGATGCAAGGTCTGCTATGTCGCGCAGTCGGCGGCCGCCGCCTTCAACCCCGCCCACCGGCTTGGCGAGCAGGTGATCGAAGCCTCGCTGAAACACGGCGTCATGAGCCGTGCGGAGGCGGAAAAGCGCGCGCTCTACCTCTTCAGGGTACTCGGCCTGCCCAACCCGGAAACCTTCGGCCAGCGCTATCCGCACCAGGTCTCCGGCGGCCAGCTCCAGCGCGCCATGACCGCCATGGCGCTCTGCCCCAACCCCGAGCTCATCGTCTTCGACGAGCCGACCACCGCGCTCGACGTGACGACGCAGATCGACGTGCTCGCCGCCATCAAGCACGCCATCGAGGAGACCCATACGGCCGCGCTCTACATCACCCACGACCTTGCCGTCGTGGCGCAGATCACGGACGACATCCTCGTGCTCCGCCACGGCAAGATGGTGGAATACGGCTCGGTGAAGCAGATCATCGAGGAACCGACGCAGGATTACACCCGAGCCCTCGTCAATGTGCGCGGCACCGGCCGGGACGAAGCAGCCGACCAGACGGACACGCTCCTGAAGGTGGAGAACGTCACCGCCGGCTATTCCAACGGCTTCAAGGTGTTGCAGAACGTCTCTCTGCATCTGCCGAAGGGCCAGACGCTGGCGGTGGTGGGCGAATCCGGCTCGGGCAAATCTACCCTCGCCCGCGTCATCACCGGCCTCCTGCCCCCGCAAGAGGGCACGATCAGCTTCGACGGCAAGCCCTTGCCGAAGGCGCTGAAGGGCCGGTCGAACGACGAGCTGCGCCGCATCCAGATGATCTACCAGATGGCCGACACCGCGATGAACCCGCGCCAGACGGTGCGCGACATCATCGGCCGCCCCCTCACCTTCTACTATGGCCTGCGCGGCCGGGAGAAGACCGAGCGGGTCAAGGAGCTGCTGGACCAGATCGAAATGGGCGGCCGCTTCGCCGACCGCTACCCGGCCGAGCTCTCCGGCGGCCAGAAGCAGCGCGTCGCCATCGCAAGGGCGCTGGCCGCCAAGCCCGAACTCATCCTGTGCGACGAGCCGACCTCCGCGCTCGACCCGCTGGTGGCCGAGGGCATCCTGAAGCTTCTCCTGAAGCTGCAGGAGGAAACGCATGTCTCCTACATGTTCATCACCCACGACATCGCCATCGTGCGCGCGATCGCCGACAGCGTGGCCGTGATGCACCGGGGACGCCTCGTGCGCTTCGGGCCGAAATCGAAGGTGCTCACGCCGCCTTTCGACGACTATACAGACCTCCTGCTGAAATCCGTTCCCGAGATGGAGATCGGCTGGCTGGAACGGGTGCTCAAGACGCGGCGCATGGAGAGTGCCGGGAATTGACAATTGCGGGCGGCCTCGGCCGCCCGCGAGACTGCCTCGTCTCCGCACACTATCATTGGCCTTGCGCCGAGGATTTCCCTACCAAATGTGATGCCAGAAAATCGGCAACGTTCTGTTGAGCTGCGATGGCGTTCCTAGTCCCCGACCTCAAGAAAAAGTCGTGTGTTCCGCCGTCATAAACATCAAGGGTTACATGCCCGCCAAGCTGTTGAGCCGTCCGTTGCAATCTCCGAGCTATGGACAAAGGAAACGTCTGGTCATCGCTCCCCCATATTAAAAGTAGGGGCGGTAACGACCGGACAGGCTGCGAATAGCCGTTCGGGAAACCGCCATCGACCAGCACTAGGGCCTCAATATCGCTATGACCGATGGATGCGGCTGAAGCGATTTGCGCGCCAAGGGAAATTCCGAGAATGCCAACTTTACCGCCATGGCGCGGCTGACTATCAAGATAGGCGGCAACACCCTGAACGGCGGAAATCCAGTTCGGCAAGCGCTGCGCATAATAGGCTATCCGCGCTCGCGCGCTGCCCGCCGTGGCAATAGCAGCAAGGTCAGCTTCCGATAGGACATGAACGAGATACGCGTTCAAACCCGCCGTCCGAAGGCTCTGCCCGATCTCCCCGTAAACCGATGATCCAAAGCCCCTGCTACCGCTCAAGATGAGAACAGCCGGGCAGGTCTCGTTCGCGCAATTCCCCAAGCTCTCAACCAGTACCTCGCCTTTCGCCGTCAGCACGGTGAAGTTATGTAGAGATGATTGAGCCTGAGCCTTGGCTGAAAAAATGGAAATGGCCAGGGCCGCGATGACGACGTTTAATAGACGCATGTCCCTCCTTGTGCCCTGTTGCAACTCCCAAACCTCGTGATCTTTCAAAGACTCAATAGGCCAAGTCCCGGAACTTTACGATCAAGCTGACTATGCCAGCCAAACCTGCTCAAGCACGACAGAAAAGAAGTGTGGCTAACCGTCCTCCTCTCAATTCTGCGTGCAAGTCACATCCCCGAGCCGGCTGGCCGATTCCCCCTCGACGCTCACCGTCTCCTCGCCGCGCGCCGTGCAATTGCCCTTCTCGCCAACGCCGCTGCGGAACTTCACCATAGGCTGGCCCTCGATCATCACGCTCGGCACGATCTCGTAAAGCTCCGGCGGGCAGTTCACCACATCGGAAAGGCGTAGCGCCGGCGCGCCGCCGATGAAGACGCTCTTGGAGCCGGACATGGCGCAGGAGGGGATCGGCGCGGGTGCATCCTCGGCGCGGGAGAGCGACGGCGTGGCCGCCGCAAGACCGAGAGCCAGAACGGCGGCTGAAAACGGCTGGAATTTCATCATGCTTCTCCCTTGTCGCGCGCCGTGCGGGACAGCGCCCGCAGCGTTTCGAGCGCCCGTTCGGCGTCCCGCTCCGGCACGAATATATGGTCGTGGTGGAAGCCGGCAACCACATTGGCGCTGATGCCCGCCTTCGTCAAAGCCGTGGCGAAGGCCGCCGTCAGTCCCACTGCCTCCAGCGAGGAATGCACGGTGAGCGTGATCATGCGCATCGGCCCGCTGGCCGAAAGCCCTTCCGCAGCCTCGGCCGGCAGGATCAGCGTCACGCCCTCCTCCTCCCGGAAGAGGCCGATGGGACCGCGCGCAAGATGCGCCGCGATCTCGGAGGCCGGTACGCTCGCATAGACGAAACTGCCCGCCACCAGCGCCGGCTCCATCGTCGCCAGCAGTTCATCGAGATCGGTGACGCCGCTCATGGATTGGCCATCCGGCGCACGGCGTCGCAGAGCGCCGCAAAGCCCACCTTCGCTCCCTCGCTCATGAAGCGGGCGCGCAGCCAGGCATGGATCATCTGCTTTTCCTCGCGATACTCCACCGGCACGCCGGCCAGCACCAGCCGCGCCGCATAGGCCCGGGCATCGTCGCGCAGCGGGTCGAAATACGCCCCGCTGATGAAGGCCGGCGGCAGGCCGGCGAGATTTTCCGCACGCAGCGGAAAGGCATGGACCGCCGCCTCGGGCGCCTCATAGACCTCGCGATAATAGGCAACGTCGGCGGTCGAAAGGCCAAGGGCCTCGGCCATCTCCACATAGGAACCGGACACGAGATCGCCGCCGAGACCGGGATAGACCAGCGCCTGCCCCGCAATGCCCTTCAGCCCCGCGTCGCGCGCCTTCAGCGCAAGACCGGCCGCAAGGTTGCCGCCGGCGCTGTCGCCGATCACTACGACCGGGCGGCTTTCCAGCAGGAGCTCCACCAGCACCGGCCACCAACCGTC
>APMI01051213.1_pt1 | contig 11892 bp, 9 predicted proteins | sample 667938 | NCBI WGS metagenome assembly APMI01 (sample SAMN01084076, study PRJNA167559) | wastewater metagenome | biome: Wastewater | place: Denmark: Ejby Moelle, Odense | collected 2011-11-28 | reverse complement strand
ATTCCATCAAAAAAACTACTTCAACTTCCCCTTGATCCCCTGCAACTTCAGCGATCCCTCCATTGTCATTAAGCGATCGATAAATACAAAGCAGCTGACATCAGAAAATTAGTGTAATTCGCCCAATTCGTGTAATAAAAATAATACTAATTCTAAATCAATCCTACCAAAAAACTACTTCACTTTCCCTTTGATCTCCTGCAACTTCAGTAATGCTTCCACCGGGGTAAGCCTATTGATATCAACCGCATTCAGCAAATCCCTGATCTCCTCAAAAGTAGCCGAGTGTATATCAAAAATATTCAACTGCACTTTGGGCGTCGCAATTTTCTTCATGGTTTCATCCAGGTTTTCTCCTTTGCCATTGGCGCCATTGTTCCGGCTTTCTTCCAGCTGCAGCAAAATTTCATTCGCCCTGTCGATGAGCGAGGACGGCATTCCGGCCATACGTGCCACATGAATACCAAAACTATGAACACTGCCGCCTGGAGCCAGTTTGCGGAGGAAGATCACTTTATTACCCACTTCTTTATTGGTGATGTGATAGTTCTTTACCCTTGGCAATTTGTTCTCCAGTTCATTCAACTCATGGTAATGCGTAGCGAACAATGTTTTCGGCTGTGCATGGCTGTTATGCAGGTACTCTACGATACTCCAGGCAATGCTGATACCATCATAGGTTGAGGTTCCTCTGCCGATCTCGTCAAGCAGGATCAAACTGCGGCTGGTAATATTGTTGATGATACTCGCCGTTTCATTCATCTCCACCATAAAGGTACTTTCGCCACCACTGAGGTTATCGCTGGCGCCAACACGGGTGAAAATCTTATCCGTCAACGGGATCTTTGCATCGCTTGCCGGCACAAAACTTCCGATGTGCGCCATCAGTGTGATCAATGCCGTTTGCCGAAGGATGGCACTTTTACCACTCATGTTGGGCCCGGTTAAAATAATGATCTCCTGTGAAGCCGGATCCAAAAAGATATCGTTGGAAATATAAGTTTCTCCCACCGGCAGGTTCTTTTCAATTACCGGGTGCCTGCTGTCTTTGATGTCAAGGATATTGTTATCCTGCACCAGCGGCTTTTTATATTTCAGTTGCAGGGCGTTGCCGGCAAAACAGGTGATGCAATCCAGCACCGCCAGCACATGGCCATTCAACTGCATGGGGGTGATGAAATCCTGCAGCTCATTCAGCAACTTTTCAAACAGTTGCAATTCTATCTGGAATATCTTGTCCTCGGCCCCCAGTATCTTTTCTTCATATTCTTTTAATTCGGGTGTAATGTACCGCTCTGCATTGCTCAGTGTTTGCTTGCGGATCCAACTGGCGGGCACTTTTGATTTGTGAATATTGGTGACTTCTAAAAAATATCCAAACACATTGTTGTACCCGATCTTTAAAGAAGAGATACCGGTGATGCCGGCTTCTTTTTGCTGCAACTCAACCAGGTAATCTTTTCCGCCACTGGCGATCTTCCGCAAGGTATCCAGTTCTGTATCGATCCCTACGGCGATCATGCCGCCTTTGGAAGCAAGGGCAGGGGGATTCTCCACGATCTCCTTCACTATCTTATCCAGCATAGTACGGCATGGATTCAATGAATCTGCCAGGCGTTTCAAATAATCATTTTCGCTGCTGCTGCAGATATCTTTAATGGCTCCAACCTGCTGCAATCCTTTGGCGATCTGCAGCACTTCCCTGGGGTTCACTTTTTTTAACGGCACTTTACTCACCAGCCTTTCTATATCACCGGCCTGTTTGATGTGCTGGCTGATCTTATTCCTGGTATCAGTCTCTTTAATAAAAAATTCCACTGTATCCAGCCGCTCATTGATCTTGCTGATATCATTCAGCGGCATCAGCATCCATCGCTTCAGCAAACGGGCACCCATTGGCGAAACCGTATTGTCGAGCACTTTCAGCAAGGTATGGCTGCCCTCCCCACCGCCCATCAGTTCGAGATTGCGGATAGTAAAACGATCCATCCACAAATGGTCATTGCGTTCTATGCGCTGAATGCTGCTGATATGGCCCAGGTTGGGATGTTCGGTATCTTTTAAATAATGCAGTATGGCGCCGGATGCAATGATGGCCGAGTCTAAACTTTCAATACCAAAACCTTTCAGGCTGTGGGTACCAAAATGTTTCAGTAAACTTTCAGTGGCAAAGGCTTTATCGAAGATCCATTCCTCCAGTGTGTAGGTAAAAAACTTACTACCGAAATATTCTTTGAAAGCTTTTAGTTGTCTTCTCTGAAAGATCACTTCCGCAGGCTGCAGACTCTGCAATAACTTATCGGCATATTCCTTATCGCCTTCTGCAACAAAAAATTCACCCGTGCTGATGTCTAAAAACGCAATGCCGATCGTATCGCCCTCAAAATGCAGGGCGGCCAAAAAATTATTGCTGTTATGCTCCAGTAATTTATCATTGGTGGCAACACCCGGTGTTACGAGTTCCGTCACGCCACGTTTTACAATGCCCTTTGCCTGTTTGGGGTCTTCCAACTGGTCGCAGATGGCAACACGGTAACCTGCCTTTACCAGTTTATGCAGGTAAGTATCCAGTGCATGGTGTGGAAACCCCGCCAGCTGGGAGGAGTTTTCGTCGCCATTGTTTCTTTTGGTAAGCGTGATACCCAATACCGAAGAGGCTTTTACAGCATCCTGCCCGAATGTTTCATAAAAATCGCCTACCCTGAAAAGCAGTATCGCATCAGGATAGCGGGCTTTGATGGCATTGTGCTGCTGCATTAAAGGTGTTTCGGTAGTTGCTTTGGCCATGGTAGTTACTATGCGAATGTTGAATTACTGGTTATATTTTTATGTAACAAACAGCGATACTGAATTCAGCATCGTTGTGAACTTGTTCTGTTATTGTCGTTTTACTAAAACGATGATAATAATCTCACTTGTACTTTTTAGTTTTATTGGGCTTAACCACAATCTCTCCAGCTCCATCATAGGTTTGCAACTCATCGATTGTTTAAATAAATTAAGCTCTTGCCTTAGTTCCCCTTAGGGGCGAAGGGGGTGAATTGCCGCAAAAATAAGGGCTTTCGTTTCTTTAAAAACAGTTTTATCCCCGCTGTTAATTACTTTTGCCAACCATTTTTACTTGGGATGAGGTTATGAGAAAATTAAGCATGGACGAGCTGGGCCGTAAAACGGTAGAAGAATTCAAACAATCGGAAAAGCTGCCGGTGATAGTGGTATTGGAAAATATCCGCAGTTCTTACAATGTGGGCAGTGTATTTCGAACTGCTGATGCTTTTTTGCTGGAAGCGATCTATATCACCGGCTACACCTGCACACCCCCGCACAAAGAGATCAAGAAAACAGCGCTGGGTGCAGAGGATACGGTAAGCTGGAAACATTTTGCCAATGCAGGCCTTGCAATTGCCGAGCTCAAAGAGCAAGGCTATACAGTATATGCCGTAGAGCAGGCTGAGGGCAGTATTGCGCTGAATACCCTGCCATACCGGCCCGGGCAAAAGATTGCCATGGTAATGGGCAATGAGGTGACTGGTGTTGAGCAAAGCAGCATTGAACAATGCAATGGCATTATTGAAATACCGCAGTTGGGTATGAAACATTCGCTGAACATTGCTACCGCTGCCGGTGTTGTACTGTGGGAAGTGGTGCGGACGATGATTGATAATGAGGGTTGATATTAATATCATTTTTTATGATGAATATGATTTGTATGATTAATAGAATTGCATGGCAACAACAGTAAAGAATTATTTATCGCTGGTTAAATTCAGCCATACCATTTTTGCAATGCCTTTTGCATTGATCGGGTTATTTCTGGGCTTCAGAGAATGGCACGGCTTAGATGAAAGTGCTTTAAATTTACCGTCTATTAAACTTTACCACGTCTTTTATGAAAATGAACTCATTTTAATTGGGTCTTTGGTGCTCATCTGCATGGTCACGGCCCGTTCCGCTGCCATGGCCTTCAACCGCTATCTCGATAGTCATTTTGATGCAAAGAACCCCCGCACGGCGATCCGGGAAATTCCGGCCGGTATCATTTCAAAAGAGAGCGCCCTCCGTTTTGTGATCATCAATTGTATTGTATTCATCATTGCAACTTTTTTTATCAATCAGATCTGTTTCTTTTTATCACCGGTGGCTTTGTTTGTGATCTTATTTTACAGTTACACGAAGCGATTTACAGCCCTCTGCCATTTGGTACTGGGCGTTGGCCTCAGCCTGGCGCCCATCGGCGCTTACCTGGCGGTGACAGGCGTTTTTGCATTGCTGCCTGTCTTATTTTCATTCACCGTATTATTTTGGGTAAGCGGCTTTGATATTATTTATGCCCTGCAGGATGAGGACTTTGACAGGTCGCAGCAATTGCATTCTATCCCGGCAGCATTGGGCAAAACAAAAGCATTGAGGGTCTCTGAATTGCTGCATGTGCTGTCCGCTATCTGCGTGGTAAGTGCCGGATTCTACGGGCATTTCGGCTACTGGTACTGGGCGGGCATTGCGGTTTTTATTGGCATGCTCATTTACCAGCATTCGATTGTAAAACCAACCGATCTCAGTAAGGTCAACATCGCATTCATGACTGCCAACGGCATTGCTTCGGTAGTGTTTGCAGCATTTGTGCTGCTCGACGTATTTTTAAATTAGTAAACAAGATCATGGTTGATAGCGAACGGTTCATGGTAAACGTCTTTCCTCGCAACGATGAGCTATCAACCTTCAACCTTCAACCAAATGGCCAGGATATTAGCAATCGACTATGGAGGAAAACGAACCGGTGTCGCCGTAACTGATCCGCTGCAGATCATTGCCACCGGTTTGGAAACCATCGACTCAAGGGAACTCATTCCTTTCCTGAAAAAATATTTCGCATCCGAACAGGTTGAACTGGTCATCATTGGCTTGCCAAAAAACTGGGATGAAAGCGATACACACGGCACGCCGCTCGTGCAGGCAGCCATCAAAAAAATTCAAAAAGAATTCCCTGCCATGCCGCTCAAAACGGTTGATGAACGTTACACTTCTAAAATGGCCAAAGATGCGATGCTGGAAATGGGCATGAAGAAAAAGGACCGCCGGGTAAAAGGCAATGTGGATGTGATAGCTGCTACCATTATGCTGCAGGAATACATGCAAAGTCAATCCGGTTGATACTAAACTGAGGAATAATAAGCCTGAACCCGTAAATTTGCCGCATTATCTATTAAAATAATTCCCACTGGAAGTTTTAGAGCATTATGATTTTACCAATAGTAGCATACGGATCCCCGGTTTTAAGAAAAGTTGCCGCAGATATCGACAACGCTTATCCCGACCTGCAAAAGCTCATTGCTGATATGTGGGAAACCATGTACAACAGCAATGGCGTAGGATTGGCGGCTCCGCAGGTGAACAAGTCTGTCCGTTTGTTTACCGTAGATAGTACCCAGATCTTTGCCAACATGGAAGAAGACGGGGAAGAACACGATTACCCGGATGCGCCTGGCTTTAAAGGCGTTTTCATCAATGCACATATCGTGGAAACAAAAGGAGAGGAGTGGGCCTATAACGAAGGGTGCCTCAGCATACCAAAGATCAGGGAAGATATAAAACGAAACGAAACAGTTACCCTGGAATATGCAGATGAGAATTTTGAACTGCATACCAAAACATTCAATGGCATTACCGCCAGGGTGATCCTGCATGAATATGATCATATAGAAGGTAAACTTTTCATCGATTATATAAAGCCCTTGAAACGTACCCTGCTCAAAAGGAAGCTGGATGACATCAGTAAGGGCAAGATCAAAACAGATTACCGGATGATGTTTGTGAAATAATGGAAATACACTTCATTGTAATAATTTGCAGGTATGATTAAAATGATCATACCTGTTTTATTGTGCGGTTTCTCTGTGCTTTGCCAGGCGCAGGACAGTACCGTACACACCGCTGATACCACCATAGCAGTGGGCAAAAAAGAGATCACGCTTTCTGAAGTGGTGGTGAACAGCCACCTGAATGTGCCAACCTTTATCAACCGCATTAAAAACGACAGTACGTTTTACAAAGCCTTTCGAAACCTGCGTATCCTCAACTACATTTCCATCAACGATATCAGGATGATGGATAAGAAAGATCAGTTACAGGCAAGTCTCTACGGTAAAACCAGGCAGGTAAGAGATAGCAACTGCCGGAGAATGGAAGTGCTGGAAGAACAGGTGACAGGAGACTTCTACAACGAACAACATCAATACAATTACTACACGGCGCAAATGTATGCTTCACTTTTTTTTACCAATGGCAGCATTTGTGGTGAAGACAATATTGTTGCAGGCAAAACATTCAGCACCGAAGGAAAAAGCGGCATGGAAAAACACAAAGAACAATTGAAAATGCTGTTCTTTAATCCCGGTAAAAAGATCAGCGGCCTGCCTTTCATGAGCAGTAAAACGGCTATCTACGATGATGAGATGGCGGAATATTACGACATGAGCATTGACATGGACGACTACAATAAAACAAGCTGTTACATTTTTAAACAAAAAGTGAAACCCGGCAAAGAAGACGATGTGGTAGTAGATGAAATGATCACCTGGTTCAACGATAAAACCTTTGAAGTGGTAGCCCGAACCTATACCCTCAGCTACAGCGCCATGGTGTACGATTTCAAAGTAAGCATGGAAGTACAGATGACACATGCCGGCAACCTGCTCGTACCATCCCTGCTCCGCTACAATGGTAACTGGAAAGCGATCTTCAAAAAAAGAGAAAGGGGGATGTTTACTGCAACCCTGTTTGATTTTAAATAAAAGCGTTTAAAACGTTTAAGGACGTTGCAACGTTTAAACGTTTTAAACGGCTTCAACCAATTTCAACCTTATACTTACCTTTGCCACACAAAAAACGATTATTCCAATGAAAGAAGTGTATATCATCTCCGCAGTGCGTACGCCAATAGGCAGTTTCGGCGGATCATTAAAAGGATTTTCTGCTACGCAACTGGGCGCTGTGGCCATCAAAGAGGCTGTTGAAAAAGCAGGCATTGAACCGGCCTTGGTAAACGATGTATTGATGGGGTCGGTGATACAGGCCAACCTCGGCCAGGCTCCGGCAAGACAGGCAGCTAAATTTGCCGGCCTCCCCAACGAAGTGAATTGTACAACTGTAAATAAAGTATGTGCCAGCGGCATGAAAGCCATTGCCCAGGCAGCACAAAGTATCCTGCTGGGCGATGCGGATATTGTGGTGGCAGGCGGTATGGAAAGCATGAGCAATGTTCCTTTTTACAGCGACAGCATGCGCTGGGGAAACAAGTACGGCAACGTGCAGCTGACCGATGGCTTGGCAAAAGATGGTTTAACAGATGTATACGATGGCAAAGCCATGGGCAATGCTGCCGAGCTGTGTGCCGGTACCTGCGGCGTTTCACGGGAAGAACAGGATGCATTTGCCATCGAAAGTTACAGGCGTTCACAGGCCGCCGTTAGTGCCGGCAAGTTTGAAAATGAAATTGTACCGGTGGCCATTCCTCAAAAAAAAGGCGACCCCATTTTATTTGCAAAGGATGAAGAACCATTCAATGTGAAATTTGATAAGATCCCCGAACTCAAGGGCGCTTTTGTAAAAGACGGCACAGTAACAGCCGCCAATGCCAGCACCATGAATGACGGCGCTGCAGCCCTGGTACTGATGAGTAAAGAAAAAGCTGAAGAACTGGGTTTACAACCTATCGCAAAGATCATCGGTTATGCAGATGCAGAACAGGCACCGGAATGGTTCACTACCACACCGGCGCTGGCTGTACCAAAAGCCGTTGCCAAAGCCGGCCTGGCCATGGAAGACATCAGCTACTGGGAACTGAATGAAGCTTTTTCAGTAGTAGGCATCGAAAACAGCCGCCGCATGAAACTGGATCCGGCTACCGTAAATGTGAACGGCGGAGCGGTATCGCTGGGTCATCCGCTGGGATGCAGCGGTGCAAGGATCATTGTAACACTCATCAATGTATTAAAACAAAACAATGCCAGATATGGAGCAGCCGGCATTTGTAATGGCGGTGGTGGTGCAAGCGCCATGGTGATTGAAAGTGTTGGTTGATTTTGTAAGCAGCACATAATTGGAATCGGATAAGGTCGACCAGCTTTAAAGCCGGTCGACCTTTGTAAAAATAACAACCGTCTTATGACACCTGAAAGAACTGACAGACTGGAATCTGTTTTAAACAAGCGGCAGCCTGATTTAACCGTTGTACTGGAGAATGTTTACGACCCACACAATATCTCCGCCGTAATGCGTACATGCGATGCCGTGGGTATACAGGATATTTACATTCTCAATCATACCATTGATCCCCACAGGAAATACGGCGCCAGGAGCTCCTCGAGTGCTCATAAGTGGCTCAGCATTCATGAGTTTACCAATCCGAAAAAATGTTTTGAGGAATTGAGAAAACACTACAAAAAAATTTACACTACACATCTCAGCAGCGATGCTGTAAGCATGCACCAGCTCGATTTAACCGAATCTGTTGCCTTGGTATTTGGTAATGAACGCAAAGGAGTTACTCAAGACATCATCGCCATGGCAGATGGAAACTTTATCATTCCGCAGGTAGGCATTATCAAATCACTGAACATCTCTGTTGCCTGCGCCGTAACCCTGTACGAAGCTTTCAGGCAAAAGAACAATGCCGGGCACTACGATCAACTAAAGCTGGAAGGCAAAAAACTGCAAACGCTGCGTACCACCTGGGGTTTTATTGAAGAGGAAGAGTAGGAGTACTGCTGAAAAGATGGATCACCCGGAATATTTTATTGTCATTTCAGATAACTTTATCGATCAAAATCATGCTTATGAAGAAACTGCTGTTTCCTTTATTGCTCTGTATTACCCTGTCGGCTGCTGCACAAAAAAAGCCACTTGATCATACCGTTTATGATGGCTGGAAAAGCATTGGCGAACGCATGATCAGCAATGATGGCGCTTTTGTAGTGTACACGGTCAATCCACAGGAAGGCGATGGCGAACTGGTGATTCAAAATCCGCATACCAGGTACAAAAAAGTGGTGGCAAGAGGCTACAATGCAGTGATAACCGCAGACAGTAGGTACCTCATCTTCCGGATCAAACCTTTTTTCCAGGAAACAAGACAGGCGAAGATCAAAAAGAAAAAAGCAGATGAAATGCCAAAAGATTCTTTGGCCATTATTGAACTGGGCAAAGACAGTGTTATAAAAATCACCCGGACAAAAAGTTTTAAAACGCCTGAAAACGGCAGCGGCTTTGTAGCCTACCTAGTAGAAAAAGCCTTACCTGATACCACAAAAAAAACTGCCGTTGTGGACTCAGCCAAACTGAACAATGAAGGCTTGCTAAAACTTGCAGACTCACTGATCGAAAGATCGATCGATTCCATCAAGGGAAATATCAGCAGAGAGGCACTCAGCTCGATTATTAATAAAGCTGTGAGCCAGATCGTTAAAAAAGGTACCGGTGATAATACCGATGCGGAAGGCGATGATGGTACAGCGGGCAATGGCACAGGCGGCACCAACCTGGTATTGAGAAATCTCAACAGTAACCAGGAAACCATTTTTAAACTGGTGAACGAATATTATTTTGATAAGAAAGGAACAAAGCTGCTGGTAGAAACTACCCGTAACAGCAAAGACAGTAACAGCAAAGCGCTGTTGCTGTTGTACAACCTGCAAACTCAGCAAACAGACACCATTCTAAAAGCATTCAATGATGCAAAAGGATATGCTTTTGATGAAGATGGCAACCAGTTGGCATTCCTGGCTGAAAGAGACAGCAGTGAAAAAGCACTGACAAGGTTTTACAAACTTTGGCATTTCAAATCGGGGCAGGACAGCGCCCGCCTGGTCGCCGATAAAAACACCGTTGGAATGCAACTTGGCTATACCGTTAGTGAAAACAGCAACCTTTCTTTTAGTAAGGATGGCAGTAAATTATACTTCGGTACCGCCCCCGTTCCTGTAGCAAAAGATACTTCGCTGGTTGAATTTGAAACGGTGAAACTGGATATCTGGAACTACAAGGACGACTACCTGCAAACGCAGCAATTGAAAAATCTTGATGCTGAATTGAAACGCACTTACGCAGCCGTTTACCATATTAAAGAAAATAAACTGGTACAACTGGGCGCCGAAGATGCAGCAGATATCAGCATCGTAAACGAAGGTAATGCCGGCTGGGTGCTTGGCGAAAGCAATAAAGGCAACCGCATCGGTGCACAATGGGCTGGCCGTACTAGATCAAGTGCCTGGGTGATTAATACTGCAACGGGTGAAAGAAAAACAGTTTTCAGTAATTTATTTGCCAATGCGGCTCCATCTCCGTCAGGCAAATTTGTGTACTGGTATAACCCCGAGTTGAAAAATTACTTTACTTACGAAGTGGCAACTGGCATTACGAGAAATGTAACGGACAAAATAAAAGTACCATTGTACGATGAAGAAAATGATGTGCCTGATTTTGCAGAAGAATATAAAGTAATGGGCTGGGGCAAAGAAGATAGTTTGATGTTGATTTATGATAGATATGAAGCCTGGAAAGTGAACCCATATAACTACAATATCCCTCGTCTCTTCTTTGACAGATCAGTGCAGGCAAGGCAGAACAGGATCACTTACAGGTATATAAAAACAGAGAAGGAAGAAAGATATATTCCAACAGGGCAGCAACTTGTATTTAAAGTATTCGATAATATATCTAAACTTAGTTCTTACAAAATATCAACCATCGATAGCCCCTGTTATTTTTTAGATAAAAACCTCGACTCGAACGCTTACAACAATTTGGTCAAAGCAAAAGCCGCAATGAATTTTATTTTCACAAGAGAATCTTTTAAATCCTCTCCCGATTTGTATTATACCGATGGCTCAACAGAAATTCACATAAAAAGTCACGAGGTATCGGCATTAAATGATACGCTCTTTTCCAATTCAAACTTCAAAGACTTTCCTATACGACTCTCTGACATCAATCCCCAGCAAAAAGATTATAACTGGGGTACGGCAACCCTATACAACTGGAAAGCCTATAATGGTAAACCCGCCACTGGTATCTTGTACAAACCCGAAAACTTCGACCCTAAAAAGAAGTATCCGCTCATTTGTTATTTCTACGAAAAATTATCAGATGGTCTCAATAACTACATCGCCCCGGCGCCTACACCAAGCAGGTTAAACATTTCCTTCTTTGTAAGCAGGGGATACATTGTATTGGCGCCCGACATTGTTTATACAAACGGGCATCCCGGCAACAGCGCTTACGATTACGTCGTTAGTGGGGCAAGAGCATTGGTAAAACAGGGAATGGTAGACAGCAATAGGATCGGCATCCAGGGTCAAAGCTGGGGCGGTTACCAGGTAGCCCATCTTATTACCCGGACGAAACTCTTCAAAGCTGCATGGGCAGGCGCTCCCGTTGCCAATATGACGAGTGCCTATGGCGGTATCCGCTGGGAGAGCGGCCTTAACAGGCAATTCCAGTATGAAAAACAGCAAAGCCGCATTGGTGCCACCCTGTGGGAGAAACCGGAATTATACATCGAAAACTCACCCTTATTTCACTTACCAAAAGTGCAAACGCCATTGGTAATTATGAGCAACGATGCAGATGGTGCTGTACCCTGGTACCAGGGAATTGAACTCTTCACCGCCCTGAGAAGACTGGGTAAACCGGTATGGATGCTCAACTACAACAACGAGGCGCATAACCTGGTGGAAAGAAAGAACCGCAAAGACATACAGATAAGAGAACAACAATTCTTCGACTGGCAATTAAAGGGAGAAAAGCCGGCTAAATGGCTAACGGAAGGTGTACCTGCTACAGAAAAAGGAAAAGATTGGGGGTTGGAGATAGAGTAAAAAAACAGGAGGGGTGGAC
>APMI01046260.1_pt1 | contig 11892 bp, 16 predicted proteins | sample 667938 | NCBI WGS metagenome assembly APMI01 (sample SAMN01084076, study PRJNA167559) | wastewater metagenome | biome: Wastewater | place: Denmark: Ejby Moelle, Odense | collected 2011-11-28 | reverse complement strand
CAAGCCGCTGACGCGAGGTGGCAGCCCGCGCGGCGCGGCGCAAGAACGGTTAGTGGTCGACGCCGACCATCACGCTGTCTGCCTTGATCAGCGCATAGGCGGTGGCGCCCTCCTTGAGGCCGAGCGCCGTGACTGACGCGGTGGTTACCTGGGCCGTGATCTCGATGCCGGGGACAATCTCCAGCGTGACCTCGCTGTTGATGCTGCCGTGGGTGATCTTCCTCACCGTACCCTTGAGCTGATTGCGCGCGCTGACTCTCATGGCGGACTTCCTCCTCTACAAGAACGAAGTCCGATTGTACGTCGGCGCGTGCCTTTGCCCGGCTGACTGCACGACCTGCCACGCCAACCCGGCCACCGCGATGGCGCAACCGCGTCCGGCCCGCATGAATCCGGAGTGCGGCGCGCAAGGATCGGCGAGAACGGCGCGGCGGGCAACAAATCTTCAACGGGAATGGCGTCGGCTGGTGCAGGAGCGCCGAGTATAGGCAGCGCGCCGCCGCCGCAAAATAGGCAACGCAAAGCATAAGTCGCCGTCGACCCGATCGGCTGCGTGATCCGCATCACGGTGCCGTACGGGCATTCCTCAAGCCGACCGTAAATCTGCCGAATCTTCTGGTGGGTCGCGGCGCGTTCCGCGACCCGTCAGTAATCGGACGCAACGCCCTGGCAGGCGAGAGCGGCGGATGCCGTGCCGCCGCGACTGGCGAGTCGAGCGGCAAGACCACAACAACGGAGTTTCGGACCATGCAGAATGAAATCACCTTCCCCGTCATAGGCCGGCTGTTGCTGCCCATACTGCTGATCGTCGGTTCGACAGTGGTCGAGGGCAGGACCAACTCGGCCAATGGCGAAACCCGCTGGAACTGCCAAGTTGGGCGCGACATGGCCATTGCCTGCGAACTGAGTGCGATGCCGGCGGCTACGGCCGGGATCGAGCGCGTGCCCAACGCATTCGACACCGGCCTGGCCACCGCATCGACGGACGCGCGCGCCGGAAGGCTGCCGGCAATCGTCCAAACCCTGCGCGAGCGGCCGGGTGACCTCGCCGGCCTGCAGGTGAAAATTCCGCTTCACACCGACCCGACCGACATGGTGCTGGTGCACGAACTCGCCCAGGCAGTCATGTGCGGTTCGCGCCCCGACTGCCGGGTCGACTTCCCACCGACCGATTTCGATCTGGCCAGACTCTCGGCTGCCGATCTGGTCGACGCCACGGACGCGGCAATGGGGGATTGAACTACGCCGCCGGCCGCGACGGTAGTTCGCGCGGTGGGTGCGGGCACCGCGGTGCACGCTGCGGCTGGAGCGGGTGAAGGGAATCGAACCCTCGTATGCAGCTTGGGAAGCTGCCGTTCTGCCATTGAACTACACCCGCGGCGCGACGGATTTTATCGCATTCCCGCATGGTAGACTTTGCCGATGAACCTGCCGTCGGTCCAGTCGAACCCCGCCATCAATCTCACGCTCAACGGCGAAGCGCAATCGCTTGCCGGACCGCTCACGGTCGCGCAACTGCTGGCTGCGCGCGGCCTGTCCGGCAAGCGGGTGGCAGTCGAGCGCAATGGCGAAATCGTGCCGCGCGGGCTGCACGAGCAAACCCCGCTGGCCGATGGCGATCGTCTGGAAATCGTCGTCGCCGTCGGCGGCGGCTGAATCACCACTGAGAACGCGCCATGAACGATCCCCTGATGATTGCCGGCAAGGCCTACGCGTCGCGCCTGCTGGTCGGCACCGGCAAGTACAAGGATTTCGCCCAGACCCGTGCGGCCGTCGATGCCAGCGGCGCGCAGATCATCACGGTGGCCATCCGTCGCACCAACATCGGCCAGGAACCGGGGCAACCGTCGCTGCTCGACGTGCTGCCGCCGTCGCAGTACACGATCCTGCCCAACACCGCCGGCTGCTACACCGCCGACGACGCAGTGCGCACCCTGCGCCTGGCGCGCGAACTGCTCGACGGCCACCCGCTGGTCAAACTCGAAGTGCTGGGCGACAAGCACACCTTGTTTCCCGACATGCCGGAAACCCTCAAGGCGGCCGGGATCCTGGTCAAGGACGGCTTCGACGTGATGGTCTATTGCGCCGACGACCCGATTCAGGCCATGCGGCTCGAAGAACTCGGCTGTGTTGCGGTGATGCCGCTGGCCAGCCTGATCGGTTCGGGCATGGGCATCCTCAATCCGTGGAATCTCGGGCTGATCATAGAAAACGCCAAGGTGCCGGTGCTGGTCGACGCCGGTGTCGGCACGGCCTCGGACGCGGCGATCGCGATGGAACTGGGCTGCGACGGGGTGCTGATGAATACCGCGATTGCCGGGGCACGCGACCCGGTGTTGATGGCCAGCGCGATGAACAAGGCGGTGCAGGCCGGCCGCGAAGCGTTCCTCGCCGGCCGCATGCCCCGCAGACTCTATTGCGCGACCCCAAGCTCACCCACCGGCGGGATGATCGCTTGATGCAGTGACCTGCCGGCCGGGAATGGTGACTGCGCCCACCAGCTCATTGCGCCGCCGCCCGCAGCGTCGTCCGCCACCACCGCCATGAATCACATCCGCAGTTACGTGCTGCGCCAGGGGCGCGTTTCCGGCGCGCAGGCGCGCTACCGCGACGACATGATGCCGAAGATCGGCATCGACTACGTATCCGGGCTGGTCGATTTCGATGCGGTGTTCGGGCGCCGCGCGCCGCGGCTGCTGGAAATCGGGTTCGGCATGGGCGAGACCACCGCGACCATCGCCCGGTCCATGCCCGATCACGACTTCATTGCGATCGAGGTGCACACGCCCGGCGTAGGCGCCCTGTGCAAGCAGCTTGCCGAGCAGGGCATCGGCAACATCCGCATCGTCCAGCATGATGCGGTCGAAGTCTTGCGCGACATGATTGCCGCCGGCAGCTTGGCCGGCGCACACATCTTCTTTCCCGATCCGTGGCCGAAAAAGCGCCACCACAAGCGTCGCCTGATCCAGCCGCCATTGGTCGAACTGCTTGCTTCGCGGTTGGCGCCCGGCGGCTACCTGCATTGCGCGACCGATATCGAAGAATATGCACAACAGATGGTAGAGGTGATGCAGTTCGCGCCGCTGCTGGAGAACACCGCGGCCAGCCCGGAAGGCTTCGCCACGCGCCCCGCCTATCGTCCGCAAACCAAGTTCGAGGCGCGCGGCCTGCGCCTCGGGCACGGCGTCTGGGATGTGGTGTTCCGGCGCAGACCGGGTCAGTTGCCCGGCGCCGCATCCTGACCTGTACCGTTGCGCCGCGCGACAACCGCCCTTGCTTCCCGTTGCCGGGAATTGCCTCTGCCGCGATTTCCTGTGCGCGGGAAAATCCGCGCGTGGCTACTTTACATGGCAGCTAAGGCACACCGCGCTTCCGGCGTTGGACACTCTTAGAAACGTCGGATTGAACGGGCTGCCCGGACCGCCCGAGGGGACGCCGTGCGGGTCGTGGCAAGACGCGCATTCGACTTCCGCGCCTTCACCCGTGTTGTAGAGCCGTATATCGCCCTTGTCCATTGTCCCGTTTAGGTTCGAGTCAAAGTAAGTGATTGCTCCGCGGGTTCCTGTGGGGGTGCGGAAATCGGTTCCGGGTCCGTTGTTCGTAGGAAAGCGGATTCCCACGGGATGATCGTTGCGCAGATCGGTGCCGATCACGAACGCGGTGAAGTCCGTCGCCCCGGCGGTTATGCCAGGATCGTCGGGATTGCCATTGTTGACGTGGCAACTCAGACAGCCGGTTGCCGATAGGCTCATGTGGCTGGTGGCATCGACGCCGCGATTGTTCCAGGTGTTGAGAAATGCATTGCTGACGGCTGTCTCCTGAGCCTTGTTGTAACGGCCGGAGCCGGGCATGTTGAGGATCGAATCGACCGCGGTCTGGCCATCGTGGCAGGTCAGGCAGGCGATCGAGTTTGCGCCGGGCTGCCCGATTGGCTGCGTCAGGGTCGACGTGCCGAGTTGGCCATAGGTCTGATAGGTCGTCACGCGAACCGTGCGGTTCCACAGCGGAATTTCCGGGGTCGTCGAATTGGCGCCATGCGGCGTGTGGCAGTAGACGCACACCTCTTCGTAGTCATTGCGGAACTGGTCCATCTTCGTTCCGTCCGGACCGCCACCGCCTGGCTGATGCTGGGTCATGTTGTGCCGGGTGTTGGCCACGCTTCCCTGATTCAGGAATTTTGTCGGAAGGTCGCCCTCCGCGAACACCATGCCGCTTGCCACCATAGCCAGATGCAGAACAACGAAAGGAATCGTTTTCATGATTTGATCACCGCGCGGAAGGATCGGCAGTGTCTACGCAATTTCGATGCCAATGTAATCCGCCCGCGGGGGGCGATCTACTGCTCGGCGGCCGGGCGAAGGGCGAGACCTTCCGCCGGGGCAAGCGGGCGGATCACTTCGATCTTGTTGAACAATTGATCGACGACGTAGATCCGCCCGGTTTCGTCGACCGCGACGCCGGCAAGAAGGGCGTATTGTCCCGGGCCATCCTCCAGGCTTGGCTTGCCGATCGCCAGCAGCAGCCTGCCGCCTTCATCGAAGACTTGAAGGTTGTTGAAGCCGGCATCGGAGACGTAAACCTTGCCTTCGCTGTCCACGGCCAGTCCGCGCGGCCGCGAGAACTTGCCCGGCGCGCTGCCGACCTTTCCGATGCTGCGCAGGAAGCGTCCGTTCGGGTCGAACGACTGCACGCGGAAATTCCCGGAGTCGAGAACGTGCAATGTGCCGTCGGGCCCCACTGTGGCCTGCAGCGGCACGTTGAATTGCGCCGGACCGTCGCCGCGGCTGCCGATGGCCCATAGTCGCTGGCCGCCGGCATCGAAGGCAACGACCTTGTGGTTGGCGCTGTCGTTGTGGGCGCGGTCCACCACGTAGATGCGCTGGCCGTCCTTGCTGACGGCGACGCCGGTCGGCCGCTCGAAGTCGCTGGCACCGCCTATCGTGCGAACGTGCAATCCAAGCGGGTCATAGACGAAAACGCGCCGAAGCAGCGCGTCGGCAACAAAGACGTTCATCGAATCGTCGAGCGCCAGGCCGGAAGGCAGCGCCAGGGCGGCAGGCGGGCGGAAACCGAAGCGGAAGAACCGGCGCCGTGCAACGTCGAACACCGCGATGCGTCGTTGGGCGGTGTCCGCGACATAGATGCGCCCCTGCCTAGCGACGACCGCGCCCGGCTTCTCGAATGCCGGGTGGTCGGCAGAATCGTCGCCGGTCAGGCTGCGGCGAATCCGCTCGGCCTCATCCGAGGCCATGACGCTCGATGGCGAACGCAAGGCGGTCTCGTAGATGAAGCGCGGCAGGTCGGGTTCGGCGGGCCAAACGGGTGGGGGCGACCGGCTTGTCGGCGCTTCCCTCTCGGCCAGATTGCTGCAGGACGACACCAGCAGTTGCCCGGTCAGCGCGCAGGCAACAGCCAGAGTCCAGAGCAGTCGTTTCTGTATTCGAAAGGCCGGCATGCCGCGCAAAAACGCATGAAGCATGCCCATGCGCGACGGGTTCAGGCCGGGTCGACTAGAAACATCTGCAGCAGGTCGTTGAGAAAGCGCTGTCCCCTGGCGGTCGGGCGAACGCGAATCCGGTCGGCATCGAGCAGCCCGCGGCTGCGCGCGGCGAGCAGCTGCGGTTCGATCGCCTCGATCGGCAGCCCGGTGCGCTCGGCGAACAGTGGCGTGGCGAAGCGCGCAACGCATTCATCATGAACTCGAACGGCAGGTCATGGCCGCCCAGTTCGCGCGATTCGCTGATCTGCCGTGCGCCGGCGACGCCTTCGATATAGGCGACCGGATGGCGCTCGCGCGCTTCGCGCCAGATGCGGGCCGCGCTCGAAAGCTTGCCATGCGCGCCGGCACCGATGCCCAGGTAATCGCCGAACTGCCAGTAGTTGAGGTTGTGGCGACAGCGCATGCCAGGCCGCGCATAGGCAGAGGTTTCGTAGTGTTCGTAGCCCGCGGCGTCCAGCCGCGCGTCGACCATGTCCTGCATGTCGGCGGCGAGGTCGGCGTCGGGCAGCGCTGGCGGCGCATGCGCGAACGCGGTGTTCGGCTCCAGCGTCAGGTGATAGCAGGACAGGTGCGCCGTGCTGAACGCCAGCAGGGTGTCGACATCCCGCGCGGCGTCGGCGAACGTCTGCTGCGGCAGCGCGTACATGAGGTCGAGATTGACGTTGTCGAAATGGCGCAGCGCCAGTTCGATCGCGGCGCGCGCCTCGTTCGCATCGTGGATGCGCCCCAGTGCGCGCAGTTTGGCATCGTCGAAACTCTGGATGCCGAGCGACAGACGGTTGATGCCGGCGGCGCGAAACGCCGCGAAGCGCGTCGCCTCCGCGGTGCCCGGATTGGCTTCGAGCGTGATCTCGGCGCCGGGTAGCAGCGTCACGCGGGTGCGGACCGCGGTCAGCAACTGGTCAAGCGCCGCGGCCGACATCAGGCTCGGCGTGCCGCCGCCGATGAACACGCTGCAAACCCGCCGTCCCCAGATCGACGGCAGCGCGCTCTCGAGATCGGCGATCAGCGCCGCCACATAGGCGGCTTCCGGAATGGGCAGGCGCGCCTCGTGCGAGTTGAAGTCGCAGTACGGACATTTCTTCACGCACCACGGCCAATGCACGTAGAGCGCCAGCGGCGGCGAGGCGGACAACTGCGGGCGCAATGCGTCACCGGGCGCAAGCGCTGCCACCGGGCGCAGCGCAAACGTGCGCCGCTCGCTCATCGGTTCATCGGAAGAGGTCGCCTTCCTGCAGCCGGGCGGCCAGTTTGCCAAAGGCGATCGCGCGGTGCGACAGCACGTTCTTCATCTGGGCCGGAATCTCGGCCGCCGACTGGCCGAGTTGCGCAACGTAGAACAGTGGATCGTAGCCGAATCCGCCATCGCCGCGTGGTGCCGAGAGGATTTCGCCATGCCATTCGCCTTCGGCGATCACCGGCTGCGGATCCTTGGCGGTGCGTAGCAGCACCAGCACGCAGACATAATGCGCGCGACGGTCCGCTTCCTTGGCCAGGTTCTCCAGCAGCCGCGCGTTGTTGCGCAGGTCGTCCTTGGGCAGGCCCGAAAACAGTTGGTCGTAGAGCGCCGACTGGACGCCGGGCATGCCGCCGAGCGCCTGCACGCACAGCCCCGAATCGTCGGCCAGCGCCGGCAGGCCGGTCAGTTGCGCCGCATGGCGCGCCTTGGCCAGCGCATTCTCGATGAAGGTGACATGCGGTTCGGCTGCCTCGGGCACGTTGAACGCCGACTGCGGCACGACCTCGATGTCATAAGCTGTGAACAGGCCGGCGAACTCGCGCAGCTTGCCCGGATTGTTGCTGGCAAGCACCAGTTGGCGTTGCGCGTTCATGCGGCGAGGGCTGCCCGTTGCCGGGCCACCAGCTCGGCGATGCCGAGTTCGGCCAGGCCAAGCAGGGCATCGAGTTCGCCGCGGGAGAACGGCGCACCCTCGGCAGTGCCCTGCACCTCGATGAAACCGCCGCTGCCGGTCATCACCACGTTCATGTCGGTATCGCAGGTGGAGTCTTCGGCGTAATCGAGGTCGAGAACCGGCGAACCCTCGAACATGCCGACCGAGACCGCGGCAACCATGTCCTTGAGCGGGTTCTGTTTCAGCACGCCCTCCTTGAGCAGCTTGCCCACCGCATCGGCGACCGCGACGCAGGCGCCCGTGATCGATGCGGTGCGGGTGCCGCCGTCCGCCTGCAGCACGTCGCAATCGATGGTGAGCTGTCGTTCGCCGAGCAGGCTCAGATCGATTACCGCGCGCAGGCTGCGGCCGATCAGGCGCTGGATCTCCTGGGTGCGGCCGCTCTGCTTGCCCTTGGCCGCCTCGCGCGCGCTGCGGGTGTGGGTGGAGCGCGGCAGCATGCCGTACTCGGCGGTCAGCCAGCCCCGGCCCTTGCCGCGCAGGAAAGGCGGCACGCCGGTCTCGATGCTGGCGGTGCACAGGACGCGGGTGTCGCCGAATCCGATCAGCACCGAGCCTTCGGCATGCCGGGTGTAACTTCGTTCGATGGTGATGCTGCGCAATTGCCGGTCGCTGCGTCCGGAGGGTCTCATGGCTTGGTGGGCACCTTATTTCGAGTACTTCTTGATGGCCGAATTGATTTCGCTGATCGCCCGTTCGATCTCTTCGTCGGACAGATCGCTCGCCGAGGCGGGCAGCCGGCTCTTGAGCAGGCCTTCCATCTGGGTGGTGAAGTGATCGAGTGCGAGGGTCTGGGTCGATATCACCTGCGGCGCATCGCCGTCTTCCCAGGCCATCGCCACCAGTGAAAGGTTGTCGCAATGCGCGCCGCCGGCCTGTTCCGCGACCTCCATCAACTGCGGTACGGCCAGTGCAAGGTTGGTGCCCGAAAGGCTGCGCGCGATGCGTTCGCCGTCGAGCGGACCCCACAGGCCGTCGGTGCATAGCAGGATGACGTCGCCCGCGGCGAGCGGGGTCTTGCGCGAGAAGTCGATCTGCGGCGACGTGTGGCCGCCGAGGCTGCTGAAGATCTTGTTGCGGTTCGGATGCACCATCGCCTCTTCAGCCGAGATCATCCCTTCGTCGAGCAGCATCTGCACGCGCGAGTGGTCGCGCGTGCGCAGCGCTACCTGGCCCCGCGGCGCAGCAGGTACAGGCGCGAATCGCCGGCATGCGCCCAGTAGGCAACGCCGTCCTGCACCACGCAGGCGACGCAGGTGGTGCGCGGCGCTTCGGGCAAGTCGCGGTCGAACGAGTAGTCGACGATCGCATGGTGGGCGTTGGTCAGGCCGCGCGACAGGAACAGGAACGGGTCGGGCAGAGACGTCTTGGCTTCGCGCTGGAAGTTTTCCGTCAGGTACTGGACGGCGATCTGCGCCGCCACTTCGCCATGCAGGTGTCCGCCCATGCCGTCGGCCACCACCATCAGCAAGGCGTCGCGCGAGTAGCAATAGGCGATGCGATCCTGGTTGTAGCGGCGCTGGCCCTGGCGCGTATCCTGGAAGATCGAGAATTTCATCGTCTTACCAGATCGGCTTGTTGAGCTTGGTGCGCAGGTTGCTCAGCAGCGACGGTTGGCGCCGCTTGTGCCTTTGCGCAAGCTGCCTTTGCAGCGCGAACACGCTTTGCGGGCGCGACAGCGGATCGAGTTGCAGGCAACAGTCGATGGTTTCCAGCAACTGCACCGAATAGCCTTCCTTCCAGCGCTTGATCGCGGGCACCATTTCATCGCGCTCGGCGCGCTTTTCGGCCGGTGGCGGCGCGCTGCCCGCAAGCGCGGCGTACATCGAGGCGCCGATGCTGTAGATGTCGCTCCACGGGCCGAGTTGGTCGCGCGAGCGAAACTGTTCGGGCGCCGCAAATCCCGGTGTATACATCGGCTTCAACATCGGCTGGTCCGAGGCGAGGGTCTGCCGCGCGGCACCGAAGTCGATCAGCAGCGGACTGCCGTCGATGCGCAGGTAGATGTTGGATGGCTTGATATCGAGATGCAGCAGCTTGTGCGTATGCACCTCGCGCAAGCCGTTGAGCAGCCGCGCGAAAACACCGCGGATGAAGCTTTCGCGGATCTGGCCCTTGTTGCGGTGAATGAAATCGTGCAGGGTGCGGCCGCGTTCATACTGCATGACCATGTAGACGGTCTCGTTGGCGCGGAAAAAGTTGAGCACGCGCACCACATTGGGGTGCTGCAGCTTGGCCAGCGCGCGCCCCTCCTCGAAAAAGCAGCGCATGCCGTAGCGGAAGGCGGGCAGGTTTTCGTCCGAAATCTGCGGCACGATTTCGCCCTCCTTGCGCAGCGCCAGAGAGTTCGGCAGGTACTCCTTGATCGCGACCGGATTGCCCTGTTCGTCGGCGGCCAGATAGACGATGGAAAAACCGCCGAGCGAAAGCTGGCGCTCGATGATGTATTCGTCAAGTTGATAGCCCGTCGGCAGCGGCTGATTCGATTGATTGACCATTACAGGCTATGATTGTCTCTTGTGTGAATTCTCAAGCTTTGCCCGGACGCTGTAAAGCCGCGGCGAGGCCAGACTGGTCGATCCCATGAGTGTCCTGAGCATGACAGGCTTCGCCTCCCAGGCGCGCGACCTGGGAAGGCTGACCCTGAATCTCGAACTGCGCAGTGTCAATTCGCGCTATCTCGATGTTGCGTTTCGCATCGCAGACGATCTTCGGCTGGCCGAACCGCAACTGCGCGAAGCGATCGGCGGCCGTATTGCGCGCGGCAAGGTCGAATGCCGGTTGTCGTTCGCGCGCAACGACAGTGTCGCACGCGAACTGGCGTTGAATCCGGAGCTTCTGGCGCAACTGCAAAGCCTGCAAGGCGCGGTGCATCGACGGTTTCCCGATGCGGCACCCCTGTCGGTGGCCGAACTGCTGCGCTGGCCCGGCATCCTCGCCGACGATACCCTGACCTTCGAGCAGTTGCAGCCGGAGATTGCCGCGCTTGTCGTCGGGGCGCTCGACGAACTGGTCGCCACGCGTCGGCGCGAGGGCGAAAAGCTTGCGAGCATGATCATGGAGCGCATCACAAGGATGCGCGAACTGGTGGCGCAGGCACAGCCCAAGCTGCCGCAGATCGTCGCCGACTACCAGGAGAAAATTGCCAGCCGCTTGCGCGAGGCCGCCGCGACCCTCGACGAAGAGCGCATTCGCCAGGAGATCGCGGTTTTTTCCGCCCGCATCGACGTGGCCGAAGAACTGTCGCGACTGACCGCCCACATCGACGAGGTGGCGCGGGTGCTCAAACAGGGCGGCGCGGTCGGCAAGCGGCTCGATTTCCTGATGCAGGAACTGAATCGCGAAGCCAACACCCTGGCATCCAAATCGGTATCGACCGATCTGACCGGCATCGCCGTCGAATTGAAGATTCTGATCGAACAAATGCGCGAGCAAGTGCAGAATATCGAATGAGCGTTGAAGGGACTGCATTCCACGCCCTGACTCTTCGCCCCTCACGCCGCGCCCCTCACGCCTCACGGGGTTTCAACATGAAAGGCTGCCTGTTCATCATTGCCGCGCCTTCCGGCGCCGGCAAAACCACGCTGGTTCGGGAACTGCTGGCGCGCGATCCTGCCCTGAAGCTCTCCGTCTCCTACACGACGCGGGCGGCCCGGCCGGGCGAGCGCGACGGAGTCGATTACCACTTCGTCGAGCGTCAGCGCTTCCTGGCGCTACGCGAGGCCGGCGAGTTCCTCGAATCGGCCGAAGTGCACGGCAACCTTTACGCCACCTCGCGGGTATGGCTTGAGGGCGAAATGGCCGCCGGGCGCGACATCGTGCTGGAGATCGACTGGCAAGGCGCGCGCCAGGTGCGGCTTGCATTTCGCGAGGCGGTCGGCATGTTCATCCTGCCGCCGTCGATCGAGGTGCTGGAACAGCGGCTGGTCGGCCGCGGCCAGGACTCGACGGAAGTCATCGCGCGCCGTCTGGCCAACGCCAGGGGCGAAATGCATCATGTGAGCGAGTTTGATTATGTTATAATTAACAAAGAGTTGCGAAACGCCGCCGACGAGCTTGAAGCGGTCGTCAAGGCGGCCCGGCTGCGCCTTTCGGTGCAGCGAGCACATCACCCGCAACTATTCTTCCAATTGACCCAAAGCGACGACGAGGATTGACCATGGCACGCGTAACCGTTGAAGACTGCATCAAGCGCATCCCCAACCGGTTCCAGTTGACACTGGCGGCCACCTATCGCGCGCGCCAACTGTCGGCCGGCAGCACGCCGCAGGTCGATGCCGACCGCGACAAGCCCACGGTCGTCGCCCTGCGCGAAATTGCCGCGGGCAAGGTCGGGCTCGAAGTGCTCAACCGCGGCGGCGCCTGAGGCCGACGCGAACGGGGAAGGCGTGGAAGCCGCGTCAAAGATCCCCGAAACCGGCGGGTTGCCCCACCCGCCGAGCAGCACCCCTGTATCCGCCCATTTCGAGCGCTTCCCCC
>APMI01093644.1_pt1 | contig 11894 bp, 10 predicted proteins | sample 667938 | NCBI WGS metagenome assembly APMI01 (sample SAMN01084076, study PRJNA167559) | wastewater metagenome | biome: Wastewater | place: Denmark: Ejby Moelle, Odense | collected 2011-11-28 | reverse complement strand
CTCCATGACAAACAAAGGACTACTGGAATTGAAAGACCTGTTGTGGAAAGTATTGAATGAAGAAGTGAAGTAGTTCTTCACGGGAAAGGGGCAGGAATACCCGCCTCACGGTATTGCAATCTTAAATGAGAATGCTATTTTAGCTTTACTCACTATGGCATTACTGAACCGGACCAAACAATTGCTGAACCATAAAGATGTGTTGCTGGCATCTACCTGGCGCTATATGGTGCAGGCTATCTGGCTGTTCTTTCCGCCTATTCTTTTTTTAGTACTGGCACATTTTTGCTTCTGGCATGTTACCCAGGGAAAAGACCTGATGATCATAGCCCTGGAGGATAAAGGTCATCTTGTATCCCCTGTATTTTTCTGTTTCATTCTGTCGCTCATCTTCTGGGTCATTGTTACCTGGTACAGCACCCGCATTGTAGCAAGGGCTAAAGATTTCCAGGACCCGGACAAACATGAAATCTGGAAAATATTCCTGGTGCAAACACCCAGGGTGCTTGCTTTTACCTGCATCACTGTCATCTTACTCGCTTTTTTACAATTAGAAAATTCTCCTTACCCGGAATGGCCCACCTGGCTATGTTATGTTTTACTGGCCCTGAGTTATGCCTGGTATTATGGCATCTATTATTTCTGGGAATGGTTCCTGACCCAGCGGAATATGCCGAAAAAGAAATGGCTTTTCTTCCTGCGAAGCACCAGGTTCACGGCCTATGCCATACTGGGTGCATCTATTTTGTCAGTTGTCTTTATCAAGACTTTCTGGACGCTGATCATCTTCCTGCTCAGCCTGCAGGTGGGGTTAGTATTATTATTAATTCTCCGGAGAGAAATTGATACGGCCAACCAGCTCGAAGAAGTCGGTGAATCGGAAGAAAAACCGCTTGTTTCATCCAGGTCGGGTGTCTGGAAAAAACTGAAATATATTATCAGCCACAAAGAAGACCGCCAGTATTTTAAGCTCTTTCAGTGGGTCAGTTTTTTTGCTGTAACCGTATATATCATTACCATTAATTCTCTGGAAATTTCTATCCTCATCGGCAGTTTCCCGTTCTTATTATTAGCTTTTGGGGTTTTACTGGGCATCGGCAATATCATCGCCACTTTTTCAGTACTGGCCCGTTTTAATTTTCACCTGCTCTTTTTTATATTCTCGTTATTGCTTGGCAAATTTGTTGATCCTCATTTCACAGAACTAACCACTAAAAAGCAAACAAATATCCGGTTCAGCGAAAGGCAAACACTGAAAGAGTATTTCGCAAACTGGGTAAACTATCCGGCAAGAAAAAAAATCCTTGATGATTCCACTATAAAAAGATACCCTGTTTATTTTGTGATTGCTAACGGTGGCGCTTCCCGTTCGGGATACTGGGTGGCTTCTATCTTATCGAAGCTGCAGGATACCACGAGGGGAAAATTTGCCGATCATCTCTTTTGTTTATCCGGTGCTTCCGGCGGAAGTGTGGGTAATGCCACTTTTTTCAACCTGCTTCGCAATAAAGAACAGCTTACTGCAAAAGATACATCACAACATCGTTACTGGAAAGCTGCCACCCGCTACCTGAAGTCGGATTTTTTAAGCTACACCCTCAGCCGTTTGCTGGGCCGTGACATCTTCCGGCATACAGTCCCTGCTTTCAGGAAATATACCCGTGACCGTGCCGAAGCATTAGCCTGTTCACTGGAAAAAGCTCCCGGCAGGGATTGCTTTTTATACAACAGTTTTGCTGACCCCTTCTCTTCCTTTATGACCCAAAAGGGCAATACCAATTATTCCCTGCCGGTACTTTGTGTAAACACCACCCGTATGCAGGATGGAAGCCCCGGGGTGATCAGCAATATCAGTATCAAAGAAAACTACTTTAATAAACGGGTGGATGTACTGAGCTTACTGAAGGATAAAGGTGCGGCAGATGACGAGGATATGAAACTGAGCACTGCGGTGGTGCTGGGCGCCAGTTTCCCCTACCTGAGTCCGGCCGGTCGTATTGATAACAAACCCTGCGACAGTTGCGAAACCGAATCCCATTATTTTGTGGATGGCGGGTATTTTGACAATTCCGGAGCCGGTGTCGTGAATGCAATGCTGATCGCCATGAACGATATGCTGAAAACTGATTCAGTACTGAAAAAATATGCCGGCAAACTGGAGTTTTTTGTGTTGCACATCACCAACAATGATGTAAAAAACAGCAAACTCAGCCGTATTAATCCATTCACCAACGACCTGCTCTCACCTGCACAAACTATCCTGGGTTCTTATGGCACCCAAACCCTGGTGAATGACCAGCGCCTGAAAAATTTTCTTTCTTCCATCAACCAGAACGACACCACTCATTACATCAATATTGACTTATACAGCGGGGAATACAACCGTAAATTCTCGATGAACTGGGTGATCTCGGATTTCCAGCGGGGATTGATGAATGATAAACTACTGAACAATAAAAATTTCGCCCGGGAGTGTGAGAAGATGATACAATGGAAATACTGACCGTTATGCAACAACATTGTTTTTTCTGCAACCAAACCAATGAACCGGTTCATGTACACGGTCACTACCAGTGCCCGGTTTGCCATACTAATATTCTTCCCTGCTGTGATGCTGATAATTGTGAAACAAACCAGTTGTTGCAGGCTACCACTCCTTTAATGGAATCCATCAAAAGGCCGGAGCAAAAACCTCAGCAGCCTTCAAAAAAGAACATTTGACGAATCTCATACCGGCCTCCGCCCAATTTTCAGTAGGTTTGCTCACTAAATTTTTCAGTTATGAAGAAGTTATTCCTGACGATTGTACTATCTGTATCACTGTTCTTAAAATCCTTCGCTGATGAAGGCATGTGGCTGCCCTTATTATTGGGCCAGCAGGTGTATAATGATATGGTTAAAAAAGGATTGAAACTAACTAAAGACCAGTTATACAATATCAATAAAGCCTCGCTGAAAGATGCCATCATCATTTTTGGCGGCGGCTGCACCGGAGAGATCGTGAGTGCCGAAGGTTTGATCTTTACCAATCACCACTGTGGTTATGATGCAATCGCTAATGCCAGTTCTGTTGATCATAACTACCTGCAAAATGGTTTTTATGCAAAAAATAAAGGAGAAGAAATCCCCACCTCCCTTTCTGTTCAGTTCCTGCTGCGCATTGATGATGTAACGGCGCTTGTGCTCGACTCCTTAAAAGGATTGAGTGGTGCGGAAAGAGTGCAACGGCAGGCGGCAATACTTGCCAATATCAATAAAAGAATGAGTGATGCCACACAGAATATCGAAACCCGGGTAAGTGCCTTATTCAAAGGAAACCAGTTCCTCGCATTTGTATACCAGCGTTATACCGATATACGTTTGGTCGGCACACCGCCTGAAAGTGTGGGCAAATTTGGTGGTGATACTGACAACTGGGAATGGCCCCGTCATACCGGTGACTTTTCTGTGTTCCGTGTATATGCTGATCCGGAAGGCAAACCTGCCAGATATGCTGAAGCAAACAAACCACTGAAACCAAAATGGTATTTACCTGTTTCCATAAAGCCATTAAAAGATGGTGATTTTGCCATGATCTGGGGTTATCCCGGCGGTACCAACCGTTATGAAAGTTCTTATGGTATTAAACTGGCCACCGATATTAATAACCCGACATTGGTGAAGCTGCGTGATATGCGGCGGAAATGAAAAAAGACCCGGCTATCAAATTGCAATTAGCTTCTTCCTATGCCGGTATTGCCAACTACTGGAAATTCTATGACGGGGAAACAAAGCAACTGCTGAAATACGACGTGCTCGGTCAAAAGAAAAAAGCAGAAGAAAAATTCAACGCCTGGGCCAAGGGAAAACCAGAATATGAAAACATTTTCGCTGATTGGGGCAAAGCTTATGAAGCCTGGATACCCTTTGCCAAACACCGCCAGTATATCAATGAAGGCATCTTTGGTTCGCCCCTGATCGGTTTTGCTTCTTCACTGATTCAATTAGAAACAGCCCTGGTTAAAACCGGCTCTACACAGGCCGATATTAAAAAAGCTGCCGAAGCGGCCAACCAGCAACGTAAGAATTTCCTGGCCGGCGAAAATAAATTATCCGATGAACATATTGTTGCTGCGGTAACCCGTATGTTCTATGAAGATGTGGACAAAGAACAGCACCCGGTTGGTTTTTATGGCAACCTGAAAAATACCTATGGCCCGCTGAACGATGATGCTACCTATAAAAAATATGCAGCCGATATGTTCAGCAAGACCATCATCTTTGACGATGCCCGCTGGAGCGCTTTTATTGCTAATCCTGATGCCAATACATTACAGGCTGATCCTGCTTTTGGCTTTGCCAGTACCTTCTACACAAACTACAGTTCCAAATACCTGCCCAAATTCCAGCAGTTCACTGCAAAAAATGCAGAGTTTGGAAGAATCTACCTGAAAGGCATTATGGAAATGGACCCGGTAAAAGCGAAAATGATGTATCCGGATGCCACTTTTACCATGCGGGTCAGCTATGGCAATGTAAAATCATACCGCCCGAGAGATGCTGTGTTCTATGATTATGTAACCACCTCCAAAGGTTTGCTGGAAAAATACAAACCGGGTGATTATGAATTCGACCTCCCGGCCAACCAGATCGAACTGCTGAAGAAAAAAGATTTTGGGCAGTATATGGACCCCACCCGCAAAGACCTGGTGATCGGTTTCATCACCACTAATGATATCACAGGTGGTAACTCCGGCTCTCCTGTGATCAATAACAAAGGAGAGCTGATCGGTCTGGCTTTTGATGGTAACTACGAAGCCCTGAGCCATAAACTGGCTTTTGACAAAGACCTGAACCGCACCATCTGCGTGGATATCCGCTATGTGCTCTGGTGTATTGATAAACTCGGTGGCGGCAGCAATATCATCAAAGAATTAAAACTGATGAAATAAGTATTCAATAAAATATTTACAAAGCGATGGTGAATTTCGCCATCGCTTTTTTATTGATACCCGGTTCATCGCTGCCACTGAATCACAGAGACACAGAAATTAATATTCAGTGTTTCAGTGACAGGGTGGCATGGTGCAGCAAATACAGTATATTCTCCTATGCTGATATCAAATAAAAAGATAAATTCGTTTTATAAACCACTCCATTGAACTGCTGCAGGCCACTTATTTTTCTTTTCCTTACTCTCTTTTCCGGATCAGCATTGCTGGCACAAACACCCCTGTTCAGTATTGCCACGGATATAAACCTGCAACGGAATTTTAAAAAGGGACAGCAATACTGGGCCATCGGGCATACCATACAGGGACAGTTTAGTTTTACGCCCAAAGACGGCATTTATGTATGGGCCTCTTATTATTCCGATGGGAAATTCAGCGACGATCTTACGGCCACAGCAAAACTTCCATCCACTGTTCCGCAACAGGAGCCTTACCGGAATGATGCACAAATGCGGTTTAAACAAATATCCACCGGCTGGAAAAAATACCTGAAAGGAAGTTTTACCGCCGAAGAAGGGTTTAATATCTATGGCTATGCCGGTTTCGGGCTGGTGCTGGGCCGGGTCATCAATACGCATTCAGTAAGTATTGATACTTCCCTCTACCTTGTACCGGTAAAAAGTGGTGAGGCCAATTTCAAACGGCTGACAGTAGATCTCGGGCTGGGCTGGGAAGTACCTATTGGCGGCAGCATCTATTTATATGCAGAAGGAAGAACCTGGATACCTTCCAGCAGTTATCCCAGTAACTATCTTTTTATCAACAGGAATGCCCCGATGATGGGAATGCTGAATGCCGGCATCCGGATATTATTTGATTAGGTATTGAAATTATCTCCCCTTTATTCCTCTTTTGTTTATGCTTATTTTTGATGGCTATGAGTAAGCATTTATCTATCCGCCGGGTTGAGTTGTACAAACTATCCATCCCCTTAATTGAACCCTTTATCACCTCACTCGGAAGAGATGACAGTGCAGAAAATGTACTGGTAAAAATCATCACGAAGGAAGGCATCATTGGCTTTGGTGAATGCAGCCCCTATATGCCCATCAATGGCGAAAGTGTGGACACCTGTTTTATCGTGGGACAATATTTTGCACAGGCACTGAAAGGAAAAGACCCGCTGGATATTGAAGCCTGCATCCGGTTGATGGATTCTATTATCTATGCCAACGGCAGTATCAAAAGCGCCTTTGATATGGCCCTCTATGATATTGCTGCGCAATATGCCGCCATGCCGCTCTGGCAATTCATTGGCGGCAGTAATGATAAAGTAATCGTAACCGATTATACCGTGAGTGTGGGTGATATTGATAAGATGGTGGCCGATGCACTGAAGATACAGGCACAGGGTTACCCCGCTATCAAAGTAAAGCTCGGTAAGAACGGGAAAACCGACGTGGAAAGAATGCGGGCTATCCGTGCAGCCGTTGGACCAGAGATACCGTTACGTATTGATGCCAACCAGGGCTGGACGGTGGACGAAGCCATTACCACCCTGCAGGCATTAGCTCCCTTTGATATACAGCACTGCGAAGAACCCATACCCCGCTGGGATTTTATGCGCCTGCCCGAAGTAAAACAGGCAAGCCCCATTGCGATTATGGCGGAGGAATGTTGCGGTGATGATCATGATGCAGCAAGACTGATTGCCATTGATGCCTGCAGTTATTTTAATATCAAGCTGGGCAAATCCGGTGGTATTTATAAAGGCTTAAAAATGGTGCGGATGGCCGAAGCAGCCGGTTTGCATTTACAGGTAGGCGCCATGGTCGAATCCCGGCTGGCGATGACCGCTTTTGCGCATTTTGCTTTATGCAGCCCCGCGATTGTCCATTTTGATTTTGACACGGCCCTGATGCTGCAGGAAGACCCGGTAACCGGAGGTATTGTGTATGAAAAGAATGGCGTGGTGAAAGTGCCGGATACAAATGGATTGGGGGCAACCATTGAAGAAAACTGGCTGATGAAAATGGAGAAAGTGGTTATATAAATTCTCCTTATCCAGTTGGGTTTGCGAAAGTTTTGGTTGTATTTGCGCTACCCCTGCCCAGTAGCTTTTTTTTACTAAATATTTCAGAAAGAAGGTTTTAAAAATATTGTCAGGCCCTTTTGAGTAGCGTATATTAGCGAAAATACACACGTTATGTGCTATTTCAGAAAGACTCTTTTCCATGAAAAATATTGTAAGAATTGTCTTTAAGCAAACCAAGCCTGAAAAGGCAAAGCTGTCTTATCAGATTATAGAGCGAGTTGAATTAACAGATCTGAATTTTGACTATAAACTAATTTATAATTGGGTAGTATGGAATTTCGTAGAAATCTTTCTGATGAAAATAACACAAGGAAAAGCGCCACTTAGAATTAGCCATCAGATTCTCATAAATATTTTCTGGAATGCAGACATGAAGCTTTGTTTAACGCAAAAGAAAGTAAATAGAAATATTTATATCGGGGACGGAATACATTACATGTTCCCTTTAAATGGTAAGGAATATGTGTTATTCCCTTGTGAGTCAGGTTCAAGTTTATATAAAAAGGAACTAGGAACTGACCCAATCAACAAAGATGCGCTATTTAACACAGTAGAACATAATAATAAAGGAATTCAGAAATACGGCTCGCCAATTATCTACACTGGAATGACGAATTGACTATAGAATTATTCAAAACAGCACATAACATCGGGTTTTATGCAAGGTTGGGCATGACCAGCAAACATCAGCTAATTGTGTCTCGTCCTGAAATAGGTTGACTCCTAAAAAGTGGATAAGTCAACTAAAAACAGGATATAAAATGACTTAACTTATACGTCCAAACAAAACAGGAAATCTATGGCCAAATCCGCATCTGAATTTGTAAAAGAAGCTAAGCAACAGATTCAAAACCTTACTCCGGCTGAAGTTTCGGAAGAATTATCAACGGGTGATGTTGTCTTAATTGACATCCGGGAAAGTGAAGAGCTAAAACAGAATGGCAAAATCGCCAATTCAATTCATGCATCGAGGGGCATGCTTGAATTCTACGCCGATCCGGCACTTCCCTACCATAAACCTGAATTTGAAAAAACAAAAAGAATAATCCTTCATTGTGCATCTGGCGGCCGTTCCGCCCTGGCTGCATTAACACTTCAACAAATGGGCTATGAAAATGTCGCTCATCTTGACGGTGGAATAAAAGCCTGGAAAGACGCGGGATTGCCAACAGAATAATCCAGGACCAGTTGGTTCCTGGTTACTAAATACAAATTCAGCCAACAGGGATTTTTCACAAGGCAGACCGACGGAATTCTATTTCCCAGCCTGCATAAAGCCCTGCTTGTAAGCTATTTGCTAACATCACTTATAACTAGTATGGGATTTTTCGACAAATTATTTAAAGGCAAGAAAAAGGTTGATTTCCCACCTACACCGAAATGGCAACCAAATTTGCCAATTGACATAAACATGATTTATGAAAAAGCAAAATACTATACAGGTAACAAACTACAATTCGCCATTTTCCAAAATGGTACTGTAACATTTTTCTCAGACAGGGTTAACAATATAGAAAATAGTGCTAAGTCTTCCCTTGACAAGATTTACAACTTCCATCCCGACTTCAAACCGTTAACAATGGATGATGGAAATTATCTTATTGAGTATAGTCAACCTGCTTTTACAATAGTATTTAAGGAGGAAATAGAAACCCATTGGAATTATATTGAACAAAATCACCAAGACGGAATTTGTAGGGCAGAGGTTTTAATTAATGCACAGGGACAACATAATGTTTTTGATAGGATAGGAAAAATCTGTCTATTTGGAAGGGCGAAAATGTTTATGGACGCACAGGCACCAAAAGTTGTAAGAACATTTAATCCCATTAAACAATAAAACAGCAATAAACATAAACTGTGTAAAAAGTTAACCCTTATTAATCCAGGCATATAATCTGCAATGGGCAACCGACTCCCAGGCCATACAAAAAATAATCAGGGCAGCATTAGTTGATCTCCCGGTTTCCATCGAACATATCGGCTGCCCGGCTTAGCCGCCAAGCCCATCATTGATATTGATATCGTAATACAGGAGCAAACAGCATTCGATACAATAAATAACTGCTTAACAATTATTGGTTACAATCATCACCGTAACCAGAACATCCCCGGCTAGGAAGTTTTTAAAAGAGCTGCCGCTACGGCTGTACAGGAAGTATTGGATAGGGTTGCTCATCACCTCTATGTTTGCCCGGCCGGGAAGTGAAGAGCTGCAACGGCATCTCCGGTTCAGGGATTACCTGCGTACATATAAAGCTGCCCGGATACACTATCAACAACTGAAATATGCTATAGCGGAAGAAACCGGCGAGAGCCGCAAATGATATACGGCCTTAAAAGAAGTAAAAGCAAGAGCATTCATCAACAGCATACTGGAAAAAGCAGAACGGTAAAAACCGGGAGCCGTTTTGGAAAACGGCTCCCGGTCAACAGGCCGCTAAAGCATATAATAAAGCGGCTTTTGTGGTACGGCATTATCGGCAACCATTTCTTTACTATTATTTTCTTCCCGGCTATATTTTGTTTTATACAATTTGGCCCCGACCGAAAGCGGTTCTGCATCAGCAACGACGGCCACAGTTAGTTTGCCTTTGTTATACAGGTCAGTACCATACAGCTGTTCCAGGTTCTTTTCGATAGTTTGGGCAATAGTTGTCATCGGCGTATCCGTAGGTTTATTTTCAAATGGGTCCTGCAGGTGGATTGCCATTTTTTCTATTAGTAAAAAGCTGGCAGAGATGGCTACCACCAGCGGCACTTCAAATAACCCAAAATATTCTATGACGCCAAAAGGCAGCAATGCTATAAATAACATCATAGACATGTGAATGTATAAACTATAGGTACTTGGAAATACCGTATTCTTAATCCGCTCACATTTACCCATAGCATCACAAAGGCGGGATATAGTTCTGTCCAGTTCTACTTGCTGAAAACGGTTGATCCAGCCTTCTTCCAGCGCCAGCTGAAGATCTCTCCCCATCAGATCAATCAACGCTGCAGGCACATTATCCATTTGCCGCACATAGTCCAGTTCTCTTTTATCAAGGTATTTATCCAGGCCTTTCAAAACATTTTGCCTGCGCAAATGCCTTCCGAGGCTGTAGGTCCATGCTATCTGCCGCCTGATCATCCGCTGCCGGAAATTCTCCAGTTCTTCCTTGCCGCTTTCCATCGGTGTAAATGAAGTTACCTGCCGGGCCAGTGTCCTTGAATCATTTACAATAGCACCCCAGATATGACGGGCTTCCCACCAGCGGTCATAAGCCTGGTTACTTCTGAAGCCCAGCAATAATGAAATTACCGTACCTAATATCATCGGTACCGAAATAGGAATGGATATCCGGGTAAGATGATATTCCTGGTAGAGTATAGAAACAAGAATGGCATACAGGGTAATAATAATGATCTCTGTTTTGATCTTTCCGAAAACATATTTAAAAGGAATATTCTTCTGTAATAACATAGTGATACTTTTTTTTAAATGACAATTACTTCCTCTGCAACAACAGTTGATTTTTTGTGAGTAACAGCCATGTACTGATTCAATAGGCTCCTGCTCTTGCATTAACAAGTTCCGGCGCTGTTTTCCGTATTGTTATGTTACTGAAAACGGGCTCTTTTTTCCGGGCGATTTCTTTAATAAGAGGTAAGCCGCATTTCGCAAACAGGTTCACCGGGTTTACACTTTGTTTATGCGCTTTTGCAAACACATAGTGCTCCGGGCAGAAGATCATATCTACGTCATTAGCCTCTGCAAAATTCCTGAACATGGCCCTTGTATCCCCGTTCATGCAGCGCACAATTATTTTACTGATGCGTTGCGGATGATCATCTTTCAGTTGTTTGCAAGCCATTCGGAATGTTTCCGTCATCAGTTCTGCTGATGGATCTCTGTAGCCCGGGCGTAATAACTCGAAAGGGAAATCAGTTTGTTCAAAAGCATGAAAGAGGATGATTGTCACTTTCATATCCGTGGTGCAGTTAAGCGCCTGCTCAGCCAGTTTCAAAGAAGTTGAGCTAAAGTCGGTAGGTACTAAAATGTTTGCCATATTTATTTGATTTTAAATAAAATCAAAATTGATGTCGCAACATTAGAGACTCCTAAAGACGGGAAAAATATTCTCTTAGAGCCGGATTAGAAATAAATAAGAGTATTAGAACGATCTAATGTACCTGTCATTTTTCAGTCAAACAGTTTAACAAAGAGGTAAAACGATTTTAACAGTAGTTCCCACATTTACTGCTGAACTTACTTCAATAGCGCCTTTATGCAGCCGGATGATATTATTTGATAACGGCATGCCAATACCATAACCTTCATATTGCGTTGTGTTTGAGGCCCTGAAAAAAGGGTTGTAAATATATTTCAGCTCGTCTGAAGGAATACCTATGCCCTTGTCTGTCACCCATATTTCCGCATTCCTTTCGCCGAAAAGCAGGTGGATACTTACTTTTTTATTATCAGAATATTTACAGGCATTCATCACAATATTACTGATCGCCATTACCAGTAAATTATAGTTCCCTTTTACGCTGGAACTTACTTCATCTTCCGGCATTGAATTGATACTTATTTCGATATTATTCTCAGGTACAATAGCATCACAATTCTCTTTTACATCAAATAACAGCTGGTCAAGCCGGATGATCTCCCAGCGCTGTTTTTTACCATCAAAGCCGGTTTGTGCCAGTGATAAAAGCCCCCTTGTGAGTTCCTGTAATTTTTCGGCCTGTTTCGTAATCTGCTGCAAACTTTGTTGGTAACCTTCAACTGTTCTTTCTTTAGAAAGAGCCAGGTCTGCTTCAGCCACTATTGAAGTCAGTGGTGTTCTCAGTTCATGGGAAGCATTACTGACAAAATT
>APMI01002682.1_pt1 | contig 11895 bp, 13 predicted proteins | sample 667938 | NCBI WGS metagenome assembly APMI01 (sample SAMN01084076, study PRJNA167559) | wastewater metagenome | biome: Wastewater | place: Denmark: Ejby Moelle, Odense | collected 2011-11-28 | reverse complement strand
TTATCTATCCCCGACGGCTTTCTTCGTGATTTACGCGCCCCAGCCGGATAAACGCCGAAGGGCGTGGTGAAAGCCTTGTCGTCCTCATGCCTCTTCCGGCGGGGCGGGACGGGCAGCACCGGGGACACCTTCAATCCCATGATACTTTCCATCGATGAACCTTCTGATCGCCCAATCGCTGGCCTGCGCCAAGGTCTGGAAGGCATCCTCGTCCAGAATATGCAGGGTATCCCTTACCGCCGCAGGCAGTTCGCTGATATCCATCTCGGCGCGTTTGCGTGCCAAGGCCCTGCAATACCGCCTGACAAGCCTGATTCCCGACCGATCGATCAACTGCTCAAGCTTATTCTCGCCATGGTCCCTCACCACCAGATCCGAAATCATCTCCAGAGCCTCCATCGCGTCGCCATCCCCAAGCGGAAGATCCAGCTCCTTTGCTCTTTCGTGAGCTCTCAGGCTCGAGCGCTCCACGCGTCCAACGCACTCGATCCGGTGCTGCAAGAGTTCGGCGTGATAGTTCACCCGCTCACCGGTCAATGCCTCGCGAATGGCAAGTCCAACGGCGCAGGCCATGATCGGCGGAAAAGCATTGGCGATCTGTCGGCGTTGATCGCGCACAGCTCCCTGGAAGACCCAGGATGTCGGGAACCCTTGCAGCCTCGCTCCCATACGTAGCGTCAGACCAGGAATATCATCGTCGGGCACATCCGGCCCTGGGGCTTCGAGCACGATACGTCGTGCATCGATGTGGCGGGCCTCCCAGTCCTTAAGCTGCAGGTTGGACGAAAAGCCCTGATTACCGCTCTTCTCCGAGCCACCGACAATGGTCGGGCCGTGCTCGTTCGCTCGCTCTGCCCATGCCGCGGCTCCAGGCCAACCGTTCTCCGCCATCAGGTCACCTAAGGCCTCTCCCAGAGTGACCGGCTCCGGGGTCAGCACAGGCGGCATCTTGAACCGGCTCATCAGACCATCCCGCATCGCGACGAGAATGAGGCGGGGCCGCGCCTGCGCCAGTCCATATTCGGAGGCGCTGATCGCAAAGAGCTCCGCCTCGTAACCAGCTTCGAACAGATCGGCAAAAATCTTCGCGCGATAGGCATGGGCCTGGCGCTGACCGAACCCCAGGACGTTTTCGAGCATGACCGCGCGGGGCCTGATTTCACGAATAATATCGATCGCCTTGCCAAAAAGGTCGCGTTCGTCGTTTTCGCCCTCCTGCCTGCCGAGCACCGAGTGAGGCTGGCACGGCACACCGCCGGCAAAAAGATCGACATGACCGGCATAAGGCTTGAAGTCTTTGTCGAGCACACTCTCGAAGAAAATCGGACCCAATCGGGGGTTCGTCATCAGCGTTCGCGCCGCGAGATTGTTTTGCTCCACCAACCCGACCGATTCGAAGCCTGCCGCATGAAGGCCAATCGCTGCGCCACCCGCACCGCTGCAGATTTCCAGAGAGGTCAGGTGCCTCGGTTCGTCAGGTGAATGGTATCCCGTCCATTCTTCTTCCGGGGCATTTTCGCGATCGGCATCGCCCGGCCACTCGGTCGGGAGGTGAGCGACGTCGATATCCGCCAGCCAGGCAAGTGCCCGCACCAGCGTGAGATTGATCGGCCCCCAGTCGTTATAGGGAAACTCCGTCAGCAGAAAATCGCCCTGGTTGACACGCTCCAGACCGAACCGCACCCTGGCAAGATGGCCGGCGCAATCTTCGGGAGCAAGGTCATACCAATCCCGGAAACCGGGCAGCTCCGCCGTGAACAGGGCATCGAACTCGCTAAGGAGCAGGCCGGCAGACGCCATGGCGGCCGATCGCAGGAACTCCGCCCGCCGCTCGTGACGGTCGCAATCCATTTCATAGGCTTTCGCCAGCAGGCGCACCATCCTGCCCAGCCGTGATTTGAAAATACCAAGCTGGCTGACGCCAGCTTTGACCATCTGCGCACGCATCTTCCTGCTCTGCATTGCGCGGCGGGCAGCCGGATCGGCTGCGTCCCGGCGCTTGCGCATCTGCGCCAGGTCTGTCGTATGCAGTACGCGGCCGGTGCTGATCAGAAGATGTGCTTCCTGCCGAACGGTCACCGTCGCCTTTTCCAGTGCGACAATCATTTCCGGCGTCACGCAAGCTTCGGTGTAAAACGCCTTCGTTTCGTCCGACAGGTGCTGCAAACGCAGCAGCCGATGCGCTTCAGCGCGCGACATCCGCCAGTCGCGCGTCATCATCGCAACCTGCTCACGTTTTTCCGTCACATGCCCGCACAGCTGCTGAACGCGCGTCAGCAGATCGAGAAACACTTTCGTCTGATTCTCGCGGGATTTGAGCGCGGCCTTGCGCAACTTCTCCAGGAGAATGTTACGCACACGCACCGGATCCACGATGGCGTCCGCGGCGTCCAGGGGCGGGGCCGCCATGCCCTCGATCGGCACGGCCATCTCAATCGCCCGTTCGATTTCCGCATCCAGATCTGCATCGGCAGCGAAAGCATCAATCCGTTCTAGTTCAATCTGGATATCGGTATCGGGCATGAGGCACTCCATTTCGTTGCCTTCCTCCATGCCGTGAAAATCTTTATGTTAGGTGCCCCAAAAGAGAACAATTGTAACGATCCATGACATCTCCACATGACGATGATGCTGAGAACGCTATTCAATCCTGGAGCAGGGAAAGACTGCGCGTCGGAAAATCCGTTCAGAAATGGAAAACACCACGGGGGAGACCCAGTTTTGACACGAATTGAGTTCGCTGGCAGCTGCCAGACGATATTCGAACGGAGAGACCGATGACCGAAACCCACCCTGATTCCGCAAGTACCAATCTTCTTGTCGAGCTCACAGCCGACATCGTCGCCGCCTATGTGGGTAATCATGTCGTCCCGGTTTCGGAACTCTCGGGCCTGATCGCCGATGTACATGCCGCGCTCAACAATACGACGCAGCCTTCAGCCGTGATGGAGCCGCCGGTCGTCACCGAGAAGCCGAAGCCACCGGTCCCGGTGAAGAAGTCCGTGCAGAACGACTACATAATCTGTCTGGAAGACGGTCAGAAGTTCAAATCGTTGAAGCGCCACCTGATGACCCACTACGGCATGACCCCGGAAGAATACCGCACGAAGTGGGACTTGCCCGCCGACTACCCGATGGTCGCCCCGGCCTATGCCGAAGCTCGTTCGCGTCTCGCCAGGGAAATGGGGCTCGGGGCAGCGCCGTAAAAAGTGAATAGGCGAGCTCGACAGATGCGTGCCGACCGTCGGGGTCAGGCGCAAAAGTGCCCGCCAGCCTTCAAATATTCTGATGACAATCGCTTGATACCCCAGCGTTCTCGCTATCGGCAGTGAACCGGATCGAGCTTAGGTTCAAATCACGGATATGCATCTATTGCCGCCTTGACTTCCGATAACATTCATTATCGGAAGTCAGCTTTCCTTTGCCCGCCGGGTACTTCTACCCTAGAGCGTCGCCTGCCTCGCTAACCTTTCGTGAACGATAGTCACGGCCAGGCAGTTCGCCACTTCGGCATCATGACGATCCCTGTTTCAAACATTCATATCGGTATCGCACGATGACGAGCATCCTGACCAATGCCGCCGCCATGGCGGCGCTCCAGACATTGCGTTTTCTGGACTCCAGCCTCGCCACCACGCAGGCGCATGTCAGCTCCGGCTTGAGGGTGCAAGGCGCGCGCGATAACGCCGCGTACTCTTTCCGCAACCGGCGCCGCCAAAGATCGGTAACCGCCCGATTGTTACCGTGGGGAATATGTCTTGACACGCGCGACAATCTCTTCGTCGAGGACGAAGCAATCGAGGAACTCCTGCCATTTTTCGGCAGACCTACGCGCGTCGCTCAGCATCTGCCTGAGTTCGTCAATGCCATCTGTCCGTCGTCGAATGATTTGAGACTTTTTGGGCTTTGGAAGAATGGAGTTTCCGGCTCGGTTTGCGGGTTGATTTAAGCCGCTTTGGCCTGGTGGTTCAAGCGGCGCTGTCTGATGGTTTCTCGGATCCTTTCACGTTCGAGCAGGATTGTTTGGCCGCGCCCGAAGTAGACGTCGGCCGGAGTGAGATTGTCGAGGCTCTCGTGGTATCGCCGATGATTGTAATGCTCGACGAAAGCCGCGATCTGGGCTTCGAGGTCTTCCTGGAAGAAGTAGTTTTCGAGCAGGATGCGGTTCTTCAGCGTCTGGTGCCAGCGTTCGATCTTGCCCTGCGTCTGCGGATGTCCGGGAGCGCCGTGGACCTGGCCGATCTTGTATTTCTCCAGCCATTCGCCGAGATCGGAGGCGACGTAACACGGGCCGTTGTCGGACAGTAGGCGCGGCCGGTGTTCGACCTTGACCCTATCGCAGCCTGAGGCGGCGAGTGCCAGGTCGAGCGTATCGGTGACGTCGTCCACCTTCATGCTGGTGCACAGCTTCCACGCGATGATGTAGCGGGAATAATCGTCGAGGATGGTTGACAGGTAGAACCATCCCCAGCCGATGACCTTCAGGTAGGTGAAGTCGGTTTGCCACATCTCGTTCGGGCGCGTGGTCTTGTCCTTGAACTCGTCATTGGCCTTGATGATGATATAGGCTGGCGAGGTGATCAGGTCATGGGCCTTGAGCAGGCGGTAGACCGAAGCCTCTGAGACGAAATAGCTTTCCATGTCGGTGAACTTCACCGCCAGCTCGCGTGGCGACAGATCGGCATGATCGAGCGCGAGTGTGATGATGCGATCCCTAATATCGTCGGGGATACGGTTCCACACCCGTGACGGCGCGGATGTCCGGTCTTCCAGCCCCTCAACACCGTGGGTTAGGAAACGATCATACCAGCGATAGAAGGTTGGTCTTGGAATGCCGAGCTTGTCGAGGGTTTGCCTGGCTGGCAGATGAGACCCTCGACAAGCCGGATGATCTCGAGCTTTTCGGTGGCGGGATATCTCATTCTTCGTCGCCCCCATCCGCGATCATGCTTTTTTTAAGCAGGCGGTTTTCCAGGGTGAGGTCGGCCAGCGCCTCTTTCAGGTCGCGGCTTTCACGGCGTAGCGCCTTGACCTCATCGCTGGTGGCCGAGCGGGCAGTGTCTCCGGCAAGCCGCTTCTTGCCCGCTTCGAGGAATTCCTTCGACCAGCTATAATACAGGCTCTCGGCGATCCCTTCGCGGCGGCAGATCGCGGCAATACTGTCTTCACCGCGCAGACCTTCCAGCACAATGCGAATTTTCTCCTCCGACGAATGCAGCTTGCGCGTCGCGCGGCGAATATCCTTGATCGTCTTCTCGGCCGACGATGTCTGCGGCCCGGTTTTCTGTCTCATCTTCGCTTCCTTTGAATGAGCTACGATGAGCCGAAAATCCTCTCTTCTCAATTAAACCAGTTCTGTCTCATAGGCGTTGATGGCGGACACTGTTCGAGAAGTTCGGCCAACATCAGCCATTGAACCGCCAGGCTGAACGCTACGCCAGGGAAGGCGTTGATCTCAGCCTCTCCACGCTGGCCGATCAGGTCGGAGCCTGCGCGACGGTGCTACAGCCGATTCATGATCTGATCCGCGCCCATGTGCTGGCCGCCGGCCGGCTGCATGGCGACGACACAACCGTGCCGCTGCTGGCCAAAGGTGCAACGCGGCAGGCACGATTATGGACTTATGTGCGCGATGACCGCCCCTTCGCCGGCGGTGCCCCTCCCGCGGCGCTCTTCCACTTCTCTCCCGATCGCGAGAAAATCCATCCCAACACGCATCTCGCTGGGTGGCATGGCACACTGCAAGCCGATGCCTATGGTGGCTACAACGATCTTTATCGTGCGGACCGCGGCCCTGCACCGGTAATCAGCGCGCTCTGCTGGAGTCATGCGCGGCGCAAGTTCTTCGAGCTGGCCGACATCGCCGGCAACGTGCGCAAGGGCAAACCCGCTCATGAGATATCGCCGGTCGCACTCGAGGCCGTGGCCCGCATCGACGCTCTCTTCGATATCGAACGCGACATAAACGGATTGCCTGTCGAGGACCGGCTCGCAGCACGCCAACAACATGCTCGTCCGCTCGTCGAGGAACTGCACGACTGGCTGATGGCGCAGCGCACCCAGATGTCCAAGCACAATCCCGTCGCCAAGGCGATCAACTACATGTTCGAGAAAGAGGGGCGCTGGGAAGCCTTCACCCGGTTCCTCGATGACGGCAGGCTTTGCCTTTCGAACAATGCGGCCGAGCGCGCTCTGCGTGGGATCGCTCTGGGAAGAAAGGCATGGCTGTTCGCCGGTTCCCAGCGTGGGGGCGAGCGCGCTGCCTTCATGTATTCCCTGATCGTCACGGCAAAGATGAACGATATCGATCCGCAGGCTTGGTTGGCGGATGTCCTCGCCCGCATGCCCAACCTTCCCGTGTCACGACTGCCGGAACTGTTGCCGTGGAACTGGACCGCCGCCGGCAGCGCACGGCAGATGGCGGCCTGATGGCGCGACCGACCCATGTCTACACGATCGAATACGTCGCCATGCTGATCGGCGAGAACCTCGAACTCGTCCAGGAAATTGCCAGCAACTCAGACAACATCGACTACGGCGAGATGATCCATGCCTATGACGGCAGCGAAGAGGGCATTACGACCTTCACCGACCGGGGCATCGAAAGTCTAAAGGAATTCCTCGCCGATATCCGCACCTGGGATGGCGGTGTCCGACAGTTCCTTGTGGACGAGCAATGCGATCCTGCAAGGATCGAACGCATCATGGCAGACGAGCCGAAATCATAAACCTCGCGGCCTTCGCCGGATGGATACCCCTTATCACAATGCCCAGGCAGAGAGCTTCATGAAGACCTTGAAAGTCGAGGACGTCTACATCGCCGGCTACGAAACCTTCGCGGATGTGGCCGAACGCTTGCCCAGGTTCATTGAGGAGATCTACAATGCCAAGCGGCTGCACTCGGCCCTTGGCTACAAGTCGCCAGAAGAATTTGAAACCCAACTCGCCCAGCAAGCGGCTTAGTTTGAAGCGCCTCGCTGGTCCAGCCCGAAGGGTTCACTCCAACCCAATATTCCACGCCGAAACACACGGGTGTTCGGCCAATTGCTCCGGATCGCCTGCACCAGGCGTCGCAGGTGGGGGCGGACTTCTGCCCCACTCGGCCGCTTGGCCGGTCGCAGGACCGCACCGACGAACCGTCCCGCCCCATCGAACACCACGATCGGCTGGAAGCCGTATTCGTCGTGATGGGCATTGAACAGCCGCAATTGCTGGCCGCCATGCACGGCGTCGAAGGTGTCGTCAATGTCGAGCACGATCCGCTTTGGCATCTGCCGGAAGGAAGCGTAGTAAAGGTCGACCATCGCCCGGCCCATCGCCACCAGTTCCCGCACGCCGGGCAGGTTCTCCAGCCGGCACATCGTCGACTGGGAGGCCAGATCGCGACCCGACGGCAAGGCGTCCTGGGCCATCTTGAAGACCGGATCGGAACGCAGACGGTTGGCATCGTTGCCATCCTCGTAGCCGGCGGCGATCATCTTCCTGCGAAAGCCGATCATGTCGGCCAGGCTGTGGACGGTCTGGTCCGGGCAGCGCGGATCATCGATGCAGCGCGCCAGACGGTCAGCCACCCCCAGCCGCTTTTCGACTTCGGCCAGAGCGAGAACCCCACTGTTAGACGACAGCATGCCGCCGTCGAAACGGGCGACAACGCACTTGCCGCAAACAGATGACAAACCGGTCAGCGCTAGCGTAGGATCATTAATGGCGGGTGTGGTCTCCGGAAACGGCACGGATCGGCGTAAGCAACCAGATCCTACGCCATTTCAACGGTTTGAACCACATCCGCCAACCCATCATGAATTATTCGGGTTAGGTAGCGACACTCCTGTGTAAGTCTGGCTTGGATTGCAAGCAGGCGTGGTGTAGAGGGTGTGGCGCTTAAACGTCTGGGACACGCGCCGCTTTCGTTGATAAGTCAAGCGGCATGGGGTTATCTTTCAGCGCAATTTCTCAAGCTTCAGCGATCGAGGTATCTGTGATTTCAGGCGGTGCGCGTTGGGCGTTATCCCGAAACGTGCGCGAAACCTCCGGCAAAAGTGCGAACTGCTTGCAAAACCTACATCGAGGGCGATTTCGATCAGTGATTTGGACGTGCGCTCGATGAGGAGCAGAGCTTTTTTCAAGCGGATTTGTTCATAAGCCGCTGCTGGAGAAATGCCGGTTTTGTTATGAAAGATGCGCTCGAGCTGACGACGGGAAAGGCTAACGCTCAGCGCTACCTCATCGATGCCGATGCGCTCGTCGAGATGTTGCTCCATGCAGAGCAGCGCGGCCTTGATACGGTCGTCGAAATGGACCGGAAGCAAGATCGGGGTGCGGCATTGGACTTCGTTACCTTCACGCCTGCGTTCCAATTGAAGAATCTCGAGGGCGTTCTTCTCCGCGCTTTCTCCGACATGCCTTCGCACCAGAAGCGCCGCGAGGTCGGCAACCGCGCTGCCGCCGGCACAGGTGATGATGCCACCATCCTCGATAAAAAGCCGCTGCGAGGTCAGCCGGACGTCCGGAAAACGGGCTTTAAACTCGGAATGGTGCAGCCAACTGACACAGGCCTGCCGGTTGCGCAGCAGATCGGAGCCGGCGAGGATGAAGCTGCCGGTGCAAACCCCGATGATCCTGGTCCTCCTGCGTGAAGCCTCGTGCAGGAAGGCAATGGTTTCGCGGTCGAGCTGTTCTTCCACATCGAGAAGGCCGCCGATGACGGCGATGTAGTCGAAGCGTTCCGGATTTCCCAACCTGGTTGTCGGAGAAACCTGGATCCCGCTGCTTGACCGAATCATGTGTGGAGTGGAACTGATCACATCCCAGTCACACAGGAGGCGGCCGGAGCGATCGTCGACGTCACTGGCAAGCCTGAGCGTATCGACGAACAGGGAAAACGCACTCAATGTGAAATGCCGTGCCAGGACGAAGCCGACCCTCAGTTCGACGCCTGGACGATGGTGCGTTTTTGGCGGCTCTCGCCGGTTGGCGACGACGTATCCTATGCCTCGTTCGAACATCACAGCTTCTCCCTGTCAGCCGGGCATCCCGGGCAGGACATGGGCTGCCTCGGGCCGCCAGGAGAGCCACACCGGAGTTCCCGGGGAAAGATTGAGCCCTTCCAGTTCATCATGGCTCTTCTGCGCCTTGAGTTCCAATGCAGCGGCGGCATTCTCCAGATGGATTACCGCCGTGGCGCCGACAAATTCCTCGCCGACGACCGACGCCTGTACGCCGTTACATCCTTCGCGCGGCGGCTCGTTGCTGAGGTGGACACGGTCGTCCGAGACGACGAAGGTGGCCTGATCCCCTTTGCGCAATTGCGTGGCTGTATGGGATACGACGATGAATTCCCCCGCCTGCGTGGCGATCTTCACGGACTGGCCACCGGCATCCGCGACACGGCCGGAGAAGATGTTGGACGAGCCGAGGAATTCGGCGACGAAGCGGGGGCGCGGCGCCCGGTAAGTAGATCTCCTGCGGATTATCGATCTGCTCGATCCGGCCCCGGCTCATGATCACGACGCGATCCGCCATCGAAAAGGCTTCGGACTGGCTGTGGGTCACATAGACGAAGGTGATGCCGAGTTCGCGCTGGAGGTTGGACAGCACCGTCTGCATCCGCACCTTGAGATGGGCGTCGAGCGCCGACAGCGGCTCGTCGAGCAGGAGAATCTGCGGTTCCGTCACGAGTGAACGGGCAAGCGCCACGCGCTGGCGCTGGCCGCCGGAGAGATGGTTGACGTTGCGCTCGGCGAACTCGCCGATCTGCATGCGCTCCAGCCATGTATCGACCCGCTTTCGACGCGCCGATTTTTCCACGCCGCGCATGCGCAGACTGAATTCGACATTCTCGCGCACGGTGAGGAAGGGAAACAGCGCCAGGCTCTGCCAGACCATGGGCGTATCCCGTCCCCAGGTCGGCAGGTCGTTGATGCGCTTTCCGGCAAGCCGGATCTCTCCTTCGCTCGGCGTTTCGAGGCCGGCCAGCATGCGCAGCGTCGTCGTCTTGCCGCAGCCGCTGGATCCCATGATGGCGAGAAACTCCCCCTTGCGGATCTCCAGGTCTGTCTTTTCCACAGCGATGAACGCGCCAAAGCGCTTGACGACGCCATCGAATACAACGAGAGCTTCTTCGGTCATGCTATTGAACTCCGGCGTTTTCGGCGGCGGCCTTCGGCGCGCTGCTGCGTTTCATGAGAAGGATCTGGGCCAGCACCACCAGCGTCATTGAGACGATGAAGACGAAGGTGCCGATGACATTGATGCGGGGGCTGACCTGCCCTTGCAAGAAGCCGAGCACCTTGACCGGCAAGGTCTCGTTGAGGCCGGAGACGAACCAGGCGACGGCGAATTCGTCGAAGGACACGGCCATGGTAATGAACAGCGCGGCAAGGATCGCCGGCTTGCAGAAGGGGATGATGACATGGCGCATCGCCATCCATTCCGACGCACCAAGGTTCCACGCGGCCGCTTCGAGCGACGGGTCCATCTGGGACAGGCGCAGCCGGATGATGGCCATGGCGAAGGGCGCGCACATCACCACATGCGCGATGATGACCGAATGGGTGGCGCCGGAAAGATGGATGTTCGACAGGAAGGCGAGCATCGCAAGGCCCAGGATGACCACGGGGATGGTCGGCGGCAGCAGGGCCAGCGCGAGATAGAGGGACTTGCCGATGAACCGGTAGCGGAAATCGGTATAGGCGGCACCGAAGCCGATGGCCGTGGCGAGGACCGAGACGGTGAGGCCCGTCACCAGCGTGTTGCGCAGCCCCTCCCAGACCAGCGGGTCGGCGGCGACGGTCTCGTACCAGATGGTCGAGAAACCGCCGAGCGGCAGGGAGGGGAAGCGGTCGACATTGAACGAGAAGACGAAGCTGGCGCCGATCGGGGCGAAGATGAAGGCGAAGGCCAAGAGCAGGTAGAGCTTCAGGGCGAGCTCGACCAGCGGGTTGCGGTTGAGGGCGTTCATCGGCCGCGCTCCTTATAGGCGTAGCGGACCGCCGCGAAGGCGACCATCAGCAGGGTTGCGATCATGGTCAGCGCGATCACCGCCGCCCGCGGCCATTGCTGGCCGGACTTGGTGGTGTCCGTGATCAGGATGGAAAGCGTCGGGGGATCGCCGCCGCCGAGATAGAGCGGGCTCACGAAATCGCCGAAGGTGAGGATGAAGGCGAAGAGCGCGGCGATGACCATGCCGACCCTGGCGGAGGGCACGACGACCTCGAAGACCGTGCGCAGGCGTCCGCAGCCGAGATTGTGCGCCGCCTCGATCAGGTTCCTGTCGATGAAGATCAGGCTGAAGAGCTGCAGCAGCACGACCAGCGGCAGACACAGGGTCAGGTAGCCGATCATCACCCCGAAGCTCGTGTTGAGCATGGTGAAGGGGCCTAGTCCCACGCGGGCGAACAGGGCGTTGAAGATGCCGTTGTCCGAGAGGAATATCTGCCAGGAATAGACGCGCACGAGGTAGCTCGTGAAGAAGGGGATGACCATCAGGAAGATGGCCCACCGCCGCGCCGTGTCCGAAAGCTTGAAGGCGATGGCATAGGCGACGGGAAAGGCGAGCGCGCTGGCGACGGCGGCGCAGGCGGCCGAAAGCGCGAAGGTGCGCAGATAGGCATCCCAGAAGACGCCGCGCCCGAGGATTCTGACCCAGTTGACGGTGTCGAAGTCCGGTTCCATCCGGAAGTTCCTGACGGTCCAGAAGCTCAGGGCCACCAGGAACAACAAAGGTGCGAGGAAGAACAGGACCTGCCAGATCAGCATCGGCAGGGAGAAGGTCAACCCGTACAAGGTAATTCGTTTGCGCATATGGCGGGCTCCGGGCTCAACATGCGGCGAGTGTCCGGCGTCCGCGAGGGAAGGCCGGAATGGAGGGGCGGACCGCGGGGCCGCCCGCGGGCG
>APMI01006395.1_pt1 | contig 11901 bp, 8 predicted proteins | sample 667938 | NCBI WGS metagenome assembly APMI01 (sample SAMN01084076, study PRJNA167559) | wastewater metagenome | biome: Wastewater | place: Denmark: Ejby Moelle, Odense | collected 2011-11-28 | reverse complement strand
CACATGCTGGTCTAACCCATCCAGGTGCATAGCGCTTACGTAGTCACCGTCATAGCAAAATTCCCGGTAGGCTTCATCACTGAAGAGATATAAGTTATGTTTGATACAAATAAGTTTCAGGGCTTCCATTTCTTCCCGGCTGTACAGGTAACCCGTAGGGTTATTAGGACTGCAGATAATGATTGCTTTGGTTTTAGGGGTAATTACTTTTTCAAAATCAGCGATAGGGGGAAGGGCAAATCCTGTTTCTATATTCGAGGTGATTGGTACCACGTTTACCCCGGCTGCGCAGGCAAAACCATTATAGTTGGCATAAAAAGGTTCGGGAATGATGACTTCATCACCTGGGTTGAGGCAGGTAAAAAAACCAAACATGATCGCTTCACTGCCACCGGTGGTGATCAGTATCTGGTCATGGCTGACATGGATGCCCACACTTTTGTAGTACTGCACCAGTTTGCGGCGGTAGCTTTCATTACCAGCACTGTGGCTGTATTCCAGGGTTTTTATATCCGCATGACGTACTGCATCTAAAATAGCAGGTGGTGTTTCAATATCCGGCTGGCCGATATTGAGATGGTATACTTTCAATCCTTTTTTCTTGGCGGCCTCTGCAAAGGGCACCAATTTCCGTATTGGTGAGGGTGGCATCTGCCGGCCACGGGTAGAAATGTTTAGCATAGCCCCAAAGGTAAGACGGGAATGGTTAATTAGTTAACTGGTTAACCGGGTTGACAGGAAAGCTTGTTTGTTTTACTAATAAAACCCGTTGCATTATTCAGAAGAAACATTTTCATTTACAGGATAACCACAAAACAGGAACTATGAACTTCAAACTAACAGGGATATCAGCAATTCCACTTAGTCTTTTGGCGTGAACTACTGTGCAGGCACTTAATTGGTACTACAAAACAATCCCATTTGTTTCTATTTTTTTGGGCAACTGCCTGTGGTTTCTTTGTACCAATCCTCCCTGTGAAAGCAATAAACCAATTTGCTTCACCCTAAACCGAACCTTATGTCTATGCGTCAGCTAAAAATCAGCAACAGCATCACAACCCGTGAATCCCCTTCTCTCGCAAAGTATCTCCAGGAAATCAGTAAAGTGGATATGCTTTCGCCGGAAGAAGAAACAGAACTTACACGCCGTATCAAAAAGGGCGACAGGGCCGCCCTTGACAAACTCACCAAAGCCAACCTTCGTTTCGTGGTTTCAGTAGCCAAGAAATACCAGGGGCAGGGGCTCCAGCTGGCAGACCTTATTAATGAAGGTAATATCGGCCTTATACAGGCTGCCCACCGTTTTGATGAAACCCGTGGTTTTAAATTCATTTCATTTGCCGTATGGTGGATCCGCCAAAGCATTGTGCAGGCGATTACGGATAAGTCAAGACTTGTCCGCGTGCCGTTCAATAAGGTTAATCTCAACAGCCAGTTGCGGCAGGCCCAAACAGCGATGGAGCAGCAGTTGGAAAGACTGCCTTCGGCCGATGAACTGGCAGAGCATCTGCAACTCCCGGCAAAAGAAGTAGCCGATGGCCTCGGATGTTTTACCCATCCTGTCAGCCTGGATGCTCCGGTGATGGAAGAGGAAGAAGGCAGCCTGCTGGATACGTTAGAAAACCCGGATGCCAATAAAGAGAACGAGATATTTGTAAAGGTGCAATCCTTAAAGACCGAGATCAGCCGCACACTGGATCAGCTTACCGAAAGGCAGCGGGAAACGCTTTGTTATTTCTTCGGCATCGGCCAGGATCATTCCCTGTCGCTGGATGATATTGCCATGAAATTTGATCTCACCACCGAAAGGGTGCGGCAGATCAAAGACAAAGCCCTGGAAAAATTAAGAGCCCTGCCCAATTTTAATTTACTGAGAACGTATTTAGGTACATAATGTCTGGCATATATTAAGTAGTGATCCCGGGTTTGGCCCGGGATTTTTTTGCTCATCCGGTACGTTAATAAAAGCCACGGATGTCCTGTTATGATTCATATTTTCACGGATAAAGTCACATGTGTAACTTTAACAGCGGTTAAGGGCTTTCGTTTTTTAAATATGCCACATCACCGGACCGTATACCTTACGGGCAATTATTTATAACTGTAATGTCCAACAGCGCTTCATCTTGATAGAATACCACTCCTCAATGAAAAAAAGAAAATCATTTTTCTGGTTAAGAATCTTTTCTGCATTTATTGATATCGCATTTGTGTATAGCCTGAGCATCATCCTGCAGTTAATAATATGGAAATTAACTTTTGTCAGGATGGATGTAATCTTTATTACAATGTTCATGGTTTATTATTCTTTATCCTATTGGGCTTTGAATGGACAGACCCTTTCAAAGTCAATAGCAGGGCTGAGGGTTTCGGAAGCGAAAAAGATTTCATTGTCACTGCAAAAAGTGGTTTTAAGAGAAGTTATTTTGAAAGGTATTTGTGCAATCCTGATTCCTTTATATGTTATCAGGGCAGTTTTCTCAATCTGGACACCAGTATTAACGATAGCCATCCTGCTTGTTCTCCTGTTGTTGTCTCTTCTTTTTTTGCTGATTTTTAAAAGACCATGGTGGGAATTGTTTTCAGGAACCTTTGCCACAAGAGAGCCGAACAGGAAGGTAATTTTAAAACGGTCATTCCTGATAATAACTACTGTAATAGTAGCCGCTGTTTTCATTATCGTTTATCCTTTTGCGACAGAAAAAAAGGACCTCAGAAATTCATTTTACCCATCCTATCCTGTTACAGCAGAAACAACTAAATATGCAGACTTTATAAAAAAGAACTCGCAGAACCCTGTGGATTATATTTTTGAATTGTTTAAGCAGAACGACATAGTTGTAGTGTCTGAACGCCTGCATCCGGAATATACCCAGTACCAGTTCATATCTGAAATTGTTTCTGATGAACGTTTTCGTAAGGATGTCGGAAATATTTTTACAGAATGCGGATCAGTCAGCTTCCAGGATACGTTAACATCGTATTTACGCAGCTCGTTTCAGACGGAAGATGACTTAAACAAAAGCACTGCAAATCTTCAGAGAAACAGTAATGCCATTTGGCCATTGTGGGGTAATACCAACCTATTCGATTTGTTCAAACATGTAAACAAGTTGAATAATCAATTACCTGATAGCAGTAAAATAAACTGGTATTTTACTGATTTGCCTGTAGACTGGCAGACGATGACGCATGAAAAACAGGTAAGGGCATATGCTGATCCGCTTCGCGACAGTATTATGGCTTTTCATATTATTGAAAGGTACAGAAATACGATCCGGAAAGAAAAGCGGCATAAAGCACTGGTGATAATGAATACCCGTCATGGATATGGTTTGATGAACAGCGGGGTAAACAGCCGGTTTAGTTCAAGATATAAAGGAACGACAGCTTTTCTTATGCAGGAATTCCCGGGGAAAACAGCCAATATTATGATGAACACGGTCTCCATAAAATTTGGTATGATGTTCACCCCGGTTCAAAATGGTAAATGGGAAACTGCATTTTCACAAATAGGTAACCCGGAAGTAGGTTTTGATTTTGCGAACAGCCCTTTTGGGAATGACCGGTTCGATGCGGCTTTTTTCAACGATCCTTCAGTTACTTATAAAGATGTGTTTACCGGGTTTGTTTTTTATAAGCCTTTGGAACAACATATTAAGAAAGAGGGTTTCCCTAATGAATTTGATAATTTTGAAGATAGCATAATAAAAAGAGCCGGGTATGTCAGTAAGTCTTTTGCTGAGCAATTCAAAAAGGAAATTGAGATCCGTAAAAAGTACCCTGACAAACCTGTTACTACGGAATCAGCCGGGTATTTCATTGTATTTAATTTAGTGGCGGTAATTCTGACTCCGGCGCTGCTGTTGGTATGCTTAATAATCAGCGCCGTATTTTTTATCAGGAATAATCGAAAAGCCGGTTACGCAGCAGGCAGCATACAGTGATTTATAGTTTACATTTACCGGCATACCAGCCAAAGAACGGTAAAGAAAAGTATCTTGTTACCTGCCGCTTTTTGACCTGGAATGAATAAAAGGAAATTACTTGTTCAGCAGTAAATTAAAATAATATCGCATGGCAAATAGCAATAAAAAGAAATTGGCTGCAGCACAACAAAAAGAACTACTCAATGTATTAAAAAACCGGTTTGAAAAAAACAGGCAGCGCCATGAAGGGCTTGACTGGGCGAAAGTACAGGCCCGCCTGGAAGCAAATGAAGGAAAACTATGGTCGCTGGATGAAATGGAAAACACAGGTGGAGAGCCGGATGTTGTTGGCTTTGATAAAAAGACAGGGGAATATATCTTTTATGATTGCGCAGCAGAAAGCCCTGCCGGCCGCAGAAGTATTTGTTATGACCAGGCTGCATTAGACTCCAGGAAAGAACATAAACCCAAAAATAGTGCAATGGCTATGGCGGCTGCTATGGGTATTGAACTTTTAACGGAAGAACAATACCGGGAATTGCAGCAATCCGGAAAGTTTGATACCAAAACATCGAGCTGGATAGCAACGCCTCCGTCTATAAGAAAACTTGGCGGCGCCCTTTTTGCTGATTACCGCTATGGTACCGTCTTCGTGTATCACAATGGTGCTGAATCGTATTATGCAGCAAGGGGATTCCGTGGCTCGCTGAGGATTTAAGCTTTGTTTTGAATAAATACTCCTGAAAGCGGCAGCAAACCCAACCGCTGTCGCAATGCAGCTTTAGTTGTCATCTGTCTGACTACAAACCGTTACGGGCATACCGTTATTTCCCGATTTTTTCCTCTTGGGTCACTGAAAAATTTGAATAACACTCACCGGGTAATTGAGGAACAGCTATTATCTTTAGCTGTTATTGAATCCAGTTAAAAAAACCACCAATATCCTAAATGAAAAAGCTAATTACTCTTCTGTTCAGCTTGCTGCCGGCGGCTGTCTTTGCCCTCGATGGCAATCATTTTACTATTAACAGGATCACCGCTCCCTATTTTATTGTGGATGGAAACAGTCCGGCAACTCTGACCAAAGCCTATGTAGGTTTTGAGGTAAAGAATAACAGTAATAGTGCAACCACATATAACGGTTTGAAATTTACAATTACTTCTATCAGCACTACCGTTGCGGGGCAGAATTATTCCGTAGTGGCGCCTGCAACAGGTATTATTAATGTGGGTACGCTGGCGCCCGGGGAAACCAAGTTGTGTTATTATTATGTGGCTTACCCGGCCAATGTTACGCCGCAGGCTACCTTTAATATCACCCTGAGTGATAATACAGCCGGCACGAAGACGCAGAGTTTTGTAATCCGCAACAGATCCAGTATCAGTGCTAATGCCGGTGGTGCTGCCACCCAGTCGTTTACAAACCAGGACCTGATCGGGGGACTGATTATTGACGATGTTACTTACGCAGTTGGTAATGTACAAAACGGCGATGAGAGTGATTTCCAGGTGGCGGTTTCGTCACAGTTTGACCCCACCAAAATCAGTTTATTGAGCACAGAGGTAATCAGCAGCACTGTTCCGGGTATTGCAGCCGGCACAACGGATTCTTTGTACTTCATAACAGGGAATGGTTCCACCGGCGCATCTGTTACTATAAGGTGGCGGTTCCGGATCACGGGAACAAATTTTACCAACTACCTGTTACCCTGTGCCGGATCTACCAGTGGCAGCACTAACTATAAATACGCATTGAATACTTCATTAGGGCAGGGTTCACCCATTACTGTCTCATCGTCTGCCAATCCGCTGACCATTTCGAAAACATCAGACAGAACTTTATACGGAATAAATGCACCTGCAATATTTACAGTTACAATCCAGAACCCGGGAGCATATGGTGTGACAATTGATAAAGTAACGGATGAACTTCCGGCGGGATTTAGTTTCCAGGCAATCGATGGAACCAGCCAGGTGACAGCAGCTAATTCAACGGTCATTCCGGCTGCGGGCAGTACCGGGACTATTGTTTTTGAAGGAGGCGTATTTTCCGGGGGAAACAATTCATATTATATACCGCCGGGCGGCAGCATCATTTTAAAGTACTCAGCACTGTCCGCTTCCTCTTCTGCTTCCAATTTATTAACCACTGCAAAAGACTATGTGGGAACTGCAGAAGTAGGATCAGCTACAAATATTGTTTCTGTTTCTTCCACTTTACCGGTAAGTTTAATTGCTTTTCGCGGCGGGTGGCTGCAGCAGTATGTACAACTCGACTGGACAACGCTGGGAGAGAATAACAGTGAGCAGACGGAAATAGAAAGAAGTAACGGTAATAACCTGTTTACAGTGATCGGCTATGTAAAGGCAGCCGGGAATACCAATCTTGAACAAGCCTATACTTTTATTGATTCTTTTCCTGCAACAGGTAAGAATCTCTACCGGATAAAACTGCTGGATAAAGATGGCCGTTATCAATACAGTCCTGTTATAACGGTCAGCAATACAAAAAATGAAAGCAGTGTATTAAAAGCATATCCTAATCCTTTCAGCAACAACCTTGCTGTTGAAATAACACTACCTGTTCAGCAACAGGCGCAGCTGCAGCTAACTGATCTTTCAGGGAGAATAATTCTGCAGCGTTCTGTATCCTGTAAGGCCGGCAGCAATCTTCTGATGCTAAAAGAAGCCGACCCGCTTCCTGCAGGTACTTACCTTATGAGAATAATGACAAAGGATGAAATATTGCAGCAAAAAATTGTAAAGGGAGGAAACTAATCCGGTTGAGTTGACATAATTTTCATTGCCCTGATATTTGCCCGGTTTCTTCAGAAGCGGGGCAAACATCAGCTATATTTAATGCTAAGACAATTTATTATCCTTTGCAAAACATCGTGGAGGGTTATTACAAAAACTATATATTCCTGGTAGCAGCCTGCCGCCAAACTATAAACAATAAACTTCTGGCGCCTTTTTAGCCAGGGCTCAGCAATAAACAGCCTCACTTCTTTAACAGGTAGTACTAATCTTTCAGCGCTCAACTAAACTGATTTTTAGTTTACTTTTACGGGGATGCCTGCCAAAGGAACAATAAGGAAGAATACCTTACTGCCTGTAGCCGTAAAACCAACCGGGGAAAGAGACCCGGATATTTCTTCTTTACTCATCGTACTGGATCATTTTCATCCTATTGGCCGGGAAGCTATCCGGTTTATAAAACAACATATTATTGCCTGCACTGTCCGTAAAAAGAAATTCATTCTAAAGACAGGTACTTTCTGTCATTATATCTACTTTATAAAAAAAGGAGCTGTCCGCGGATTCATAAAAGAAGGCAATAAGGATATTACCACCTGGATTACGGTGGAAAATGAAATGGTCACTTCTATCAGCAGCCTTGACATACAATTACCTTCTATTGAAAATATGCAGGCCATTGAAGATTGTGAACTACTGGCGCTGAGTTATACGGACCTGCAGGAGTTATATTTACGATCACCGGAGATCAATATTGTGGTGCGGAAACTACTGCAAAGTTATTATGGTGATGCAGAGAAAAGGGCATTTATTGCACGGCTGACTAAAGCTGACCACAGATACCAGTATTTCCAGGAAAAGCATGCAGGACTCATAAACCGGGTGCCCCTGAAGTATATTGCTTCCTTCCTGGGCATGACACTGGAAACCCTGAGCCGGGTAAGGAAAAAGGCTTCTCAGCACTGATTTCATCCGTATTGGCAAGAGTCATGTTGATAATTATCAAATAATTCTTTAAGGGTTTTTTCTTACCTGGCCCCTTGCTGAAATTTTCCTGATTCGCTGTATTCCAGTACCCGCCTGTATTTGAAGCTTTTTCTTTCGCTTACTTGTTATACCAATTCACCCGGCTGAGCGGCAACATCTGATTGCAGGACTCTTGATTTTAATTTTCTTTTGTAACCTGAACCTTACTGAAATTCATTTTTAAAAGCCAATATCAATCGTAATGAAAATCATCTTTACCACCTGTTTCTTTTTTCTTGCATGCGCAAGTTCGTTTTCGCAACTTGTATTAACGGGGGCAGGCACTTCCACCTCTGTTGCAAATAATGCACCTGCTGTTACCGTAGATAACTCGCTTACAATAACCGGCAGCGGCACTATCAGTACTGCTCTTATCAGTGTATCTGCTAATTTTTCAGCCGGAGATGTGTTAGCCTATACAGGAGCCCTGCCTTCTGGCGTAACAGCTGCATACAATTCCGGCACCGGTGTATTAACGTTTACAGGGTCAGCCACACCGGCTCAATACCAGGCATTACTCCGAACCGTAACGTTTGCCAGTAGTTCTGCTTCCACTACTCAGAGAACGGTTACTTTTAATCTCGGTTCTGCCATCTCTTTTTCAGGCAATGGACATTTTTATGAATTTGTCAGTGGCAGCTTCAGCTGGTCGTCTGCTAAAACGGATGCAGACTCAAAAACTTTTTATGGATTGCACGGCTACCTGGCCACTATTACTTCACAGGCCGAAAACGATTTTATCCAGCAGAAAATTGGTGCTGATGCCTGGATAGGGGCCAGTGATGAATATACACATATCAATGCCGCTACCGGAGCCACCACCTATGCTAACCAGGCTGCAGCGGAAGGTAAATGGTATTGGGTAACAGGACCGGCAGGTGAGAAAGGAGTGCAGTTCTCCAATGGAAACACCAGCCCTGCAGCTGTGGGAGGACGCTATATGAACTGGAATACCAATGAACCCAATAATTCGGGCAGTAATGAACATTATGCTGAGATCTATTCAAGCGGATCCGCCGGCAAATGGAATGATCTTGGTGCCAGCTCGCTGGGTTATGTGGTAGAATATGGAGGGTTGGCAGGTGATCCGTCCGTGTCCTTATCTGCCAGCCGGAATATAGTAATGATTGCTACTTCTCTTCAGACAACAGGATCTTCGAATCCTTATGCACTGCATGGAGCTGCAAAATATGTTGATAATGCTGTTACCGTTTACAGCACAGGTAATATTACCGACGCTAAAGTAACGATAGGCTCCAATTTCAACAGCGGAGATGTCTTATCGTACACGGGGGGATTACCATCAGGCGTAACCGCAGCTTATAATGCAACTACCGGGGTCTTATCATTTACCGGCACCGCAACAGCCAGCCAGTGGCAGGCCCTGTTCAGGACAGTTCAGTTTAATTCTTCTTCCAATATTATTGGTAACAGAATGATCAATTTTTCTGTAGGAAACCTGGTATCGGGAAATAACGGGCATTTTTATGAATATGTTTCCACAACCGGCAGCTGGACAACAGCCAAAACCAACGCAGCTGCAAGAACGTATCTCGGATTGCATGGCTACCTCGCTACAATTACGTCTCAAACGGAGAATGATTTTATCAAACAGAAAATTGGTGCAGATGCCTGGATCGGCGCCAGTGATGATTATACTCATATTAATTCAGCTACCGGTACTTCCACCTATGCTAACCAGGCTACTGCTGAGGGAAAATGGTATTGGGTGACGGGACCTGCTGGCGAAATAGGTGTGCAATTTTCTAATGGTAACACCACTCCTGCTGTTGTAGGGGGCGGCTATATGAACTGGAATACCAACGAACCGAATAATTCCAGCAGCAATGAGCATTACGGTGAAATATTTGCCAGTGGTGCCAACCCCGGCAGATGGAATGATTTGCCTAATACGAGCACACTCGGGTATGTAGTGGAATATGGCGGACTGACCACAGACCCTTTACTTTACCTGTCTGCCAGCCGTACGATGGCTGTTTCAACTATTCTGCCTGTAACAGGATTACAGTTTACTGCAACCCGGGAAAATAAAGAAGTGCTTCTGAAATGGTCAACAATGATGGAAATCAATACCAGTCATTTTATGATCCTGCACAGTACGGATGGCATCAATTATACTTCTATTGGTGAAATGCCGGCCGCCGGCAACAGCGACCAGCCTGTATCGTATCAATGGAAGCATACCCGGCCTGCGGATGGAAGTAATTATTACCAGCTGAAGCAGGTGGATAAGGATGACCGGTTTACGTTCAGCGTAGTCAGGCAGGTATCCGGAGGAAAGAATGGAATTAGTGTCTCGCCCAACCCGGCCCAGACACAAATAGTAATCAGCTATCCCTACACGGGAAGACCAACTGAACTGATTATCAGGAACAGCGCAGGGGCAATTGTGCACAGGGAGTCCGTTTCATCTTACCAATCCGTTATACAAATCAGTAAATTACCGGCTGGTTTTTATTTTGTTGAAACCGGCGGGGGCAATGACAAGAGCCGCTGTAGTTTTATAAAGCAATAAGATAATTTGAAATCAGAATAATTGAGCCCGGTAGTTGCCCATAGTATCTTGTGCAGCTGCCGGGTTTGTTTTTTTCAGGGAGGCAAACTACTTTACTATTTCGTCCGTATCAATATCCCCTTCTTCATCTTTTGTTTTGTGGTAATCATCGTTGAGCTGCTGTTTAAACTCCCTTTCATCCCGGATATTGCTCCATACCAGGAAGATGATCAGTCCCAGACCAATGGCTCCTGTTATTAAAAGGGCTGCTAAGTTCATATTTATAAAGTTAAACCGAACCGGGTGCGCAGCAGTGTTAAGTTTTTGAAAACGGGATATTGTCCCCTGTTTACACAAATCAGCCTGTAAAACAGCTATTTCTGTTACCTTTAATTCAAATCTTTAATACAAACGATATGCAAAAAACAGTACTGGCCGTTTTTCTCCTTTGTTTGTCCCTATCGGTAATGGCACAGGAAGTGGAGTACAAGAAAGGCATGATCAAAGTTGACGGGAAGGATTATGTAAAGCTGGAAGTAACCAAACAGAATTTTGGCCTCACCAAACTTTTCGAAGTATTTTCCCTGTCCGGCGAAAAGCTGATCATTGCAGCGCCGGCTACAGAATTTGATTCGGATAAAAATGATAATTCCAATCTTTATTACCGGGTTACTTTCTTAACAGCTAACCAGGTGGGCATTTTTAAAGTGGCTTCACTGGGCCAGGAAAAGTCATTTGCCAAACTCATTGGTAACAGCGGTATCATGATAAATGATAAAGCGGATGAAGTGAAGGTAAAAGAGTTCATTGCTGCGAAAGGAGTTACACCAAAATTACTTGTCAACTATACACAGGTGGCCCGTGATAGAAGATGGCCAATTTCTTTAAAGGCCGATAAGACCATTGAACAGAATGCAAAAATTATCGGGAGTTTTAAACCCGCTGGTTCTCAAAACGGGCTTGACAGTTATGAATTCTTATTGCCCTCAGGTGTGGTAATTGCGAAAGTATCCTTTACCGGTGGCAATAATGCGCAGAACATGGAGGTCTTTACTGCTAAAGATAATTTACAGCGACCTGTAGCCATTCCGCAAAAGGATAAGATATTGTTAGCGGATGCCAGCATTGACAAGAACCAGTTCACACTCAAGAGAGTGGCCCAATGGCTGATAGATAACCAATACCTGTAATTAATTTGTTTTAGTTTTTATGAAAAAGATTGTAGTCATATTGCTCGTTATTAGCGTCCCTGTTTGCTCATTTGCCAGTATCAGCCTGCCAAAAATTTTTGGTGACAATATGGTGTTGCAACGGGATAAACCAGTACGTATCTGGGGTTGGGCGGCGGCCGGGGAGAAAGTGGCTGTACAATTCAACCAGCAGAAAAAAAACACGAAAGCGGATAAAGCAGGTAAATGGGAGATTCTGTTAGCACCTGAAGCAGCGGGAGGCCCTTACCAGTTAACTGTACAGGGAAAAAACAAGCTGATCATTCAAAATATCCTGGTGGGGGAAGTATGGATATGCAGCGGCCAGTCCAATATGGAAATGCCGGTAGCCGGCTGGGGCAAAATAAATAATTATGAAAAGGAGATAGCGGCAGCTGATTACCCGATGATCAGGCAATTTGATGTGCCCAATACTGTCAGCACCAGTTTGAAGGATGATGTGAGT
>APMI01013344.1_pt1 | contig 11903 bp, 8 predicted proteins | sample 667938 | NCBI WGS metagenome assembly APMI01 (sample SAMN01084076, study PRJNA167559) | wastewater metagenome | biome: Wastewater | place: Denmark: Ejby Moelle, Odense | collected 2011-11-28 | reverse complement strand
CCAGCCGGGCTAACGCCCGGCTAGCTTGAGGGGGATGTTGCAGTTGATAGTTAAGTTTAGGTGCGTGTTAGGAAATGAGGCAATATTGACAGAAAACGTGTATCGCGACAACCACGTTCTCGCGATGTGGTGGGCGGTTGTCAGCGCTACTGTTGTGCTGATTGTACTTAGTCTATTAGGCCCACGTATTTCGGATCCCGAAGACCTACTTGTCCTTGTGTCAAGCGGTGTGATGTGGATAGTGCATAGGCACATCCTCCGCCACTACATGAGAACAATGTACGACGGACGACTCGCTCTCCTGACGGGAGAGCATGACCATCTTTAGGCAATCGATACATTCACACGCGCGGAGGTATCGATCTGTACTATCTAGCACTCAACTTGCATGAGTGCTAATTTTTGTATAGTATAGGAGTATGACCAAAAACTATCTTGTGCCAAATGTTATCGTAAGAACTCGCGATGGCGAGCGTGGCTACGATATTTACTCGCGATTGCTTGAGGAGCGAATTATATTTATCGGCGAAGAAATCAACCAGCAAACCGCTAATATCGTCGTCGCACAGCTACTTCATCTTGCCAACGAAGACCCCAAAAAAGATATTTCGATCTACATCAATACGCCTGGAGGCAGCGTCTATGATGGCCTCGCGATCATCGATACGATGAATTTTGTTAAACCAGATGTTGCTACCTATGGTATCGGATTGCAGGCAAGCTTCGGCGCGGTACTACTCGCCAACGGTACGCGTGGCAAACGTTCTATGCTGCCCAATGCTCGCGTCATGATGCATCAACCGCACGGCGGGCTGCATGGACAGATCACCGATCAAGAGATTAGCCTGCGCGAAGGCGTGACGCTTAAAGAGCGTCTGATTGACATCATGGCCAAAAACACCGGCCAAAAACGCGCCAAAATCAAAACCGACATGGAACGCGACTTTTGGCTGAGTGCTCAGGAGGCAGTCGACTACGGCATTGTCGATCATGTGCTGGTAAAAAACTAGACTGGTAAAAAACTAGATCATATACGTTACTACCGTGAGTAGATCTGACTGTGCGAACAATCTGCTGGCTCAATGAGTAGAGTCAGTGCCCGTGAACGCGGCGTCAGGCTGTTCATTTGGTATTGCAATTAGAAATAGGGCGTGCTAAGATGACTAGTAATGAAGTTAGTGTGACGTAGATTGAATGTATACCGCGCTGTTGGCGTGGCGTTTTGGTGTACGAAAATCAACGCGAGTGAATGCTTCGGATCAGCCATGTAGTGTAAGGTTGGAGGTTTCTTAACCTCTATAAGTCACAAACACCAACTATTAATGCGAGGAATACTATGGCGAAAGCAAAAACGGCTAGCACGGGTCGCATCTATTTTACCCATGAAGATACGGCGCTTGAGATGCCAAATCTCATCAAACACCAAAAAGAAAGTTGGCAAGAATTTATTGAAACAGGGCTTGGTGAGATTTTTGCAGAGCTCAATCCAATTGATGATTACACTGGTCAAAAACTAGCGCTCCGTTTTGGCAAGTATGAATTTAAAGAGCCTAAGCATTCTGAACAGTATGCCAAAGAAAACAACATGACATTTGATGCGCCGCTCCATACTATGATTGAACTTACCAACAAAGTTACCGGCGAGGTCAAGGAGCAAGATATTTATCTTGGTGACTATCCATGGATGACTGATCGAGGAACTTTTGTAATCAATGGCACCGAGCGTGTTGTCGTGAGCCAACTCATTCGCAGTGCTGGTGTCTTTTTCATGGCTGATCGCGGCCCACTTGGGCGAAATCTTTATGGCGCCAAGCTCATTCCTGGTCGAGGTGCTTGGCTTGAGTTTGAAACAGCACCTGGCGGGGCAATCTACGTCAAAATCGATCGTCGCCGAAAAATTGCTGTTACAACCTTGCTACGTGCTCTTGGTCACAGTAAAGTCGGCGATATCAAGAGTTTGTTTGCTGATATTGACACTGGAGAAACAAAGTATATCGACGCTACTCTCGAAAAAGACCCTGCTCATGGTACTAACGAGGCGCTCATTGAGGTCTACCGTCGTCTGCGCCCGGGTGATCTTGCAACGGTCGATAACGCTCGCAGTATGATCGAGCGCATGTTCTACGACTTCAAGCGGTTTGACTATAGCCGCGTGGGCCGCTATAAGCTCAATCAACGTCTTGGCCTCGATACTCCGAATACTGTTGAGTACCGATCGTTTCAGATGAATGACCTAATTGCAATTATTCGCGAAATGATTCGTCTTAATAATTCTCAAGAACCGGCTGATGATATCGATGCCTTATCTAATCGTCGCGTCAAACTTGTTGGCGAGCTTGTGGCGCGTCAGTTCCGTGTTGGTATGCTCCGCATGCAGCGTAACGCGATGGACCGTATGAGCATGAGCGATCTTGAGACAGTAACACCGAGCCAGTTAATTAACGCTCGTCCTGTCGTAGCGGCTGTGCGGGAATTTTTTGCGAGTTCACAGCTATCACAATTGCTCGACGAAGTGAATCCTCTATCTGAACTTTCGCACAAGCGGCGCCTTAGCTCTATGGGTCTTGGCGGCTTATCTCGTGAACGTGCTGGATTTGATGTTCGTGATGCCCATCCAACCCATTACGGCCGTATCTGTACCGTTGAGACTCCTGAGGGCGCGAATATTGGGCTTGTGCTCAATCTTGCAAGCTACGCTCGTATAAATGAGTATGGTTTTATCGAAACGCCATATCGACGCGTCAAAGCTGGTGTTGTGACTGATGAGGTGGTGTATCTCGATGCTAGTCAAGAGATTGGCGAGGTGATCGCTGATGCTGGGGCGACACTGGATAAGGATGGAAGATTTAGTGCAGACCGTGTCTCGGCTCGTAAGTTCCTTAAACCAGAACAGGTTGATACCACAGAAGTAACTCTCATGGATGCCGCTACCAAGCAGATCCTTGGTAGTACGGCGGCGCTTGTGCCGTTTATCGAGAAAAACCGTATTGATCGTAGTCTCACGGGATCTAATATGCAACGCCAAGCAGTACCGCTTCTTACTCCCGAGTCGCCAACGGTTGGTACCGGCATTGAGGCGCATATTGCTCGAGATTCTAGTCAGCTTATTGTGGCCGAGGATACTGGTGAGGTCATTCGTGCAGACGGTACGGCTGTTCATGTTCAGTACAAGGATGGCGTCAAGGTTTACGAACCAATTCATTTTGCGAAAAGCAACGATGATCGTTCAATCAATCAAAAAGTCGTCGTCGCTCGAGGCGACAAGGTGAAAAAAGGTGATATTTTGATCGAGGGAGCATCAATTGCCAATGGCGAGCTGGCGCTTGGCCGCGACTTGGCGGTAGCATTTATGCCGTGGGCCGGCTATAACATGGATGATGCGATCATTCTTAGTCGCGCCCTTGTCGAGGATGATAGTTTGACTAGCATCAATATTAAAGACTATAACGTAGAAGTACGCGAGACAAAACTTGGCGACGAAAAGGTAACACGAGATATTCCTAATGTCAGCGAATATAGTTTGCGCCACCTTGGTGAGGATGGCATCGTGCAGGTTGGCGCCGAAGTCACGGCTGGTGATGTTCTTGTTGGTAAAATCACACCGAAAGGCGAACAAGAGTTATCGAGTGAGGAGCGCCTATTGCGAGCGATTTTTGGCGAAAAAGTCAAAGATGTGCGCGATACTTCTCAGCGTATGAATAACGCAGGTGGCGGCAAAGTTGTTGGTGTCAAAATATTCTCACGCGAAAATGGTCATGAGCTCAAGGGTGGTGTGCTGATGCAGATTCAGATATATGTTGCACAGCTACGCAAAATTAGTGTTGGCGATAAACTTGCCGGCCGCCATGGTAACAAAGGTGTCGTGGCTCGTATCATGCCGATTGAGGATATGCCATTTATGGCTGATGGTACCCCTGTCGATGTTATCCTTAACCCCTTGGGAGTGCCAAGTCGTATGAACCTTGGTCAGCTATTTGAGACACACCTAGGCATGGCGGCCAAAGCGCTTGGCTACAAGGTTGCGACACCACCATTCAACGGCGTATCAGATGAGATTATTGCCGATGAGCTTGAAAAAGCAGGGTTTGATCGTGATGGTAAGAGTCAGTTATTTGATGGTCGTACTGGTGAGCCGTTTGAGGAACGGACAACAGTAGGTGTCATGCATATGATCAAATTACATCATATGGTGAGCGACAAGATTCATGCCCGCAGCACTGGTCCTTATACCATGGTGACTCAGCAGCCGCTAGGTGGTAAGGCTCAAAATGGTGGTCAGCGCTTTGGTGAAATGGAGGTTTGGGCGCTGGAAGCCTACGGTGCCGCTACGACGCTTCAGGAGATGCTGACGATTAAGTCTGACGATGTATATGGCCGTGCCAAAGCCTATGAATCGATTATTAAAAACGAAGTCATCACCGGTCCGAAACTACCTGAATCATTTAACGTGCTGGTAAAAGAGCTCCAGGGACTTGGGTTGCGCGTTGACTTGGTTGATGAATCAGAGGATGCGACGATTGATGCCGAGCACGTGATTGCAGAGGCCGGCCCAGAGGATAAAACAGTGCCAGCTATACTTGATAACGGCATTGACCAGGAGATGATTCTCGACGAAGTGGATGAATTTGGCCATATTGACGAGGACGCTGGTATGAGCATTCAGGATATTGACACAGTAGACCAAATCAAGGAGGAGGTGTAGTCATGACAAGCCTTCTATTTGCAATCAACAGAAAGGAAGTTGCATAATGTCCCAACCTATTCCAGTAAATGGCATTGCTGACTTTGATGCAGTGCGTCTAGCGGTTGCTAGCCCTGAGGATATTCTCAAGTGGAGCTATGGTGAAGTGATGAAGCCAGAAACGATCAATTACCGCACGCAAAAGCCTGAGCGTGACGGTTTGTTTTGCGAACGTATTTTTGGCCCGGTCAAAGACATCAATCCTCATGACAATAAGCTCAAGGGGGTCCGATCTCGCGAAGCGGCGGTTGATAAAAATGGCGAGCTAGTCACGAAGTCGATTGTTCGTCGTGAGCGCATGGGTCATATTAATCTTGCTGCACCGGTTGCCCATATTTGGTTTATGCGCGGCACGCCAAGTGCAATGAGTCTTTTGCTCGGCATAACAGTACGAAATCTTGAGCGTATTGCCTATTTTGCAACCTATGTCATCCTAGAAGTAGATACCGAAAAACGCGATCAAATGCTGACTGATCTCGAAACTGAGACAGAAGCTGGTCGTGCGGCAATCAAGATTCGTTATGAACGTGAGGCTGGTGCGGAAGGTGCCGATGTCAAGGCACTTGCTGAAGCACAAAGCCGTGAGATCGAAGAGCTCGATAGTAGTTACGTACAAAGAAAAGCTCAGCTGGAAAGTCTGGTTAAGGGCGCGCTTATCAACGAGACTGATTTTCGCACGCTGCCCGAAGAATATGAGGAATTGTTGCGTGTTGGGATGGGCGGCGTTGCACTCAAGGCATTACTTGATGAGATCGACCTACCAACCTTGATAACTCAGCTGAACCAAGAAGTCGAAAGCGCCAAAGGCCAACGCGAGAAAAAACTGATTAAGCGCCTGAAGGTGCTTGAGGGCATGCAAGCAGCTGGTATTAAGCCAAGTAGCTTGACTCTCGTTGTGCTACCTGTTATTCCTCCAGATCTGCGCCCGATGGTTCAGCTCACCGGTGGCCGGTTTGCGACAAGCGATCTCAATGACCTTTATCGTCGTGTTATCAACCGCAATAACCGCCTCAAAAAGCTGATCGATCTGAATGCACCTGAAGTGATTCGCCGCAATGAAATGCGCATGCTCCAAGAGGCAGTCGACAGTCTGATTGACAACTCAGCTGCCCGTGGCGGACGAGCCGTAAATGCTAGCGGCGGTCGCCGCCGCCTCAAGAGCATTAGTGATATGCTCAAAGGCAAGCAAGGCCGTTTCCGTCAGAACCTTCTCGGTAAGCGAGTTGACTATTCTGGACGGTCTGTCATCGTGGTTGGTCCAAAACTTAAGATCCATCAATGTGGCTTGCCTAAGCAAATGGCACTTGAGCTATTCAAGCCATTTGTGATTAGCTGGCTGATTCGTCATGAGCACGCACATAATATCCGTTCGGCTACACGACTCATTGAATCAGGCGAAGCGGTCGTATGGGATGCTCTGGATGAGGTAATTGAAGGCAAATATGTATTACTTAACCGCGCACCATCGCTGCACCGCCTCAGTATTCAGGCATTTCAGCCAAAACTTGTTGAAGGAAAAGCCATTCAGCTTCATCCTCTAGTATCGGCAGGTTTTAACGCTGACTATGATGGTGATCAGATGGCGGTACACTTGCCATTATCCAAAGAAGCTCAAGCCGAAGCTCGCGACCTCATGAGCGCGACGAACAATCTGCTCAAACCGGCTGATGGCAGCCCCGTACTCAATATTGGTCAGGATGTAGTACTTGGCAACTACTATTTAACCTATAATAAGCCAAAGGCTCAGACTGAAAAGGTGCGGATATTTAAGAATAGCTATGAGGCTGAGTTAGCGTACGATATGGGCAAGCTTCAGCTGCAAAGCCCGATTCGTATTCGCGCCAAAGGAGAGCTACGCACAACAACGCTAGGTCGAGTGTTTTTCAATGAGATATTGCCAGAAGATTATCCGTACGATGATAATATTCAGAATAAAAAACAGCTCAAAAAAGTACTAGCCCGTATTTTCGACCGCTACGGCGCCGAAGAGACAGCTCGTACTGCCGACCGCATGAAAGGCCTTGCGTTTCGATTTGCAACTATCTCTGCCATATCGACCGGTAAGGACGACTATATTACGTTTGACGAAATCGGACAGTTTATTGCCGAAGGCGATGACCGTGTTGCACAGATTTCTGATCAATATGACGAAGGCTTGATCACCGAAGAAGAGCGATACAATTTGACCGTGGCAACCTGGCGCAGTGTCGACCGCAAGGTAGAAGACTTTTTGCGAGAAGAGATGACCAAGATGGACACCAGTGTGTCAACAATGGTCAACTCTGGTGCGCGCGGTAGCTTATCTAATGTCAAGCTGGCAGGTGCCATGATCGGTATCATGGTGGACGCCAGTAACAATGAGATTGAGCTGCCTGTTCGCTCTAATTTCAAGAAAGGTCTTTCTAGCCTAGAAGCCTTTGTTGCGACGCGAGGTTCTCGCAAAGGTCTGATCGATACAGCACTCAAGACTGCCGACTCGGGCTATCTGACACGACGCCTTGTTGATGTCAGCCAGGATGTTTTCACTGTTCAGGACGAGTCAGGTGACGATGAAGGTTTCACTATCTATCGTGCGGAAAGCGAAGAAACAATGATCGAATTTGGCAATCGTCTCTATGGCCGTTATACCGCAACAGAGGTGCCTGGCCACATTGGGCGCGACGAGCTCATTACGCGAACCGTAGCCGATGCAATCGAGGCTGATTCAGGTATAAAAGAGGTGAAAATTCAGTCTGTCTTGTCGACAAATAATCTCAGCGGTATTCCGCGCAAGAGTTATGGTATCGATATGGCAACCGGACATTTGGTTGCGAACGCTCAGCCAGTCGGCGTGATCGCCGCACAATCGGTTGGCGAGCCTGGTACGCAGTTGACACTTAATACTTTTCACAGCTCTGGTGTGGCTGGTAGTGATATCACACAGGGTCTGCCCCGTGTTGAAGAGCTATTTGAAGCCCGCAATCCGAAAGGTCAAGCCTATGTCACTGAAGTTGCTGGTCGATGGCAAAAACTACATTGTCCAAGTCGCGCCAGCGCAGGGTCATGTCGAACGCATCGGGCTTGAGGGCCGCACGGTCACGATTAAGTCTGGCAGCAGCGTCAAGGTAGGTGATGTACTAGCAACCGGAGAAAATGACTCGAAACCATTAGTTGCACCGTTTGATGGTGTCATCGAGGTGGCTGAGGATACGATTGTTATCGCCGCTAACGCAGGTTCACCGGTGCGATACGAGATACCTGGCAATTATCAGCTAGTGGTGAGCGCCAATGATACGGTTGAGGCTGGTGATCGCTTGACGATTGGTTCACTCAATCTTCATGATCTCATGCGACTCAAGGGTACTGAGGCAACTCAACGATACATTATCAATGAAGTGCTTCGTATTTATGCTGCTCAAGGTCAAGATGTCGCAGACAAGCACCTTGAGATTATCGTCCGCCAAATGTTTAGTAGGGTTCAGATTGATGATCCAGGCGATGGGTCATTTGTGACCGGAGATATTGTCTCCAAGGCAGCGGTAGTAGATGCCAATCGTGAGCTTGCTGCTGCCGGCAAGGCGCTTGTCCAGTACACTCAGCTACTGCTTGGCATCACAAAGGTTTCGATTTGGAGCGATAGCTGGTTGTCTGCTGCTTCGTTCCAAGATACGACTCGTGTGCTGATCAATGCCGCTATCTCTGGTCGGGCAGATCGTCTCAATGGCCTTAAAGAGAACGTCATCATTGGTCGTAAGATACCAGTTGGTACTGGTGCTCGAGATGTGATCAATCAAGCAGGTTCAGGAGAGTTTTCGGATGAGTATGTCGAGGATATTGTCGAGGACGTCGAGCTGGCCTCCTAGATAGTGTGCATAAAGAAATCACCTCGTACCGTCCGGAGCGAGGTGATTTTCTATTCATCTCCCTGTGGCTATGTACTGCGTCTGAGCCGCAGCACATAGCCATAGCGTGTCATCTGGTAGGGTGAATTCTGATTTTTCCACCTAGGTAGTAGACAAATCCTGTGTTTTTTGTTACAATAAAAGAAGAGTTTCCTCTTTTGGAGCGTGTCGGATGGTGTAGATGTCGATATTCGCCAAAAGATATGATATAGTCGTTTGCTGCGACGTATGTCATCATCCGGATAGGCCGTTAGCACGCCGAGTCCGCTATCATATAAATCAAGTAAAGGATATTTGTAGTGCCAACTATCAATCAGCTGGTTCGTAAGCCTCGCCAATCTGCGACCAAAAAATCCAAATCGCCGGCTCTGGGTCGTATCCACAACGCACTCAAAGTGCGCTATTACAACCAAGATGCGCCCCTCAAACGTGGCGTTTGTGTTAAGGTGACAACCAAAACCCCCAAAAAACCTAACTCAGCCCTTCGCAAAGTTGCCCGTGTTCGTTTAACAAACGGGCATGAAGTCTGGGCATATATCGGCGGTGAAGGCCACAACCTGCAAGAACACGCCGTCGTGCTGGTACGCGGTGGCCGTGTGCCAGACCTTCCAGGTGTGCGTTACCATATCGTTCGTGGCGCACTCGATCTCCAGGGGGTTGCCAAGCGTCAACAAGGCCGCAGCAAATATGGCGCCAAGAAGGAAGGGAAGTAGGATGCAAGTACCAAGTAAGATGTCACAAGTATCAAACATGCACCACATAGCAAGCAACAAGTTTTTATCGTCGCTGGCGACACAATCCTTGTTACCTGATACCTGTTACCTGATACCTTCCGACCGAAGGGAGAAATCATAATGCCTCGCAAAGTTACCAAGAAGCTCCAGCGTACCCTCAAGCCTGATCGTAAATATCAGTCAATCATGGTGCAGCGACTCATCAACAAATCTATGCTCGATGGCAAAAAATTGGTCGCAGAACGTGCTGTCTATAACGCGCTTGAGCAAGCCGCCAAGACGCTTAAAAGCGAAGAGCCACTCGAGGTATTCGAGCGGGCGCTCAAGAACGTCAGCCCAAACTTTGAAGTCAAATCTCGCCGCGTCGGCGGGGCGAATTACCAGATACCATTCCCAGTGCAGGGCCATCGCCAGTTGCACTACGCATTCAGCTGGCTTGTCCAAAGCGCTCGCGCTCGTAGCGGTATGCCGTATGAGAAACGTCTCGCCCATGAAATCGTCGATGCTTACAACGAAACTGGCGCAGCCTACAAGAAAAAAGAAGATACACACAAAATGGCTGAAGCCAACCGCGCCTTCGCCCACTTCGCCCGCAGCTAACCAGATCTAGCTCGTACATAAAAGTTCATATGACATTATGGACTTACATGCGCAACAGCTCCATGATTAAAACTCTTGTGCTTTTGACAGCGCTGTAGTTAAATAAAAACAAATGGCGGAGAATAAATAACAATGTCAATGGCCGAGCGGTATATTGAGGCGGGATGTCTCGAGACACCTAGGCCAATTGCCGAAGCCCTGCCTGATCACGTGGCAGTCGCTGCCTTGCGTAACTATGAGACCCGTCAGAGCCCTGAGGGTCTCTTTCATTCAGCGTGGTGCTATACAGAATATGCACTCAACAACTCCCCTCACATACACGAGGTGTCGCGAAAATATCATCTCGAAACAGCACAAACTCTCTTGGGATGGAGTATTAATGATCCTGTGACTCACGAAGATATTCGTCTTGGATCAATGGTTTTATCATCATATTTACCACTGTTTAAAAAACGATGTTTCAGAGAATCGATTACGTCAGATGATTGTAGAGAATTATACGTAAGTCTCGGTGCTGCAGTGGATTTCTTGCATCCAATCGAAGCTGACTATCCGCCGCCATGGCGCATGACAGAACTAGCCCTCCTGTCTATGGCGGCACGGACATTTCGACCTGAACTATTACTGTATCCGGCGTCCCCTCGCGAAGAAGCCTCCACCGTACCGGAGCTCAATCATGATAGCTACTTCCTGACACGCGGTAGTAAATTACCGATACAACAGAAACTATGTGCTACCGAGCACAAATACGACGATTGGATCACTATACTGACCCTGGAGCCGCTTCTCGAAGCAGCCTATCGAAAATCAGGTTTAGAGATGCCTGATGATCCTAGCAATCGGCTCAATGAGCTGCTCGAGCTCGTAGTCAGAGAATCACATCATGATTCACTATCAACCAAACAGAAAATCTATCTCGACACACTGAGTGCAGCCATCGCGCAATATTATTTCCAAGCTAGGGCCAAAAACAGTGAGAGCATATGAGCATATCGATGCAGCATGTTCTTAAACGCCCGAGATAATTGTAAGGCCCGCGACGTGTCATGTCGCGGGCAGGTGGTGCCATACCGAAGTTTTTGTATGGCAGTTGACTATTCAGTCTGATCAGAGACTGCACGACTGAACAGATCGGCTCTTCGCACAATGGGTGCTTTCTGGCGGAGTGTATCAGCGATATTATTGGTCGCTTCAGCCACAGCCATCTGCGAGTCCAGGGTGCTTTCCACACAGGTGACATGTTTGATCTCGATGCCATACCTGTCAGCAATCGGTTTCAGGAAATCTATGAGACTTGCACTGAAATGCTTGTTGATCTCAACCGTTTCGTCGCTTAACAGGTCGCATACTCTCCCTAGCATTTGATTCTCGACCTCAGTGAAGGGGTCGGCATGCTCGTAGAGGTACCTGATGGTATCGACGACGCGTAGCGTCATTGTCAGCTTGACCCGAACTGTCCGATACCCCGAGACAGTGCATTCGACTCGTTCTGGCTCACGAATCTGTTCGCGCATATCAATGTCGCGCATCGTCTCGATCCATGGTATCAACAAGTTGAAGCCATGATAGACCTTGTAGGGTCGCTCATGCCTAGGCAACTTCCGATAGTTCCAGCGGTAACGAACCGGGTGGCCGTTGCGCTCTTTGACGCCCGCATGGCACTTCGGGATGATCGCGATCGATTTCAGCGAAGATATAACCGCAAAGACCCCGACCAATATACCGAGAATTGTCTTAATAGCCGTTCCCCAGGGGCCCAAGCCATCGAGCCAGTCCACGACGGGAGCAAACATTGACACTTCGAGCCACCTCCTCGGCTGTCGTGTAGCTGGGTTTTTCCTACCAAGGGTTATTATACTTTAGTATGGATATTTTGCAACTACTACCCCACATCCCACCCCCAACCCTTCCACCCTGGGTCTCAAAACAACCTAAAAGAGACATCAG
>APMI01037139.1_pt1 | contig 11905 bp, 5 predicted proteins | sample 667938 | NCBI WGS metagenome assembly APMI01 (sample SAMN01084076, study PRJNA167559) | wastewater metagenome | biome: Wastewater | place: Denmark: Ejby Moelle, Odense | collected 2011-11-28 | reverse complement strand
CCGCGATTCTGAGCCGGGTATACCGGAATGGTAAGTAAGTTCCGTTGATTTTGAAATTATTATTAATTTTTAGCGATGGACGATGGGAGAAGGGGAGACTGGGGGAGGGGAAGATGGGCGATTTTTTAATTTTAACCGAACATCAGCTGCGGATACCTCCGTTTTCATGCCTGAAAAAGACAATCAGGCAGGTGACTGCTGACTTTTACCCTCCTAGGTTTATATTCAGCAGATTATAACAGTCTCTGCGTCATTACACTTGCCGGGCCATAATAAATCTTTAATTTTCCTGGTCAACATCATCCATAAAATCCGAAATATCATGCACCTGTTTTGATATATACTTCTTGGGGCTGACACCAAACTGCTTTTTAAAAGATTTGCTGAAATAACTCAGGTCGTTGAAACCGCTCGCATATGCGGCCTCTGAAACATTTACCCCTTCTTTTACCATCATCCTTGCTGCCGATTGCAGTCGGATATAACGGATAAATTCAACCGGCGACATGTTTGTGAGGCTTACAATTTTACGGTACAGGCTCGATGAACTCATGCCTATTTCCTTGCTAAGTGCCAATACATTGAGTTCAGTATTCAGCAACCTCGATTCTATTACAGACTTGACATTTTCGAGGAACTTCGCATCCAGTGCTGAATATTCAACTTCGGCAGACTCGGGCATATTGCCGTAAGCGTATTTTTTAATGATTTTTTCTCTCTGTGCCAGCAACGACTCAACCCTGGCATACAATGTCCTTACATCTACTGGTTTGGCAATATACGAGTCGGCATTAGCCAGGTAGCTTTCGTACCGTGTTTCCTCGTCAATTTTGGCGGTAAGCAGTATTACAATGATATGACTGGTTTCAATGTTGTTTTTAATGCGGTTGCACATTTCAATCCCATTCATCACCGGCATCATCATATCGGTGATTACCAGGTCAGGCATTTTCTGAAGACAGAGTTCATACCCCATTTCACCATTGCTGGCCTCGATGGTATTATAGTAATTGGATAAATGTTTGTTTAAAAGCTGCCTGAAATCGGAATTGTCCTCCACGATCAGTATGGTTTTCTTTCCATCCTGGTCAACCTTAGTGGCATTTAAATCATCAGCTGGAACCGGCAACAGGGAGGCATCCTGGTCGATGATAAAGGTTCCGGATTGATACATGATTTCTTCGCTCCTGATTTCAGCCTTGCTATATGATGAAGCCGAAACCGGTATATCGACGGAAAATTTAGCACCCAGGTTTTCTTCATTTTGAACAGTCATGAAGCCTTTATGATTTTCGACCAGGCTTTTTGACAAGGCCAGCCCAATGCCGGCACCAAAAGTTTTGCCGGTTACTGATTTAACCTGGTAAAACCGCTCAAATACCTGGTCGAGGTTTTCGGGCTCAATGCCTTTTCCCGAGTCAATTACCTCAAGCCTGAGCCAGTTTGAATTATTGTTGTCGTATAACCGGTAGTTTATAATGATTTTCCCGTTATCGGGCGTATATCTTAAGGCATTCGACAACAGGTTGCATATCACCTTATCCATTTTGTCCTGATCGAAATATATGGTTTCATCAACCTTGCCGTTAACGATTACCGAAATTTGTTTTTTGTCGGCCAGGGGTTTCAGGCAAATGCAGATTTGTTCGATAAACGAATCGATCCGGCCCGGGGAAACTACAGGCATCATGCTCCCGCTTTCCACTTTCCTGAAATCGAGCAGTTGCGAAATCAGGTGCATAACCCGGCTTACGTTTCGTTCCATGATTTTCAGACGCTCACTGTCGAGTACCTTCTTCGAAATCAGGTCTTCAACTGAAAACGAAAGCACCGACAAGGGAGTAAGCAATTCATGCGAAATGTTGGTAAAAAACCTGAATTTAAACTGGTTTATATTCTCCTCCTTTATCCTTTCTAGTTTTTCAATTTCGTAAGCCTGTTTAATTTTGATGTTGTTAATCAGGAAGTAATAGATGGCGATAAGTATTGAAATTATGATGATGATATAAATTGCAATGGCCCACCACGATTTGGCCGGGTGTGGCCTTACGTGTATTGAAAGCGTGAGCGGTGTTTCATTCCAGATATCGCTGTTGTTCGAAGCCTTTAAACGTAAGGTATAAGTGCCGGGCGGAATATGCGAGTAGTTCAGCATACGGCCTTCGGAATTTGTTCGTTTCCATCCGGCATCAAGCCCGTCGAGCATATAGGCATATTTGTTTTTACCGGGCTGGGAGTACGAAAGCGCTGCAAATTCGATGTTAATATTATCCTGGTCATAATTCAGGTCGAGCCCGTTGGCCATGGCCTCGTAAACGTTTACTTTTTCGTTGCCTATCCAGATACCCGTAATAACAATAGGCGGGATGTAGGTATTGCCGGTTAATTCGCTGGGTTCAATTACATTAAATCCATAATATCCGCCAACAAATATCCTTCCATCTGGCGATTTAAATGAAGCGCCATCAATAAACACGTTTCCGTTCAGCCCGTCTTCGGTGGTAAAAAGTTCGGCCTGGTACTCCCGGTCATTAGCCGACCGAAACCGCACCAGCCCGTTGCTGGTAGTGAGCCATAAATTATTGGCATCGTCAATAATATCGAAAATAGCATCACCGCCAATGCCTTCGTTTTTCCCGAAATGCGTAAAAGTCTGGTCCTTGCGGTTAAACAATGCCAGGCCAGCAGTTCCGGTTCCAATCCATAAGCGTTTGTGCTTGTCTTCGAGAATTGCGTATACAATGTTGCTTTTTATTGATCCGGGATTATCCCTGTCGGGCGCATAATGTTTAAATTTCAGGGGGTATTGTTTAGCGCTGGTATTTTTTGCCAAATTTAAAGCGCCACCCAGTGTTCCAATCCACAGGTTCGATTCCGAATCCTCGAAAACAGCGCTGATATATTCACCCGAGAGTGCATCGGGGTTGCCCCTCACAGGCATATAGGTGTTTATTTTATAAGTGTCGCCGTTTGCCGGGATAAATTCAAAAAGACCGGTGTTGGTTCCAACCCACAACTGGTGAAATTTATCTTCGTAAATGGAGTTTATCATCCTGTTTTGCACGCCTTTTACCGGGTCGTAGCTCAGGAAATTTTGTGTGGCTCCGGTTTTCCCCGAAATCCTATACACCCCTTTATACCTTGTTCCGATCCAGAGATTTCTGTTCTTGTCGAGGTAAAAACAGGTGGCTGCATTTATATCTATCAGGTCTTCAGCTATTTTACTGAATTTCGGGAGGTAGGTGCAGGGGATGAATTTATGCTCGGAGAGTAAGTATTTCCCCAACCCCAGGCCTTGCACACCAATGAGGAGCGATCCGTCGGCATCCATAAAAAATGACCTGATCGATTGTGTTTCGCCTGCGCTGATAATTTCAGGGATTTTATAGGCATCGATGCTGCGAAGACCGGGATCATATTTGTTGAGCCCGCCACCGCCGGTAGCCAGCCAGATAATGCCCGAACGATCCTGGAGGATGGAGAATATATCGTTCTGCGAAATTTTGGATGGACTGCTTCCGCTTTGAATAAGCTGAACTTCCGGTTTTACCGAATTATGGTTCCTGATAATATTTAGTCCATACGGGGTACCCGCCCAGATAGCGCCTGCTTTATCTTCGAGCAGGCAATAAATAATGTCACTCGAGAGCGTGAACGGAGCACCTGAATTTTTTGAATAATACTGTAAGATGCTGACTGATTTATAATTATTCAGGTTCACTTTAAAAAGTCCGCCTTCCCAGGTGCCAAGCCAGTAATTGCCTTGCCGGTCTTCCAGAATTTTTACGATACGGTGAATATAATTGTTCATTCCCGGTTTCAGGGGAATCATGAGATGTGTAAAATCATCTTTTTTATCATCGTACACAAAAAGTCCCTGGCCCCAGCTCCCGACCAGTATCCTTCCTTTCCGGTCTTCATATACATACGAAATGAGCCCGGTGGGATTCGTTTTGCCAGGCCGGCGGTTATCAGTAAACGTTACCATTTTCCCTTTGTCGGGATAGTAAACATTCAATCCGCCTGATGAGGAAATCCAGATACGTCCTTTCGAATCGCACAACAGGTTGTTAATAGTATTGCTGAGAATAGCCAGGCCACCAGGTATCGTCTGGTCGAAAATAGTTACTGTCTGTGTTAGTTTATTAAATACATTTATACCCGAATGATCCGTACCAAACCACAGGTTGCCTTTCTTGTCTTCGGCAATTGAATTGAAATCGACCGAATTAAAAGTCTTGTCTTTCGAGAACTCTGGCTTATAGATGTTTGTCTTATAACCATCGAATCGGTTTATGCCATTATCGGTTGCGACCCAAAGGTATCCCTCACGATCCTGCAATAACGCTTTCAGATTATCGGAAGAGAAACCTGAATTTATATTGAATCGCTGAAAAACAGGTGTAGTTCCTCTGGTATTCGCAGCATGAATATTTCCAGCTGCAGAAATAACCAGTGCTAAACAAAGGTTCTGAATATTTGATCTAAAACGTCGGAACATTTTTTTCAGCATTCTCGTCTTGTTTCAAGGTAAGAAGTAAATCGCTCCAAAGATATTAATTCTTCGTGTTTTTCAGTTTACAATTATCATCATTTGTAAACCTGGATTTCACCCGGAATTATATCCGGTTCTGTAGTTAAACCTTAAGCGCTTGTTCTGAAGCTGATATCGTAACATGCTATTATTTAATGAGTAAGAGAAAAAGGACTCTAAAATCTGGTTGAATTAACCTAAAAAATGAATAATTAATTATAGCTGTTATTTTACAGTGAATGTAGATTTGCAATCGAAACTTATGAATCTCACATAGCTGCTAAAACTGAATAATGAAAAATTACCTGAAAATATCATTAGTACTCCTGTTGGCTGGTAGTTTACAACCGGTGACCGGGCAAACCGTATTAGTCGATCCCGCTATCAAATACCAGATTGTCGACGGATGGGGAGGCTCCTTATGCTGGTGGGCAAATATAATGGGGGGATACAGTGATATTGATGTCCTGAAAATATGCGATTGGGTTACCGATCCTAAGGGCCTTAATATGAATATATTCAGGTTCAACATCGGCGGTGGCGATGCACCTGACCATAATCACATGCGTGGCGACGGAGGCAATATGCCTGGTTACAAGGCATCGGCTTTAAGCCCTTACGACTGGACGCAGGATGCCAACCAGCGGAAGATAGCACAGCAACTTATTAAATCGCGGATTAAATATACCGGTGTAAATGATATAATTTTCGAAGCATTCTCCAATTCTCCTCCTTACTGGATGACTAAGAGCGGATGTTCGGCAGGCAGTGTGGAGGGCAATGTGGCTAACCTTAAATCGGATATGTTCGATGATTTTGCTGATTATCTCACAGATGTAACCAAATATTACCACGATACCTTAGGGATCACATTCAGTACCCTTGAGCCTTTTAATGAACCCTTCTCAACCTGGTGGAAAGCCATGGGTGGACAGGAAGGTTGTTATTTCGGGCAGGCTGACCAGGAAAAAATGATCCGTGAACTGTATAACAAACTGCAGATAAAAAATATGCTGGGCTATTGCAATATCACCAGCATGGACGCTAATACGCTCGATGAATGCTACAACGGGATTACTGCATACAAAACGGCAAATGATATCCTGCCAAAACTTACTAAGTTAAATGGCCACAGCTACTTTGGCAGCGATAATTCGAGGAAAAATCTGGCAACATTTGCCCTGGCCAACAATTTCAGACTGTGGCAGTCGGAGTCAGGACCTTTAAATATGGGCGGCACCAACGAAGAATTAATACTGCAAATAGCGGCCCGTATTGTTAAGGATATGAAGGAAATGAAGCCCGAAGCCTGGATTGACTGGCAGATAGCAGGCGACCAGAGCCCGGTATGGGCATTGATTGTAGGAAATTATTCCGATATAACTCACCCGGTTTCCAAGGCCGATAGCTATTATATCCGCTCGCAGTTTTCGCGTTTTATAAAGCCCGGCTATACCATAATTGATTGTAAGGACCCGAATACCCTTGCTGCCATCAGCCCCGATAAAACAGAGCTTGTGCTGGTAATTTGCAACGAGACTTCAGCCACCGTAAACCACAGTTATAACCTTGAAGCGTTTCAAACAGCCGGCCCGGCTATACAACGCTACCGCAGCGGGAAAGTAAATGATTCGTATTACGAGCGCCTTGCTAAAATAAATGTTACGCTCAGCAGTAAGGTACTTGATTATACTGCGCCTAAATATTCGGTTACCACATTCGTGATCCCGGTTCAGGTTTCAACCACAGGTATAGGGGAGGGAAAGTACTACTTTAAAAACAAAGCTTCCGGTTCATACGCCGGCATCAATGGTGCTTCAACCAGTTCGGGCGCATTGCTGGTTATTTCCGGCGATACGCCTCAAAGTAACTCAACCTTTGATCTAACCATCGACAAAATTAACGGTGGATACATGGTTAAGCCAGCTCACATTGCGCCCGAAAAAAAATATGTGCTTGACGTTGAAGGCGTTTCGGACCTCGATGGTGCCAAAATAATGCAGTATGCTGATTGGGGAGGCGAAAATCAACGCTTTCATTTTGTACCGCTGGATGGTGGCTTTTATAAAGTTATCATCCGTAAAAGCATGAAATGTTGGAATGTTACAGGTAGCACTTTTAACCCCGGCATTCCGGTGGTTCAAATGGCCTGGGATACTACCGATAACGCCGTGTGGGAAATCATTCCTTTTACTACCTCTTTGCCAGGTTTAAGATCGGGAAGCAACCTGAATGTGTTTTACAGCATGAATCAACTGCATATTAAGCCGGATGGCAATAGCAGGCTCTCGGAGATTTTTGTAATAAACCTGCTGGGCGAAACGGTTAGCCATAAGTATTGTTCCGGCAACTCCGAATTTTCTTTCGCGGCTGATTTAGCCCCGGGCCTGTACATAGTTAAAGCAATTATGGATGGCGGGCTTACAGCTAACCGGAAATTTGTAAAACATTAATAACACTGAATACCTCGATTACCAATTCAAATAAATCCAATACTAATTAAAATCAATTCATCATGAAAAAAATCTCTACGATTAAAAAAAGTGCAGCTTTTCTTATGCTTGCATTTGGCATGAGTTTTTCAACTTTCGCACAGGATGTCCTTTGGACAGGTGAAAAATCACCCGAAGCCATCACGTATTACGATATACGGCCGTGGGCAAAAACGGATGGTGCTATACAAGGCAAATATGTAAATTTTGGTACTGCTGAGGCACCTGTACTATCCTCTATTGTGGATAATCCGGATAAATCAGGAATCAACAAAACGGATAAAGCTATATTATTAAAATCATTAGCTGGTAAATCGTGGTGGCCTGATTTTTTTGATTTTATTTTAGCAGCCCCGGTTTCAATTACCGAAAGCAACAGGTATTTACATATTTTCCATTACAGGCAAAACCTGAATAAAGGATATAGTGTAATGGTAAATGCCTCTGGTGATCCTTGGGGAGATGGTGATAAAGGAACCAAACGCTTTGATGGTCAGCTTTCAAAAGCAGGGCAATGGGAAGATATTGTTATTGACCTGAAATGGTTTATGGACAAGCCAGAGCCTTTGAGCCAGATCATGATTCTTATGGACAGGAACTGGGGAAACGAAGCTGAAGATCCAACCGATTATTATTTTGATGAAGTTGTTCTCAATGATCAAGCACTTGCGCGCGGAGTAAATATTCTCCCTGGTACCGACCTGTTGAATTGCCAGAGCCAGGCTCAGATTGACGCCCTTACATTCGATACGCAGAATGGTTCGAACACCTACAGCATTATTGATAACCCGTTTACCACCAGCTCTGTGAATGCAGGCGGAAGGGTACTCGATTTTTTCAAAAGCGCTGATGCATCGTGGTGGCAGGGAATGAAAGTTAATTTCCCCGGCATCCACATGATTGAATATGGCGTTAAACAATACCTGCACGTATTGGTAAAGGCTGATATTGCCTGCGATATCCAGTTACAGGTTATCGATAATGGAGATGGTGATCGCAGCGAGATGTTCAACTACCCGAAAGATGAAATTGGCGGAGATTGGTTCGACCTGGTATGGGATCTGAGCAGCTATACCGCCATTAAATCATTTGCTGTACGTTACGATGTACGCAAGGATGAAGGCGGCAACTGGATTAACGGTACACCTGCAGGACATTTCTACATGGACGAAGTTACCCTCGACGGAAATCCTGACCAGCGCGAAGTTATTACCAGCCTTAGACCTTCGAACAGCAAAACTGAACTGAAAGCTTATACAACCGGAAGAACTATCAATTTCTCAATGCCTGATGCAGCCCGCGTTAGTGTATACGATATGATTGGTAAGAGTGTTGCTGCACAAAACCTGGCTAACGGCGCCCAACTGAATACGATTACAGTTCCTAATTCAGGAATGTATATTCTGAAAGTTGAAACCAAAGGCGGAAAAGTGTCAACTGCCAAATTAATAGTGAAATAAACTCCAGCAGATAAGGATGTCACCCAATAACGGTTTACAGGCAGATTGGGTTTGGTTGATAGCGCTGTAAATCGCTGGTGGCATCCTTATTCTTCTTTACTTTCAAATCTGATATTCAGCAGTGCCTTCAGCTATTTGCAAGGATATAACTGTGTAACAGAAATGAAAAAAATGACAGTTCCGAAATTGTCTATTATGATTAATACTTCTTATCGAATGAAAACGATTGCTTTAAGAATACTCACTTTTTGTCTTCTAACCCTGGTGGTATGTTCCTGCAAGAAAGAAGATGATAATACAGAATCAGCTTTAATCGGCAAGTGGATACTGGTTGACAAAATGGTAGATAACAGCCCGGTTGTGCTCACCGATTGCGAAAAACTCAGCACAATCACCTTCGAAGCTGATAACATAAGTTATTTGTTCGATGCCTGTGGCAATAAAACCACCAATTCCGGCTGGAATTATAAAGACGGCATGCTGGATATTTCCGATTACCTGCCGGTAGCATTTTACATCGAACAGCTTGATAATACCACCTTAAAAATCAGGCGAAATGATATCTCTCCAACAGGGAGCCTGCAGGTTACCATACTTGGATACATAAAAACAAACTGAGTAAGTACAGCTGATTCAATCATATAGGAATAATATCCCTTAGAATTATGAACAAATTAATTCCCTGCATACTGATCTTTTTGCTCCTTTTTTCTTCATGCAAAAAAGATACAGATAATATATCCTTATTTCCCGGTTTCTGGACCCAGGAATCCATTACGGAGGATGGCAACCCGGTTACGATGTCAGCCTGCGAGCAGAGTACCAGGCTGCTCATCGAACAAAACGGCATTTATCGCCTGTATAGTTCGTGCGATGGCCAGCAGCGTTACGGAACATGGATTATTACCGGCAATACCAAGCTCGACATGTCGCTCGATCATTGGAACGGCAGTAATAAATATGAATCTTTCCCTGTCCGGTTTACCATTCTCATGCTCACAGCCACCGAGATGGAGATCAGGGTAAAAACCTACATTGGCGAAAGGAAAAAAACAGTAATGTTTACTCCTGTTGAACAGGATGTACTCACCGGCAAAACCCCTGAAGAATTGCTTCAGCTGGATCGCTATAATAAAACATTAAAAACCTATACCTACAGGTTTGTAAAACAGGAGTAAGAAACCCGAGGTCAGTTAGCTGGCAGCACGGCACTCAAAAGCGTGTTTCGCAATCCCCGAGGGGTAACAGAGTTCCGAAAGTTACAACTGGTCTTAAAAGGTTATGATTCAAATCGTTCTGATCGGAATGCTGTAATCCTGACCCCGCTTACACAAATATAAAAGATATACGCTAACATACATTGTCCCATCATGAGAAAAAGAGTTTTCAGACAAGTATTCATATTGCTTTCGATTGTACTGTTTACCATACAAGGCTTTGGGCAGCAGAAACATCTGGTTACAGGCGTGATCAAGGATTCTCAGACCGGCGAAACCCTTATTGGTGCCACCGTAATGGTTAAAGGAACCACCACCGGAACAGTAACAGGCGTTGATGGAAGCTATCGTTTAGAAATAAGCGATCCCAAATGCACGTTGGTGTTTTCCTACATTGGCTACCAACGTTTCGAAACAGCCCTCGACGGCCGCACCGTAGTAAACGTAGGATTGAATCTGGATGCCACATCCTTAAGCGAAACCGTTATTATCGGGTATGGTACCCAGAAAAAAGAATCGGTTGTTGGCTCTATTGCAACCATTAGTAATAAAACCATTGTTTCCATCCCCGTTTCAAATATTACCCAATCCATTGCCGGGAAACTCTCAGGAGTTGAGGTAGTGCAGTCTTCGGGCGAAATCGGTCGCGACGAAGCCGATATTTTCATACGTGGCCAGGCTACCTATGGAAACTCCAAACCGCTTATCGTAGTCGACGGGATTATACGCGACGGATTCGCGCAAATCGATCCCAACGAAATTCAAACCTTAAGTATATTAAAAGATGCTTCGGCCACCGCAGTTTTCGGTGTAAAAGGCGCTAATGGCGTTATTATTGTTACCACCAAACGTGGTACTGAAGGCAAGCCAAAAATATCGTTCACCACACAAACCGCTATCACTGTTCCTACCAGGATTCCCCAGCCCCTTGATTCCTATCGCTCGGCAGTGCTCAGCAATGTAAATGCAATTACCGGAGGCGCCGGAGTAGCAGCGGCTTACAGCACCAAGGACCTGATGAATTTCCGCACCGGGGCTTCACCGTATACCAACCCCGATTATTCGTGGGTTGATGTGCTGATCCGCGATCACTCATCACTCTCGCAGTATAACCTGAACGTAAGTGGCGGAACAAAAAATATACGGTATTTCGTATCAGGTGGATATCTTACCCAGGACGGGATTTATAACTACGACCCCTACACTAATTTTTCGAGGTATAACTTCCGTTCCAATTTCGATATTGATGTTTCGAAAAACCTGAGCGCAGCTATCAGCCTGGGCACCCGTATCGAAAACAGGACCAACCCGGCTTCTGCCTGGTATGGCAGCTGGGAATTATACCGTGCTTCCTTCGCCCTTGGAGGACGTTATACCCCCGTTTTTAACCCAGACGGATCACTTGCCGGCAACAGCAGCCGCACCAACCTGATCGGGAAAGTGCGTGACAATGGCTTTTATAAGGAAACCCGCAGTGTGCTCGAAATGAGCGTCAGCCTTAACTATAAACTTGATGCTCTTACCCCCGGATTATCGGTAAAAGGACAGCTCGCTTTCGATGACAACAGCTCAATGGGCCGCAATTATGGTCAGAGCTTCGCAGTGTATCAATACGACCAGGTCAATAACAAATATACCGAATTCGGCGAAAACCGCCCGCTCAGTTATGCCTGGGGCGATGTGTACGATACCCGTAAAACGTATTTTGAAATAAGCCTGAACTATGCGCGTACTTTTGGTAAACATGGCATTACTGCCCTGGTGCTCGGTAACCGCGACCTGAAGTATGTAAATGCTGAAACACCTTATGCTACCGAAGGTATCGTAGGTCGTGTAACTTACGATTACTCAGGACGCTACCTGGCCGAAGTAAATATGGGCTACAATGGTTCCGAAAACTTTGCACCCGGGCACCGGTTTGGATTTTTCCCTGCATTTGCCCTTGGATGGGTAGCAACCAACGAGGCTTTCCTGAAAAATACAGGTTTCAGCCATGTGGTAACCAGTTTGAAGCTGCGCGGATCGATGGGATGGGTTGGAAATGATAAAATCGGGGATACCCGTTTCATGTACCTGCAGCAATACCTCGAAGTAGGAGGCGTGAAATTCGGTACCGGCGATAACTCATATACTGGCATACGCGAGGGAACCATTGCCAACGAAAATGTACAGTGGGAAGTAGCCCGTAAGTTTAATATTGGT
>APMI01010203.1_pt1 | contig 11906 bp, 12 predicted proteins | sample 667938 | NCBI WGS metagenome assembly APMI01 (sample SAMN01084076, study PRJNA167559) | wastewater metagenome | biome: Wastewater | place: Denmark: Ejby Moelle, Odense | collected 2011-11-28 | reverse complement strand
CAGGGTGCGGATGTAAAGCCCGGTTCCGCCCACCAGGATCGGCAGGGCGTCGTCGGCATGGGCCTGCGCGATTTCCGCGCGTGCCGCGTCGGCCCAGTCAGCGGCGGAGCAGGCCACCGCGCCGTCCCACGCGCCGAACAGGCGGTGGGGTATGCCCTGCATCTCCTGCTCGGTCGGCCGCGCGCTCAGCACGGCGAGATCGCGATAGACCTGCGCGCTGTCGGCATTGATGACCACGGCCTTGCGCCCCAGTGCGCGTTCGTGCAGCGCCAGCTTTATCGCCAGATCGCTCTTGCCGCTGGCCGTCGGCCCTGCAATGAGCGCCAGCCGTGGCTTGGCCGGCGATCGTTCGCCAGCGTCCAGGCCGTTATCGTGGAATGAAAGGGAATTATCGGTGCTCATCGCCCGCCTGATAGCAGAGCCTGAGACGCTTGGTGACAATCTTGCGCGCGCGATGGAAGCGATCGAGGAACGCGGTTGGGAAGTGGCCGGCGCGGGAATGCTCGAAGGGTGCGAGGAGGTGCTCGAACTCGAAGTGCTGGAGGGCGATCCGGCCGAGGTCCGCCGCATTCTCGACGCGCACTTTCCGGACAGCGACCTGCTGCTGTCGCTCCACCCGATCGCGGCGCCGCGCCTGTTCGTCTCGGACATGGATTCGACGATGATCCAGGCCGAATGCATCGACGAGCTGGCCGATTTCGCGGGGATCAAGGACCAGATCGCGGCGATCACCGAGCGCGCGATGCAGGGCGAACTGGATTTCGAGGCCGCCTTGCGTGAGCGCGTGGGCTTGCTGCGTGATCTGCCCGAAGCCGCGATCCACCAGTGCCTTGCCGAACGGATCGCGCCGATGCCGGGCGCGCGCACGCTGGTATCCACGCTCAAGGCGCGGGGATGCCACACCGTGCTGGTGACGGGCGGCTTTCACAGCTTCGCCGATCCCGTGGCCGAACAACTTGGGTTCGAGCGCGTCGTGGCGAACAGGCTGGAAATCCGCGATGGCGCGCTGACCGGCGGGCTTGTCGGCGGGATTACCGACAGCGGCGTGAAGAAAGCCGTGCTGCTGGAGGAAACCGCGCGGCTGGGCGAGGGGGCTACTAGCCTCGCGACCGGGGACGGTGCCAACGACATCCCGATGATCGAGGCGGCGCATTGGGGCCTTGCCTATCGCGCCAAGCCCAAGGCGCGCGCGGCGGCCGATGGCTGGATTGATCGCGGCGATCTCACCGCGATCCTGCTGCTGTTCGGCATCCCGCGCGAGGAATGGGTCAACGACTGAGGGCAGCGGGGCGGCGGGTCTTGACCCGCGCCGCGATCCGCAGGCCCAGCGCGGCGATGGCGATGCCGCCGCCGATCAGCCCGATCATCCGCGTTTCCGGCCGCGCGATGCGCCCCACGTAGGAAAAGGCGAAGATGAACCACAACCAGTGGATGCCGAACGTGTGCAGCCGCTTCCATCCCTTGCCCAGCCGGCGCATCGCGGCGTCGGCGGAGGTCAGCGCCATGGCGATGAGGAGCACGTAGGCCAGACCTCCGCCCAGCAGGGTCGGCAAGGGCCGTTGCGTGCCCGACAGGCGCAGGAACGTGATCAGCGCCGCCAGGTGGATCATGTGGCAGGCGGCGAAGCCAAGGCCCCAGTAACGCCGTTCGCGCAGCAGCGCCCGCGTTTCCGGGCCGGGCCACAGCCGTGCCAGCGAGGATGCGCTGTAGGTCAGGATCAGCAGCGGAAAGCCGGCGCGTGCGGTCCAGCGCGCGGCAAGCTGCCAGCCTTCCGTGGTGGAGCGCCCGGCCAGCAGGCCTGCCGCGAGCGCCACGAGCCCCAGCGATATGCCAAGCAGCACCTGCCAGCGTTGCTTCATCGATCCCTCCCGGTATTTTGTCGGAATTTAGGTAGTCGATTTGAAACCTATTTGCCATAGCGAGGCAAGATTGCTAAATGACAGTGGTGTAAGTAACTCGCAGGTGCATGAATGGCTACGCTCGCTACCGCCTCGATGACCGATACCGCGACGCGCGGGACCAACGATCTTCCGTTCATGCTGCCCGGCCGCCCGAAAATGCGATACGATTTCGCGAAGGCGTGGCGTCATTTCCGGGAACTGGTGAAGGACAAGGAGAACACCGCCGAAGTGTTCCCCATCTTCGAGGCGCTGCCGTGGCGCGGGGTCTACGATGCCGCGCGCGCGTTCCTGTCGACGGAGCGCGGTCAGCGTATCCGGGCGAGCGAGCCGTCGCTGGTCACGATTCTCGACGATCATGAAGCGCTGCGCAGGCTGCCGGCGGGGTCTGTCGGGCAGGTCTATTGCGACTTCATGGAGCGCGAGGGGCTGTCGGCGCAGGGGCTGGTCGACGAACTGGAAAAGTACCGCCCGGCCAATTCGCGGTTCGACGATCAGGTCGATTGGTATATGCGTCGCCTGCGCGATACGCACGATCTGATGCACGTGCTGTCCGGTTATGGGCGCGATGCGCTGGGCGAACAGTGCGTGCTGGCGTTCACCTATGGTCAGCAACCGGCGCTGGCGCACCTGTTCCTCGGCTATGCCGGAGCCATGGAGATTTCGCGGCGCGGCCGGGTCAAGGTGCCGATCTTCCGCGCGGTGCGCGAAGGGCACAAGATGGGCAAGGCGTGTTCACGGCTGGCCGAAATGCCGATCCGCGATGTCCTGGCGATGCCGCTGGACGAAGCCCGCCGGATGCTCGGCATTCGCGCGGCGCGCTACTATCCCGAAGCGCATGCCAAGTGGCGCGCGGCCGGAATCGACCCCTACGATCTGCTGGCGGCGGCCCAGCAGGCGGCCTGATCGCGGTCCAGCCCCAGACCATGTTCCAGGAAGCAAGCCTTGCGGAACGTGATCCCGTAGCCGCCATGCTGGCACGCGCCTTTGCGGTCGATCCGGCGATGGCGTTCATCTTCCCCGACGCCGCCGTGCGCGCGCGCCGGATGCCGCACCTGTTCCGGCTGCTCTATGCCAGCGACGCGCGAGCGGGGACGGTCTTCGCATACCAAGGCTGCCGCGCGGCGACACTGTGGCGTGCGCCCGGCCGAACGAAAGTGCCGCTGATGGAAACGGTTGCGGGCGCGCCCGCCTTCCTGGCCGCGCTCGGCCCGGCGGTGGCGCGCGCGATCCGGGTGTCGCACGCGATCGAAAGCCACATGCCAAGCGGGCGATTCTGGTATCTGCACATCGCCGGATGCGATCCGGCGGCGCAGGGCAAGGGGCTGGGCGGCGGCGCGATCCGCGCGGGTCTCGATCGCTTTGGGCGGACGGAGGATTGCTATCTCGAAACCGCCACCGAAGGAAACATCGGCATCTACAACAGGCTTGGTTTCGAGGTCATCGACACGTGGACGGTGTCGGGCGGAGGGCCGCGATTCTGGTCGATGCTGCGGCCGGCGGGTTGATTGCCCCAAACCGGCCGCGCTCGCAATCCGTCAGGGTCAGGCTTCCATCCAGTCGTGGAAGAACGCCTCGTTGGCGGCTTTCAGCGCTTTCACTTCCACGCCCGCGACCGTGCTGCCGTCGACCGTGCCGATGCGAACCGCCCCTTCCAGCATGACGCCGGGCCGCGCCGTCACGATGTAGCGCCCCTGGTCCTCGCCGAACGCCGATGCGGCGGTAAGCGGGATGTCGAGCGTGCAGCCAAGGCCGCTGCCCATGGCCATTTCCGCCAGAGCGACAAGCAGGCCGCCATCGCTCACGTCGTGCACCGCCGTCACGCGCCCGTCGCTGATCCATTCGCGCACGAGTTCGCCATGGGCGCGCTCGTCGGCCAGATCGACCGGCGGCGGCGCGCCTTCCTCGCGCCCGTGGATCTCGCGCAGCCACAGCGACTGGCCCAGGTGCGTGCCTTCGCCGCCGACCAGCCAGATGCCGTCGCCGTGTGCCTTGAAACGGACGGTGACCATCTTTTCATGGTCCAGCATCAGGCCGACGCCGCCGATCGCCGGGGTGGGCAGAATGGCCGAACCGCCGCCCGTGGCCTTGGATTCGTTGTAGAGCGAGACATTGCCGCTCACGATCGGATAATCGAGCGCGCGGCAGGCATCGCCCATGCCTTCGAGGCAGCCGACGATCTGGCCCATGATTTCCGGGCGCTGCGGGTTGGCGAAGTTGAGGCAGTTGGTGATGGCGAGCGGCGTGGCGCCGACCGCGCAGATGTTGCGGAAGGTCTCCGCCACCGCCTGCTTGCCGCCTTCGTAAGGGTCGGCGAAGCAATAGCGCGGGGTGCAGTCGGTGCTGATCGCCAGCGCCTTTTCGGTGCCGTGGACCCGCACCACGGCCGCGTCGCCGCCCGACTTCTGCAGCGTGTCCGCGCCGACCTGGCTGTCGTACTGTTCCCAGATCCACTTGCGCGAGGCAAGGTCGGCGCAGCCGATGAGCGTGAGCAGATCGGCGCCGATGTCCGCGCATTCGGGCACGTTCGCCAATGGCGCCGGCTTGGGCGTGGGCACGTGCGGGCGGTCATAGAGCGGGGCTTCGTCGGCCAGCGGGGCGAGCGGAATATCGCAGACCACTTCGCCATCGAATTCCAGCACCATGTGCCCGGTATCGGTCACTTCGCCGATCACCGCGAAATCGAGTTCCCACTTGCGGAAGATCGCTTCGGCCATCGGCTCCTTGCCGGGCTGCAGCACCATGAGCATGCGCTCCTGGCTTTCCGAAAGCATCATCTCGTAGGGCGTCATCGCCTCTTCGCGGCAGGGCACCTTGTTCATGTCGAGCCGGATGCCCGCGCCGCCCTTGGAGGCCATTTCGACCGACGAGGACGTCAGCCCTGCCGCGCCCATGTCCTGGATCGCCACGATCGCGTCCGTCGCCATCAGTTCGAGGCAGGCCTCAATCAGCAGCTTTTCGGTGAACGGATCGCCCACCTGCACGGTCGGGCGCTTTTCTTCCGACTTTTCGTCGAAATCGGCCGAGGCCATGGTTGCGCCGTGGATGCCGTCACGGCCGGTTTTGGAACCGACATAGACGATCGGGTTGCCAATGCCGGTGGCGGCCGAATAGAAAATCCGGTCGGTATCGGCGACGCCCACGGTCATCGCGTTGACCAGGATGTTGCCGTCATAGGCCTTGTGGAAATTGGTTTCGCCGCCCACCGTCGGCACGCCCACGCAGTTGCCATAGCCTCCGATGCCGGCGACGACGCCCTGCACCAAATGCTTCATCTTCGGGTGATCGGGGCGGCCGAAGCGCAGCGCGTTCATGTTGGCGATGGGCCGCGCGCCCATCGTGAACACATCGCGCAGGATTCCACCGACGCCGGTTGCCGCGCCCTGGTAGGGTTCGATGTAGCTCGGGTGGTTGTGGCTCTCCATCTTGAAGATGGCGGCCTGCCCGTCGCCGATGTCGATCACGCCGGCGTTCTCGCCGGGGCCGCAGATCACCCATGGCGCTTCTGTGGGCAGCTTCTTCAGGTGGAGGCGGCTCGACTTGTAGGAGCAGTGCTCGGACCACATCACCGAGAAGATGCCCAGTTCCACGAGGTTGGGCTCGCGCCCCAGCGCTTTCAGGACGCGCTGGTATTCATCCTCGGACAACCCGTGCGCGGCGACGACATCGGGCGTGATCTGCGGTGCGGTGCTTTCGGCCATGCGCGGCCCTTAGCGGCGCGCGGCGAGTCTCGCTAGCCCTGCCGTGGCGGTTGCCGTGCGGCCGAAACATTTGCCTTGACGGGCAAGTCCCGTTCCGAGCTTGACCGGTGCCGTTCCCGCCGCCAAAGCTGGGTGCGATGGCTACTAATCCCGATATCGCGTCGCTCAGTTTCGAGGAGGCGCTGAAGGCGCTGGAAGACGTTGTGCGCCGGCTCGAAAGCGGTGAGGCACCGCTCGACGAATCGATGGACCTTTACGAGCGCGGCGAAAAGCTGCGCGCGCATTGCCAGGCCCGGCTCGATGCGGCGCAGGCACGGATCGAGGCGATCGTCACCGATCGCGACGGCCGCCCCACCGGCACCCGCCCCTTTGACGAGGCAGCATCGGCATGACGACCACTTCCGACCAGGATGCCGCCAAACAGAACTCTGCCGACGAAAGCGGCACGATGGCTGTGCTCAAGCCCGCGCTGGCGCAGATCGCCGAAGATATCGACGCCAGCTTCGACGCCCTGCTGGCCGTGGCCGGCGACCCGCGCGATCGCTTGATCGAGGCCATGCGCTATGCCGCGATTGGCGGTGGCAAGCGGCTGCGGCCACTGCTGCTGACCGCCACCGCGGGCATGTTTGGCGTCGATCGCGCCAGCGCGGTGCGTGCCGGGACGGCGCTGGAAGCGGTCCACGTCTATTCCCTGATCCACGACGATCTGCCGTGCATGGATAACGACGCGACCCGCCACGGCAAGCCCACGGTGCATATCGCCTACGACGAGGCTACTGCCGTGCTTGCTGGCGATGGGTTGCATGTCTTTGCGTTCGAAGTGCTGTCCGATCCCGCGATGAGCGGCGATCCGTTCGTGCGCATCGAACTGGTGCGCACGCTGGCCATGGCGAGCGGCGCGAACGGCATGGCCGGTGGCCAGATGATGGACATCGCCGCCGAAACCGCCAGCTTCGACCTGCCGACGGTTACCCGTCTCCAGCAGTTGAAGACCGGCGCTTTGCTGGCAGCCGGTGTCGAGATGGGGGCCATTCTCGGGCGCGTTCCGCCGGAAGGGCGCACGCACCTGCGCGGCTATGCCCGCGATATCGGCCTGGCCTTCCAGATCGCGGACGATCTGCTCGATACCGAAGGCGATGAAGCGGTGGCCGGCAAGGCGCTGCGCAAGGATGCGGAACGCGGCAAGGAAACCTTCGTCTCGCTGCTGGGCGTGGAGCGCGCGCGCGAACAGGCGAAAATGCTGGTCGAACAAGCCGTGCAGCACCTTGCGTCTTACGGACCGGAGGCGGACGTGCTTCGTGCCGTGGCGCGCTTCATCGTCGAAAGGGATCATTAAATGGGGGAGAGGATCGGGGTATACCCCGGCACGTTCGATCCGATCACGCTGGGGCATCTCGACATCATCCGTCGCGGTGCCAAGCTGGTCGACCGGCTGATTATCGGGGTGACCACCAATCCGTCGAAGAACCCCATGTTCACGCCGGACGAACGCATCGCCATGGTCGAGCGCGAAATGGCGACACAGGGGATCGAGAACGTCTCCGTGGTGGGTTTCAACGCGCTGCTGATGAAGTTCGCCGAACGGCAGGGCGCCACCGTGATCGTGCGCGGCCTGCGCGCCGTGGCGGATTTCGAATACGAATACCAGATGGCCGGCATGAACCAGCAGCTCAACGACCAGATCGAGACGATCTTCCTGATGGCGGACGTGAGCCTCCAGCCGATCGCGTCGAAGCTGGTCAAGGAAATCGCCATGTTTGGCGGCGACATTTCCGACTTCGTGACGCCCGATGTCCGGGACGATGTGATCGCCCGCATCGAAACGACGGGCCGGCTGGGCGACTATTGATCGCCCCGTTCCGATGGGCTGGTCCTGTGCGGAACTGCAATTCGTTCATTGCAGTGACAGCGCGCCCGGCCTATCGGCCACGGATGCGGTTTCCGGCCCGCATTCTATTCTGCCCGGATGAACGCTGAAGGTGGTCTTGCAGATGGTTTCGCGCTTCCTTGCCTCGATCGCGCTTGGCGCCGTGGTTCTCGCCACCCCCGCCATGGCCAAGAAGAAGCAACTGTCGGTGAAGCCGGACACGCCGCCCATGCAGTACGCGGTCGATACCTCGCTGAACGACGATCCCGATAATATCCTGCTGCTGGACTTGTCGAACGGTGGCCGCGTGGCGATCCGGCTGATGCCGCAGTGGGCGCCGCACCATGTCGAGCGGGTCAAGGAACTGGCGCGGCAGGGCTTCTACAACGGGGTCATCTTCCACCGCGTGATCGATGGCTTCATGGCGCAGACCGGTGACCCGACGGGCACAGGGCAGGGCGGTTCCAAGCTGCCGGACCTCAAGGCGGAGTTCAACGATGCGCCGCATCTGCGCGGCACCGTATCGATGGCCCGCACCAACGAGCCGAACTCGGCCAACAGCCAGTTCTTCATCGTGTTCTATCCGCGTTTCGCCCTCGATCACAAATACACCAACTTCGGTCGCGTGATCTCCGGCATGGAATACGTCGACACGATCCAGCGCGGCGAACCGCCGTCGAATCCGACCAAGGTAGTCCAGGCCTCGATCGCGTCCGACAACAAGGCGCGGCCGGCCGTTGCCGCGCCCGTTGCCGCGCCGGCGATCACGGCCGACATGCTGAGCCACTCGCAGTCCAACTGATCCGCTGCCTCGGGCGATGCGCGTCGATCTCTTCGATTTCGAGCTGCCGCCCGAACGGATAGCGCTGCGTCCCGCGCGGCCGCGCGATGCGGCGCGGATGCTGCTGGCCAAGGGTGACGGCACGCTGGCCGACCATGTCGTGCGCGATCTGCCGGCCCTGCTGCGGGCGGGCGACGTGCTGGTGTTCAACGATACGCGCGTGATCCCCGCCCAACTCGAAGGACGGCGCGGCGAAGCGAAGATAGGGGCGACGCTGCACAAGCGGATCGACCTGCGCCGCTGGCAGGCCTTCGTCCGCAATGCCAAGCGTCTGCGCGAAGGGGATGTCATCGATTTTGGCGCCGATGTGTCCGGCACGGCCGAACAGCGCCATGATGACGGCAGCTGGACCCTGTTCTTCCCCGGAGACGAGCCGGTGGAGGTGCTGCTGGAGCGTGCTGGCCGAATGCCGCTGCCGCCCTATATCGCGGGCAAGCGGCCCACCGACGAGGAAGACCGGCGCGATTACCAGACGATGTTCGCCGCGCGTGATGGCGCGGTCGCCGCGCCCACGGCGGCGCTGCATTTCACCGACGGGCTGATGGCCGCGCTGGCGCAGGCGGGCATCGCGCACGAGACGCTGACGCTCCATGTCGGCGCGGGAACGTTCCTGCCCGTGAAGGCGGAAGACACGGCCGATCACCGGATGCACGCCGAATGGGGGCGGATCGAGGCGGACACCGCCGATCGCCTGAACCGCGCGCGCGCCGCCGGCGGCCGGGTAATCGCGGTGGGCACGACCAGCCTGCGCCTGCTGGAAAGCGCGGCGGGCGAAGACAACGTGATCCGCCCGTTCGCGGGCGATACCTCGATCTTCATCACCCCCGGTTACCGCTTCCGCGCGATCGACGGCCTAATGACCAACTTCCACCTGCCGCGCTCCACGCTGTTCATGCTGGTCAGTGCGCTGATGGGGCTGGAGACGATGCAAGCGGCCTATGCCCATGCCATCGCTAACGCATACCGGTTCTACAGCTACGGCGATTCCAGTCTGCTGCTGCCGGAGGGGTGAGGGGGCCGCGCATCGTCGTGGGCCGTTTTCGTCATCCTTGCCGCAAAAGTGCCGAATGCTTCGGTGACGGCATCGGGGTTATCGATCCAGGGGAAATGCCCTGCCGACGGGATCGAGGCGTGGCTGACGTTGGCGCCGCGATAACGCGGGGAATCCCAGCCACCTTGCCAGACGATCCGGTCTTCCGCACCCGCGAGTACCAGCACCGGCAGCGTCCGGGGCCACCATGCCGCGCGATAGGTATGATCGAAGTGAGCGTCGGACCACTCAACCGCGGCGCTGTTGTATGGCATGCGGGAAAGCAATTCTTGTCCGGCGGGAATGGCGGACGGGGTGAAATTCCATGGAGCGGATGCGACCGCGATGGCGGCGATGTTCTCGTCGCAGCGATCAGCCTCGTAAACGGCGGTTGCTGCCTCCACCGCGGGCAGGGGGTTCCGTTGCGTCATCCCGACGAACCTTGCGTGCCATGCCGCGTCTGGCGCGCTGTCGAGCAGCACCAGACCGCATATGTGCTGTTCAAGCTCCGGCGTGGCGAGGAGATACATGCCGCCGGTGGAATGCCCCGCGAAGACAACGTTCGGCAATGCCATCGCCGCCTCGACCAGGACCTGCGGCCATACCGAATAGGGATCGGCCGGAGCGCCCGGAGGTTTCCGGTTGGAGCCATCGCCGGGCAGGTCCACCAGCCATACGGCACCCGGCAGGTCGAGCGCCGACGCCAGTTCCTCGAGACTTTCCGAACCTATTCCCGGGCCACCGGGCAGAAACAGCCAGTTGAGGAGGCCTGCCTGCCTGCCTCGGCAGCGTAGCCTTACGCCGGACGCGGTAAACAGCGTTGTGGTCATATCAGCTCCTGCCAGCTCCGCCCGGGCGGGCTGAAGCGGCCGTAGCAACTCTTCCCGCCGATGGAAGGGCGGCCTCGGCCGCGATCATCGCCTCACGCGCGTTTTCTGCAACTGACCGTCTTCACATTGCATCTCGTCAGCCGGCCCGACTCGTTGTAATTCGTTTACAAACGAACTAATTGCCGAGAGCGAGATTTCCCATGAACCAGCGACGCATCCTGACCGGCTCCCTGCTGCCCTTTGCCCGCAATTGGCGGAGAGCGGTGGACTATGCGTTGCGCCCGTTCGGCCTGTCCGAATCCCTGGGCGCGCCGCTGATCTACCTGGGGCGCTCCGGCGGCGGGCTGAGTCAGAACGAGCTGGCCGAGCGCAGCGGGATCGGCGGGCCGGCGCTCGTGCGCGTGGTGGACCGGCTGGTGGCGATGAACCTGATGACGCGCCACATCGACGAAGAGGACAAGCGCCTGCGCCGGCTGCATCTCACGGCCAAGGGCGAGGCGCTGGTGTTCCAGCTTGAGGAAGCGCTTGACCGGCTGCGCGACGTGATCATGGCCGACGTGACGGACGAGGACGTGACGGTGTTTCTGTCGGTGGTCGACAAGGTTGGTGCCGCGCTCGACCGGCTCGATCTGGCCAGCGCCTTCCTGTCAAACGATGAGGGAGCTGGCGCTTGAACGCGCATGCCTCTCGCATGGTTTTCTCGCTCAACAGCTTCGCGGCGGCTGTGCTGGCGTTGTTCATGGCGCTGGGGCTGGGGCTGGTGAACCCCTACTGGGCGGCGATGACGGTCTATATCGTCAGCCAGCCTCAGGCCGGGTCGGTCCGTTCCAAGGCGCTTTATCGCGTGATCGGGACGGTGGTTGGCGCGGCCGTTGCGGTCGGCGCGGTGCCGCTGCTGGTGGACGCGCCGGAACTGCTCAGCCTGACGCTGGCGGTATGGGTCGGCCTGTGCCTCGCCATCTCGCTGCTCGACCGCACGCCCCGCGCCTATGTGTTCATGCTGAGCGGCTATACCGCCGCGCTGATCGGCTTCCCTTCGGTCAGCGCGCCAGGCACGGTGTTCACGACTGCCGTGGCCCGCGTCGAGGAGATCTGCCTCGGCATCACCTGTGCCACGCTGATCCACAGCGTGGTGTTGCCGCGCGGCATTGCCGGCACGCTCGAAGCGCGGATCGACGGGTTCCTGCACGATGCGCAGGCCTGGGTGCTGGATGCGCTGGCCGGCGTTCACGATCCGCACAACCGCGATGTCCACAAGCTGGCCGGCGACATCACCGAATTGCACATCCTGGCCACGCATCTGCCGTTCGATACATCACATTACCACGATCGCAGCCTTGAGGTGGGCAAGCTGGCGGAGCGTATGGCGATGCTGCTGCCACTGGCGCAATCGGTGGGGGACCGGCTTGATGCGTTGCGGCAGGGAGGGGGCGTGCTCTCGCCCGCCAGCGACCGGCTGATTGCCGATGTCCGGGCATGGGTGGTTGCGGCGGACACGGCTTCGCTCGATCTCGCCGCGGCGCTATCCCGGCGCGCGCGCGGGCTGGAGCCGGTGCTGGGCGAAATGCCTTCCGACGATGAATTGCTGCGCGCCAGTTTTCACGCGCGGCTCGCGGAAATGATCGAGGCCTGGCGCGATTGCGCGGTGCTGGCGCGGCATTTGCGCGATGGCGGAACTGCACCGGCGCCCTTGCGCGCGGTGCTCGCCGACGAGCGCGCGCGCCGGCTGCACCGCGATT
>APMI01067795.1_pt1 | contig 11907 bp, 8 predicted proteins | sample 667938 | NCBI WGS metagenome assembly APMI01 (sample SAMN01084076, study PRJNA167559) | wastewater metagenome | biome: Wastewater | place: Denmark: Ejby Moelle, Odense | collected 2011-11-28 | reverse complement strand
GTTACTTTCTTTTGCCTTGATGCAAAAGAAAGTAACCAAAGAAAAAATATTCACAATCTCAATGTCTTTTCAAAGGTGTTCATGAGATCGCTGCGCTAAGTTCAAGGCTCTTGGAAAGAAAGCTAAAAATATTTGCGAAGCCCTAAAAGGGGAAATAAGTTCAAGCTTCGAACAAATCCGGGCGACAGAAGGACTTTTATACTGTTTCTATCTTTAAACTTCAGTAGACGGTTCCCCTTTCTTCACGGTCTTCGCAAATATTTTCTTAACGCTTTCTTTCCAAATGCCGGTCGTTTTTAACCACCCCTACTCTCCACAAGTGGAGAGTAGGGGTGGTTAATTAATAAATGTTTTGCTGCAGTCGCATCCGTCAGCAATGTCTCTTACTCTCAACCGAAGATTGCTTTCCCGATATACATCGGGACAGGCTGTCGTGGCCGCGCCCAGGGCCAAAAACTCCTCGCAATAACGGGAGAAAAGTAAAAAACCGAACAAAGGTCGGATGGGAATTTGGGATGGGGAAATTGAAGTTTTATGATACCCTTTTGAAAGGGTATCATACCCCCATGCGGAGGGTATCATACTCCTATTTTTAGGCTTAAAGCATTGAAAATGAGGTAGTGGTATAATGAAATGAAAAAAGGAGGAAACTGACTCTCATAGGGCCATTATTTGGCGATTTCGGGCCTAGTAGCTTTCGAGATACCCCGCAGGAGGAGGCGCAGGGACGTACATTTTTTTTAACCTGCCGAAATATCCTTTGCCTCGTTTATTCATATAAAATGAACTTTCCTCATCAGCCTTATATTTGTAGGATATGGTATAAAGCGGGGGAGGAGGCGATGGCGAAAGGGTGAATTTGCCGGATAAAATACAGTGCCAATCATTATTAATGTTCCACCTTACTTTTGAAGCTGAGGAAACAACGACACCGGGAAATAGCGAAGTATTTGCGGTATCCACTAAGGTGCCGGCATGTGGCCACCCGGAAAGAAAAAAGCCATCGTCAAGCGCCGCAAATATCTTAACCTTTGGGTACATAAGGTGGCCGCCCATATCTATAAAGGAGCCACCATAATGGATATTTACAGAAAAATATCCCTCCATTTTATCCCCCTCAAAACGATACCAATCATTTGCATATCCATACTTGTTTACCATACCGGTGAGCGTGTAATTCGCCAATTGTTTAACAGGCAGTCCATCACTACCTATTAAATTATTAACATTACCCCTGCCGCCAGTGTTGGTTACAGCATACGGTTTATGTTCCCAATAAAATACAGAAACAATGCCAGAAGACTGAAAAGGAATCAGTTGCTCGTGGTCTTTATTGAATACACCATAAGTATACGTGTACCTAGCAGAATCTTTCCGAACTGCCATTAAACCATCACGAACGTTATAATCAATAATGACACCGCGCATTTTCATTGGGCTGACAATATAATTAAGCTCAGTATCGACCAGTGCGAGGTATGACAATGAATCTGCTACGGACATGCCCTTAACAGCGAAATATTTTTGAGGCCACTTCACAAAATCTGTGGTGCTCCATATAATGCCGTCCTTAACAAAATGGCATGTGTCGCGCCCATTTATTTTTATCAAGGGTATATATTTATCACATTCACTGCGTGGCGGGACGACGGGAGTGGATATATATACAGGCAGGAACCAATCGCTTATTGGCTGAAGGCTATGTGTGCTATAATACCTTCGGTAATGGTAAGAATTGCTATTATTAAAGCTATCCACATAGTTGCTATCTCTCGTGACAATTATAGTGTCGTTCCGTACCCATGCGCCACTGTAAATGCATGGGAGGAGCAAGTTGCCTGCTAATGACATTATACCGTACCTGCCACCTTTTTTGAGCACCGGAACAAATGTATCGACCGGAAAATCCCATATTGAGAAGTCTGGAAGGGCGAGAATCATTTTGCCGGAAATATCAGCATAACTATTGTGTGTAGTCCCACCCCAATCTTCGACATTCAGCAACATACCTTTGGAAAAACCCTGACGATCAAACCTAATGTGATTATACCTGCAAGGTACGATTACCTTACCGTTGGTATCAATTATGCCCCTAAGCGCGCTTTTAGCCACCTCAAAATAATAGGGCGGAATATCATTATCGTAACGTTTACTATCGTCAACAAAATCGTACACAAAAGGCAACAAGGTATTGCCGAATGTGTCAATGAAGCCATACTTACCATTTTTCTCAACTTTAGCATAGTATTTGTTCCAGACACTATTATACCTGAATTCACAACGAGACAAATCAAAGCCGCAGGGTAGCACCTCTTTATTATTTGTGTCAATGATACCCCATTTGCCGTTTTTACCCCGTGCATTCATTCCTGTATTCCACCCGCTCCACTTACCATTCCAATGGCGGGACGGGGGTATTATATAATGGCCTTGGTCATCAATAAGACAGTACGTGAAGTTCCATTCTTTGTGCTTTAGCTTAATGTTTGTCACTATTGCCTTACCATTTGAAAAAAAAGTAACGTCGTCCCAACGGGGCTTTATCTTCACCACTCCGTTGCTATCGCAATAACCCCATTTATTATTATCGACATAGGGAATAAGCGCCGGCAAAGGCTGTGCACCGGCAGTGATGTGCAGGATGCAAAAGATAAGGAGTAGTATAGGAGCCAGGAACCGCATGGCATAAATTTAAACAAGAAACTATAATTATGACGGGATAAAGCGGTGACATCCCTAAGGTGATGGTGTCATTTAGGGGTAATAAATGAGGCGGCCGAGGGAATTCATGCCTCATGCCCAGAAGAAAACCTTTCAACCAGGCTTGTGAATATGTGCTGCCGGATGAAATCCTTCGTCTTATTTATGATTTAAGTTGAAAAAACTAAAACCAGTTCTGGATGTTTGATGTTGCTTAGTGCAAGCCTCAGCGGGACCTCCCCAGTCGGTTATGACATTCGTCAACCCGCCATCCCCTCCTTGAAAAAAGGAGGGGAGCTTCTCCTTACGGCACTGCTTTGTCGGAGTTTAACTCGCCCAGTTTTCTTCTTGCGGTTTGTACATAAGTGCTGCCGGGATAGTCGATGAGGAGCTGCTCGTAATATTTTTTGGCTTTGTCTTTATCCTTTAGCTGGTTGCTGTATATCTCCGCAGTTTTGAACACGGCATCATCGCCCAGTACATCGGTCTTGTATTTGTCCATGATCACGGCGAGGTATTCCAGCTCTTTATTATAGTCGTGGCGCTTATCCTCGATGCGGGCATGCAGCATCAGGATATCATCCTGCAGGGAGCTTTTAGGGTATGCTTTGGCAATACTATCGATCAGTACCTCGGCATCCTTTTCCTTGTTTTGGAAGAGCAGCAGGTCGGCATAGGCAAAGCGCTTGAGGGCCGTGGTATCGCTGCTATCGATGGTGTTCTCGGTTATCAGTACGGAGAGGTAAAGGGCATCGTTGGCAATGAGCTCAGATGTGGCGGCCTTCAGCACTTTAAGCTGTGTCTGCGCCCATTTGAAATCGGCATGGTAGTAAGAGAGCTTTGCATTGCGGAAGCGGGCCTCCTCGCCAAGGGCATCTTCCTTAAAGTCCTTATCCACCTGGCTGTATACAAGCGATGCCTCCCAGGTGCGGCCTGTGAGGATCATGTAATCGCCCAACTGCAGCTTGGCCTTGCCAATGAGGGCCTTCTGCATTCCTGCGGCGCCAATGGCCTTGTTGAGTATATCGATAGCCTTAGCAGGGTTATTGGCAAACTGGGCCTCCAGTGTAGCATACTGCGTAGCAATATCAGAACCGTAATAATTGGGGAACTGGCTGAAAAAGGATTCGAAAGAATCGGCCATTATCTTTACCTCTTCCTGGGTATATGAGGGCACTTCCCCAAGGCGCTCGAGGCCCATGCGCAGCTTCTCGGTAACGGCGCTCATGTAGAGGTTGCCGGTCTTGCCTTTTGCTGCGATATCACTAAGTGCTTTTTGGGCAGTCTCGTACTGCTTCTCGTGCTCGGCAACATGCGCAAAGCTGTATAGCCTGTGGCCATCTTCCTTGTTACGTTCGTCGAGCGCCTCCAGTTGCAGCAAGGCACCATCCCAATCATCTTTTTGGGTATAGAGCCATGTGAGCAGCTCTACGTAATACGGATTATCGGGCAGCTCGTTGATACGCTTGATGAGGGCCTTTTGGGTGAGCTGGATCTTTACAGGGTCGGTGCCCAGTAGTTCGAGTAAGGTGTTCTTGGTGTTCTCCAGTCCGTATACCTGCACGGGTACAGCCATGAGCAGGGTGTTCAGCGCCTTGTCCATATCACCGGTCTTTGCATAGAGGCGGGCCAGCGCATCGCTATAGATATAGTTGTTGCTGATCATGGAGGAGCCGCGCTCGTAGGTCTTGATAGCATATGCACTATTGCCTATACCCGTGAAGGCATTGGCCACCTGCTGCGTAAGCATATCGTCACCCGTGAGTGCGGCAACGGCATTGTCAAATTGTTCCTGCGCCTTCTTGTCTTTGCCCTCGGCTGTAAACACAGTTCCCATATCAATAGAGATAAGGGGGTTGTGCGGGTGCAAAGACAGTTGCTTGTCAACCACCTTCTCAGCGTCCTTGTATTCCTTCATGGCCAGCAGCAACTGCAGGTATTCGCTATATACATCGGAGGATGTGGGGTCGGCCTTGTATAGTTTGGCGTATATCTCCGCAGCCTTTTCGTTGTTCTTGAGGTCGGCAGCCATGCGGGCATCCTTCAGTGTCTCCTGCGCAAAAGCAGTACCCTGCCCTATGCCCAGCAGCACCACTAGCAACACGTACCTTAATATCTTCAGGCTATCCATTTATCAATTTACTTCAGTGATCTGTTTGCTTCCTTATCATACACGTAATGAAAACCATCGAAACGGTAAATATAGTAATCCTTTCCCGCAGCCTCGTGAACCACCGGCGTAACGATGGCTTTCTTGTCGTCCACCGAATCCTTTCGCGGGCTGCTTGGTACTTCCTTCTTCAGCAGGGGCACATACATAGTCTTGCGGTCGTCGGTGAGCTTTATGTTCGCATCGTCCTCGGCCCACTCACCGTAGGGCGCAAGGTCATTCTCCACAGCTACGGTACTCTGCAATTTACCATTTGTCTTAAATATAGGCATGGGAATTAACGAACCTTTATCAATTGTATATGCATGAATTACATGTGCCCCTCCTTTAGTCCCATATACTTTGTGGTCCATAAGCAGGTACACGGCCTTGCCCAGCATAGTGTGTACGGTACAAATATCCGAAAAAAAAGTGCCTGCTTTTTCAGCATCGTCGTCGCCCCCGGAGATATCGTTGAAGACCTTTATACGGGTAGCCTTGCCATTGTCGGTAAACTGGGCAATGGAATTGAAATGGCGCTGGTAGCTGCCGGTCCAGGTATCCCAGCAGTACACGCGGAGCTTATTATCATCGGAAGTGAGGATATTCATGCCGGGCAGGGCAACGCCAACGGAATCAGAAGGGCGGACCTCATCCTGCAGGGTATTCGGTTGTTGGATACACACTTTCTTTATATATGCCATCATCCGGGTGTTGACCAAAATGAGGGAATCCTGCTTTGCCTTGCTGCTGTCGCGACGCAGGTAGTCTATATGCTGCAGGTATGCTTCCAGCTTATTCTCAAACACCTGTGTAGGGTCTTGCTGTGCAAGGGCAGATACACTACCGATGCAGCAGAAGATGGTGAAAATAAAGCGGGGCAATTTGCTTTTCATGTACAGGCCTTAGCGGGAATTTTTATCGAGCACAAATTTATAGCCATCGAAGGCATAAACCATGAACTTACCTGTGAAAATATCGTCTTTAATAAGAGGTATATACAGTTTGTCGCGCGCGGGGCTGAAATGCAGCAGGGGTTTGTGCCCGGCGCTGTCGGGCCTGTAGTCGTATGTGAGCTCGCTGTACTCGCCTGTTTTGTCTTTGAAAAGGTAGAGCTTTTCGATCTTGTGTTTAACGATGCCAAATACTTTTATGCCTTCCACACGCCCGGGCTGATCGCGGTGATAGCTTGCAAAATAGGCCGTACCCATCTTTGTCCTGACAGGAATGATGGAGTCGTAAAAGGCATGCATGCCCTTCTTTTCAATAGAATCGAGATCGGTATAGCGGATATTGTAATAGGTCATGTAAGCTGCGATATTTTCAATATGCTGCCTGTCGGGATCGTCTTTTCTGTCCCAGGAATAAATGCGCATAATACTGTCTGTTGAGGTAGCAATATGCAGTCCATTCTTCATAGCCTCGGGGAACTGGTAAAACAAAGATGTATCGCGCTGAATGGCGGTCTTTTCGAGGTATTCGATGAAGAGGTCGTTATTGTTCTCCAGCGAGTCGGCGCCCCCCATTTCATCATCGGCATGGTGGTACCAATAGTCGAGCCGGTCCATGTAGTAAGCCATGCGCTCGTCCATTTGCTTCGGCGTTTGTGCCTTAAGCGGCTGGCAGCAGGAAAGCAGAATTAATGATATGGTAATGAGTCGACGCAATTCGTAATTCGTTCTTTATCAAAAGAATAAATTTAAAGATAGGCAATTGCGTGGGATGGGACAAGGGAGGGCGCTCTACCAGAGGGCGCTTAACGTGTCTGACCGCAAAAAAGCGGTACTGACGCTAGCGGGCATTCTTATCATAAACGAATTGGCTGCCGTTGAATTTATAGACGAGTGTGGCGGCGGTGACCTTATCTTCCTTTACTACGGGGATGTAGAGTGTCTTCTTGTCGGGGCTGAGGTGGATGATGTTTCGCTGGCCGGCGGTCTTGTCATCGTAGTTGGAGAAGTAATCGTAGGAGCAGTCGATGCTGTTCAGCGAACGGCTTGTTGCCTTGAATAGTTTCACCGTGTCGTTGAGCTTATCGCCTTCGATAGTGAAAGCACGGATACCTATGGAGACGTCTTTGGTGGAGTAGACACCGCGATAGAGGGCCAGGTAATAGTTTGCGCCGTTGCCGGCAGTAATGGTGATCATGTCTGTGTACCAATAGCCGGGGTCGCCGCCATCGTGGATGGTATCGATATCTAAGGGGTGAATGGCGGTCTTACCATTAGTTTCGTATTGTGCAAAGCTGTTAAATATATGCATGGTGCCGCCCTCCCAGCTATCCCAGCAATATATGCGGAACATGCGATCATCGGAGGAGATGACCTTCATACCTAATGAATCGAGGGAGGCGAATGGAGCACTGATGGTTGAGGGCTCATCTACTCCTACTTTTTGGATGTAGGCTTTCAGATCTTCGTTTGCTGCATGTAAAGAATCGTCTTTGTAGGATGCTGTGTCATCGCGCCAATGATCAATGGAGCGTAGGTAAGTTGCGATGTTGTGTTCTATGTCGGGGAGTTCTTTGAGGGGGATGATGGATTTTTTTGAAGTGGTTGTATTAGTTTGATTGTTCCCTGTGTTTTGGCAGGCGGAGAAAATAGTTATTAATAAGAGTGGGTAAAGAATGTGGCGCATGATCCAAAAATACGAGTATTGGTATAAATTGTTCAACCCCGCCGGGGCTGTAAGGTGAATTGTGTTCCTAATCCCCGGATTGCATCCGGGGCTATTCATATTTAACCCCTCCGGGGTTAGTCAATAACGTGTCTGACCGCTGAAGAAGCGGTGCTGACGCTAACGGGCTCTTAACGCGTCTGACCGCGAAAAGCGGTACTGACGCTACCTGCTAATTCCTTAATGGTTTTCCTGTTTGCAGAATACTTTGCAGGCGCTCGAGTGTTTTCTTTTGTCCGCAGAGGCTGAGGAAGGCTTCGCGCTCGAGGTCGAGGAGGTATTGTTCTGTTACCAGTGTGGGTGCGGATAGATCGCCGCCGCACATAACGTAGGCCAGTTTTTCGGCTATGAGCTTGTCGTAATCGCTGGCGTAGTTGGCGCGCCACATAGCATGGATACCTGCCATTAGTCCGCCGAGGCCACCGCGGCCCTGCACTTTGATATCGTTGCGGGGAGCGGGCTGCGTATAGCCTTGTTCGTGCATGGTTACTATCCTGCGCTTTGCATCCGCAATGCGCCTGTCGGGGTTGATGGAAATATGATCGGTGCCGGGGCGGAAAATGAAATTATCAAAAGCCTCGTGTGCTGATGTGGCCACTTTAGCCGTGGCAACGTTGATGAATAACTGCTGGAGGTAGTTAACCTCTATGTCTTCTTTTATGTTACGATCGCTGGCACGCACTACGAGCTCTTTGGTACCACCGCCACCGGGGATGAGGCCCACGCCTACTTCCACGAGGCCAATGTATGTTTCAGCAGCGGCTTGCACCGCATCGGCATGCAGGCACATTTCGCAGCCGCCGCCTAATGTAAGACCATGTGGTGCGACTATAACAGGCACGCTGCTGTAACGCAGGCGCATAGTGGTATTTTGAAACTGGCGAATAGCAAAGTCGAGCTCATCATATTCCTGCTCGGCAGCGAACATAAAGATGAGGCCTACGTTTGCCCCGGCACTGAAGTTGGCACCGCCGTTTGCCAATATCAAACCTTTATATTTTTCTTCGGCGATGGCTATGCTCTTTTGCACGCCTTCCAGCACCTCGCCACCTACGGTGTTCATCTTGGTGTTCCAGCGGAGGGCTACTACGTCATCGCCTATGTCGTAGAGCTTACAGGCGCTGTTCTTCCAAACCACTTTCTCGTCAAGGTGCTCGAGCAGTATCATACCGCCGAGGCCTGGAATAGGCTGATAAGTTTGTGTGCGTATGTCGTAATACTTGCGCTGACCATTCTCAGTTTTGTAGAAGGTCTTGAAACCTTTCTCCAACATTTGCGGCAGCCAGCCGGCGACTGTAATGCCAGCAGCCTTCATGTCATTTATTACCTTCTCTACACCCAATGCATCCCAGCTTTCGAATGCACCCATGTCCCAGCCGAAGCCGGCTTTAAGGGCATCGTCGATCTTGTACAGCTCATCCGCAATTTCAGGAATACGATTTGAACTATAGGCAAAGATCATGTGGTGCATGAGGCGATAGAACTCGCCTGCTTTGTCTGCGCCGCTGTATAAAACCTTTAATCGTGCAGCAAGATCGTCGACAGGTTTTGCGGCTTCGATCGTTGCATATTTTGTTTTGCGTTTGGGGCCGTACTCCATCGTGTTGAGGTCCAATGTGAGTATCTCTGATTTGCCCTTCTCGCCTTTTATCTTTTTATAAAAGCCCTGCCCTGTTTTATCGCCCAACCATTTGTTCTCCAGCATTTTTTCGAGGAAGGGAGGCATCTTGAAAAGCTCCTTTGCCTCATCATCTGGTGCATTGGCAGGCAGGTCTTTGGCTACGTGCACGAGTGTATCAAGGCCTACCACATCACCTGTACGGAATGTTGCAGACTTGGGGCGGCCGAGTATAGGGCCGGTTAGCAGGTCTACTTCGTCTACGTTCAAGCCAAGGTCCTGCATGGCTTTGAAGACCGCCATAAAGCCAAAGACGCCCACACGATTGGCTATGAATGCGGGGGTATCCTTGCATAGCACAGTGGTCTTGCCGAGAAAACGGCTGCCGTAGTCCATGAGGAAATCGAGCACTTCGGGTTTGGTATTAGGCGCGGGAATTATCTCGAGCAGGCGCAGGTAACGCGGGGGATTAAAAAAGTGTGTGCCGCAAAAATTTTGCTGAAAGTCTTCGCTCCTGCCCTCGCTCATAAGGTGTATTGGTATACCCGATGTATTGGTAGTGATGAGTGTACCGGGCTTACGGTGTTGCTCTATCTTGTCGAATACCTTCTGCTTTATGTCCAGCCGTTCTATTACTACTTCTATCACCCAATCGCAATCGGCGATGCGGTGGAGGTCATCTTCTATATTGCCTGTCTTTACCAGCCCGGCCACCTTCGTTGTGTATACTGCTGATGGCTTGCTTTTGAGCGTGGCTGCAAGGGCATCGTTCACTATGCGGTTGCGTATTTGTTTACTTTCCAACGTGAGGCCTTTTGCTTTTTCCGCCTCAGTCGGTTCGTTGGGAAGAATATCCAGTAATAATACCTGCACACCTATACCTGCAAAATGGCAGGCTATACGGCTGCCCATTACCCCACTACCTACTATTGCTACCTTACGAATGGCCCTGTTCATATTCCGATGCTTTTAGACAACACAATTTATTGAAAAATGGGCAGTTAGGTGCAATAAATGAAAATTTGCCGCAGGAGGGGCCGTCAATGGCTTTAATACGTCATCAGGCCGTTTTTAAAGGCCACTCCAAGCGCTTCCAGCTTTTCTTTCGGGAGATCAGTGTAAATGTAGCAATCGCCGATCCTGACATTGGGAATACCTTCCAGTTTTTCCTCCTCGTCGAGCGTCAAGAGGCCGATCCTTTTCCCGCTGTTGTATGCATCAGCCCCTTGCTTTATATAGGGAGGATAACGGTCCAGATTATTATAGGGGCGGCAGACCACCTCTTCGCCTGAGTAGAAATCGATCTGCCATTTTAATAAGTCATCGGGGCAGAAGATGTTGTTGACCTGCTCTTTTTTCAAATAGCTGATGGCCGGCAGGAAAGCGGATCTGTCGATATTATTTATTTTCAAGTCTTTGAATAGATAAACCGACACCCCGCCCAATAGACAAAGGGGAAGAATAAGCGCATAGGCCAGGACCTTTTTGTCCAGGCGATCAAGACCAATACAGGTGAAGAACAAGAGCAAACCATATATTGGCAGGAGATAGCGCGGATTATTCGCGGGAATAAACGGGATGTATGCCAGTGTGCAAAAGAGGGCTGCAAACAAAGCAAAAAAGAGGGCATTTTTCCGGAGGCCTTTAAAGGCAAGAACAAGGCCTGAAATAAGTGCGATGCAGATGCCCGCCATAAACAGCAAGGCAAAGATGACATTGGGCAAAGGCGGGGTATACACATCAGTAAGATAATAGAAGCCATGCAGGTTGGTAAAAACAGCCAGTGGCATGGTTGTAAACTTCTCCCATACCGAAGCAGGGCGAAAACTGATCATGTTACCATGCCATACCCCGGCATTTGCCATGGGCAGCAATACGAACAGCAGTGCGCAGGCGGCAATGCCGGCGAGGATCAGCAAAGTGTTTCGCAGGGGCTGCCTGTTGGCGGCCAAGTGATAGATGACAAGAGGTACCAGGCCGGGTATCCATAATGCCTGGCTTTGATAAATGAGCGGCAAAAGGATGCCGAGTAATATATAGGCAAGAGGTTTGTGGCCATCCTTTTTAAATAAAATGTAGGTGGCGATCCAGGACATGGTAAAAGCGGAAAGGTAGCCACCGCGGGCTTTCATAGACCATGCGGCCCATACCGGTGCAAGTATAAAAAGTATGGTGATCAGCAAAGGCAAACTACTACCCGGCCTGCATACCCGCTTCAGTGTTCCGTAAAAGAACAGAATACCTATGGTCCAAAGGGCAAGCATGGATAGCTTGACACTGTAATCGCTGATGCCGCCGAGGCAATAGCCAAGGGATATAAATGTGGTCTCGATAAGCGAAAAGCCGTAGGACTGGCCATAAAAGAACAGCGGGAGATCCTTGCCCTGCAGCATATGCTTGGCCATGAGTCCTACGATACACTCATCGCTATCCATAATGAAGTGCGGACTGAGCAATTGGGGCAGCCTGCTGATAAAGCACAGCAATATGATACAAACAAGGGGGAGCCAGGGACGGGAGTTCTTCATTACCGGGATAAAAACTGCGCTACTAATATAGGCATATTATAAAGTACAGCAATTAACTACAGGACGAATTCCATTTTATCCAGCACCTGCTTTGAGGGATGAGGAAGGAAAAAATACCCGTATACTACCCGGATAGGCAGGTCGCGCGGCGCCTGGTCGTCGTCGAAGCCTATGATCGCGGTGTTGTCGGGAACGCTTGTATAAGCTTTATTGACGCGCTGAACATATTCGGGATA
>APMI01067406.1_pt1 | contig 11907 bp, 10 predicted proteins | sample 667938 | NCBI WGS metagenome assembly APMI01 (sample SAMN01084076, study PRJNA167559) | wastewater metagenome | biome: Wastewater | place: Denmark: Ejby Moelle, Odense | collected 2011-11-28 | reverse complement strand
GAGGCGGTTTTGTTAATTGGCATATGCAGCAATTGATCCTCAAAACTATCTTTTAAGCTACCGGAGCTTATGCACTATGCTAACATTTTACTGTACTATGGTTACATTTTAAGTGAAAAAGGCCTGTTTCCCGTTGAAAAAATTACCGAAGCAATGAAATAAGCGCTGAAGTTTAAAATTAAGTATCAGTAATATTCAATGATAAATGTTCAACAACCAATGTTCAAATAAACCAGGCGTCCTTAAAATTGAACATTGATAGTTGACTATTGAATATTTGATTGGTGGATCTCCTCACCAGGTAATAAAAATATTGCCTGACATAATTTCATTACAACAGCAGCGATCATTAAATACAAATAAATGTTATTCGATCACTTATTACAACACTCCTTTTACAGATTGCTGTTCCCGGTATTCATTTGGCGCACAATGATAGCGCTTGCGGAACTCCCTGAAGAAATAGGATTGGTTGTTGAAACCGGTACGGTAGAAAATCTCTGTCACATTGAGCTTACTCGTGGCCAGCAGGTGAGCTGCTTCTTTAAGGCGGATATGTTTGATGAATTCACCCGGCGTCATCCCGGTGAGGGTTTTCAATTTACGGTATAACTGCATCTTGCTCATGCTGAAGGCTTTTTCCAGGAAGAGGGCGTTCATTTCTGTTTCGCTTAAGTTCTCTTCGATGAGCTGCACCAGTTTCAATAAAAACTCTTTATCCCCTGCCGGCAGGTCAGACTCCACCAGTTTTTCCGTATCCCGATCTGCACTGAACAGGTCCAGTAATTTTTGCCGGTACTCCAGCAATTTGCGTATCCGTATTTTGAGGTGACCTGTATGAAAAGGTTTGGCGATGTACGCATCTGCCCCAACTTCGTATCCCTCCATGTGATGATCCTCGCTGCCACGTGCTGATAAAATGATAAAGGGCACCTGGCAGGTAGCGGGCGTATTTTTCATGATATTGCACAGCTCCAGCCCGCTCATGTTGGGCATCATCACATCGCAGATCACAAGGTCTGGCACCATCCTGTCAATCAGCTCCAGCGCCTTCCTGCCATCGGCTGCTTCGTACACGATGTATTCATCCTTTAAGATATCATTGAGTAAAAAACGAATATCAGGCTCATCTTCAACAATTAATATATTCTTTCGTTTGCTGTCTTTCAAATTCTCCACGATCGCCTGTTTATTGATCTCCACGGGAGAAGATGGATGAACTGGCTCCGAGTAAGCTGTGATGGTGCGATATAAATAAGACGGCTGGTCAGTGATCACATTGCTGCTGTCACCCACGGCATCGGCAGGTTTTTCTGCTGCCAATGGCAAACAGACTTTAAAACTGATCCTGTCGTTTTCGCTGCTGGCACTGATACTGCCATTCAGCAGGGTAACCAATTGCCTGGTAAATGCCAGGCCGATGCCTGTACCAAATTTTTCGCTATCCGCTGTGTTGGCATTTACCACGTAAAATTTCTCAAACAATTTACTGAGCTCTCCTTCCGGCAATTGTGTACCTGAATTGATGACGGTTATCTCCAGTTGCTTTGTTTTTTTGTTTTCCACTGCAGCAAAAACTACCTGTTCATTTTTACCGGAATGCTTAAACGCATTGGAGAGCAAATTGAAAATTATTTTTTCCAGCTTATCCTTATCTACCCAGCCGGCAATATTATTGGAGATATTGATTTCGTATTCCAGCTTGTGCTGTTCACTCAATGGGATAAATGGCTCTCCCAGGTTGAGCAGTAACTCTGACACGTTCAGGTAACTAAACTGGTTCTTAAAAAAACCGGCTTCTACCTTCCTGAATTCAAGCAACTGGTGTACAAGGTAAGTAAGGCGTGACGCCTGCTGGTGGATCAGTGACAAAAAATAGGGTTTGTCTTTTTGACCATTGTCATTGGCGGTTTTATGCAATGACCTTTCAGCACTGCCCATAATCAGCGTAAGCGGCGTTTGCAGCTCGTGTGCAATATTGGTGAAAAATCCAAGCCTGTTCTGGTGAATGGCTTCTTCCTTCTCTCTCAGCAGGTGTTCTACCGCAAGCTGGTGGCGTATTTCGAGCTTGTTCTTCCGGTAACGATAGTACACATAGATCGCCCCGGCTAACAGTATGGCATACCCCAGGTAAGCCCAGGCCGTTAACCAGAAATACTGCTTCACTTCCAGCGTCATCAAAGGAATTTCCTTCGACCACAGTCCTTCTCCATTGCTCCATTTTATTTTTAAAGCATAGTTTCCCGGTGTGATGTTGCCATACACGATCTTTCCATTGGTACCGGCATAATGCCATGCTTTATCGTACCCTTCCAAAAAATAAGCATACTCACATTTCTCTCCATTTAAAAAGCTCACCGCCCTGATATCCAGTTCAAAGAAATTATCCCTGCGGCTGATGGAGAAATCAAACGGTTTTGCCGATGCGGCATCCATTACACTAAATCCATTCTCATTGATGTTCTTTCCGCCGATAGAGATGCCGGACAACAACAGGTTTGGCTGCCAGCCTGATTTCCGAATGTTTTGCGGTAAAAAATGATTGAAGCCATACGTGCCGCCAAAATACAGGTTGCCATACGGATCTTTCCATACAGCGCCATCACAGAATTCATTGCTTTGCAATCCATCCATCTGCTGGTAGTACGAAATCTTCTGATCCGCCTGGTTCACTTTCGCCAATCCCTTATTGGTGCTAACCCAAATATGACCGGTGCTGTCTTCTTCAATGGCGTGGATCGTATTATTGGGAAGCCCGTTTTCCGTGGTAAGTTTTTGGAACAATGGCTCTTCTTTTACTGCATCTGCATTGTTGATCCAGTTTAGGCCGTAGCTGGTGCCGATCCAAATCCTGTTATGGCTGTCTTTGAACAGCGATAATACATCGTTGTTGGAAAGACTTCCTTCGTAAGTAAAAGCCTTAAACGTTTTAAATGATCTTGCTTTTTTATTCATCAAGCTAAGTCCGCCATAGCGGCAACCGATCCAGAGATGATCATTGTCTGCATCTGCCAATGCATAAATGATATCATTGGCCGGGCCTGATTTGTCATTATTATAAGTGAACCGCTCCAGGAATGCAACAGCCAGTTGACCATCCTTATCCCTGTTGACCATCAAATGTATCAACCCAAAGCCGCTGGTACCCAGCCAAAGCGAATGGTCTGCATCCTGCTGTATGGCGTATACCGATCCAAATTCCGGGTATGCATCATGCCCTTTGATAGAAGCCCAATGGTGGAATTGTTTTGTCTTCAGGTCATAGACACAAATACCCTTTCCATCCGTACCGATATAGATCAACTCATCACTGCCTTTTTTGAGCGCATACACGGCATTGTTATCCAGTTCAGCCGGCGCCAGGTAGTACTTTTTATTGACCGATGCAATGGTATCCGACCAAAAGTGATCGATGCAGAGAATGCCGCTCCCTTTTGTGCCTACCCACAGATTTCCATTGGCTTCGCAAAAGGCCCTCACTGATTTATTGTAAGGCATTCCGTTGTCGGATGTAGTAACGGTGCCAAATGATTTTGTTTTGGGATAGATCTTGATGATGCCATTGCCATCGGTGCCATACCATAAAATATCTTCGCTGCCCAATGCCCAGGAGGTGATCTTGATGTCCTGCATTTGCTGCGTTTCCTGTTTCAGAAAGGCAGATTCCCGGAATGCTGCATCATACACGTTGTAACCTTTTGATGCCCATGCCAGCAGGTAATGATCTTTGTAAAAGGTAATGGCCGTAAGCGTATGTGGCATCTGCACCAGCTTTTTAACTTCCAGGCTGCTATTGTGAACATTGAATAACTGGTCTTCTCCATCGGAAAAGAAAAGTTGACGATTCACAATGAAAAAATTCACGATGCGTTGCTGTTGCTGGTAAACCTTTACAGCTTTAAACCGGCCGCCATCTGCTGTATACATGGCCAGCTCCCCTTTTGTATTCAACAACCACAAACGGTTGGCCTCATCAAATGCCAGCTTACTGATCAATGATGACTGCCTGGGAAGGCCGCAGGTTTTAAAGCTGTCTGCCACTGCATCATAGTAACTAAGCCCTGTTTTTTGATTGAAACAATAGGCCTTTCCGCCGGTATCGATCGCCAGTGCGTATTCCTGTTCGCTTACCCTGCTGCGCTGGTATTGATTGTAGAAATAATTATAGAATTTACCGGTTCGCTTTTCATAGCGGGATATCCCTTCAATGGTAGTGATCCAAATATTACCACGTTTATCTTCCGTTACCTGCTGTATCACGTTGCTACCGATACTTTTAAAATCATTTTCCTTGCTGTAATTGAATACATGAAAGATGTTACCATCGTACATATTGAGCCCATCCCAGGTTGCCACCCAGAGTAAGTTGCCGGCATCCTTAAATATGTAGTTGATAGAACTATTGGAAAGTCCGTTACGGTTATCATAGTGTTGTACGAAAAAAGGATCGGAAGGATCCGCTGCTGATACCACAGGAGAAAAAGCCTGCAGCAGAACTAAAAAGATGATATGAATATTACGGGGCATTGACTTTACAAATTAAGTTCTTTATTCCTGCTTTCCTTAACCCGGAAATGGTCTTTCAAAAAGCGCAACATGCACATCGCAGGAAATAAAAGTTATATTTCTATAAGGTTAAGATCATTGTAAGTTAGTGATTAAATAAACAGTTGAAGCAGGGGAATATATGAACGGAGAGCGTTAGTGAGGAAATAGCCATCAAGGGAAGTGAAAATGGTCGAAGCATGAGATTGGGAAACGCCTGGTCCAGGAAGAAGATTTGATGATCATCGCTGCAGGCATACGAGTTGGGAGTTGGGATCTGTTATCCGGCAGGATTTGAAGATGTGAATGGCGGGAAGTTTGCCCGGAGTGATAACGGTTGTTGCAAGTGATTGAACGTATATTATTGACGAGGCATATATTCGATTTAAGATATTACATATACCTGTGGAATTTTTTTTGATATAGCCGAAATGAAAAGGCGGTATGACAATAGCAGCGATTTTTTCTACAATAGCAGCGTACAGCCAACAGGTTTTTACTACTTTCATAATAAAAATTCAAGTGCCCCAATTCATTCGGTACATATTTTCGATCATTGCCTGCTTCTCCTTGCCTGCACTGCCCTGCAGGGCGCAGCAGAATGAACTGTACTCTTTCAATTCAATGGCAGAGAAAATTTACCTGCAGCTTGACAGCAAGGTATATGGCAACGATCAAACAATCTGGTTTAAAGCAATAGTGAGCAATGCAGTGGATCATGCGGCAACCAAACTAAGTGCTGTGCTGTATACAGAACTGGTAGATGCCAATGCCAACATAATTGAGCGCAAACTAACCAGGATAGACAATGGCATTGGAGAAGGTTTTTTTCAACTGAACAAAACCTACCCGGAAGGTGTATACCTGGTAAGGGCATACACGGAATGGAACAGGAATTTTGATGGAGATTTTTTCTTTGCTGAATACATCCGCATCTTCGCCGCTACAGCATCTAACAAAATCGATCCTGTCAGAAACGTCACGCTCACACTGGAACAAAATGGACAACGCCGGTTGAAGGCCAGCTTCGATCCGCTTGCCATTGACAGTCTGCATAACAACAACCTGGACCTTCTACTGTTACAGGAGGAAAAAACAGACACCCTGTCGATTAAAAAAGATGCAGGCGGCTCCTACCTGCTTGATTACGCTATACCCGGCAACAGTCGTTACCTGGCCATGCGGATGCAGACTAAAAATAATTCAACCTATACCAAGACTGTACTCCTTACTAACGGTTACCCCGACCTGCAATTCTTCCCCGAAAGTGGAGAACTGGTTCATGGCATACCGGCACTATTGGGTGTAAAAGCGATGGATAGTACGGGTAAAGGCGAAACGGCCACCGGGGAGATCATCAACAGCAAGGGTGTTTTGATCAGTTCCTTTAAGACCAACCGGTTGGGTATTGGCACGGTTAAACTCCCGGAACCAGACAGCAGTGAAAGATACTTTGCCCGTATGACCGGGCGTAGCAGTATTTTGGAAAAGCTTTTTCCATTGCCGGTGACTGATGGAAGAGGGAATGTTTTGTCGGTAAAAAAAGACGGGGAGAAAATAAAGGTGGAAGGCTTTTCAAATTACCTGGAGAGGGATAGTATACTGGTGAGGGTCTCCTGTAGGGGATTGGTTTATTTCGACATCAAAAGACTTTTGAAAAAAGGAAGTCTTTCCTTCTCTTTAGCAGCCAATACGCTCCCGGATGGCATTATTGTTTTTACAATGATGACTGACCCGGCAAGCCCGGTGGCTGAACGGCTTTATTTTAATAACCGGCCCGAAAACCGGATACAGCTTTCGCTTTCGGTTGACAAAAAAAATTATACCCGCCGGGAGCTTACTAATTTATCGATCAAAGCAAGTGATAAAGACGGGCAGCCGGTAAATGCCAGTATATCAGCATTGGTAGTGAATAAGACAGCACTGGGTCAATTGCCGGACAGGCAAGGGAACATATACTCTTACTTCCTGCTGAGCTCCGAACTAAAAGGAAAAATAGAGGAACCGGAATATTATTTTATGGAAGATACAGGCAGGTATGATGACCTGGACGCACTTTTACTAACCCAGGGTTGGCGTAAGTATAACTATTCAAAAACAACTGGTAACATCGTGTTTAAACCCGAAACTGAACTGAGCGTAACCGGCATCGTTACGGGACAGGGACTGGGGCATAAAGTGAGACCAGGGGCTGGCATAACGATGATGAGCTTTGGTCAAAAACATGCCGTTCAAACAGCGATCACAGATAGCAGCGGCAGGTTTCGTTTTAATGTGAACAATGAATATTCACAAAGCATGAATGTGCTGGTGCAGGGTACGAACCAGTCAGGAAAAAAGAAAGATTATGCCATTACGATTGAAAAAAAGGAGTTTCCTCCTGTTGTATTTGACCAACTCCAGGCTGCTGAAAAACCAGATAGTACCGTACAATTGTTCGTGAAGAAAAGTATCGAAGACAGGAAAACGCTGGATGCTTACATCGCAACCAGTGAGGGAATACTTTTAGAAGACGTAGTGTTAAAAAGATATGCGCTTACCCCGGAAAGAAAACTGGTAGCAGATAAATACGGCAGTCCTAAAATAGTGATCGAAGGGGATGATATAAGAAAAAAAGAAAGCGGTTGGTCGTACGGATTGTACAGTGTATTGCTGTTCAATTACCCTGACAAGATAAGGATGGAGCGGATGGAGGATGGTACACTGTATGCAAGGCTGCACAATGGATTGATGACGCTTGTTGTGGTGGATGGTATTGCCGTGGGTGCCCAGGATTATTCGTTGATTCCAAATATTCCACCATCAGAAGTGAAGAGTTTCGAATTGATAGAGCATGCAAAAAACTTTTTCAATCTTTTTTGTAACGTATTTCCCAGGGGTTGCGGAATGGGACCGGACGCTGGAAATGTGATCGCCATTTATACCTATGGAAGAAAAGGATTGTTTGGCGCCAACCAGGCATCGGGTATCACAAAAGCCGCGGTTCCGGTATATGCTGCCCCCAGGGAATTTTATGCACCCAAATGGGATCACCCGGACACTGCTGCCTTACGAAAACCTGATCTCCGCTCTGTCATTCACTGGGCACCCACACTTAAAACTGACAGCACAGGCAATACTAGTGTTTCATTTTATAATGCCGATACCCCGGGAACGATGCAGGTAATTGTAGAAGCCGTTGCTGAAAATGGAACAATCGGTTACCGGCAACTATCTTATTCGGTAAAAGAGCGTGACTAGCCCTTCGCAATATTGTTATCGATCCGGGAAGTTTGCTTGCTTAGGTTTTTTCGGAATATTAAAATTCCTGTTTGCAGATGTATCCTTGATTGGCTTTATGTTTTCGCCAGGTTAATAAGGATTCTTCATTGTGTTTGAACCAGGTGGCAAACTAAAAAATACCTCTTCAAGCTTCATTGCTTTTACGGCTGTCGCTTCACTTACTAATATAAATTGTGCATTCTCTACTATAGACTTTAGTGGCAAAGCTTTTGATCTTAGCACATACTCATACCAATTGCCGAATTTGTGATTGATAAAAAGCGTTGGTTCAACTGAAAGCTCCGTACTAAAATAATATTTTTGCGTTCCACTCTTGCAGGTCAGGACCAACTCATCACACTTATATCCCAAAATTTCCGTCGTGCCCTTATTCACTTCTGCTTTTAAAACTTCATCCTGGTTCACTGACCCATCATTCCAAAGCAGGGTTTCAGTGTTAGCCATCTTATTATAAAGCTTATTGTCTTTGTTTACGTACAACTGCCACTGAATTAAAGAACCGTTTGTAATTGATTTATAATTGCCATCCTTTATATAATATTCCTGTACTGACCCCATCATTGCGGCGAATTGCTCACTTTTCACATTAGGCATTTTACTTGTGTAGCTGTTCTTGTAAGTGATTTCCCCTTCAAATGCCTGCCCATAAGTAAAAGTTGAAAAAAGCAGAGCAAGTATGAATCCGATCGTATTTTTCATATGTTTTACTGATGAATATTTTTCTAAGAATTTAAACAACGGCCAGGCATGTACCAGGAAGATCATTTTCTGCTTATCCGGTTCCTCAACCAAATGAACTTATAAAACCAAAGGTACAATTAAAACCAGATGGCTGGTTATGAAGCCAGGAGTAAAGATTGACGATGCAACGGAATGCTGGTATTTTAATGCATCACCACATTAAGATTAGTCAACAAGCAGAACGGAGCCGTTACTATTGCTCCAGCGGCAATGGCGGCTTTGATGAAAGTTTCTCTTTTCATAAAATTGAAGTTGAAGCACTAAGATCAGCTTACCATTAAATAATATTTTGATTCCAGTCCGTGTAGCAATGGAAGCATTGAACCAATGGAATATCATTCCCCGGCAAGCTCCGGATCTGCAGCGTTAAGATCTATGTAATTTCGGGTAACCAGGCAAACAGGGAACAGCATCCCGGCAAATCCAATTATGGATTGACAGTGTAAACTGATTGTGTTTGCTTCCCCTCCACTTTTAATTGGATCCTTTGCTAAGTGCGGTATGGGTCCTAATTTTTGAAAAACTTATAAAATAATCCCAATTGAAAGACTCTATTACTACCTATTCTGTCTTTGCCAATATCGTTACCAAGGGGATCTGTGAGAAAAACATCGGCCAGGTCTTCAAAGCCATGACAATACCTAAGTTCGATGCCAAATCCATTCTTTATGTTGTAAGCTACACCTAAATCAATTGCCAGATCAAATTTCCGAAAGTTTTTTGATACATCATGATTGCTATTGTCAAACTTTGAAACAGCACTTGTCAAAAAATTAAACTCTGGCCCCAACAGAATTTTGTATTTATCATTTGGACGAAAGCCAGCTAAAAGTGGAACAGAAATATAGTTAAAGCTCAAAGTCCCGTTGCTATTAAATGCAGTCGCAGGAAACTTAAAGCCCTTGATAGAATAAAAGAATTTCAGGTTGAATAAAAAACTGTTTACTTAATCCTATTTCAGCAAGCAGTCCACCATTAAAGGCGAGCCTGCTTTTATTATCCGCCGAACCAATGTTTTTTGAGTTACTAAGATTAAGTCCAGTTTTAATGCCGTAGCCCACCTGTCCAAATGAATGGATTAAAGAAAATATAACAACAATTGATGCAATGAGCGTTTTTTTCATACTGCCATGTCTTTTAACAATACTTGTGAGACCCGGGATTTTCTGAAAGCAGGATATTCGCTCAACTCATGGTTGCCCTGGATTCAGTACCGTGTTAGCGCCAGGATTGCTTTTATAAAATTGTAATTATTTACGATACTGTTGCAATTTGTTCTTCCAGCATTTTGCTATTTGACTTATCATAATAGGTGCAGGTCATTGGGTTCATGTCCACTGTCCATTTATCAACTCCCGTTTCTGCTGACTGGTTGCAAAACGTTGGATAATCTGTTTGGCCCCGCTGGTGGTTTTTCAAATAGTGTTTGAATCTTTCCTTATCGCTGATATTGGCGATCCTTAATTTTGCATACTTCGGCTTAGACTTTACTTGATAACCGTCAGCCCCGAAAAACACCGTATGCCCATCACAAACATACGTGTCATATTTTTTGACGCCTAACCCGATAAGCTCATGCACATAAGCTGGGAAATCTGCACCACTCTTAACCCTGGAATGGGCTTCTTTAATCTCTTTTAGTCCAAAATTCATTTATTCCTTTTTTACCCTTCAAAATTCAAGAAATTATTTAAAAGAAAATAACTATTTATGAGAAAAGAAGTGAAAGGCTTGAAATTGTGGGCTGGCGCTTGCCAGTTAATCGCACAGACTTGAATGAAGGTTGGCGATGAAAACTGCTCATTGATTCAACATCAAGCCCCGTTAGATTTAGTATTTTTGTTGTAGGCAGTGCTACTTGGCGGTTAGATTAAATTTTAACGTCTTAAATGCCTTTAAAACTAATTTTTCATTTTCTGGCTTCAAATTATTACCAGAAATTTCAAACTTTACTTTTTGGTTGCTACTCAACTTTAAAGAATCAAAATATATTCCTGTTACACCTTTACCAGTATTTATTGGCAAAACAATCTTCGCTGATTTTCCGTCAATTACTTCAAACATTGATTTGCTATTGCGATTTTCACCTAGCATACTCAATGGAGGATAAAGGGTCCAGCCGCTTGTGTCAGTTGGTTCTTTAAGATATTCTTCTAAATCATTTGAGTATAAACCAAAGTCAAAAAATATCTTATCGGTAGAGTCAAGTTTTATTTCGCCAACATAAGAATCTACGCCTCTACCTATAAGCTTTCCCCATCCTATTGGGGTTTCAAGGGAAAATCGTTCGAAATCTAGTCGATGGGGCTTTGATTCTTGAGTTTTGCAAGAAATGAAGAAGATAGGGATTATAAAGAAGCTAATATATCTTGCCATAATTAGAGTGTTCGATGCATTGCCTACAACGACCAGATATTAAATCTGACGGGATATTCATAGCCCGTCAAGCCCGGAACGTCTGACCAATGATGTAATAAAAGTACAAGTTAACAATTGACTGAGGAGTAAAATTCCGTCTAGCCAGAACTGAAGACTGGCGATGCAAACTGCTCATTGCTTCAACGTCAAGCCCCGTTAGATTTAATATTTTTGTTATGCGACGTTTTTAGGCAACCTTGGCATTTAGAGCTTTAATAGACTTCAGCATTGATCCCTTTGTTGATATTTCTTCTTCGATGTCAAAGTCGTCTTGTAAACCAAGCCAAAATTTTGCAGAGTTTCCAAAGTATTTACTTAGTCTTAAAGCTGTGTCTGCGGTAATCCTCCGATTGCCTTTGAGGATTTCAGAAATTCTTGTCTGAGGAATTTCGATATCCTTTGCAAGCTTATAAGCCGTAATATTAAAAGGCACAAGAAATTCTTCTGAAAGAATTTCACCAGGATGAATATTTTTAAGTTTTGTCATTTTAGCAAATTTAATGATAATCAATTATTTCAACCTCAGAAGCATTTCCATTATTCCACTTGAAAATTATACGCCATTGATCATTTATTCGAATGCTGTAAAAATCCTTCAACTTCCCAGCCAGCTTTTCGAGCCTGTTTGCTGGAGGTATTCTCAAATCAGCTATGTCAACTGAGTTATTAATCATTCTAAGTTTTCTTCTGCCAATATTTTGAATTTCAGTTGGCAATTTTTTAACCCGGTTGCCTAACCATACCTGTTCCGTTTCTGAATTGCCAAAAGAAATAATCATACTGCCGTCTTAAGTTACTAACGTCAAAAGTAAGTACTTTTCAGAAACCTGCAAAATGCGGACTGTAACAGCAAATGGCGCATAACGATCCAGGGCTTGGCGAAGGTGTGGAATTCATTGAACGTCCAGCCCGGTGATGACG
>APMI01048001.1_pt1 | contig 11909 bp, 8 predicted proteins | sample 667938 | NCBI WGS metagenome assembly APMI01 (sample SAMN01084076, study PRJNA167559) | wastewater metagenome | biome: Wastewater | place: Denmark: Ejby Moelle, Odense | collected 2011-11-28 | reverse complement strand
ACCTGTTGTGGATTCCCGAAACTCCCGGCCGGAGAACATCCGGCCGGGAGTTTCTTCGTTGTGGGCTTCGGGTGGGCGGCCGACGGTCGTCAGAAGGCCAGATCTGGGCGCAGTGTGGCCAGCCCCGGCCATGCGCGCCGGTTTCTGGGCAGGCTGGCGCCGCCTCCGTGCTGGGTAGGGCGCTCGCCGGTCCGGTCAGCTGTCTCGGCGTTTGCGTCGGCCGCGAGTTCGGGTCGCCTTGTCGAGTGGTCGGTCGTCGATCGCCTCGCCGAGGTGGATCTGCCAGGGCTCTGGTGCACCTCTGACGGTGTGCCAGGCGTGCAGCCGGACGAGGTTGTGGCCGACGAGTGTGATGGCCAGCAGCACGCCGGTGGCGACGAGTCCGGTCATCCGGAAGAAGCCCCGGTTGAGGTTGAGGGACTGGTATCGGATGGCTCCGAACAGGCCTTCGATGCGGCCGCGTCGGTTGTAGGACTTGGCCCAGCGGGTGCTCTGCCAGGGCAGGGGTTGCCGGTCGCGCTCGTGGTCGGTGTCCTTGACCGTGACGGTCTTGCCGCAGCCGCAGGGCTCGCCCTTGACGCACGTGGTGGTCGGGATGGTGTGCGGCTCCCGCATCGACGTGGGGGTGTTCTGGCATCGGACTCGGAAGGGGTGCCCGTCGACGGCCGGGCCGCGGAAGCGTTGGGTGCCGCGCTCGTCGTCGTGGGCGTCGTGGGCAACGAACCGGTAGGGCTCGCGCGCGTCGAACACGTCCCGCAGGGGCGCCTCCTTCTCGGCCTCGTTCATCGCCAGTGTTGGCGGTTCGAGCTTGCGGAGCCGATCGGGGATGGCTGAGGTGTAGAGGTGTCCGTCGAGCCAGATGAGTCCGGGTCCGGGGCCGGGGCGGACTCCACGTTGAGTCTTGTGCAGGTCCATCGTGACCCGGACGTGTCGGTCGCGGAGGGGACCGGCGAGCTTGTCGCCCTTGGCCGTCGTGTAGCCGCGGTCGAGCAGGCCCTCGTGGATACCAGGCAGACAGTCGAGGATGCCCAACACGGCCGAGGTCCGATCTCGAACGCCGGGGCGCAGCGCGAGACCTGATGCCAACAGGGGAAGCGGTGCTTCGCCGACGCCGGGCACGTATGTGGCGACGTGCGCCTCGTAGCCGAGGAACAGCTCGGTCGGGCGACGATCGGTTGCGGTGCGGTGACCCCATCGGGCGTCACGGTCAGCCGACCAGAAGGCGCGGCCTTGAGAGTCCAGCTGCTTCCGGTGGGGCCGGGTGTAGCTCTCCACATCGGTGCCGTCAATGGCCACCGCGGTGCCGCGCTCGTAGCCTGGAGGAAGACTCGCCTGGACAAGTAATGTCAGGAACTCGTCCAGAGTCAATGAGACGTGGGGGCAGGCTTCGGGGCAGGGCGAGAGCTCGCCGGTCTCCGCATCGACGTCCAACTCGTGGTCGTGGTCGACCAGGACGCCCGACGAGACCACGCGCAGGACCGCGCGCCAGCTGGAGCGGATGCGTTTGTACTCCGGGATGACGCCCACCGGGAAGCCTAAGGACTCGAGCTGAGCCGGAGTGAGGTGGTGGAGGGTTCGGCGCATTTCGGCCATCGACATAGTGTGTGGTTGCCCGGAGGCGTGGAAGACGAATCCCGCAATAGCGGCGTCGAGGGGGATGAGTCGTGGCCGTCCCGTGCGCCGCTTCGCGACGCGGGCGATCTGGGTGACGATGTCGCTGTCGGCGACGGCGCGGGCGCGGTTGATCCGCTGCTCGATCAGCATCGGGTTGGCGGGGGTCGCGTCCTGGCTCACCCTCTGTGACCCGCTGGCGACCCAACCCTTGCTCGAGCGACTCATCTGCGAGCCGCCTTGGGCAGCAGCTCGCTCCACTCGGTTGCCGGCGCGAACGGCGCCAGGTAGCCGAGCATCTTCCACGAGCTCACACCGGCGAGAGTCATGACGTCGTTGAGCTGCATCCCGGCACGAAGATGCGCAAGCGCCCACGTAGCCCGCAGGCGATGTGTGCGCAACGGTGGGCAGTCGTCCGGCAACTCGGCACGCTGGAGCAGGTGCGACAAGCGCGACCGATCCCACTGCGGGGCAACGAAACCGAGGATCGTCGAGCCCGGATCATCGGCAACGATTCGGTCGATCACCTCGTCATGCGGAGCCGTGACCGGGACCGTCCTGGCGTGCTCCCCCGGGATCCGCGCACAGACGTACCCCTGGTCGACGACGACGTCCTCGGTGGTGAGCGACCACGCCTCCTTCGGATAGACCCCCAATCCGAGTCCGAGGGCGAGCAGCGCCTGGAGCCGGCGGGCCTGCACCGCGGTGCGCTGCTGATTGCTCACCTCGAGGAGTCGGGCGACCTCAGCGTCGGTGTACGGGACGATCGAATACCCGCCCCGCATCCGCGGCGGTTCCGGCTCCCACGGCGCCTTGCGTGTCAGGGCGCGGCTGAACCTGCGCAGATCGGCCCGCCGGGTCGCCCGTGAAGGCTCGCTCAGGTGCGCAGCGCCGACGGCGATGTACCGGTCGATGACGTCCGGGGTGAAGATGCGCTCCCGATCCAGAGGGAGGCCTTCGCGGTGAGCCCAGGACACGACCTGAGACAGCGTCCGCATCGCCTCCACGGCGCGTCGGTCGTCCTTCGGATGCAGATCGTGGGCCAGGGCGCGGGTGAACTGAGCGATCGGCTCCCAGTCCTCGGGCCGCAGGGCGTGCGGGACGTAGGCGTCGACGCTGCGACGCGCCAACTCGGCGGCGTGCTTGACGCATGGAGTTCTGGAAGTGCAATCTGGGCATGCTGAAGACATAGAAGTACCCCCTAAGGGTGCTCGCGCAAAGTGTCCGAAGGCAGCGGAGGAACGATCCGCTGAAGCAACTGCGGTCAGGTCCGGAGTTCCAGCTCCGGGCCTTTCGCATGTCGGCGCCCTGCGCCGAGCTGCGTCAGCCCATGGCGTCTCCGCAGGTTTCGAGGGCGGAAGCCAGAAGGTCAGATGCGGTGCGGCTCACCGGCTGGCGGTCGTGGCGGGCCCGGGCGAAGAGATCGGCGGCGACCTTGGCCGGCATACGGATCTCGACCCGGACGAGCTCGTCTGGTCGGTAGGTACGGTCGCGGGTAGAGGGTCGCCCAGAGCGCGCGGCATCGACTCGGATGAGTTGAGATATGGCGTCCATTGATCCTCCAGCCTGCAGTCCTGATCTGTTCACCGTGACGGTGCGCTTCTCGGGTGCGGCTGGTCAGACCACTGCTTGGCTTGCTCAAGCGGACGCCACGGGCGCGATGGCCCAGAGGCTGGCTCCCGCACGGGGTACGGGCAGCTGCGTCGAGGCTACCGCCGTGACTCCTCGTTCTGGAACGCGAATCGCCGACGACGGCGACACCGCTGTCTACACTGGCGACGAGCCCGCCCCCTTGCGAGGGACCGGGAAGTGAGGCTCGGGATTTCCTGCCGGACGACAGGGCCCGAGCCTCGCGGACATCGGAGGTCTCGGAGGAGGTTGAGATGCGCTGGTATGTGCGCCGCCTCGACCACGGACGCGACGACGGCCCAGACTGGGCACCTTCGACCGAGTACATCGAGGTCGACGCCGAAGGTTGGGCCAACCGCCGGGTTGAGATCTCCGACAACGGCCGAAGCCTCAAGCACGACCGCACACACTGGATCGACTTTCCACGGTGAATTGTTGGCCCGTCCCTCGCTGAGGATCGGATCGCTGGAAGCTGCTGACCCGCAGCTGAGTTGGACGGTCTTGGTTCCCTCATGCGGTCGGCAGCGTCGTCATTGCTGGCAAGGGAGACCGGGCCCTGACACGTTGGCGACTGATGCCAGATCTTCCGGCCGGCGCTGGCGCCGCCCGGCGCTTTCGCAAACGGCCAGGTGGCTCACAGCGTCTCGTTCGGGCTACGCGGTGGTCGCTACATCGGTTCGAGACGCAGCGTGAAACGACCTGGTGTCGGTGCTTCAGCCCATACTTCGAGCGTGCACATTCCATCGATCCCAGGCTACGAAGTTGACGACGGCCCGCCGACGCTGGGGCGCCTATGGCCCCGTCCTGACGGCGACTATCCCAAAGGACTTTGGCCGAGAGAGGAACTGTTGCGCGTCTGCCCTGACCCGACGGGTTGGCTGACCGTCGAGGAACATGTGCATCGCTCCGACGACATGTACGGAGGGACCCACAGTGTCCTCATCGATCCCGCGTTCCGCGAACATCTGCTGGAGTCGGGCACTCACTGGTCGGGGGCAAAGCGACGTCGGCAAGGTCGAGGTCTGGAGCGACGGCACCTTCTCCGACGGCTTGACCGCGAGCCGCGACGGCGAAGACGGACTGATGTTCTTCACGGCCGTCCGCGAGCACCACCGATTCGTTATCCCCACCTTCGAGATCACGCCTACCTTCCTTTGGTACTGGGACGCGTTCCCCAGCGAAGGCGGCTGGTCCTACCTCGACGCGGCTGGACGCAGCGTCGAACTGATTCGAATCGCCATCTCCATGGACGAATGGAAAGTCGAGGTGTCTGCTCTCGAGTTGCGCACATTCCTAGCAGCGTCTGGTCGCGAACTGCTCGTCCAGAAGGACTACACCGTCCTCACGACCGACGAGATCGACGCATTCGAACGGGTCGACGACAACCACCGCGCGACTTGGTCGAACTTCGACTGGTTTGCGATCATGGACGACGGCATCATTGGCGACGCCTCCGCGTTCTCGAACGTGATGGGGAAGTACGTCGTCGAAGGCAGGGTGACGGCACGGGTGCGCAGGATCGAAGCGCGCAACGCGTCCAAGAACTACGTCGAGTACGTCCACGGGATCGACCCTGGCACGGGCGAGTTGAAGCGTCACACGTGCAACCCAAGGTTGCTGGGCGGCTACGCCGACAGTTCGCGTCTCCACTCGATGACGCCGATCTACTTCAGCCGGGACGTGCTCAATCGGTACGCGAGCGAGCCCAGCCGGTACAAGGTGACAGCCAGTCGGATCTGGTGCCTGGATCTGTGGGGCCTCGACATCAGCACCAACACGGCTGGACTGATCGAGGTCTACCTCGGCGAACTGGGTGCGTTGCCCGAAGGCGAGCAGGCGCACTGGCGCGCCCACAACGTCCCTCCGGAAGGAGAAATGGACGAGGGGCGATTCCGTCGAGACTTCTTGAACCAGTCCGTTGGTTCTCCTGACCTAGTCGGCGACCTTCGGCGAGCCCGCCGCAGGGCAGCCGAGGCCACGGGTGCACTGCTTGGGTCACCGGTTTGGCGCGATCTTGATTCGCAGGCGGCCATCGAGTTCGAAGCGCTTCTTGGCCCGACTAGCAACGACCCGTCGGCACTGACCGCTCCGACGATCACGCTGACCAAGTCCCTGGTTGACGGGATGGATCCGGCGCCGTTGAAGACTTATCTCGGCGGAAGTGAGTCTGGTGAGAAGTCGATATCGCTCCTGCGCCGCCTACTGTCAGCGTTGGGTGACACCGACGACGCTGCCGAGGTCTTCGCCGCACTTCAGGTGTTCCGTTCGGCCGGAGGCGTTGCGCACCTTGGCGGTTCGAAAGCAGGCGCCGCGAGCGCCAGGCTCGGCATCGACGGGATGTCGTCGCTGGAAGCGTTCGCCCACATGACAGTGGAACTTACGAAGGCGCTGAACCACGTTGCTGACCTGGTCGAAGCGAGTCCGCGCCAGCCACAAGTCTGAACCCGACTGACTGGCGCTCGGCTACGACTCTTCCGGGGAATGCCGCAGGATCTCGATCAGGTTCGCGAGGGGAGTGAACTGGAACGGTCCGCCGACGAACTGCGCCGGCGTCGGCTCGCGGGTCACGAACATGGCGCGGACCCGGTAGGGAGCTCCCGGATTAGTGGCAGGCAACTCGAGGGCAGCAGCAACCGCGACCGGGTACGGAGATAGGTCAGCGAACTTCCGCGACACCTGGGCGGTGTACGAAGGCTTCTTGTCGTCGAGGTAGAAGCGATCCAGCATGCGGCGGATGTCCGCCAGTGCGAACACGTCAGAAGGGTCCTTGACCTCGAGCAGCCAGATGTTCGGATCACCCGCACGGCCCGCGACGACGTCGATCTCCGTTTGCAGGGACGGGAGGTTCAGCCGCTCCGGCTTCTTCTCCTTGATGTTCGTGATGACCGTCCAGCCAGCGTCCTCCAGAACCTTGGCGACCTGGTGCTCGAGCGCCTTGTTGCGGGCGTAACGGGTTGCTTCCAACACCGTGTTCAACTCCGCCGGCGGCTGCGGCTGGCTCCAAGGCAGCTGGCCCTGGTGCAAGTACTGCAGGTAGATGCTCGCCGTGGCGATGCACAGTCGCGGCGAAACCACGAGAAGACCATCAGAGCGCTGCGCGAACGGCTGAATCAGCATCCTGCGCTTTCGACTACGGGCCTGCCACGGCTTCCAGTCAGAGGCTAAGAGATCGGTTGACGTGCTCGTCACGAGCTTGATTGCGTTGAGGGTGCGCTTCTTCGCGTCCTCGGTCGTCACCCCTTCGGGGTAGACCGAGTACTCCACCGCCCGATCGGCGAGCACGTCCGCAGGGAGCGCAACAGCATCCGGGTCTGCCGGCTCGAGCGGCCAACTGCCGGCGGTGGTCAGAGCGCCGAACACGTCGGTCGCCGATGCTCCGAAGACCTTCAACATGGCCTCGTCGATGCCGGCCGGGATCGCGCCCGCCTGAGCGTCCTGCGCCTCACTCTCTTGGGCGCTGCTGTCCTTCAGATTCGGCGCGAGGCGGGCGCGGGCGTAAGCGTGGTTGTCGAAGTTGTAGCCGGACCCCCCGCCAGCGACCGTCCCGCCGCCGCTGGGAGCGGCCGACTTTGTCGAGAGTTCGAACGACGTGCTGATCTCCAGGACGGTTTCACCGATCTGGTGGTGAATCGCTTCGCTGCGGGTCGTCGCTGCTAGGTACGCGCCAGCCGCGGCAAGGATCTCGCCCCAGGTGAGGTCGTCGACAGGGGTCGACCCGGACGGCGCGCTTCGGAGCGCTGCTTCCATCGCGACCTCGATACAGCGCCTGAGCGTGGTCAGTTCACTCTCGGACGCGTGAAGTCGTTCCAGCGGGTCCCAGCTGACGCTCAAGATGTCTGTTGCGTGCTGAGCAGTCACCTGTGCCCGCGACTTGCGCGCGAGGCATCGTTCGATCTGTTCCATTCCGAACTGTAGGAGTTCGTCCATGGAGTGGCCTGCGAGAGCAGCCTCCAGGAGGGCGAGAGCGGTGGGAGCGAGCACGTCCCGATCGATCTCCTTGGCAGGAGTGCCGCGGTACTCGCCGGGTTCAATGCCGGCATCGCGCACGGCTTCGGCGACCTTGCGGTCGACGACCGAGACGAGGGCTTCGTTGAGGGGAACCGGGTTGCTGAAGTCGTTCCGCGTCGTTAGCGGGCGGAGCGTCTCCACGGCGAAGGTCGCGGGACCGCTCATGATCGCGGCCCTGATGGTGTCGCTCGCGTCGCTGGACACACCAGCAGTACGAGCCGCGTAAGCGATCACGTCCGCCATTGAGTTCTGGAACGCCCCAGTCCCATCGAAGTCATCGGTCAGGGTCGGGTCGAGTTCGACCTCGACTTCCACGGTGAGGACGTCTCCCGGTTCGTCGCGTCTACCGGATCCGCCTGATCGCGACGTGCCGAGAAGGCGGAGCACATCTCCACCCGTCGTGCCGACGCTCAGGTTGAAGACGTATCCGCGAACTCCGGTGTCGCGGTGAGCCTCGACCCAGACATCGGTGATCTGTTCGAAGGCGTAGGAGAGGCCGATGGCCAGGTCGGACAGGAAAGTGAACTTGTCCGTTGGCCACCCCTTCCGAATTGCCTCGACGGCGACAGGAACATCACTGATGTGGACCGACCAACCTGTCGGATCCGGCGCCTTGTGACGGCCCTTCGAGACCTTTGCCGGCTTCGCGTGTCGGACGCGTCCGGCGAGCAGTCGAGGGCCGACGTGGTCGTCTTCGGGGTCGCCTTCAAGATCTCGCAGGGCGGGCAAGCCCAGGCGGGCAAGCGCAATCTCGACGGGCGTTCGCTTCGCTGCAAGCGTCCACTCGGCGGTTCCCCAGTGAGGGGTGACCGTGATCAGGCTCGGCGCCTGCCCGCCGGAGAAGAAGCTCTTGCCGTTGGATCGCCACCATTCCCAGATGTTGATGGCTTCCCAGCCCATGAAGTGTGGAAGGTCCGGGCGGGACATGTCGCGGCAGTAGTTGAAGAGGTCCAACTCGGAGTCGGCCGACTTCGACATCCATCGAAGGTCATCCAACGAGACCGCAGGTAGACCGGGCCGCACGAACGCTGCGATGTGGCTTGGACTCGCGGCGACGAGCAACGGGACGACCTCGGCACCCGGACTCATCGTCATCTCGCCGAACGTCATGGCGACCTTGCCGGGATTGGCTGGGTCGGACGAGGCGGACCGTGTTGCGCGCATCGATTCCGGCTCGTCCGGCATCGCGAACATTTCGACGCTCAGTTCACTCATGACCTGAACGAGAACGAAGTGCCTCGCAGTGGCCGAGGAGGCCCACTGGACGACGTTGCGCGGGGACGCAATCGGAGCGCCGTCAATATCGGGGGGCCCGACGACCTCGCCGAAGCGCCACAGGGCGTCGCGGACCTCAGCCGCAGCCACTTCGGCGAACCGTCGGCGCGCATCCGGATCAGTTGCCACCTGCGCGGCCAGTTCGCCGACTGCATGACCCAGGGCGCCAGGAACGAAGTGAAGCGGCAACCAGCGCGGCTCGAGCCAGGACGGGTCGTCAACCCGAAGGAAGCGCCCGACTGGACTCTGCTGTGAGCCGGGGTCATAGGACAGGGCTCCCGAAGTGCAGGTGATCCAGTTCAGTGCGAGGCGGTGCCGATCTGTAGGAAGCAGATGTGCAGGTGTGCCGAGGGAGAGGAGTCGCTCGGCAGCCTCGACTTCCTCCTTCGTCACGACAGTGTGTGCGGCGAGGTCGAGGTCGCCGTCCGGCCATGACTCGGCGACTGTGGCGATCGCCGCGTCCTGGTAGCCAAGAACGACGTCAAGCAGGTCTCGGACACCGAAGCCGATGTGGTCGATCAGGAGCGGATCGATCGCCTTCGACACCATCAGCGCTCGGTCGATGTCGGCGACCGGCCGCTCGATGTCGCCGGGGCCGATGCGCAGCGTGTAGTCCGCGATACGGATCCGGACGTCGTCGCGAGGATCTTCGGGGAGGTAGTCCTCGTACATGCAGATGTTGCCGATCGACTCGGCGGCTCGATCGAGGAGGTCGTGGAGAACGTCGGGGTCGGCAGGCTTGCCGGACAGGCCCGTTGTCTTGGATGCGAGCTCAACCAAGTGGCCGACACGGACCCACTTATGCCTGACCGCGGGGGACGCACCGGCCGCCGCGAGTAGGACCCAGAGGCTGTCCGAGTCGAATTGGTCGATGTGGCGGCGCAGGGCGTTGCGCTTGCGGTTCCTTCGTGCCTTAGCCAATGAACTGCCACCTCAGAGCTTTGTGTCGGGTACCGATGTCCCTTTGTGTAGGCAGGACGTTAGCCCTGAGGACCGACACGCTGGTTCGGCCAAGACGGTCCCCCTGCGATGCGGCAGCGAAGGGCAACTCACGCGGACCGTGTCAGCACTCCTCCACTCTGGCGTTCGGATCTCCCTTCGAGGATCTCGAACCGCGTCAACGGAGGCGGAGTAATGCGGCGTTGGGGACGAACCGGGGGCGTAGCCGACATGGTGGTCGAGTACGGGTTCTCGACGGCCGCTGTGGGCATGGCGGCGCAAGTGGCACCCTGTCTGTAACAGACCGAAGTTGGCTCTACGTGGACGAACGCGCGCCCCCACAGCGCGGAAGGAAGAACGACCTTGACCGAGGAGTCATCGGACCCCGAGCAGGACTCGGGCCGGGCTACCGGGCCGTCGGCGATCCCTGAGGCCGAGAACTACATCCAATGGCGCCTCAGTGACATGGCGGCCAGGAACGAGCACCACCTGTTCGAGACTGTCGCGACCCGCGTCGCTCGTCGACAGATCAGCTCGAATATCCTGATCGCAACCGGCCCTGTTTCCGCCGGTGGCGACCAGCAGAGAGACGCGGAGACTTACACGACTCGGATTCCTGACGAGTTGCCGCACTCAGCAGGATTCTCCGCGTCGGCGTCCACGGCACCGGTCGTCGTCGCCTGTACCGTGCAGCGGGACGGTCTGAAGGCCAAGGTTCGGGCAGACCTCGCAGGCATATGCGCCAACACCGCGGCTCCAGTCGAGCATGTCGCGTTCTTCTGCACGCATTCGATTCCAGAGGATGCGACCCACGAGTTGCAGCGCGAGGCTCGTGACGCTTATGACGTAACGCTCGACATCTTCTGTGGCATCGACATAGCGATGATGTTGGCCGAACCAGACCTCGTGTGGGTTGCTCAGTTCTACCTTGACATGCCTTCCGCCCTGGTCCCTGATCCGATTGACACCGACCCGCACCCCGAGTGGTACTCGGAACTGCTCGAGAACCTCCGCCGCAATAGCGGTCCTGCTGCGCTCACCCCGCCACCCAGGGCGAGGTGACCGCAGGACTCCGGTACGCAACCTGGGACGAGAATGCGAATGCTGACCTGCCCGAGTGGCTGGATTTCATGGGCGCGTTCCTCGCGGACTCCGACGAAGGCGTCGACACCGCCCTGGTCTTCCGTGCGTGCTACGAGATGGCGGTCGCTCGATTCCGCGGCATGGGACTCGCAGCCGGCATCGAGGACTTGGTTCGACGCGCGATCAACTACGCGTGCACGAGCGCGGAACGTATCGTCGTCGATGACGCCACGACGCTGGCTTTCTACTGGGGCGTCATGTGGGTCACAGGGGTTGCTGAAGGCGAATCCGCCGAGATCCAAGTTATGACAACCTTGTCGAGATCATCGGAATCGTCGAGGGTGAGGCTCGTTTTAACCTGACCGAGGACGAGTTTCAAGAGCGTGCAAGTGAACAGCTCGCAGGGCCCGTGCTCAGTGACATTGGTGAGAACCGGATCATCGACTTTCTGCGCGCTGGGCGTGCGCTGGATCTTCGAGTTCGCCAATGATCAGAGCAGTGTTCTTACCTCAGAAGGCTTCGTCGCCGCCTTCCAGGTGTTTATAGCCGAAGCCGCGCTCCACACGCCGGTCCTGGTCGAGAGCACTGTTCGAATCCACGTGAGGGTGATTGCTGACGCAACCCGTGACGTGGACGACATCACCATCGACGACTCCGAGCCCGAGATCCGAGTCCAGGCAGGTTCTGTCGGACTCAGTCACCGACGTGGCGGCAAGAGACGTCGCGATCCTCGCGCAGTGCTTCCAGTTGCTCCAGGCCGTCCACGCTCGGAACCCTCGAGAATTGCAGGACATCCTCGACCCGCTGTTCCGGGGAGGCCTCCCGCACAAGGTTTCGGTCGGCAGGCCTTATGAAGAGACTGCGTCTCTGCTGGACGAAGAACACTACGCGCGCTGCGCATCGGTCTCTCGTCCTGAATCGTCGGCATCCCTTCGTCCCCGCGGAGAACGAACATCTCGCACCACCGACTACCCCCGGCCCGGGGTATGACCACGCGGATTCGTTGCAGGCGATCCGGGAACGCTACGAGGTCGCATACGACGCGTTGCGATACACACTCCCGGGGGTACTCGTTGACGAGGGCTTCCGTGCACAGATCGTCCACCTCCGTGAAGACGGCTGGCTTGACTGGCAGATCCTCGTGGCGCTCGTGAACGCCCGGATGAACTGGTTGATCCACCAGAACGGAATGCGGCCTGAGCTGGTCGACCCGCGTGAAGGGATGCGGATGGCGCGAGAGCCGGAGACGCCGGACTCACCGCGGATGCCGGTGGAGGAACTCTCACCCGAGATCCTCGACCTACACATGTACATGCAAGCCGTCACGATCGGCAGGCGGATGGGGTTGCGGGGGAGACAAGGAC